>Ga0209727_1000178_pt1 | contig 80478 bp, 48 predicted proteins | sample RifGroC1_FD_183995 | JGI IMG/M metagenome (GOLD analysis project Ga0209727, IMG submission 183995) | Groundwater microbial communities from Rifle, Colorado, USA - Groundwater C1 (SPAdes) (version 2) | ecosystem: Environmental > Aquatic > Deep subsurface > Groundwater | place: Rifle, Colorado... | reverse complement strand
TAACTGCAGATTATCTGGCAAGAATCTCAGATGCCAACACTCTCGTTACCGGAATGGTTTATGACAACGGATCATTTGTCGGAATAGGTACAACGGGAAACAGCGGATACATATTAAATGTGGCAGGCTCAGCCAATGTATCAACACTATTCATAGGTGGAACAAGAGTAACGGCAACAGCAACAGAAATAAATCTACTCTCAGGAAGAACCGGTACTCTTCTTGACACAAATAATATAGCGTCTTATGCGGTAACAGCAGTAATTGCAGGTTCAGGTCTTTCAGGCGGAACCGGACCCGGATCAACAACCATAAATATAGGAGCGGGAAACGGTATATCACTTTCGGCTGATGCCATAACAATAGATACCGATACAACAAGTACAACTTCCGTTAAATCAAATAACTCGGGTCTTGAGGTCACGGCAGACGGACTTAGGTTATTGGGTGGCTGCGCAGACGGTGAGGCATTAGCATGGGACGCCACGGCCGAAGTCTGGAAATGCGCGACCGCGAGCGGAGGAACGATAACAGGCAGCGGAGCCTCAGGCCAACTTACATTCTGGAACGGTTCCACCTCAATTACAGGATCTAACAGCCTTTGGTGGGATTCTACAAACGCACGTTTAGGACTTGGCACAACGGCTCCGACATCCCAACTTGAAATACTAGGCACCGGAGTTGCAGACGGACAGTTTAGAATAGCCTATGACTCTTCGAACTACACCAAATTTGCTGTAGACTCGACCGGAGCGTTAACAGTTAGCAATAATGGCACCGATATCGCCAAATTAGGGGCTGCCAACGCCACGTTCTATGTACCTACAACGTTTTCAGCTTCAGGCGACGTCTCTATGGCATACGACTTAGTATTTACAAATCAAATCAGCTCCCAGATAGAGTCTTACGGACCTATCAGCATCATCGCGGGAGAAAATTATGAGAGTAATGACTTAACTTTGAAAACTTACAATGCCGGAGATGTTGTCGCAGACCTAACAGGCACCGGTAGATTAAAACTTTACGGAACCGACACTACACTACTCTTCGACACCAGAACAACAACCGATACAGATTACTGGATGGGGATTATCGACGACGCGGCAGGAGATGATGACGACATATTGTCGATAGGTAAAGGGCTAACCAACGGTACATCGACCTTCCTGACGTTAAACTCCGGCGGAAATCTTGGCATAGGAACAACCGCGCCTATAACAACACTCGACGTGTCAGGTACCACCTGGCTTAGGGGTCTTTCTGCAAACTCAGGCTTATTTATAAACGCAAGTGGAAATGTCGGAATAGGAACAACGGCTCCCGCAGCCTGGCTCGACATTGCTGCTGCAACAACAGCCAAACCATCTATTAGAGTAGCATCGGGTACCGCACCTACCTCACCCATAACAGGAGATATGTACAACGACGGAGATCAACTGTACTACTACAACGGTTCAACTTGGCAGGATCTTGGAGCTACAGGATCAGGTGCTTCAGGTACGTCAGGCTCGGGTGTTGCAGGACAGGTAACGTTCTGGAGTGCAACAGACACCATAACAGGAAACAATAACCTATGGTGGAACAACTCGACCGGAAATCTTGGTATCGGCACATCAGGTCCTTCGTATGAGCTCGAAGTTGTAGGTTCGGCTAATATGACAAACCTATTCATAGGTGGTTCTGCAGTACTAGCTTCCGCGGCAGAACTAAACATACTGGACGGCGCACTCATATCAACTACCGAGCTTAACCTTTTGGATAATAGAACGGGAACCCTTCTTGACACAAATAACATAGCTTCATATGCGGTAACAGCAGTTATCGCAGGCTCAGGTCTTACGGGAGGAACAGGACCGGGGTCAACAACCATAAATATAGGAGCGGGAAACGGTATATCACTTTCGGCTGATGCCGTAACAATAGATACCGATACAACAAGTACAACTTCCGTTAAATCAAATAACTCGGGTCTTGAGGTCACGGCAGACGGACTAAGACTAATAGGAGGATGCGCAGCTGATGAGATACTAAAGTGGAATGCCACCTCATCCGTTTGGTACTGTGCTTCGGATTCTGTGGGTGCTGCAAGTAATGCAACAATCGCGGGATCCGGTGTTGCAACTCAGATTGCATTCTTTACCGGGTCAACCTCAATATCGGGCTCCAATAACCTATGGTGGGATAACACATCAGGTAATTTAGGAATAGGAACATCAGGTCCTACCGCTAAACTTGAAATCGTGGGATCTGCTGATACTGAGCAATTTGTGATAAAAGCTAACGCTACACAATCCAACACCAACCCGCTCATTCAGCTTCAATCTTCAACAGGTACTCCCCTTCTTTCCATAACATCAGACAATGAAACCAACATGTTTATGGGGTATGGAGCAGGTTCCGCAAACACATACGGATCTGCAACATCCGGTGGAAGTAATACCTTTATCGGCTATCTTGCCGGATCTTCAAATACCGCAGGTTACCAGAATACTGCCCTAGGCACAAATACTCTTTCTAAAAACACAACTGGAGGCGACGACACCGCAATTGGTTTTCAGTCTCTTTGGTCAAACACGACTGGGTACCGTAACACTGCATTGGGTAATTACTCACTTTGGTTAAACACGACTGGGTACGATAACACCGCAATTGGTTTTCAGTCTCTCTGGTCAAACACGACTGGGTACGATAACACCGCAATTGGTTTGAACTCGCTTTTTAACAACACGACAGGACAAAATAACACCGGGGTTGGTTATTACGCAGGAATGAATAACCAAACTGGAGAAGGAAATGTATTTATAGGGTACTACGCAGGGGATGGGGCGGCACGATCGGCATCTGACTACAACATAGCGATAGGGTATTTGTCGGGGCATAGCTTGTCTAATAACTCAAGTAGCAATATATTCCTAGGATATCAAGCAGGATACAACGAAACAGGATCAAATACCCTGTATATAGATAATAACTCTTCTCCCGCAGGAACCGCGTTCATATACGGAGATATGAGCACAGATGAACTCACCTTCAATGCTAATATAGGAATAGGAATAACCTCTCCTACTGCATGGCTTGATATATCGGGTGCAACAACAGCTAAACCTTCAATAAGAGTAGCATCAGGTACCGCACCTACCTCACCCATAACAGGAGATATGTACAACGACGGAGATCAACTGTACTACTACAACGGTTCAACTTGGCAGGATCTTGGAGCTACAGGATCAGGTGCTTCAGGTACATCAGGCTCGGGTGTTGCAGGACAGGTAACGTTCTGGAGTGCAACAGACACCATAACAGGAAACAATAACCTATGGTGGAATAATTCAACCGGAAATCTTGGCATAGGAACATCAGGTCCTACAGCTAAACTTGAACTCGCAGGTTCTGCTGATACTGAGCAGTTTGTAATAAAAGCAAACGCTACACAATCAAATACCAATCCTTTAATTCAGCTTCAGAGTTCGGAGGGAACTCCTGTCCTTTCCATAACATCAGATAATGAAACAAATGCTTTCTTTGGGTATAGAGCCGGTTCGGCCAATACATACGGATCTGCAACATCCGGTGGAAGTAATACCTTTATCGGCTATCTTGCCGGATCTTCAAATACTGCGGGTTACCAAAATGTAGCTGTAGGTGCATCCTCACTTATCAGAAATACGGCAGGATACCGCAATACCGCCCTTGGGTACCTCACTCTTACAACCAATAGCACTGGATTTTCCAACACAGCATTTGGATACGCATCTCTACAAGCTAACTCAACGGGTTCAAATAACACCGGCCTCGGTAATGGCGCGTTATTCTCCAATACTACCGGGACCCTAAACGCTGCTGTGGGAAATAACTCTGGTTATTACAACCTAAACGGAACCGGAAATATATTCTTAGGTGCTGCCGCAGGGTACGGATCGGCTGCAAGATCGGCATCTGACTACAACATAGCAATAGGATATCAAGCAGGGTATAGCCTCTCAAATAACTCTGACAACAACATATTCCTAGGATATCAAGCAGGATACAACGAAACAGGATCAAATACCCTGTATATAGATAATAACTCTTCTCCCGCAGGAACCGCGTTCATATACGGAGATATGAGCACAGATGAACTCACCTTCAATGCTAATATAGGAATAGGAATAACCTCTCCTACCGCATGGCTTGATATATCGGGTGCAACAACAGCCAAGCCATCTATTAGAGTAGCATCGGGTACCGCACCTACCTCACCCGTAACAGGAGATATGTACAACGACGGAGATCAACTGTACTACTACAACGGATCTACCTGGCAGGATCTTGGAGCTACAGGATCAGGTGCTTCAGGTACGTCAGGCTCGGGTGTTGCAGGACAGGTAACGTTCTGGAGTGCAACAGACACCATAACAGGAAACAACAATCTATGGTGGAATAATTCAACCGGGAATCTTGGCATAGGAACATCAGGTCCTACAGCCAAACTTGAAGTTGTGGGTTCTGCTGATACTGAACAGTTTGTGATAAAAGCAAACGCTACACAATCAAATACCAATCCTTTAATTCAGCTTCAGGATTCAACCGGCACTCCCCTACTATCCATACACTCCGATGACTATAGAAATGCATTTATAGGGAATAGTGCCGGAACCTCCAACATCGCAACAGGAAACAGCGGTGTTTCTAACACCTTCATAGGATACTTAGCAGGCGCCTCAAGCAATTATGGAAGCTACAACGTGGCGCTAGGATCAGTTTCAATGATAAAGAATACAACAGGAACCAAAAATACCACCGGCGGGTTCCAGTCTCTTTACTCAAACACAATAGGTAGCAGCAATACCGCATTCGGTAGTTACGCAGGTCTCTACAGCATAGATGGGAGTGAAAACGTTTTCTTGGGGGCACAGGCAGGGTACGGCGGATCCGTCGCAAGATCGGCCTCCAACTACAACGTAGCAATAGGCTATCAAGCAGCGTATAGCTTATCCGCCAACTCAAGTAGCAACATAATGTTGGGCTACAAAGCAGGATACAACGAAACAGGATCAAACAAACTATATATCGACAACAACGACGCCACAGGAGGAACCGCATTCATATACGGAGATATGAACACCGACCAGTTGACCTTCAATGCTAATGTCGGTATTGGTATAACCAACCCGATTAGTGCCCTGCAGGTTGCGGGCGATATCTTACCTTCAGCCGATGACACCTATGACCTTGGTTCCAGCGCGATGAGGTGGCAGGATGTCTTCATCGGACCTGCATCTATACACATAGGTACCAACGGTAACGAGGCAATTATGAGATACATGACCACTCAAAACTTCCTGGGATTTGACCCCGACGGTGATGGCGTGTTCGAATTCACTATGAACGACGGCGGGAATCTGGGAATCGGCACGACTAATCCCCTCTATGCACTGGATATTAGCAGTAGCGCGAACGTGTCCAACTTATTCATAGGCGGATCTCATATAACAGCAGACGCCACAAATATTAATCTACTAACCGGAAGGTCAGGAACTCTTCTCGATAACTCGAATGTAGGAACGTATGCGGTAACAGCAGTAATTGCAGGTTCAGGTCTTTCAGGAGGAACAGGACCCGGTTCAACAACCATAAATATAGGAGCGGGAAACGGTATATCACTTTCGGCTGATGCCATAACAATAGATACCGATACAACAGGTACAACTTCCGTTAAATCAAATAACTCGGGTCTTGAGGTCACGGCAGACGGACTAAGACTAATAGGAGGATGCGCAGCTGATGAGATACTAAAGTGGAATGCCACCTCATCCGTTTGGTACTGTGCTACGGACTCCAATACAGTCTCAACCGCCACCATATCGGGATCCGGTCTTGCAACACAAATAGCATTCTTTACCGGGTCAACCTCAATATCCGGCTCCAATAACCTATGGTGGGATAATTCAACCGGAAATCTTGGCATAGGAACATCAGGTCCTACCGCTAAACTTGAACTTGCAGGTTCTGCTGACACCGAGCAGTTTGTGATAAAGGCAAACGCTACACAATCAAATACCAATCCTTTAATTCAACTCCAAACATTTGGAGGTAGTGAACTTTTATCAATCCACTCGGACGATCCTTCAAATGTATTTATAGGATACAGGGCGGGAATTGCGAACAGCTACGTAGAACCCCCACCGACCCTCACAGGAAATGATAATACCTTCGTAGGTTATTTTGCAGGTTCCTCAAATACTACCGGAGGGTACAATACCGCATTTGGTTCAAATACCCTAAAGGCGAACGTAGGCGGGGACGGCAACACTGCGCTTGGAGCTGGTTCGCTTTTTTCCACAAAAGGAAACTACAACACTGCACTTGGACGTAACGCAGGATATTACAATCAAACAGGACAAGGGAACGTGTTTATGGGATACGATGCAGGAATTGGAACAGCAAGATCGGCATCTGACTACAACATAGCAATAGGATACGACGCAGGATACAGCTTATCGAATAACTCAAGTAGCAACATCTTCCTAGGATATAGAGCAGGATACAACGAGACGGGATCAAATAAACTATATATAGATAACGGATCAGCTCCGGGGGGATCAGCATTCATTTACGGAGACATGAACACAGACCAGCTGACCTTTAACGCTAATATAGGAATAGGAATAACCTCACCTACCGCATGGCTAGACATTGCAGCAGCAACAACAAGTAAACCTTCAATAAGGGTAGCCTCAGGTACTACCCCGTCAAGCCCCGTGACAGGAGACATATACAATGACGGAGATCAACTCTACTACTACAACGGTTCAACTTGGCAGGATCTTGGAGCTACAGGATCAGGTGCTTCGGGTACGTCAGGCTCAGGTGTTGCAGGACAGGTAACGTTCTGGAGTGCAACAGACACCATAACAGGAAACAATAACCTATGGTGGGACAACTCAAATACAAGATTGGGAATTGGAACATCGGCTCCTCTAACCAACCTTGATGTATCAGGAACAACCTGGTTAAGAGGTCTTTCAGCTAACTCAGGATTGTACGTTAATCAATCAGGATATGTAGGGATTGGGACAACAGATCCTGGTGTTTATGCTCTAAATGTAGCGGGCTCAGCCAACATATCTACCCTATTCATAGGTGGAACAAAGGTAACTGCAACAGCAACTGAAATAAATCTGCTTTCCGGAAGAACGGGAACCCTTCTTGATACAAATAATGTAGGAACATACGCAATAACCTCCCTTAACGCAGGATCAGGCTTGGTGGGGGGCACGGGACCGGGTGCCACAACGGTACATGTCGGTGCAGGATCAGGCATATCCCTTGCTGCCGACTACATAACAATAGATGCGGATACAACAGGAACAACATCGATAACATCATCTAACTCCGGTCTTGAAGTAACAACCACAGGCCTAAGAATGGTCGGAGGTTGTGGAACCGGAGAGGTATTAAAATGGAGCGGATCTGTCTGGTATTGCGCTGCTGATTCAACAGGTACAGCAACTATCGCGGGGTCAGGTCTAGCCACTCAAGTCGCTTTCTTCTCAGCATCAACTGCCATATCGGGTAGTAATAATCTATGGTGGGATAATTCAACCGGAAATCTTGGTATCGGCACATCAGGTCCTTCGTATGAGCTCGAAGTTGTAGGTTCGGCTAATATGACAAACCTATTCATAGGTGGTTCTGCAGTACTAGCTTCCGCGGCAGAACTAAACATACTGGACGGCGCACTCATATCAACTACCGAGCTTAACCTTTTGGATAATAGAACGGGAACCCTTCTTGACACAAATAACATAGCTTCATATGCGGTAACAGCAGTTATCGCAGGCTCAGGTCTTACGGGAGGAACAGGACCGGGGTCAACAACCATAAATATAGGAGCGGGAAACGGTATATCACTTTCGGCTGATGCCGTAACAATAGATACCGATACAACAAGTACAACTTCCGTTAAATCAAATAACTCGGGTCTTGAGGTCACGGCAGACGGACTAAGACTAATAGGAGGATGCGCAGCTGATGAGATACTAAAGTGGAATGCCACCTCATCCGTTTGGTACTGTGCTACGGACTCCAATACAGTCTCAACCGCCACCATATCGGGATCCGGTCTTGCAACTCAGGTAGCATTCTTCTCAGCATCAACTGCCATATCGGGTAGTAATAATCTATGGTGGGACAATACAAATGGAAATCTTGGTATAGGAACATCAGGTCCTACCGCTAAACTTGAACTTGCAGGTTCTGCTGATACTGAGCAGTTTGTGATAAGAGCGTTCTCAAGCCAGACCAACCAAAATCCTTTAATACAACTCCAATCCTCAACTGGCACTCCTCTACTCTCTATACACTCTGATGCTGTAACAAACGCATACTTCGGTTACGGTGCCGGAGTTAATAATGAAACTGCATCCGGTTACGATAACACATTTATAGGCTATTTAGCGGGTTCTTCAAGTGTAAATGGGATATACAATACGGTTTTAGGTTCCAATGCACTCGCAAAATCTACGACAGAGGATTACGCGGTAGCAATAGGAGCATATGCGTTAGAAAACAGCGATTCCACCGAAAATACAGCAGTGGGTACTTATTCACTCAGACTAAATACCTCAGGAAATGATAATACCGCTGTGGGGTATACAGCACTTTACTACAATACCATTGGAGATTACAACACAGCTCTTGGCTACGCCGCACTTTGGAAAAATACATCCGGAAACTACAATACGGCGGTAGGACGTGGAGCCGGGATTAACAATCAAACCGGGCTTGGAAACGTGTTTATGGGAAACTACGCGGGGGATGGGACGGCACGATCGGCATCCGACTACAACATAGCGATAGGATATCAAGCAGGACACAGCTTATCGAATAACTCAAGTAGCAACATATTCCTAGGTTATCAAGCAGGTTATAACGAGACTGGTTCAAATAAACTATATATAGATAGCGGATCAGCTCCGGGAGGAAGCGCATTCATCTACGGAGACATGGACACAGACCAACTGACCTTCAACGCAAATATTGGGATAGGAATAACCTCTCCTACCGCATGGCTTGATATATCGGGTGCAACAACAAGTAAGCCTTCAATAAGAGTTGCATCGGGTACTGCCCCATCCAGTCCTGTAACAGGAGACATATACAATGACGGAGATCAACTCTACTACTACAACGGATCTACATGGCAGGATCTTGGTGCCGCAGGATCAGGTACAGCAACAATAGCCGGCTCCGGTGTTGCCACACAAATTGCTTTTTTCACAGGTTCCACAGCAATATCCGGATCAAACAATCTATGGTGGGATAATGCCAACTCAAGATTGGGAGTAGGGACCTCTGCTCCTACTTCTACCCTGAGTGTGGGGGGAGCAAGTTCAATCATTAGTAACACAGTCGGTAATATGACCATAACCCCTGCAAATGATTTAATACTAAGCCAAGGAAATCTTGGGATCGGTACAACAGGTCCTACCGCTAAACTTGAAATCGCAGGTTCTGCTGATACCGAACAATTCATAATTAAAGCGTATTCTTCACAAACAAACGCCAATCCTTTGATACAACTGCAGGATTCTACCGGTTCTGAGTTACTGAGAATCCACACGGACAATCTCAAAAATGTATTCATGGGATATTTAGCAGGATCTTCTAATACCATTGCCGGCAGTAGCGGCCTAAACAATACATTCATAGGCTATATTGCAGGTTCCTCAAATACAACTGGCTATAACAACACCGCCATTGGAGCCGAATCCCAATATAGAGGGACAACAGCCTATGACAACACCTCCCTGGGACAGGCAGCGCTTTATTACGTAACAACCGGTTCTGAGAATACCGCCACGGGTAAATCTGCTGTTGCCAGCACCACAACAGGCATACGAAATACAGGCGTCGGAAATTACGCCCTATACGGCAATAGTTCCGGTTACTACAACACTGCTATTGGTTATGAAGCAGGATACAATAGCCAAACCGGATACGGTAACACATTCCTGGGTTATAGGGCTGGACGCGGAACCACGTGGAGGACACTATCCAGTTACAACGTAGTCATAGGTTATAGTGCTGGATATAGCCTATCCTATAACTCCGACAACAACATCATTATCGGTAACGAGGCCGGTTATTCTGAAACGGGGTCAAATAAACTGTATATAGATAACACCTCTTCTCCCGCAGAAACTGCGTTCATATATGGAGATATGAGTACAGACCAGCTAACCTTCAATGCTAACGTTGGTATAGGAGTAACAAACCCAACCAATACCATCGACGTCAATGGAAGCGCCAGATTTAGAGCCGTAGGTACGAGCAACGTAAGTAATGTACCCCTATATATAACTAACACCGGAGTCTTAAGTACCAGCTCATCTGACGAGAGACTAAAGACCAATGTTGCAACAATAGAAAACGCCCTGGACAAAGTATCCCAACTACGCGGTGTAACCTTTAATTGGGCCGGGGATGGGGTAAAAGCAACGGGTATGATTGCTCAGGAAGTCATGGACGTTATGCCCGAGCTTGTGTTCCAAGATCCAAACAGCGGGTACTACGGATTACGCTACGGAGAAACATCCGGTCTATTAATAGAGGCTACAAAAGAGCTAAACACCAAACTCGCTGCTCTTGAGATGAACCTTTCTTCCCACACTGCAACTATAGATGGCAGCCTTAGCACTACTACAAATACAATTGATAATTCACTATCGCAACTCGAAACCCTTGAAACTGACGTCACAAATCTGAAATCTGAGGTATTAACAATTAAGGAATTATTGAGTCAAGTTACTGCTCAAAGCACTGAAAGCAGCTCGTCTATCGCGATTACTACACCAGAAGGAATGCTAGCCGAAATGTACAAAGTATTCGAAGATTTGAAAGCCTTCGTAGCTGCCCTCGGTCTTTCCAATAACGGAACTGCTCTTGCGGTATCAACCGACCTTAATGTACTAGGTGAGACTACCCTGTACAACGTGACCGTGACCGGAGATATCACTGCAGGACTTATGAAACTCGACACCCTTAATAATGTTTTCGAGGTGGCCGGACCTTCTTGCTATAACGAGCTTACAGGTACAACCAACGGAACTCTGTGTACCGATCAAACTTTATACCTACAAAGGTCACTCGCAGGAAATGTTGACTTACTTAATGGAGCCTTGGTGGTTAACCCCGACGGAAATGTAACGGTAAAAGGCACCTTAACTGCTGAAAAAGTGGAAGCCACAGATGTAGCCGCGGAAAACGTAACAATTTTGGCTGCCTCGAAGACCATCGGAAGCGGTACAATTCTTATAGGCCAAACTCAAATTAAAGTCGATAACACTTTAGTAGCGGAAGGGTCTAAAATATTCATAACAGCGACTTCCAGCACCGGAGGTCAGTCTGTAATAGTTAAACAGAAAATCGCAGGAGAGTCGTTTACTGTAGCAGTTGATAATCCCGCATCCAACGACATCACCTTCGATTGGTGGATTGTTACTGTGGAGGCAGGATTATAAATATGGAAAATACCGAAATGGAGATGACAATTTTCGGAACGGATGCTGTCCCCGTGAACCAAAAAAAGCAGGCTAAAAAACCTTTAATTGTCGGGATAGCCGCCGTTGCGGTTGTAGCCGTTACCTTCTTAATCATTTTGGCTTCTTCTAAGAAAACTGCCGAGGGATTTACAGTTCTTAATACAAACAAATCAGTCTACTCTCCGAACGAAATGGCTGTTATTTTGATTTCTACTACAGACAAAGAAGGCAAAACACTCTGTCATAGCAACCTTGAAGTTATGGTTACCGGACCCGACAAAACTAATATTGGGCTTTCAACTGAAAATGAAATGCTTCCGACTTCCACCACCTGCGCTGAAGACGGAACTGTAACAAATAATCCGGACTACCAATCCGGTTTTGTACCTAAGCTTGAAGGTATTTACAAAATAAAACTAACTAACCTTGATACCAACGCAGTAATCGAAAAAAAGATCGGGGTTAAAAAAGACATAGATTTTAACATCGAAAGACAAACAACAACCAGGTTAAATCCCTCGGAAACAGTACGTTACCACATGGTTTTGAAAATATTCTCGAAGAATAATTTTAAGGGACAGGTAGTAGAAACAATCCCCTCCTCCATTAAAATTGCCTGGGTGGGAGAAGCTAAACTTGAAGCCGAAAAAATTACATGGGGAGTGGATATAAAAGCAGGAGAAACTAAAGAGCTTATTTACGACTATGTAAACCCGACTACAGAACTAAAAATATATGACTTCGGTCCGGCCTCGATGTCTATAGGCAGCAGAAGAGTTTTCGCAGAAACAAGTTCTTGGCAAGGAATTAATGCTTATGCCACAAAGTAAGAAGGTTCATAAAACCCCGTCTTACAAAATAATCGGAATTTTTCTGGCTGTACTATCTTTATGTCTTTTTGAAACTAAAACAGCTCTGGCGGCAATCACAGTTCTTGACGAAAACACCGGCACAGACACAACTTCAGCATTTACAGTTACACGACCTTCCGCGGGTACAGGCGATTTTATAGTTGTTGTCGTGGGCGAGGAAGATGACAACACGTTCGTTCCGCCTAGCGGACAAGGTTGGGTAGAAGGTGATCAGTTGGCATCAAACGCCGGTAGCACTGACCTATCTTTCGGTTTTTTCTACAAATTAATAACGAATATAGGCACCGAACCAACGACATATAACTTTACAGGACCCGGAGCAAACGATAATACCTCTTGGTGGGTCGCTTCGTTGGGCGGAGTTGACTCAGCTAACCCGGCGGATGAAACAATGTCCGATAATTTAGTCGAGTATATAGATGTTGCTACTACCTCGTTCTCAGCTCCTTCAATTACAACTGTAACCCCCGGAGCATTTGTTATTGCGGGGTGGGGGGTTCAAACAGACGCTACAGTATCAATGCCGGGGGGTAGTTGGGCTACTGAGACAAACAACCTAGCTTCAGGAAATATATATATGAGCGTAGCATCCCAAACTTTCGCTTCATCGGGACCTACGGGCAACGTATCAATTACCGCCGAAACTAGTGCAACCGAAGTTGTAGCAGGCCAGTTTGCCTTTAAACCGGCCACACCTCCGCAGGCACCGACAAATGTCTCGGCAACCGACGGAACACTAACTGATAAGGTGACGGTAACATGGACAAAATCATCGGGTGCTTCCGGATATTATGTTTATGAGGGAGCCAATCTAATTGCGACACTTGGAGATGTGGCAACCTTTGATGACTCCTCTGCTCCGTCAGGATCGATAACAGCCGGTACCGCCTCAGCAACGGATGGTACAAGCGGAGCTCACGTAACTCTATCCCTTAGCGGGGAAGGCACCACAAACGGTACATCAAGAACGTATAAAGTGCAGGCATTCAATTCTGCCGGAACAAGCGGAGATAGTAACACGGATACAGGTTACCGTGGGGTTGGAACTATTTCATACCAGTGGCAAAGAAGTGCTGCTGATTCAGATGCAAGTTATTCCGATATATCGGGAGGCACAACAGACCCTTACAATGACACGGGAGCGCCGGCAGACGGTAGCGGAAGATATTTTAAATGTGTTTTGACAGCAACCGGTGCAACCTCGCAAACCTCCACGGCAGATAGGGGGTATATAAATACACCGCCAACTACAGTTCTTAACACACCCAACGACGGGGGGTCAACTACTGATACCACGCCAACCTTTAATTTCACAGCCACAGATGCTGATTCCAACCCCGTGGAATATAATTTTCAGCTAGATACTGCTACCACTTTTGACAGTCAGGGGGGTAGTCCTCTTCTTAATAAAGTGTCAACTACGGATTCAGGATTTACGGCAGGACATCCTTTTTCATCAGGAAGCGCGGCAGAATTTACCGTTCAGGCAGGAGACACACTTTCTCCGGGTACATATTACTGGAGAGCAAGAGCGATTGACCCCACAGGAAGCAACACTTACGGAAACTTTGCCACGTTTAGAACACTAACCATAGCCGTTGCCGGAATAGATCTATCAGGAACCATATATCAATCCTCAAATGAGAGTCTGGCATATGACTGTAGTGGGGGTAATTCAAAAACAATACTAGTTAGGGTCAACGGCGCAGGATCATTTTCCGGAACCTGTGATCAGAACACGGGAGCATGGTCAACTACGGGAATTCCCATATCAAGTGGTCAGACAGTGTACGCGTATCTATCCGGAGTATCCGTGGCCGGAAGTACCGTTATGGTAAGCAACGGGTCAGCTCAAGCCAACGTGCCAATTATTGTGGATAGAGTTGTGCTAAGAGATGATGTTGATAGCTGGATTTCAAACGCAGAAATCCTGGCAGGAAATACGGCTGATGCCGAGGATTTAATTACAACTCCGGGAAGTAATCATGTTGTTGTCGGCCCCTCCTATGAGACACATATATATACGGGAGATACATATTCACCGGGTGGATACGTCACAACAGGAAAACTTCATGTTGTCGGATCATACACAGGAGCACAAGAATTACTAACCCTTACAGGCTCGGGAACAGGAACATCCAGACCGTTATATGTTGATGGTGGAACATTCACAGTTCCAGACGAAGTCCAATTCCAAGGTACCTCTGGAACAGATATTGAAGCCCTTACATATGCCTCCCTTACTCTTAACCCAACATTGACTGCAGGTACCACATATACATTTTTAGGAGCAGCATCAGCTAATGGCAACTTTACCATTAACCCAACTGCTACCTCTTCATACTCACTTTCAGTTAATCTGGCAGGTGCATTTACAGTTGCTTCAACAGGAACAACAACCATACAAGGAACAACATCAGGAATTGGTGTGCTTAACACCACCGCATCCAACTATCAACTTAACTCAGGAAAGATAGACATTGCATCGGGAGGAATACTTACTGCCAATGACTCAAACATATATCTGACAGGAACCACCAGCACTCTATTTACTAAAACAGGAACATTTAACCAAGGAACAAGTGCCGTGTACTTTCAACCCGGGTCAGGTAGCCCCACACTCACATCAGGGGCCATAACCTTTTATGACGCAATCGTTAATATGCTAGGACAGACAGGAGCTGTCGGGGGCAGTACTACGATCTCCAACAACCTAACAGTTACGGCAGGAACCTTATCCATACCCTCAACCTACTCATTGTCTGTTAACGGAAACACAGTCTTATATGATTCGTTAACGATATCCAGCACAGGAGACCAAACCTTCTCAGGAACAACGACAGTTGCCGAAAATGGAATATTCACAAGATCCTCTGCCTCAGGAACAAATATATTCTCAGGGCTTCTGTCGATAGAGATAGACGGCTGGTTTAATACCTCAAACAACCCCTCTTTTACATTGCGAAGCGGTTTATCCAACAACGGTTCATTCACCTCGGGAACGGGCACATATACATTCGACACTAACGATCAAAGTATCTCAGGTTCTGCTACTACCACATTTAGTGGAGACGTTGCAGTAGGAGCGGGAAACGTGCAACTAACAAATCAGAACACAGGTGTTGTCACTGTCACCGGAAACTTGTCAGGAGGAGATGTGAATGCAGGTTACATAAATTCAACAAATTCAACAACTCACTTTAAGGGAGGTGTTTTTGGAACAGGAGGTGTACTTACTGCAACAGCTAACCCCAACTATATATATTACACAAGCTCATCTGCTCAAATAGTTAAAACAACAACATATCATGATCTGTATGTCCAACCTTCCGGAAATTCCGTAACCTCCTACATAGATTTAGGCACCTTAACAGTTAACGGTAATTTAACAGTCGGCAATGGTACAAACACAGGTGTTGTTGTCGAAGCGACGACCTGGGACCCCAACATCTCAGTACTAGGTAATGTCACAGTTTCCAATAACACCACCTTTACAAACTCGGACTCAGCCTCGAAAACTCTTAATATTGACGGAGATTTAACCATCACAGGAACATTTACAGCACCGGTAGGAACAAGCGATACCTCATTCACACTGGGAGGTGATTTTATCAAAACAGGCGCATTTAATCACAACAATGGTCAAATCACATTTGATACAACAGGGGTTTCCCAACTCGATTATTCCTCCGACACTACCTTTTACCAGTTTTCGGCATCTGCAGGTAAAAATCTTCAGTTCGATGAAACTTATACAACCATAATCGCCAACGACATAACAATTCAAGGTACAAACTGCGGACCCGGAAAAATTTACCTTGATTCAGTAGTAAACGATAACCCCTGGGCAATTAACATACAAACAGGTGCAACTCAAAGTATTACCTATATCGATCTGGAAGACGCGGACGGTTCCGGATCCCAGCAAACCCCGACTGCTACAGACGCTACTCAGACAGGCACAAATACAGGCTGGAGCATTACGGAGGGAATCTGCGTTCCTGCTATGAATTTTGAGGGGATAAACATGTCGGGCATAAATATAAATTAAACTGTCCGGCCTATCGTAAACTCAAAATCCTTCCGGGAATATTACATACTATGTCATATAGATTGAGCATTAAAATTAGATTAAAATTACACAAACTGCCATGAGAAGGAGACAAAATATTAAGATAATGTTAAGAAAGATGCACGGAGGGTGGAACAGCCTGACCATATCTCTTGCGACCTATAGAACAAAATCCGTCAAGTCCTTCTCCTCCCCGGCCGAATCGAAAAAAAGTCATAGGGGGCGGTTTAAGGGCAAATTACACCATAAAATTAGCAGAACCATATCAAAAATAAACTTTGTTCGTAAGAGCATTACCGATGAATGGAATAACTTTTATACTCAGAAACTGCCCTTTTACAAAATAAACAAATTTTGGAGAACTCACTACCCCATTTACAAAAAGTTTCTCATTCCGGTCTCACTCGGAATGCTTATAGTATTAGCCCCTGTCGTGTGGTTATCGGTGAAGAACCCTGACAAAGTTTTTGCCGACTGGTTTGACGATAACTGGCACTACAGAAAAACTATTACTATCACTAACCCGGGAGCCCCGGACTCCGATAAGAAAATTTTGTTTGAAACAGACACCGCAACGTTGGTTGGGGAATCCAAAATGCAAAACACGTGCGCCGACACACGATTTGTTGATGTTAGCGGACAGGTACTGGATTACTATGTAGATTCGGCAAATGGAGCGTGCAACACAAATTCCACCGATTTTTATATCTTACTTCCAACAATAAATAAGGGTTCCACCGTTGTTTACTTTTATTACGGAAATGCTTATGCAGAGTCTGTTGCTCAAACCAGCCAATTCTCACAGGCAACCTTTAGTCCGAGTCAAAGTTCGACGGGAAATGAAACATCGGGTCCGGAACCTACCGCTTATTGGAAATTTGAGGAGGGGTATGACCAGAAAGAAAATACTAAGATTGAACAGCAGCTGGAGATTATGAACACACCGGCTTCTGTCTCCTGGCTAACCGGATCAACAAAAAGTAGAGTAGTAACTGTTACTAATTCAAACGCCTCAGCTCTAACTAATTTCCAAGTTCTGGTTAGTGTTACGTACGACTCGGACATGAATTCAGATTTTTCGGATATTCGCTTCACAGATTCCTCGGGCACGGAATTAGATCACTGGCTGGAAAGCAAAACTGACAGCACCTCGGCGAAATTCTGGGTTGAAGTTCCAAGCATAGCCGAATCCGGCGATACAACCATATATTTATTCTACGGCAATGCCTCCGCATCCTCCGCAAGCAACGGCGACAATACCTTCATGTTTTTCGATGATTTTAGCGGCAGTTCTGTAGACACAAATAAATGGACTGTCGTAGACGCAACAGGTATTAGCGTATCTGGAGGTGTTTTAAACGCCACCTCCACAACCGGGTGGTTACAATCTAACTCGGCGTTCAGCAAAGCTCAGCAACCCGTCATTGAGACAAAAATACAACACGTGACGATGCCAACTAATGGATATAATCCGCTCAGCACCTGGCTAAGTACATCCGATACTTTCGGAGGGCTGATACATCCGGGATCTACCCTTCGGCTTTATTACAGAAACGGCGGTACCTGGACATCCATCTATGACAGCACGCTGGTCAGCAATCTATTGGTAAGATTAAGAATTTATTCAGGTTCTACCGCAGCAATTTACTACTACAATTACGATACGGACGCCTTAGTAGCTTCTGCAACCGACCTTTCTAACTCCGTAGATAACGAACCCATCAGATTTATTAGACGGGAAGATGACATTAATACGGGTCAGTCTATGAATGCTAATTGGGATTACATTTTGGTTAGGAATGGGGCAACTTCAGACCCGACAACATCTGTGAGCAGCACGGAATTTACCAGTGATAGCTACCAACCAGATGACGCGTCTCTCGGAATTGTCTATTTTGTCCCCGAAAACTATAGCTCCGATACTGTTTATTTGGAAGCGGTCGTGAGTCTGGATAGTGGCACTACATGGGCTCAGGTACGCTCGCCCGAAATCTCGGCAATATCTTCCAGAACAGCCTCGTCCTATACGGTTAAGTTTCGGGCGGGGGACGGGGACTCAGTTGACCCGTCAATTTCCGTGTACGATGCAACAAACTCTGAATCCATTTACGAGTATAGTTTGGGCGATCCCGGTGACACTAAAGTGAGGGTAAACAATGCTCGTCTTATAATCAAACAGGAAAGTGGTGTGGGGATTACTCAGACTGAGACTAAGACTGAGATTGGGAGCTATGAAAGCAGTTCTGCTACATCTTACACACCTCAGACAGACAAAAAAATCTATAACTACGATTCTTCAAAATATGATCCCGCACCAACGAATTTTTTTGAAGCCACTGCGGGTGTATCTCTAAGCGTAGGTGTCGGGATAGAACAACAAATACCAATCATGGTAACAGCACCGTTTTACACAAATTCAACCACCTATCTACCGACCGACAATTCACTCGGACTCGTGTACTGGGACGCAGACAAGTACTCTGGAGCCACAGTCTACTTAGAGATAGATTATTACGAATACGGATATTCCGACCCTTCTATTGCTCTGTATAAAGAAGATGGCACGTTGGTCACATCTTTCAGTCCGGGTATGGGTGACTGGGACAACCACAGGTATAGATCAAGTGCCCTAACCTTAACCGATAACACAACGTACACGGTACGCTGGAAAGCAGCCAACTCAAGTCACCCACACACACTATACGCAGCAAGACTCATAGTTATTCAAACCGACGCCACAAAGGTTACCGATACACAAACACAGGTGGAGATAGGGGCAAGAGAAACCCACAGCAACAGCAGTTATGCCCAGTTAGATAATCCAAAAGTCTACTATTACGATTCATCCAAGTTCGACCCGGCACCAACCACCTACTTTGAATCTGTGGTTAAGACACAAAAACCCACGATAGAACAACAAATACCAATCATGACAGCCACATCTTTATATACGACTTCGACCACATACGTTCCCACCGACAATTCACTCGGACTCGTGTACTGGGACGCAGACAAGTACTCTGGAGCCACAGTCTACTTAGAGATAGATTATTACGAATACGGATATTCCGACCCTTCTATTGCTCTGTATAAAGAAGATGGCACGTTGGTCACATCTTTCAGTCCGGGTATGGGTGACTGGGACAACCACAGGTATAGATCAAGTGCCCTAACCTTAACCGATAACACAACGTACACGGTACGCTGGAAAGCAGCCAACTCAAGTCACCCACACACACTATACGCAGCAAGACTCATAGTTATTCAAACCGACGACACGAAAATTACCGATACAGAAACTGATGTCGAACTGGGTGCATCAACCACTGCCACAGACACATCTTACGCAAATTTAACGGACAAGAAAGTGTGGCGATACGATTCAACCAGATTTACACCCACCCCGACTACATACTTTGAAGCAGTACTCGCCAACGATACTGCTGACCAAACTACATACGCGGCGCTATACACAGACGGGGCTCTGTGTACTTCCCAGGTTTCAGGCTCAGAGGTTAGTGTGACGAGCACTTCTTATACCAGGGTAAGAAGCGGAAGCATATCCCTAACAGATGACACAGACTACTCTGTTTGCATAAAAGCAAGTGCCAATACAGCAAAAATGATAAATGCGAAGGTTGTCTTGCAACAATCCGATGGTACGAACGGGATACGAGATTTGGAGCTTTATCAAATGCAAGTTAATGGTGCGATGACCGATTCAGACGCAACGTACTCAAGTACCATAAAATATACAACTTTCAACCCGGGTTTTTATGCCACACAGATAGGATTCGAGGGTGGAACCTTTAATTATTTCTATGAGGCCACCATGAAAACATCAGCTGAGACTGGGTATGCACGTCTGTACAACGCAACTGCCGAAAGTGCTGTGACTGGTGGGGAAATTACCACAATAGCAGCATCGTACTCAAGGGTAAGAAGCTCCGATATTACTTCCAACATGCCCCAAACATCCAGTACATACTTCGTTACACAAGATATGGACACACAAATAAAAAACTCGGCTACCAATACTACGTCGATAGCAAATTCGTGGATAATTATTCAGGTTTCAGATCTTTCAAATACAACCAATACCATATATGCGGAACTGTACAATCTGACGGATGGCACATCTGTCAGCGGTTCCGAAGTTAGCACTGCCGCGCTGGGAACAACGACGCATTTAAGAAGCCCGTCTGTGACCCTTACAACAGGAAAAGAATATGTAGTGAGAACAAAAACAAGCAGTTCTGATGCGGTACCGTACTATGTTTATAACGCCAAGATAATACAGGAACAGTCCGATGGTACGAACGGAATACGAGATTTGGAAATAGTACAACCTTACAACACATACCGTTATACCGATAGTGATGCAACTTACAGCCAAATTTATCACCTTGCACTAAGTCCCTACCCTAACATGAATGGCGGTAATTTCGCTTATTATTTTGAATCAAATATTAAAACTTCTGCGGGAACGGGATATGCAAGACTATACGACACCTCCACAAGCGCAGCGATTACAAACTCGGAAATTACAACCATCGCAACGTCCGCAACACGCGTAAGAAGCACAGATCTAACTCCATACATACCTACAACCACGAACACAATAGACATACAATTAAAAAATGAGGCTACAAACACAACCACTTCCACCGGATCTTCCCTACTCATTCAAGTAAGTAATCTGGGAGACCCGGTAGTATACGTAGCACTTTACCAAAACGGTAGCAGTTGTACAAACCAAGTATCGGGAAGTGAGATTTCCACAAAAGTATCCGACGGGATAAAACGCTCGGTTTCGTCTTCTCTAGGTCTGCCCGATGGGGACTACATGGCCTGTACCAAAACACCCGGTAACGTCAGCGTAAAACTATATAACGCAAAAATAACCCATTACCAATCTGCAGCGCAAGGTATAACCTCGCTAAGAACATTCAGATCGCTAAATACCGACCTTGCCACCGAAAGCACAAGCACCTACGCTTCAAAAAAATATCTTAACTCCTATGACCCCGGAGCTTTCACCGGAACAGTATCCGGATCGTTTGAAGCCACGCTGTCGGCAACAGGATCAACCGCATACGCCCAACTATACAATATAACAGGTTCGGAGGCTGTAACCGGAACCGAAACAACTACAGCAAGCACTTCCTACACCAGAGTGCAAACCGGCGGTATTACATTACCGACCTCAAACTCAACCCTCGACATTCAAATCAAAAATGGCAGTACCAGTACAACAAAGGCTCCGGCGTCATGGCTTGTTTTAGATATAGAAAATATTTTGCCCGCTATAGTGCACGATTCAACGTCAAATAAACTCAATGGGCAACTGGAAGGAACTACCTGGGAATCAGAGCAAAATTGCATATCCGGTTTGTGTCTGGAGTTTGACGGGATAGATGATTACGTAAAAGTGATAGATAACCCAAAACTGGACTTCGCTGCATCCAACAACTTCACCATAAGCATGTGGTTCACACAACCATACTCAACAATAGGAAGCACAGCTCTCATTTCAAAATATGAATCGATCGGATCCGACGGCGGGTATCAAATCAAAATTGGCACAGACGGAAAAGTCGTGGTCGAAATTTCTGATGACAACACAACATTCCCTAAAGACTCAGTGACAAGCTCAGTTAGCTACAGGGACAGCAAATGGCACCATGTGGCGGCCGTAAAGAACGGAACAACCAGTTTATTGCTCTATGTTGACGGTGTACTTGAAGGCACAGATAGCACTATAGCCACCACAGGATCATTAGCAAACAACGACCTACTTTACATAGGGGACGCCAATGACGGTACAACCGGGAATTGGCTTGGACATATTGACGAAACAAAAATATACCGTTATGCGAGATCCGCACAAGAGATAGAGAATGAACTCTACGGAACAAACCCCGGTGGTGCAACATCATTGGGTGCAAATGTGGCTGCAAAAATAAATAGGGGCTTACTGGCTCGGTGGGGTATGGAAGAAGTAGCTGCCGACTCGTGTGGAGTGGGAACTACCGACGGGTGTGATAGCACAAGCAATGGATACAACGGGTACTGGGAAGGGAATGCAGTCAGCAGCCCGGGGAAATTGGGAAACAGCCTGGTATTCGATGGTACCGGTGATGCGTTTAGAGTAACACCGGGCGGGGCTAAACTATCCGGCACATCTTTAACCTCCAGAATACCTATAACTTTTGATAACTCTGCATCAGCTGAAGATTTGACTAATTTCCCCGTGCTAATAAAACTAAACGCATCCAGAATAAGTTACACTAGAACCCAAGATTTAGGACAAGATATAAGATTTACAGATAGCGACGGAGATACACTGTTGAGTTACGAAATCGAAAAATGGGATGAGACGGGCGACTCCTACGTCTGGGTAAAAGTGCCTAACATACCTGCCGGCTCGACCACAGATTACATTTATATGTATTTTAACAATACTTCGCTTACAGACGGGCAGAGCTCCGAAAACGTGTGGGACAGCAATCACGTAAGTGTCTGGCACCTAGACGAATCTTCAGGAACAAATATTGATGATTCAACCACTAACTCAAATGACGGTACAAAAACCTTAGCTACCAAACCATCCTACACAGCAAACGGTGCCGCTAACGGTGGTCAGGTTTTCGACGGTACTAATAACATTGTGAGCATCCCTAACGATGCCACATTTAATATGGGTAATATTATGACTGTTGAAGCATGGGTTAAACCTACTACGTGTGCAACCAGACAAACTGTCCTGGGGAGAAATAATGAAGCGGGAGTAATTCAGCTGGAAATTAATAACAGCAGCTGTGCAGTGGGAACAATTATCAACGGTACATTCATATCCTATACGGGAACAAACGCCTTAACAGCCGGACAGTGGAACCATGTTGTTTATACCAGAAACGGCACAGGCGCAACACATAAATTTTATGTCAACGGCGTAGAAAAATCTCTGGCAACAAACGCCTCTAACAACTACACAAATCCTACCGGTGCCTTTGATTTTGGAAGAAGAACAACAGCAGGTGGTCAGTTATTTACAGGCACTCTTGATGAGGTCAGAATGTCAAATATCGCGAGAACCGCAGATTGGGCAGAGGCCACATACATAACAATAACAGACACCCTCAACACCTACGGAGACGAACAGATGTACACCCCCGAATTCAATATCTCGGAGCAGGTGTCAGTTTCGGGGTGGTACCACCCCACGACCCTCGATGCCACTACAAAATACCTGACCTACGGTAGTGGGACAACCAAATCCATGTATATAAAAACAGACCCTTCAAATGCCGGAAAACTTCTCTACTCATCTAACGGAATTGACGAACGAGCTTCATCAACAACTCTTTCAACAAACAACTGGTACTACATTACACTCACAGGAAATTCCACTGAAACCAAACTTTATGTAAACGGTAAGCTGGATTCTACTGTGACTAACACTACCGGCATCTCAGACCTAAAATCTTTTTATGTGGGAAACAACAACAGCCTCTCCACAAGCGGTTTCGTAGGAAAAGTGGATGAAGTCAAATTATATAATACCGTGCTAGCCGCTTCGGAAGTTGCAGGAAGTTATACTTCACCAAAAAGTCCTGTCGCCTACTACACCTTCGACCAGAAGAGCACAACAGGGGTGTTTGACATCTCCACAAACAACAACTCGGGCACATGGACCGGCTCAACGACAAACCGCTATACAACGGGAAAGTTCGGTAGTGCCGGTGTCTTTGACGGGGCAACAGATTACGTATCAACATCAGATACACCTTTCGACATCACAACCGACTTTACACTTGAGTCGTGGATAAACCTCGGCACCGCAGGATCTGCCCCATATAACATAGTGAGTAAGCACAGCACTGCGACGTCCGGCGGATACGCCTTATTCGTGGACGCAAACGGAGCCGTAAACTGTCTTACCGACAACGGAACAACCGAAACCGTAAGCAAAACGGCCAATTCCGCCGTTACTTCATCGTCAGGCTGGGTCCACGTTGCCGCAGTAAGAGAGGAAACTTCGTGCAAAGTTTATGTAAACACAGAAGATAAAACTGTAACCGCGGGAACACACACTACCCTTGCTACCAATGACGCGGGCCTGCGACTGGGCTCTAATACTGCCGGTTCAGAATTCTTTAAAGGTTACTTAGATGAAGTTAAAATCTACGACTACGCCGTAGTTCCCACCGCACTGTTAAACGATTACAACGCCGGCCACCCCATTCCGGGATCCCCTGTCGGAAGTGCGAAAGCATACTGGAAAATGGACGAAGGATATGGAAACACAGTTCACAATACCAGCCCCTTCGAAAGTGTTTACGACGGTACAATTATCGGTGCCACCTGGTCCCAGGACGGCAAGTTTGATCGGGCGCTGGAGTTTGACGGCGCTAATGATTACGTAACCGTAGCTTCCGGTGAGCTGGTTGACCAAGATACAATAACAATCGAAGGATGGGTTTACCCCGCAAGTGTAAATGGCGCTCATGATTTCACAATCTTTACACAAAATGACAATGGTTCGGGATATGCAACCCATAATTTTGCGATTTCGGGATCAACAGGAAAACTAACCTACGACAATGAGCTCCCTTCGGACGGGGTTTTAAGCAGCAACATTGCTTTAACTGCCTCAAAATGGACCCACATAGCCGTTGTCAGAGACGGGAACGCTGTATCCTTTTACATTGACGGTTACGAACAGGGTGGTGGCACAGCCGAAGCCAGATCAAGTTACGCGGCGGTAGATAACTCTTTAATTGGGGCGAGGTATTATTCAGGTACTCCCCAGCACCAGTTTGCAGGAAGAATCGACGAGCTGAAAGTATACACGGCGGCACTAGATAAATCTCAAATTGCCCAGGCATATAACAGGGGCAGGGTGTTTAGTTTTGGCGCACTGTCAACTGATAGCTCGGGCATACCTTTAAATAGCGCAAAAGGAACGTATTGCGTTCCCGGAGACTCGTCAACATGCAACAACCCCGTAGCTAACTACTCTTTTGACGAAAAAACGGGTTCAACATTAAACGATATATCCGGAAACGGTAACACCGGAACCATTTATGGAAACGCTACCTGGACAAACGGGAATGTGGGCGGAGCCTTGGAGTTTGATGGAACAGATGACTACGTAAGTATTGCAACCGGAGAGCTGGTTGCCCAGGATAATTTTACTGTAGAAGCCTGGATTTTTCCCGGAAAAGTCACAGACGTTTCAAATACATTTACCATATTCGCACAAAATGACAATGACGCCGGGAATTTCACTCATATGCTTGCGATAAACAATTCGACCGGCACACTACTTTACGACAACTCGGCGCCTTCGGGGGGAGGTATTAACGGCTCCACAACCTTGGTTGCAAATACGTGGAATCACGTTGCCGTAACCCGCAATGGAACGACCGTAACTTTGTATTTAAATGGAACAGGAGATGGAACGGGAACGGGAGAAACAAGACAAAGCGCCGCTAGCATAGACAGTACGTTTATTGGCACAAGGTATTATTCCGGTTCTCCTCAGCATAAATTCAACGGTAAAATCTCCCATCTTACCGTATACGACTATGCACGTACTCCAGCTCAAATCGCCTGGGATTACGACAGGGGCGGACCTTCTTTGTGGTGGAAACTGGATGAATGCCAAGGTTTGGTGGCAAATGATTCCGGCAAATCCGGAACATATGATGGAATAATATCGATAGGCGGATCGGGAACCAACTCTTCCGAAGGATCCTGTGCCTCTCTCCAAACCGACGAGGCCTGGTATAACGGGGCCTCCGGGAAAACAAACGGAAGTTTGCACTTTGACGGATCCGATGACTACAGCATCTTAGCAACGGGTCCCACATCATACGCCGTGAGCTTCTGGATAAAACCTGCCTCAACAACCCAATCAATAGTGGACCTGGCAAACGGAGGTATTACAATATCGGTCTCGTCCGGAACGATTAACGCAAACGGCTTCTCCTCCCCAACCATCTACGTCGACGGTTATTCAACAACTACGCTACCCGACACAAACTGGCATCAAGTCACCGTTGTGGACACAACAGCATTTGACACCTCCAATATAACTTTGGGCAAAATCAATACATCCTACTTTACAGGACAGATAGACGAATTTAGACTGTTTTCTTACCCTCTTACGGCAACGCAGGTCCGAAACAATGTTTCGGAGGGAGCGGTCATATTCAACTAACCGATACATATGGCTCTTGCCCGTCAACCCATTGACAACCCCGCCCTACCCCTTTAAACTACCCCTGTGACGAAGAACACAGAGCAAAGTCTGTGACTTCTATCTTTTCTTCGCGCTTCGCGAGTGAAAAGGAACCAAAGATAGCAAGGGCTTCACGGTATAGACCGGTAAAGCTTAATAATCTTGCCGAGGTAAACCTTAAATCAGTATATTTTTGTGGTTTAACTCACCGTCTTTGGTGGGTTTGAATTTTTTAAGAGTAATTTTATGGTCGGTGACGGCTCCCAAGTTTACCGCCCCGTCCAAAAAAGTATTTTTAGGAGGTGCATACGTAGCCAAAATGAAAAAAGACACTAGAATCGGAAAAGTAAAAAATGAAGAAACAGTAAAAATCTTAAAGGAAAAAGTCGCCAGGGCTAAATCTATTGTTTTTGCCGATTACCGCGGACTTTCTGCCGGTAGCGCCAACGACCTTAGAGCTAAGTTGAAAGCGGAAAATTCCGAGATGCTTGTTATTAAAAACACCCTTCTTAAAGTCGCTCTGGAAGAAGAAAAAATCAAAACGGACGACATTAAAAAGGACCTGGAAGGCCCCACGATGGCCGTGCTTTCATTCGAAGATGCTATCTCGTCTATAAAGACCATCTTCGAATTCGCCAGGAAACTGGAGCTTCCTAAGATTAAATCAGCCCTAATTGAAGGGGTCTACGCTGACTCAGCCAGAGTCGAAGAAATAAAAAATATTCCTTCGAAAGAGGTTCTTCTCAGTCAAGTGGTTGGAAACTTGAAGTCACCTTTAAGCGGATTTGTGAACGTTTTGGGAGGAGTGCACAAAAAGTTTGTGTATGCTCTCGGTGCCGTTGCTAAGAAAAAGGACAGTTAACTAATTATTTATTAACCCTTGAAAGGGGGTGCGGATTAAATATGGCAGACGAAAAAGACATAAAGTTAAGCGCAGACGCAAAAAAAGTTATGGAAATGGTCGAAAAAATGACCGTTTTAGAACTTAACGATCTCGTAAAAGCTCTTGAGGAAAAATTCGGAGTTACAGCATCAGCACCCATGATGATGGGAGCAATGATGCCCGCAGCCGGTAACGGTGGCGAGCCCGCCGAACCTGTAGAAGAAAAAACAGAATTCGACGTAGTTTTAACAGACGCCGGAGCGAACAAAATCTCGGTTATCAAATCGGTAAGAGAGATCAACCCCGCGCTGGGTCTTGTGGAAGCCAAGAGTCTCGTAGAATCAGCTCCTAAAGCAATTCTCGAAGGAGCAAAGAAGGAAGCTGCAGAAGAGGCTAAGAAAAAGCTTGAAGAAGCAGGAGCTAAGGTAGAGTTGAAGTAGTCTCATTTGATTACAAAAGTAGTCTCATTTGATTACAAAAGTAGTCTCATTTGATTACAAAAGTAGTCTCATTTGATTACAAAAGTAATACTTGACTATACATTTGCAAAAAATAAACGCCTCTTCGGGGGCGTTTTTGTCGGCTCAAAATAGTCTTCTAAGAACTATACCAAGCTCAAAGTCTCATTTTCGTAACATTCTTTGACATGAACTGACAACGTTTTGGCGGCATCTGTTGGCGTAGCCTTGTCACTAACCCAAATTCCTGCTCCGAGTTCGAGACCTCCCATCACTTTTATGTGAGCTATGAATCCGACGTGCCAGTGGTACGGTTCGTACCTTTGATTATGAATCCAAAAGTTTCTGTCAGGCCTTCCGAACAAAACATCATAAGCGTACAAGGCTGCTTTCATAATCCGGGCGAAGTCGTTAATCTCAACCTCGTCCATGTATTCAAAATTCGGTCGGTGGTTCTTGGGTATAAGAATCATCTCATAACTCCACCTGCTTGCTTCCGGAACTAGTAAAGCAAAGTGTTTTGATTCGTAAACAAGATTAGTCTCCATCAACCCGTCTTTTACCATGTCACACCAATAACAGCTGTTTTTTTCATTCACATATCTTAAAGCTTTGTTCTTCTCCATCTCGATTATTCCCGGAAATCCCGGCAGGGCAACGATTTGTGAGTGGGGGTGCAAAATCGAAGCCCCCGCCTTGCCCCCACGGTTGTTAAAAATCATTACTTCTTTTCCCTGGGAGGTGTAGTAGTTAGTACGGTTTAGAAATGCCCTTATTATTTTCACGTTCTGTTCATGTTCAAAATCAGGGATATCTTTAGTGTGATCGGGGCTGTGAACAACAATTTCGTGAGCCTCGACCAGAGGATATTTATTAGGAAAAACTCTGACATTCCAATCGTCGGCATCCTGATAAACGGCCTCGGTAGTTAGGCTTTCGTTGCCCGGGCAAAAAAAGCAGGGCTGTGGTTTGTTATCTTTGGAAGACGCCGGCTTATTGCCTGCCGCTCCCGTCTGATCCACTCTCTTGGCTCTGTTGGTCGCAAGAATGGTCGGAGTACCTGTAAGTTCATCAAAAATAAATTTAGACATGGGCAGTTATCTTTTCGTATAACTTCTTATATTCTACAGCACTTTGTTCCCAGCCAAAGTCTTTTTTCATAGCATTCTGAATCATTTGTGTCATTTTCTCTGTACCATATACATCGAGAGCCTCTTTCATTGAAGCTGATAACGCTCCCGCTGAATATCTGTTAAAAACAAAACCTGTTTCCCCATTCTTTACCGTATCCTTTAAACCTCCCACATCGTGAACGATGGGAAGAGTCCCATACCACATAGCTATCATTTGGATTAATCCGCAGGGTTCGTATCTCGATGGCACAACCAAAAAGTCACTTCCAGCGTACATAAGGTTAGCCAACTCAATGTCGAACATAATATTGCATGAAAATTTGTCGCTAATTGTCTTGTGTTTGGAAAGGGTAATGAGTTTTTCTTCCCACTTTTTGTCTCCGGTTCCGAGCAACACAAATACTGCGTCCTCCTTTAGTAAATCCGGAAGACTGTCGAACAGAATGTCGAGGCCCTTTTGGAAAGCATCTATCCTGCCAATAAATGAAAAAATGGGCGCGTCCTTGTGTTTTTTATCTATTTTTAGTCTATCCATCAGCGCCTTCTTTGCTTCCTTTTTGCCTTCTTCTACGGAGTTTATGTCGTAAGTGCGGGGTTGCGCCGAATAGTCTACCCCGTTTAGAATTCCGCTCAGGCGTCCTTCCCTTGCTTTTAAAATGTCCTCAAAGTTACTGCCGAATTCCTTGGTCAATATTTCTTTCGCGTACGAGGGGGACACCGTGTTAATAAAATCGCTCGAAGTAATCCCCTGCTGCATCATATTCAAGTCACCGTCAGCCAAATCCCAGTCTATTAGCGGGTGTTCACCGGGTACTATGCCCGTGTCCCTTAATAATGCGGGATTTCCTATACCCTGGTAGTTAAGATTGTGAATGGTAAAAAGCGTTCTGGGGCGTTCGCTGCCCAGCTCGTCGTTTAGCAGTCCCGTCACTAATCCTGTGTGCCAGTCATTACAGTGAACTATATCGTAAGTGTTAAAGGAAGATTTGACATACTCCACAATAGCTTTGTTAAAAAAAGCAAACATCTGGGTCTCGGTCACGTTGTTCGCGAAGAAATTAGAACCTCCGGCGACAAAAAACTCTTCGTTTTTTAGTAAGTAAAGGTCGACGTTAGAATCCGGAAGTTTGGTCTTAAAAACCTCCACCACATTATTCTTGTTTGCAAAAGGTACATGGAGATCGAAGCTTTTGTATAATTGCAGGTTTTCTATTTTTGCGGAAGGAAAAAAAGGAACTATAACATCTACGTTTACGGATATTTTTTCTAAAGCTTTGGGAAGGGCACCTATGACGTCTCCCAATCCGCCTATTTTTATAACAGGTGCTACTTCTGAGGCAGCAAGAAGTACTTTCATACAGGTAATGTTATCAGAAATCGGTCTTTCAACAACTAGCCTCTTTGCTCAGGTTGCCCGCCCCGGATTTTGTGGTATTTCTCGGTGTACTTATTCAAAGTTTTTTCTACTTCGTCGTTGCCTATCTCTAGCCTTAATAAATCTATGGCGTTAATCATATCGTATATATCCAATTTATTCTCTAATTTAAACAAAGCATCCCGCCACAACACGGCCTTCTCGTATTCTCGATTTTTTACCGCTTTCTTTTCTTCTTCCTGAATAAGATGAATGAACGCTTCCCACACTCCTTTTTGGTGTCCTCCTTTGTCATATGTTCTTTCTTTGAACGGGATGCGCGTGGCTTCGTTTTGTTCTTTAGCCATTTGCCTTACTTTCCCGGTCCTCTGCCATTCAAAAGCTGTTGATACAATTAACTGATAATATTTTTGGGCGGTGCTTACATCATTTTCTGAAATACCCGGGAGGCTTTTAATAATATCGAGAAATCTAAAAGCGCCCTGCTCTATCATCTCAAGACTCCACCAGGGTTTGGCAGATGCCCACCAAAAATGATCGCTGGACATAGCGATATCCATTTTGCTCTTTAACATATCGTAGTTTTCAGAGCTTTCCGGAATTTTATAAAACAAATCGAGAACAAATTTGAAAAAGTCCCACTGATACCCGTGTATAGGATTGGAGGTGTCAAGCCATGACAAAAATTGGGAGCCTCTCTCGATATCTTCGGGGCTGCTTGCCCACGTGGACTCGCGGGGCGTGACTGTTTCTACGGGCAACCCTCTGGAATTATTGTTTAAAAATTCACTGATTGACATAGTAGAATACGGCTCTTCGGAGTTTATTATTTCCCCAAGAAGGCTCTCGAGCCCGGGCCTGTGGTGTCCAAAAGTTTCCCCGTCCATCCCCGTAACAACATATTTATTCGGAAGCATATCTTTAATCGCAGGATCTAAGGTTTCTTTGCTTCTTACTACAGCACTCATAACCAAATTGCTCAAACGCCTATTCCTGAAAAATACTGCCAAATTGCTGTCCTTTATACGGTACAAACTATTACCCGAGGGAAATACTTCCTCTTTGTTGTAGGCAATCTCGTCAAGAATCAGCCACTTGTAACCTAGCTCTTCCAGCATACCCGGCAAAAACTCCGAATAGGCCATCTCCGGCGGAAAGAAACCCGCCTTTTTAAACCCGTTTCCGAAATAGAACTCGAGTGTTTCTTCGTTCTTCACTATTTGTCTATAAACCTCGGCTTCAGGAACAAGAGGAATGAAGGAATGATACTTGCAGGACCCCGTAAGTTCTATCTTTCCTTCTTCCAACGACTTCTTAAACATATCCAGCAATTCGTGGTACCCGCTGTTATCAAGTAACTCTAATAGAGAACCTGAAATATTGATAGATTGACTGCCAAATTTTGACGCGTTTATGGTTTTTAAAACAGGGAGATAGGATTGTGAGACGACAGCCTCAAGAATATCTCTTTGCTGATCGGCCGGTTGATAAAAGTGAAGAAAGCTTAGCCATTTCATTACTACGATTCTAGCATAGATGCGATGCTCTTCACCAACTTGAGAATTTTATCCTTACCTTTGCTATCCGGTATGCTGGCGGCAACATTCGATGCGTACGATAAAGATTTCTCAACCATACCCCTATGAAAAAGCATCGGGTTTCCGAGTATTGCCTTCTTTGAGGACCACCAGTACTTATCGCTGTGTTCGTATTTCATTATCCAAAACAGTCTTTTCAAATATTCTTTAGTTTCGTCGAGGGTATCTGTCATACTTTCGTAAAACCACAAGGGCTGTGCGGCTGAGTCATGAGGTTCGTCGCTCACCGGAATACTTGCCTGGTAATCTCCCAAAATCTTTTCAAGAGAACCGAGGCGCTTCTGAATTTCGTTTCCTGACCAATAAGGGTAAGCGTTACCCGTAGCCATATCCTCGTAACCGGCACCCCAGGTTGACTCAATTATCTCCTCGATATTTCGGGCTTTCATTTCCGGAAGCAACTGACAAACGCTGCTAAAACTTCCGCCTCTATCCACCACAACATCTATAATATCTTCCAACATCGCTATTCCAAGCGGATTGTGGTGCCCGAAAGTCTCCCCGTCCAAGGCAATAACCTGGTTGTCGCCTTTCGAAAAAATAGTGTTTATTATTTGGTCCACCGAAGGTTCCCTGTAAAAAGACAGGGCGTCGCTAAGACTTTTGTTTCTTGACACAATCTTGATATCCAATCCCTTCAACGTATTATAAACGGGGTCATAACCGTCGTATGACAAATTAGGAATTGCTGTCTGATCTACTAAAACCCAGTCGTAACCAAGTTCGCTTACCAAAGACACAACCTCGTTGTTCACGGCACACTCGGGGGAAAAAAATCCTCCGATATTTTTTGTCATTACTGCCGCTTCGCCTTCAAAACCGGTCCTGCTACCGAAATAATAACCAAGCGCATATTCGTTTAAAACGATTTGCCTCTCAGCCGATTCTATAGACAATTTCGTCAGTAATGGGTGGTAAGCCGCAGTACCTACTAGTTCAACACGCTCGGAGGCGTATAAAGTTTTAATGTCGGAAATCCAGTCTCCGTATCCGTATTTGTCCGCCTGTTCGAGCAGGCTCAAAGGAATATTTAGTGTCAGAGAAAAGTTTTTCTTATTTTTAATGAGTTTTATAAGAGGTTGGTAGCATTGGGAAAATATCCTGCGGAACACCGCTTCGTCCTGTGTAGGTGGTTGGTATAAGTGTAAAACCAGGGCTATCTTCACCCGCGTATTATGAGATAAAAGCGGGGTGTTTGTCAAAGATTTCTTTTTGCAGATGCCGGGGATTTTTGTAGACAGATCGCTAGCAGAAAAAATTAAAGGGTACGATCCGGGAGGGACGGCTTCTTATACTCCTGCCCACAGCATAAGAAACTTTAATGTCCCCCTCGGGTCGCACCCGTTAATGCCGAAATCGTATCAAATACTTATAGGTTTGTCAAACCTTCCAAAGAAGAGAATGACACATGAGGATTTTCATGAAAATTATTAGTAGTTTCGTACAATTTACCGTATTCTCTGGCGCTAAAGTCCCAGCTATAGTCGGCTTTCATTGCGTTTAGCTGGAGATTACGCCATAACTCCTTGTTCTTAAACAGCTCGATGGCTCTTATAATCTTACCGAAAAGAGAAAACTCGTTAAATTCGTTAAATAAAAAACCTGTGCCAGTTTGTTTTAACGTGTCAAAGTTTTCGACAGTGTCTGCCAAACCTCCCACATTTCTAACAATAGGAATGGCACCGTACCTCATCGCTTCAATTTGGACGATACCGCAAGGTTCAAAACGAGATGGGTACAAAATACAATCCGCCCCTCCGAAGACCAACCGGGGCAACGTAAAATTTGGGTAAGGATGTATGCCAACTTGCGTCGGAAACTCAGCTTTCAGGTTATTTAGACGTTCTGTCAAAGACCAGTCTCCAGCGCCAATCTCTACAAACTGCACGTCATACTCTTTCAGCACATGGTGCATAACTGTAGTTAATAAATCGACACCTTTCATAAAATCCAGCCTACCTACGAAAGCGAACACCATTTTGTCAGGGTGCACGGAGATGTCGAATTCTTTTTGCAAAGCTTTCTTGTTCTCAGCCCTAAGTTCTATACTCCCCGCATCAAAATTTCTGGGTATTAACTTGTCAGTAACCGGATCGAATTCTTCATAGTCTACCCCGTTAACAATTCCGAATAACTTTCCTTTAAGTTCCGATAATAATTTATCCAGGCCCTCTCCAAATTCAGGAGTAAGAATTTCTTTTGAGTAAGTTTTAGATACCGTATTTACGGCATCGGCAAAAATAATCCCTCTTCTCATGTAGTTAAGTGTGCTCGCCCTGTCAGAAAATATAGAACCTATGACAGATTTACCGTCATCATAATTCATTTCAGAAACATGCCTGTGGTCAAACGTACCCTGGTATGCCAAATTATGAATAGTTAGTAATGATGAGATATTTTTTAACACCGGGTCATTTTTATAAACTGTTTTAAGATAAAATGGAATTGAGGCGGCATGCCAATCGTTGCAATGTATGACGTCAGGAATAAATCCCCCGCGCCTCACAAATTCTAAAGCTCCCCTAGAGAGAATTAAAAAACGCGTGGGGTCATCGGAGTATCCATACACGTTTGCCCGTTTTTCAAAATACTCCTGATTTTCAAGAAAAAATACTTTCACCCCCGAGCCATTTTCATAACTTTTCACATTACACACTAGCTCCGGGTTCACAGAATCGTCCGTGGGAACGGACAGACCCTCCATCACCATCTTCATCGGATACTTCTGTTCATCTATTAGACCGAATTTGGGAATAAAAACTGCTACCTCATATCCAAGAGCTGTTAAAGCCGTAGACAAATGTCCTATAACCGAGCCTGCCCCTCCTACAGAAACGTAGGGCTGCGCTTCCGTGGCAACTAATAGTATCTTGTGGACTTTCGGAGACTTCTTTGCAGTCATGTTACTGAATAATACACGCACACCCGTCTTTGGGCAATATCCCACCCCGGGTGCGCGTGTACTTGTTATTTAATGTAAGCCTTACAGTATCGATTCTGCTTCTTCTATAAGGTCGCTGTCGCCATGTTTTCTAATGTCTGCTAGCAACCTGGTCTTGTCCGCCACGAACAATCCGTGGAGCTCTTCGCTAGATGTATAAACGTCTTTGTCATCATTGGTCATTATGCAAAGCTGAGCGTTATTCTCGTCGGAAGGTGTTAACATAAGAATCCTTTCAAAAAAATCCTTGTCTTTGGATTTGATGTAAACATGCAGTACCGAGAAAGGCTTTATAGCCTTAAACAACGATAGCCCTGCATTCATTGTAAATGCGTAATCAATCCCGGAATTTCTCGAAGATTTATCGATATTCTGAGCAATATCCTTAAGTCCGCCGAGTCTGCTTCTATAAAAGAACAGCTGACTCTTGGGAGATACGGGCTCTTGTTCGGTAATACTTGCAAATGTTTCCTTCTCTTCCGCTACAGGAGCTTTAGCAGAGGCTTCTACCCTCTTGGCGTTCTCTTCATCGAACTTTTTTGCGGCTTCTCTGAACTTAGCCAACCAATCAATCGGCTCTTCTTCGACGGGAGCTACTTTTATTTCTTCTTTTGGAGCAACTACTTCGACTTCTTCTTCCTCTTCTTCAGGTGTCACTTCAACAGGCGTTTCTTCAACAGGTGCTTCCTGTACTTTTTCTTTTTTCTTTGGCTCCTTAACTTCAACCTTTACAGCTTCTTTAGGCATGGCTTGTCCTGCTTTTTCCTCAGCACCACCCGGATACAAAAAGTCTAAGATGTTTTTCTTAGTAAATCTATGACGACCGGTCGCAGTTTTCACTTCGGCCTGTAATTTATCTTCCTCGATGTATCTATAAACGGAACGGAGACTTACACCTAAAATATCTGCCACTTCAGTAGACGTATAAAGTTTATCTTCAAGATTTATCATAGTTAAATGTAAACACTTGTTTCATATAGTGTCAACAGATGAATGTTGTAGCAATAGTGATTACTATTTGTGTATATACGCGGGAAAATTACTTCAAAGATTCCAAAAATACCTTGATCGGAAACAAAGGAAAGGCTCTGACAATACGGGAAAAACGCCACGGTTGAGTACATAAACGAAACACCCACTCCAGATTAAACTGTGTTATTTTGTCACTCGGTTTCTTACTAACACCTGACAAATAATCAAAAGTTCCTCCGACTCCAACCCCAACACGCGAAGGAATTTTGTCCAAATTTCTCTGTAGCCAAGCTTCCTGTTTTTTATGTCCGTACGCAACGAGTATGAAATCCAAAACTTCCACCCCTGTCTTACTCATGCAGTCTTTGATATATTTAAGCGTCGGTTCGTCATCTTCTTCTTTGTATGAAAAGGCAGACGACGCTCCAATTATATTAACACCGGGATGATACATTTTTAACCTCTCCGCAGTTTTTTGTGCAAGATCCTCTCCTTCAGAACTTGAAAGTTTTCCCAGCCAGTTCCTTTGCATCCCTCCAAGCAAGAACACGGAGTATTTTTTCTCAGCCGATGCCTTAAAAATTTCTTCGCTTAAACGCACTCCAGTAACTTTGGGTGCGAAATTCATAGATTTACTAAAAGATGCCGTAGCCGTTTGTAAACCCTTACTCAGTCCTATAAAAAATCTCGCTATATTGTTCTTAACATCCGACTCCGACATTTTTCTAAGGTAGTAATCTGCCATCACAACTCCCGCCCCATCCGGTAAGGAAAGATCGGCATCGTTTATCATATTTCTAAACTTCTCGTCTTTCTGGGCGGACATTATGAACTCAGGATTTGTTGTGCAGATGTAATGAGAGCCTCCGTGCAAAAAGTCAGTTTCTATTTTTTCCAGAACTGCCTTAACATCACAGCCCATGTTCACATTTACACCCAGTATGTTTACCCGTCTTGCGCACGTCATATATAAGAGTAATTATACATCCCGGGAGGCCCGAAACTTAAAAAGTGCGTCATAACTCACGCCCCAGTCAAAAACCGTACCGTAAACTTTATCCCCATTTTCTGGTAAAATAGGCATTATGAGTGCCGAAAAGAAGAAAAGAATAAGCATTTTAGAAAAAATACTAACCATTGCAGTAATAATGGGCATAACATCTGTTCTTTACCTCTACACCTCGGGCTACAGACTGGACAAAGGTAAGGACTCCACTATCGATCTTGCGAAGACCGGTATGGTAAGCGCTAAGTCTATCCCCGATGGAGCCAGTGTCTATTTAGACGGAAAACTAAGAACAGCCACAAATGACACCCTGTCCGGAATTGCCCCAGGCAAGCATAAAATAAAGATAGAGAAAAAGGGATTCGTACCCTGGAACAAAGAAATTGAGATATACGAGGAACTGGTAACTGACATCACCGCTGTCCTAGTCTCTCAAAGCCCCAGACTCGAACCCTTGACCAATACCGGAGCAAAATACCCCAGTATCTCGCCTTCCTTAAACAAAATAGCGTACTTCTCCGAAGACGGAGAGAAGCCGGGGGTCTGGGTTACCTCACTAAACGGAGCCGGAATTGGTCTTTTCAGGAATACTTCCGTGATGGCAGTGCAGGATACAAAATTTGTAAAATATTCCCAGGGCAAGAGCATAGAATGGTCCCCCGATGAAACCCAGCTGCTTTTACAGGCAGCAAACGACACATACTATTTAGTGGACCTGGCATCCAACACAGCTTCAACAGCTTTAAACCCTGACACAATAAGACAGGATTGGCAGGTACTTCTATCAGAAAAAAGAACCGTTTTAGTTGAAAAGCTGGATGTTCCGGAAAATATTAAACAACTGGCACTTTCCACAAGAGCTTATTGGGCACCCGACGACAAAAAATTCCTATACACAGTCCAAACCGGAGACACGCTGGAATACAGGACATACAACTTCGAACGCCCTATTCCGATCGGAGAAAAGATAGAAAATACCGCTTTTACCACAAATTTAGCCGACGCCCAACCTAAAGTATCCTGGTACTCGGATAGTTTTCACCTGATTCTAGTCGAAGGAAATATCGAGCAGGACAAAAGAGGAATAATATCGCTGGTAAGGATTGACGGCACGAACAAAGTTGAAATTTATAACAACACTCTTATGTTCAACTCGGTATTTGCAGTCCCTTCAGGCGACAAAATAATCATTCTGACCTCTTTCAAATCAGGGGAACAAACGGATCTTTACACAGTCGGGATTAGATAAGCTTCAAAGCACCGGACAAAAAAGTTACTTTACAACGACATCCTTCAACACAGCCGTCACTACATATCTATTTATTGTCGTTCCGGGAGGGTCGCATGTCTGTAAAGTGAGAACCGGCTCAAGCACGGGTCTCGACAAGGGTGCGGTGTTCCACCCTTTAACAACTTCCTTATTCATAACCTCATAAATATAATCATCGCCTTTATAAAACACATGAACTTTGTCTCCATAATTCAGTTTTCTCAGTAAGTTAAACACCGAAGCATAGCCTCCGAGATCAAAGAAATTCAAGGAAGCGTGCGCAAAAAGATACACGTTACCGGGACTCTTGGAAGGATACTGGGACGCGGAGGCGTGCGCAATTCCGTGCTTAAGTGCTTCTCTATAAGCCTTTTCGTCCATAACCGATACGTCGGCGATAATAGGCGCGTTCACTCCAATTCTTTCAATGACGATGGAAAACTCGGTATCGACGGGGGTTATACTAACGGGATCCGAAGACAAAAGTCGTGCGAAAACACTTTCCTGTTCCCCTCCCTCAGCGTTGATTTTATACTCCTGGTTACGCAACTCCTTTACGTAGAACCACATTTCGTCCTTTATCAACGGACCGAATGAAACAATCAAAAATAGGGCGCCGATGGCGATCAGTACGTTTGAAAGTTTAGCGAATTTGTGGTGTCTTAGGATTAACATATCCTTCCTCTCATTGTACAATAACCCAATGAAAGTTTTAAAAATAGGGGCAATTTGGTGCTCCGGATGTCTTGTAATGAAGCCCATCTGGAAGAGGATTGAAAATGAAAACCCCTGGCTGAAAACTGAATACTACGAATACGACGAAAGCCCGGAAATTATTAAGAATTACGGACTGGAAGCGGGACTTCTACCCACTTTCATTTTTCTGGATTCTCAAGATAACGAATTAGCAAGAGTAAGCGGGGAAATAGAAGAAAAAGACCTGTTGAAAATTATTAACCAGAACAAGGAGAAGTAGCGGATGCGCAAAAGTGCTTTGCTCTTCATTTTCACAATACTTACGGCTGTATTTCTCTCGCGTACACCTGTCAGCGCCGCAGATCAGCTCGATATATACCTCTTTCAAAGCAATTCCTGCTCCCACTGCACCGAAGAAAAAGCTTTTTTAAAAGAAATCGCGCCAAAATACCCCGGACTTGTTATAAATTCCTACGAAGTTTCCAGAAATCCCCAAAATCTACAGCTTATTGTAAAAGTAGGAGAAAAGCTGGGTGTGGACGCCGGGGGCGTACCCTTTTTAGTTATAGGTAAAGAACAGGTTATCGGATTCGGTAGCGCAGAAACTACGGGAGTTCAAATCGAGAGAAAGATTACGGAGGCTTTGCAAAATCCTCCCGAAGACGTTGTAAAACAGGTGTTAGCCGAAAATCCTCAACTAGTTACCGTAAAAACGTATCTTACTGCCGATGTTTCCAAAAAAGATGAGGCAAAAAGCCCCGCCAAACCTAACCTTGAATCTTTACCCCTTCCCTTGTTCACTTTTACTATAGCCTTAATGGACGGCTTTAACCCCTGCGCTATGTGGGCTCTACTATTCCTTATTAGTCTTTTACTGGGCATGAAAGACAGGAAGAAGATGTGGTTACTCGGAGGGACTTTTATACTTACTTCCGGCCTCGTTTACTTCCTTTTTCTGGCTGCGTGGCTTAACTTCTTTATGGTTATCGGATACGCCCTGGTCGTCAGATATATTGTGGGGATTTTTGCACTCGGGTTGGGTGTTTATTACTTATACGATTTTTATAAAAACAGGGGTGGCTGTGTTGTTACCGAAAACGAAAAAAGGCGCGGATTTATTGAACACATCAAAGAGGTTGTGCTGAATAAACATCTCTCTATCGCATTGTTAGGTATGGTCGTACTCGCAGCCTCGGTAAATTTAATAGAACTTCTATGCTCTGCGGGACTTCCGGCTGTTTATACCAAAGTTTTGAGCATGAACAACCTTCCGGTTTGGCAATACTACCTGTACCTCGTGTTTTATATTCTTATTTTCATGCTCGACGATATCATTGTATTTGTGGGTGCCGTGATAACGTTGCAAGCCTTCGGAATAAAGAACAAATATGCTAAATATTCCCATTTGATCGGCGGAATTATTGTTTTACTTATCGGACTTGCGTTAGTTTTCAAACCCGAGCTTTTATCTTTCAAATAATCTCCGCGAAAATTTATTTTCTTACACAAAAAGTGTTGACGTAAAAAAATATTTTGATATAATGTCTGAAGCATGTTGGGGCAACCCAACATGCGCTAAAAGAGGCCAGGGATTTATCCCGGGTCTCTTTTTTTGTTTGGATATTTAGAAACACAAAGTTACTTTCGTTTTGGATAAACAAGTTTTCCTGGTCGAGCAGCACAGTCATGGAATTTTATATATTATATTAGTATGTGTGTTCTTATCGGTGTTTTAAACTCGAAGAAATATGCGATAGTTAAAATAACTGATAAAAAGGATGCTAACGGCTGTTCTCAGGTTGTCGTTAGGTTTATTGGCTCAAAAAGTCACCTAACGGTACATGAGCTACCCGTTATTAATCGAGAAAAGCAAAAAACTATTGTTTCTTTTGGTGGTGAAAATATAAGCCTCTATCTCGAAGAGGACGAGCTTCCTTTGAGCTACAGCTGGACACACCCTTCCATAAGAGGCGTATGGAGTGACACACGTGCAGAGATCGCCAGGAAACTAAGATTCGATAATCCGCAGAAACACGGTATTCAAGCACAACAACTTATGCAGAAAGTTTATAACGAAAAAGGCAGTTTAAATGGTTACTATTTAGGTAGTTGTAGGGTTAAATTAAATGATAGTAGTAAAAAAGATAAATATATAAAGAAAAGTGTGACCAAAATCGATCTAGATAATGATGGTCCGGTTCTTAAACTAATATTATCTACAAAATACAATAAATACAAAGGTAAAGAAAGCGCACAGTTGAAGACATCTATAGGAACCCTGATATTTAGCGTTGAACCAGGGTTTTAATCTGATTTTCATTGCTAGTGTATTTCACTTTGTACTTATATAATCTTGTATTTGTTCCAAAGCACTTTTTAACAAAGCGTCCCCGTCTGATAACACTTTACCTGTATTTTTATCCACTATGTTAAAGGAAATTTTTATAGCCATGTTTTTAGCTGTAGCTAAATTATCTTCGTCGTTGCCGTATTTTATTATGCCTCCCTCCCGATAACCAGATAGCCCAGATCTAATACTATCAATTATGGGGTAGTGCTGGGTTCTTGGTTGTTTTAGTGGATACCCGTGTTTGTCTATGTTCCAGAGATCCATGATTAAACTAAGTTCCTTCGATTTATTTATAAATGTCTCAACATCGCCGTTTTGTTCAATGTCTCTGATGTGCTCTTTTATTTTACCAATCGCTCCAATTGCGTTTATAATAACATTGTATTTTAGGTGTTCACTACCGCCTTCAAACGAGATGCTGTAAGCAAAACTGTCTCCCTTTTTCTCGAGCGTGTGCTCCTCAAACTTAGATATCTCAGTTGTATAGAGAGCATCAATCCCTGATTTTGCCTTTTCAATAAGAGTCTTTAATCGTTTATTGGTTTTTAGGTTTACCATTTTTACTGGTTACTATATACACCTAGTTATTATGAAACTCAAGCCAAATCAAGCAAAACAGTGGTTCGAATTTAAAATAGCCGAGACAGGTTTTACCAAGACCTTAAAGGGTATTCTAAGCATGGCGGTCTGTACTATGGCCATTCTGGTCGGGGTGGGCGGACTCGAACCGCCGGCCTCACGGTCCCGAACCGTGCACTCTAGCCAACTGAGCTACACCCCGACGAGCTAATGCGAGGAGAGTGTGAAAAACGAAGCGCAGCCTTGTACTCAAGGCGAGCAAGCTTTTACACTCCGCAAAAATTTAAACGTAGCAAACTATCCTCAAATGGTGCCCCCGGCGGGAATTGAACCTGCATCTTATTCTTAGGAGGAACACGTTCTATCCGTTGAACTACGGGAGCAAAGCAATAAGATTTTAACACACAACTACCCTATTTCGTGACAACAAACATTTCAGGAGGCAACCTGTACTTCTCTATCAAATCTTTGTTAGGGGCGCCGTTTCTTACTAAAATGAGTGCCAAATCGTCAACATAAACCGGCACCCATTCCTGATCGGCAAGTCTTGTAATAAGGAAGGGCTGCGCCCAGGGCGTGTAATCCCTTCTGTAAAAGAAAATCACGTTAAAATTGTATTGTGCCGCAACCTCGCGCCATTTCTCCTCTTTCTCCTGCATCGGAACATACACCTGTGTGAAAAAGTCCTCGGGATAGGCCTCCGGGCGGTTGTCGACAAATACTTTTTCCTTTGGATATAGGTTGTAAATTAGATAACTTCCGATATCGTAGTTGTTGAATACGGGACCCTGCAACCCATTTTTTAAAAAGAACTCTGCCGATTCCAAGGAATCTTTACCCAACCCCATACCAAACCCCCGCTGGAACGGGGAGAAATAGCTACGCGGTATAAAACCCAACAGTAAAACAAATCCGAATGCCACATAAACTAACACCCTATTCTTAATGTAACCCAGGGCACTAACGAACAAAGGAACCGAACCGACTACAAAAAGAGGAAACGCCCTGACATATCTTAATGCCAACACCGTAAACATTAGAGAAACCATTATCAGAGGCAAATCCTCTTTAATCTTCTTTTTATATAGGAGAAATGCCAGACATCCAATAAAAAGCACCACAATCATCTCGAAATAAAAGTATTCAAACTTAGGAGCCAACCTTTGCAGGAAAAACACTGACTGATTTTCGGCAATCATGTACCCGTAATTTTTGAAAATATTGAAAGGGGTAAAAAGGCCTTTAATAAAAAACGGATTAATCGCGCTTGCTGCGATAACCAGAAAAAGCAAGGCTAGCATTTTGCGCCGTAGATTGATAGATTTTTCGGTAATAATTGCGTGCGCTATATAGATAAACACGGTCAATATTCCAAACACGAAAAAGATGTGGATGTTTACCCAAAACAACTGCAACAAAAACATAAGGGGGTACATGAATTTTAAGTTTAACCGTCCCGCCCTATACGATTCGAAGATATATATGTAAACCGCTACGAACAAATAACTAAAACTTTCTGGACGTACTTCCTTTCTTGACGCGAATAATGGAAATAACAGAAGCGCGACTAAAGCGAAAGCCACGAAGCTACCCCGTTTTTGAGAATTTTTAAATAGAAAAAAGGCAGTTAGAATAGCCAGCAACACCCCAAGTATGATAAGGCCGTTAAACCCGGTCAAAGCATGTACTAGGTAATAAATAACTCCAGCGCCCCAATGATGCGTAATAACGGGAAAATCCGAGTATGTGTAGGAGTATAGATTCGTTCTTAAAACCGTCCCCTGCTCCAGGAATAGCTTGCCGTTCATAAGGTGACGGCCGAGATCGACAATCACAAGATTAGTTTTACTGAAAAAGAATGTACCTAGATACAGAAAGAAAATAGCCTTGGGAAGGTATCTTTTAAGATTATCCGCAATCTCCCGCCACATCATTTTGACAGGCGCAGAAACTCACACACCTTAGTACATTCGAATTCACACACGTCCAGAATGTTTTCCTCCCTATAGTGCCTACAGGGACTTGCGCAGAAGTTGTAGAGACCGCCTATGTTAAAACACTCTTTAAGCCCGATATTTTCGCACTCACGGTACTTTTTCGACCATACACCTCCCACCTGAGTGCATTGCCTGGATTTATCCCCGGTCGTTAAAGACAAAAAGTAAAAGATTACTGCCAGCACAAAGAGAGATACGATTATTCTAAATTCCGGATTGTTCTTCCAAAGCACTACGAGTTTCATTGCTTTTATTATATATAAACTTGGGGAAACGGTATATTGGGATGGGATTTTGGCGGAGGGAGTTTTGCTTCGCAAAGCAATTCTGCTCGCTATGCTCGCATAATTGAGTCAGCCGAACCTGCTTCGCGGTACGATCCAACTTCCCTCAAGTAATTTCCGCCGGGACTGCGCCCGTCGAAAATTCCTGGCGGAGGGAGTGGGAGTCGAACCCACGATGCCCTTGCGAGCATAGCAGTTTTCAAGACTGCCGCACTAGGCCACTATGCGATCCCTCCACGTTCGTACGACAACCGCAATTATATATTAATCCACTGAAGCACGGAAATGAACAGCAAATGACCTAAAATCAATAATTATAAAGGTCTTCGTGCACTCTTCTATAGTCGATTAGTTCTTCAGGTTTAAACCAAAGGTTTATTTCCTGAACGGCCTCGTCTACCGATCCGGAAGCATGTATCACGTTGTAAGTTGTCCTCTTTCTAATCATTCCGGAAAAAGCTGAGTCCAGCCCGTAATCTCCTCTGATTGTCCCGGGAGGCGCTGTATCGGGGAAAGTTGACCCGACCATATTTCTAACTTTGGCGACGGCGTTGGGGCCTTCAAACACAATGGCGAAAACGGGTCCGGAAGCTAAGAAATCGGCGTTTCTTTCGTCTACCATTTCGCCGATTCTCTTTACATCTTCTGTGCCGAAAACATCCTTAGCAGCAAGCCCGAACTTCTCACAGTCAGCGATGTTTCTTTTCCCGACCATCTCTTTCCATTCGTCGTTGTGGTTGTAATGCTTTGAGCCGAACTGTTTATCAACACGCAATAACTTCGCCCCGACAATTTTCAATCCTGTTTGCTCCAGACGGTCTATTATTTCCCCCGTTATCCCGCGGGCGACGGCATCGGGTTTGAGAAGTACTAAGGTTTTTTCTTTCATAAATTACTTTATAACACCGGGGATTTGTTTAGTCTAGAACAACGTCCGAAACCTCGTAGCTGCCGTCCTGGAAGATGGTCAAAACACCAAACCTGGAAGACTGCAAAGCTTTTTGAGGATAGTCATTCAGGCTGGAACTTACTGCCCCCACAACATAGTGCATCAAGCTACTTCTTACCGGGTCTGTCAGCGAAGAGGATTTATGGTGATCACCTGCTATCAAAGCTTTCACACTAGCGGTATTTCTAACCAAAGAAAGGAACAATTCCCCCTGGCTACGGACCGCATCCTGCTTATCGAGCATGGACGCGTCAGTCACTTCGCCGTTTGTGCTGCCCATAAATATCCTATTAAAAGGAGGGGCCAATTCTTCAGTGTATAAAGGCTGGGATACCAGGAAAAAATCAGCTTCAGGCAATTCCTGCTCAATCCAGGAGATAGCTGAGGGGGCTATTACCGTGAAATTAGCAGAGTTGTTGAAGTAGACAAAGTTATAACCCGAAATATCAGTCTCTCCATACTCCCTTCCGAACACGGATGTAAAGTTCCCTGTATCTAAAGACTGGGCTAAATCATGGTCGCCGGGAATTACGAAATATTCAACACCCGACCCGTCCAAAATATCCTTAATTTTTGTAAGAGAGGTAACATCACCATAGCCCGTAATATCTCCCAGAATAAAGACATCTTTTATTCCGCGCTCTTTAACCTTATTTAGTGCAACATTCAGGTTAGCTACGTCGTCGTGTATATCTGATAAAAACGCGATTTCAACGGCTACATCCTTACCGGCATAAACATTCTTATCAGAGTCTCCATCCGGCCTGCTGGAAGACACTCCCGAGCCTAAGTTTGTTTGGGAAATACGTTCGGCAAACTTTCCGGCAACCTCTCCGATTTGATCTTCATCCACCTTTATATGAATCTTGGCCAACAAAGAAGAGGATATTTTTCCGAAGCGCGTGGAATCCACGGCATACAGCTCTTTTGCCCCTAAAGTGATACCTAAAACCAAAGCAGTGAGAACTACAACAGAAAGTACAGATCTTATAAACCTGGCTATTGGATGGGTAGATGAGCTTTTGCTTTTTGACTTACGCCCTAACATTGATAGTAGTATAAAGCTTTTACATCTTTTCCACTACTTCGATGCCCAAAAGGCTGAGGGATTGTTTTAGAACAACCATCGTGGCGTGAGTCAGATATAGCCTGAACTTTTTCAAACTTTCGGGAGAGGCATCCAGGATCGGGAGCTCACCGTAAAAAGAGTTGAAATTCTGCGCGATTTCATATGCATAGTTGGCGATTTGGTTAGGCGCGTATTCTCCGGCGGACTTCAACACGTACTCAGGAAAATGCACTAACACCGAAGCCAGTGCTCTTTCTTTTAAGTGCATGGAAAACTCCTTAGGTATTGATTCATACTTGAATTTCCCGCCTTCTATCTCAAAACCACCTTTTTCAAGTACCGATCTTGCCCTGGCGTATGTGTAGAGCAAATAAGGACCGGTATTACCTTCAAACTTGGTAACGTGTTCGTAGTTGAAAATAACGTCCTGTTTGGTGTCGACCTTGAGCATTCCGTACTTAAATGCCGCCAAAGCCACTTTTTCCGCCGTTTCCCGCACTATTTTAGGCATCTTAATACTATTTCGGATTTCCTCCTCCTCCAGAGACGTCAAATCCTCCAGAACATCGTCAGCGTTAACCACCAGACCGGTGCGCGAAGACATCTTTCCCTGAGGAAGTGAAACCATACCGTAAGCAATGTGAACCAATCTATCTGACCAATCGAAACCGAGCAATTCTATTATTTTAAAAAGTTGTTTGAAGTAATCGGACTGCCTCACATCAACCACGTACAATCTCTTATCGAACTTATATTTTTCAAAACTATCTTTTGCCAATTGGAGTTCTTTGGTGGAGTAGACTGAGGTACCGTCGCTTCTTAATAATACTTTGTCGGGAAGGCCATATTTTTCCAACCGCGCAATAATAGCCCCGGTTTCGTCTTTTTCGGCTAAACCTTTTTCCAAAGATAAAAGCGCAATTTCTTTTCCCACATCTATTTTTTCGCTCTCATGTTCCCAGACATCAAATTCTACCTTTTGGTCTGAGTATGTCTTTTTCCAGCCCTCATACACCCAGGAATTCATTTTTTCCCAAACTGCCCTTACTTCTTTATCTCCTGATTCCCAGCGTCTCAACAAATCCTGAGCTTCTTTCTCAATCCCGGGATTTTTTTCGAATTCTTTTTCGTACATAGTATAAAAGTCACCCACGAAGTGGTCACTCTTTTTGTCTGGAAGACCGTCGTTACCATGTTTTATGTACATCAACATACTCTTGCAGATATGAATTCCGATGTCTCCGACATAGTTTGTTTTTACAACGTCGTATCCGCAAAAAGCTAAGATTTTAGAAAGGGAGGATCCAATGAAGTTATTTCTGGCGTGTCCGATGTGTTGTGGTTTGTTGGTATTCGGCTGGGAATACTCGACAATAACCTTTCTGCCTTTTCCAAAATCCGAGGACCCATAGGTCTCGTTCAAAAGGTTTATATCCATCGTGTTATGGAATAAAAATTTATCGCTCAGGGTGAAATTTACAAAGCCGGGAGCGTGGGGTTCAATTTTTTCGAAAATAGAATACAAAGTACCCTCAAATTCTATCTTTGGATTTTCAGATGAAAGTTCGTGTGCAACCTCGGTTGCAATTTCAAACGGGATTCTGTCTAAAGTTTTAGCTATTACGAACGAAATGTTGGTAGAGTAGTCGCCGAAACTTCCGTTCTCCGGAACGTCTACACTAATGGTCAGTTTGTCTAACCCATAGAGTTTATGAACTGCCTTAGAAATTAGGTCTTGAGCGGTTTTATTTATTCCGGATTTTCTATTCTCCATAGACAAAAGCATCATATCATTCAGCGGGAGCTTATAACAACATCTCCTACCTTATCCGTGCGGATTACACCGCAGCCTGCCGCCTCCAATTCCTCAATTACCGGTAGGGAAGGGTGCTCGAAAGTGTTGAATTCGCCCACTGAAATCACACACACCACGGGTTTAAGCTCGGCCACCAGCTCCCTGCTATAGCCGTTTACCGCGCCGTGATGGGATATTTTCAGTACATCCAGCCTTCCGCTGATCAGCCTCTTAAGCTTTCTGAGGTCTAGCCTCTCCTGTCCCTCTGCTTCAAGGTCCCCAAGTGACAATACCTCAAAATCCTTGTATTTAGCCAATAAAACGACAGAAGCGTTGTTAAGGTTTTTAGGCATTCCGTGAATACTTTCGTAAGGCACGAACAGTTTTATAAACACTCCGCGGATTACAAATTGTTCTCCGTCAAAAGTTTTTTTAACTTTATTTTTTGGATTATTTTTCACACTTGAGGGTACGGCGAGTCCGTCGAGAACAACGTCGTTATATCTGAGTATGCCAAATTTACACCTTTCCAAAATACGTTTGAAACCCACAAAATGATCTCCGTGGTCATGACTCAAAACAACCAAAGGGATGTTGCAGCCTAAACCTGTCTTTTCTAAAATATATTTGTCCGCCGTGTAGTCACCCCCGCCGTCAATTAACGCCACCGGCTTACCGTTTAATTCAATGTAAATACCATCTCCCTGCCCCACATCAATCACGTGCACCGACATACCCGAACCACTTAACAGACGCCTGCTTACTACTAACTGAAAAACTACTATGTAGGCGGTGACAAAAATAATCTGAAAAAGTATTGCGCCTTTCACTTAGACTTTTCCTTTGACCTGACAATAAAAACAGTTAGTACGAAAAACAAAACGTAGTAAATGACAAACGCCGGCATCGGCATCTTCCAAGCAACACTCGCATTATTAAACCCTGAGAAAAAGTTCACCACCCTTATAAAAAAATCGCAGAAAGGAAAAAGAATCATCCACATAAGATTTCCGGGGAGTAACAAAGCCGGAATACCCAGTACCGTAGTTATAGGAACCGTCCATAAAACGAGGGCGTTTACCAATAAACTTATCAGACTTACCTGCCCGAACATTCCGGATATTATCGGCCAAACCATTAGCTGGGCAGAAAAACTCGCTGAAAAATCCCCCATTACGGACCACTTATGTTTGATTAGTTTCGTTATAAAGCTTTCGACAGGGTCCGCGAAAACAATTAATCCGAACGTAGCCAAAAAACTGAGATATGTGCTCGCACTAAAAAAGTTGCCGGGATTTATAAGAAGGACACCGAAGTACGAAACCACCAACAAGCGCAGTGAGTTTAACAAACGTCCCGAAAACTTTCCGACCAGCATAAAGGAGGACATTACCCACGCCCTTAATACAGGCGGCTCAAATCCTGTAAAAGCCGCGTAAAAGAACGTAGTAATTATTGTAAGTAATAAGTTTTTAACCTTGTAAGGACTACCGAAAATCTTTAAAGCATACCCCGCCACCAAGCTCATATTAAAACCCGACACTACAACCACATGAATTGTTCCCGTGCGCTTAAGTGCGTCTTTGAAACGCGGGGATTTTGAAAGATCATCGACTCCGATTGTCATCCCCAAAACCAACTCGCTGTGAGGACTTGGGAGATACTTTCTTGCTCTTTCCGATAAATGTTGCTTGATGGGTTCAAAAAACTCAAAGGGACCTTTTTCAGGGCTTTGCACGCATGCAAAAATACCTCCTCTGGTGTTACAAAAAAATACTACGCGCGTTGCCGTTAAAAACATGAGGAGTAAGAATCCGAAGTTTTGTTTTAATAACCGCATGTTAGTTTTTAACCACTAATACTTATGAAAATTAATAAGTTATTAAATCTTTTATTTTTTCGTAAACAGAATTTGTAAGCCCGGACTTTTCCTTAAACTCCTCTACTCCGGAGTAAGGCCTGTTCGCCACAATCTTTCCCGCATAGGTGGCACCGATGCCCGGAAGGGCGTCAAGTTCATCAAAAGTCACCGTGTTTACATTCACTTTTCCCGTCCCCTGAGATGTTGTACCTGCAGCTGTGGCGGAACTTCCGGAGCTTTCGGTAGTTGAAGAAGGTTGTAGTGACGAGAAAATCTCCTGGGAACAACTACCCTGGTTTACGCTGTAACCAAGAGCTTCAAACGGTATAAATATTTTTTGTTCGTCCTTCAAAATCTGAGAGAGGTTTATATTCTTGCTAACCCAGTAATAATCGTAATCCGGAGTAAAATCACCGGCAGTTTTGATAGCGTCAATTATTCTGCTGCCATCATTGAGGTCGTAAACGCCGGGGTTAGAAACGGCCCCGGAGATTTCCACACTAATATCTATAATTTCATCACAGGAATTTTCAACAGGACTGTCCTCGGTTTTTTCGGGGTAGAAAACCGGATACATCTGGGATATAAGATACCCTGCTACAAAAGCCAGAACTGTACTCAAAATAATCACTACCCTGTTTGGTACCACACCTCATCGTAAATAGAGTTACCGGAAAAATAAATGAGACAAAGTCTATCGTAAGTAGAAACTCTATCTTTATTTACCGCAAAATAAACGCAACAGTATGTCATTAGGACGACTTAAAAGTAATGTTGCTCATTTATTACCGCATAATTAACGCATCAAAAAGATACAAAAGTATAAATTATTTGAAAACGGAGATTAGTCTTCCAAAGCTTTAAGTAAAATTTCTTTAAAAACGCGGCTTCTGTTTAAATCCTTAAGCAAAGCTATAAAACGGGTCTCGTTTATCCTGTAATACACTTCCCTGCCTTTTTTGTCGTTCTTCAAAAAACCCAGAGCCGCTAAAACCCTAAGGTGATGAGACGCCAGATTTTCCTCTACATTAAGCCTATCCGCTACCTCAGAAACATTCCTCTGACCCGTACTTAAATACTGGATGATTTTTAGGCGGTTCTTGTCTGCCAAGGCCTTCGAAACTTTTTCTAACATCATAATGCCTGGAATATACAACATGATTTAAAATAATTCAAGGTTTGTCATTCTTTACCCTATATTGGACGGCTTCCGCGATGTGGGCAACCGAGATTTCCGGTGCTCCTTCCAGATCAGCCACCGTCCTGGATACGCACAATATCCTGTGAACTGCGCGCGTAGACAGCCCATATCTGGATACCGCCATCTCCAAAAGGAGCGCAGTGTTCTTACCCAGCGTACAAATACTATTTATATGGTCGGTAGGAATTTGGGAATTATAGCTAATCCCCAAGGACTTAAACCTTTCCCTCTGCACAGCTACGGCATTATTGATTTGCTCTTTAATACGGCAACCTGAGGAACAGTTACCACCTCCTTTTGCCCGGACCGCCTCAACAGCGGCACCTGTAACATGAGTCAAAATATCAAACCTTTCCAACAAAGCCGGGTTCATTCTGGAATTGTAAGTATTTAAATCCTGCCCGTTGCACTTACACTGCCTATCCTCTGCCCCGAGTAAACCGCACATACAACTATTGGCCGCTCCCATTAATAGAAAATCAGCAGGATAACTGACCGGAATTCCACCGCAATTGAAATCAATCTTCTTTTGGTCAACGACAGTTTTCAGGGAATTCAAAACTTTCGGAGCAAAAAGGTGCATTTCGTCCAAGAAAAGTATTCCCTTATGTGCCAAAGTTGCTTCACCGGGCATCCTAGGGCCTCCTATTAAGTCAGTCTCTTTAATGGAAATATGAGGACACCTAAAAGGCGTCTTTACAGTGTTTTCTAGGGGTTGCCCGCACATAACGGCAGCTTTTATTATCTCTACCGCGTCTGCTGAAGTTCCCGAAGGAAACATTCCCGTACTCTTCTCCGCTAATAGAGACTTTCCAGTACCCGACGGTCCCAGCATTAAAATATTATGATGTCCTGAAATACTAATAGTCAGAGCCCGTTTAGCATTTTCGTTTCCGAGTACGTTACAGAAACAATTTTTCCCGTCAGGCGCTTTCCATTTATAATTATGTGACAAAGACTGACGCTCTCCCGTCGAAGGCTGACCACCTTTTATCAGGATTTCTGCTGCCCTCGACAAAGAAGTCAATTTGTATACATTCAACCCATTTTTACTCTCGTTAAAGTAATGGGAACCCTCCGGAATAAATAACCTTCCTATTCTCCCGTGTGACCAAGCGCCGTCCATAAATATAATTTTAGTTGCGGGAACAAGCGATCCTGCTGCGTCCATACCCCCGTAGAAAAGATCCGAAGTACCGGGAGCTACTCCCAAATGAGCAAATAAGATACCCATTGAGACAGGAAACTCTATGTCTGCAAGGTCGGAAATTAACCCTTCCGGAAGCACATTTATATTCACCTTTTTGTTGGGAAACTCCAATCCGGAATTACTGAACGCAGTCCGTATCATTTTTATGCTTTTTGCACTTTCCCTACCCTTTACTCCTGTTACCTCGACTCTGGGAATACCCCGGGATGAAATAGTGACCTCTACACAAACATCAATAACCTTAAAATCTTTAATGAAAAACGTTCTTACCTTACAGTACATAGTAAACTCCGTTTCTTTCTGAAATAAGATTTTTTAGCGTCATTTCAATAAGAATGGCGTTTAAGGCGCTTGGCTCAATTCCTGTTTCACTGAAGAGTTTGTCAAAGTTGGAGCTTTTCTCCTTTAATACACTTAGAACATTTGTCTCTTCAGATAGGCCGCCTTCAATAGCAACTTTGTTCTTAATACCAGGTTTTTCGCCTCTATCTAAGCCCATTTCAGCAATAATCCGCTCCGGGGACAGGTAAATTTCAGCGCCTCCGGCAACGAGCTTGTTCGCCCCCGCCGATCTTTCCATGTAAATATCCCCGGGAACGCTGAAGAGCTTTCTTCCGTATTTCATTGCAAAATGGGCGGTAATCATAGATCCGCTGTTCAAAGAAGCCTCCACAACCAACAAAATCTTTGATAAAGCCGCAATCAGCCTGTTCCTTTTAGGGTAAGTCCATTTCTGGGGCCTAAATCCGTCTGCAAACTCCGAAACCACGGCACCCCCTCCTCCGGATATTTTTTTATAAAGTTCCGTATTGCTTGACGGATGAATAATATCGCACCCGCAAGGCATGACAGCCACGGTACTACACCCCGCGCTCAAAGCATATTCGTGCGCATAGCTATCAGCACCGGAAGTAAAACCGGAAATTATAATAGTTCCGCTGCCCTTCAAATAATAAAAAAGCTCCCGGAGAACTCGTATACCGTAAGGAGAAATTCTCCTACTCCCGACGATACCCAGACCTCTCGCATTAATATCCGCCGGTAAATCTCCCCTTATATAAAGGTGTTCCGGAAGTCCTTTTATAGAACCGGAGCATTTAGGAAAATCTACAATAGCCGTAATAGCTGTGTTGAGCATACAAACAAATATGATACTGGCGCCATAAAATACAATATTCCAAACTCCAGCTAAATTAGAAAATACTATTTGCTATAATGCGGTTATGGAAAAAATGTTAAGCACCGAAGAACTTATATTGAAGGCCCAAAGTACCGGAATAGATTTTGGTAAAGGCGACCCTTACAACAGGCTTAGATACTACACAAAGATTGGTTGGCTTCCGCACATGACCAGACAAAAAGATAGCGACGGGAATATAAGAGGCCACTACCCTGACTGGGTTCTCGAACGACTTGTCACTATTGAAAGACTTAAAGCAGAAGGTGCGGATAATGACGAAATTGCAAAAGAGATTGAGACAAAAAATAAATATACCAACCTTTTGAACGTTATAAAATCTAAAGAGATTAGAACTCAACTGATTTCCTACTCCACTCTAATACTACTTCTCATAATATCTGCCAACGAGTTCGGTCTTATTAATATAGGCAATAAGAAATCCAGCCTGATTGAAGCCTTTTCTGCACAGGGTACGAACAGCGAAAGCGTGGAAATTGTGGCTTCCGGGTCAGCAGTAGTGCCCAAAGGACACTCTTCCGTCTTTGTAGATAGCGAGATATTAACGGCAGACGCCAAGGTTATCATCACATTCACTCAAAGCTTTTCGCCCGCTACCGCATATTGGGTGACAAATGTTAGAGCCGGTGAAGGATTCGAACTTAGACTCGACACACCACTCTATTACGACACGTCTTTTAACTGGTTTGTGTCAAAATAGCGCAACAACAACAAATAACCCTCTCTTTCCCTTAACGAGAAAGCCCCTTGACAGACCTATTTTCTTCGTCCACACTTTATTCATGAAACAAAACAATAATTTAACTTTCATAATCGAGGGAGTGTCTAAAGCTATCCCGCTTTACATACTACCTTTCTTAGTACCAATTTTTTTCCTGCCGATTACAACTGAGTTTTTTGAACTTAACAAACTCACGCTAATCATCTTAGGCACTATATTGCTTGCGATACTCTGGGCAGTAAGACTAATGCTGGGTCAAAAGATAGAACTTGCAAAGTCCATCATAGACTTTCCCCTAATAATATTCACAGGCGTATATGCTCTAGCTACGGTCTTTTCATTGAATAAGTCTGTAAGCATTTTCGGAAGCCAGGGAAGGTGGCTGGGACTGTTCTCATTAGTAGTCTTTGTAATCTACTACTACATTGCTACTCCCCTATACAGAAACCCCAGAGCTATAAAAGGAGCGATTTACGCTTTCTTAATAGGTACCGGAATTGCCACTTTCGTATCCGTTTTGAGCTACTTCAACATATTTATCTCTTCAACCGCATACATGAAGTTGCAAAACTTCTCTTTTTACGGGGGTACCACACAGACAGCGTTGTTCGCAGCACTTTCTATAGTGATGGCGCTTGTGCTTATCGCCTACGAAAAGAATATGTTGATAAAAATAGCGCTTGTGGGAGCTACCATCCTTAGTATTTTATACGTTGCCCTAACCAGCTCGCTTGCCGCGTGGGCACTACTTGTGGTCGGTATAGTCGGAATGGTTTTTTACGTCGATCTGTCAAAAGTATTCAAAGAAGGCGTCTACTATCTCGCTATTCTCGGAACAACGGCAGCTATGGCAATTATTTTCTTAGTTCCGGCAACACGAAACGTGCTCGTGGATCCTAATTTCCCGAGGGAGCTTAGTCTTCCTGTAAGAGAAAGCTGGGTCGTTGCGTCGTCAACAATTCAAAACTTTCCTCTACTGGCAACGGGTCCCTCAACATTCCAAACTAACTTCACCCGTTTCAGACCCATGTCTCTTAACGCAACCGAATTCTGGAATGTGAGATTTGATATTCCTTTCAACGAAATATTCAACATCATTGCCACAATCGGTATATTAGGACTTCTTGCCACCATATTCTTGGGGTCAAGAATGATGAGACTTGCTAATCAAACTAAATTCACCGACAGCCAGGAAGGACTCACGGAAGTATTGAGTCTTTCACTTGTAGCTTTGATGTCTTCATTCCTATTTACTTACGCTACGGTAACTTCAACGTTTATGCTGTTCACACTTCTTGCATTGCTGGTAGCCGCATACACATACATTGATGAGCGCAGCAAAATAGCGCAAGTCAGCTCGGTGGGAGCGAAAGACATCCAGGCAGTTGCTTCGCTGGGAGACAGTTCTGCAATAAATAAGGAGTACTCCAAATTTATCTTCGGAGCAGTCATAATTATTGCCGTCATCTACGGAGGTTACCTCTGGGGAAAGAATTATATGGGAGAGTTCTACATGAGAAGAGCCGTCATAGCCTTGCTTAACAATGACGGAGCAAAAGTATACGAGAATCAGAGACTGGCCATCACGGCTAATCCTACCAGAGATTCGTACTACAACTCCTTCGCACAAACCGACCTCGCCTTGGCTAACAACTTAGCCGGTAAGGAAAATCTTACAGATGCGGAAAAGCAAACTATACAGAGCTTAATCTCGGAAGCTATTACCACAACCAGAGTCACCACAGAGGCTATAAACCCGCTGAGTGCAGCTAACTGGGAAACCAGAGCATTGATATACAGAAGTATCTTGAATGTGGCGGAGAACGCATCTGAGTGGGCAGTATCGGCCTACAGTACAGCCATACAACTTGACCCAACAAACCCAAGGTTAAGACTGGATCTGGGCGGAATGTTCTATGCACAGAAAGATTACCTATCTGCAGCTAATCAATTCAGACAGGCCTTCTCACTTAAGCCTGACTACGCAAACGCTTACTACAACTTTGCACAGGCTATGATTCAGCTGAACGATCTTCAAAGTGCAAAACAGGCGTTCGAAGTAACGAAAACTCTCGTAGACGTTGATTCAGAAGATGCAAAACTTCTGGACAAAGAAATTGCAGCTGTAGACGAAAGAATCAAAGCAGCAGGCACCACAGGACAGGTTAAACCAACTGTTGAACAGATTACCGCTTCACAAAATCAAGGTCCTGCACAACAGGAACCTTTGGTAAAAGCAGGTACCGAGCAAGAGATAAACGCACAGAACCTTGACCTGGGAACGTTACCCAAACAGGGACAGTAAACCTGAGACTTGCTCCTTGAAAAAAGAAACCCCCGCTCGGCGGGGATTTCTTTTTGTATTTAGTATTGGTGGACCGTAGGAGATTCGGTCACGCGTTATCGTCTGCTGGCGATCCGCTCGACCCCGCCTCACTCGCCTTCGCTCGCTGCGGCATTCGAATCTCTCCCCCTCACAAAGCAAATTTCGCAAGCACCTGCGGCGCTTTCGAAATTTCCTGGTGGACCGTAGGAGATTCGAACTCCTGACCTCTTCCATGCCATGGAAGCGCTCTACCAACTAAGCTAACGGCCCGTAATGCAAACGGTGCTTAAGAATTATATCAGATGCCTCTGGGAGTAAAAGTTTTAACATTATCATGGCCAAAAACCATTCTCTTGTTTGGAAGGTTCTCTATTGTAAACAGTTTAACCGGCTTTTCCGCGTTGAACATCGGCCTTTTCGGGTTGTCTTCAAGTATCTTTTTTATCTTCCCCATCAATTGTTCTATTCCCTCCCCCGATACACCTGATATACCTATAACATCGATTTTCTGTTTTTTAAAATAGTCAGTAATACTTTTTAAAATATCTTTCACTTCAGTAATATCTATTTTATTTATAATTACTAGTTCAGGTTTAGCTATTAATCCCTTTCCATAAACTTCCAATTCTTTTCTTATTTTTCTGTAATTAGTAAGGGTATTTTCTGCCAAATTTAAACCGCCCCCATCAGAATAGCCTTCCAACGGATCTATGAGGTGTACGAGCACCCTGGTGCGTTCTACGTGCCTTAGAAACTCATCCCCCAGCCCCTTACCTTCCGAAGCACCCTCTATCAATCCGGGGATATCGGAAATAATAATGTTTTCACCGTTTTCCAGCTCCATTACACCTAAGTTCGGAGAAAGAGTCGTAAAAGGATAGTTCGCTACTTTGACGTTTGCGTGTGTTAGTTTATTTAATAACGTGCTTTTTCCGGCATTCGGTAATCCTATTAGTCCGACATCGGCTACGAGTTTTACTTCAAGCTTAATTTCTTTTTGTTCGCCCAAAGTTCCCGGAGTGTACTGAACCGGCGTCTGATTTGTAGAGCTACGGAATCTATAATTACCCCGGCCACCTATTCCGCCCCGGGCAATAAGAAATTCCTTTCCGTCAATATCCATGTCGGCAACTAGAACTTCACGACCTTCTTTTAATTCATAAACTAAGGTACCCAAAGGCACCGAAATTCTATAATCTTTACCGTCAGCCCCGTACATTTTCAGTTTCCCCCCAAAGCCTCCGTCCTCCCCCGCATACATTTCTTTTGCTCTGAAATCCCTAAGCGTGGCCATATTTCTGTTTGCTACAAAATAAACACTGCCTCCGTCACCGCCGTCACCGCCGTCGGGCCCTCCTTTAGGAGTGCCTTTTTCCCTGAAAAACGAGACTTTGCCGTCCCCGCCGTTACCGGCCCTTAATTTTATTTTTACCAAATCAATCATTTTTATTGAACGAAATTAAACGGGTCTTGAGCTATACCGTTGTATTTGACTATAAAGTGTACGTGCGGACCTGTCGATCTCCCCGTGTTTCCCATCAACCCAATAACATCCCCACGTGAAACTTGCTGGCCATAGCTTACATCAATACGGCTCATATGACCATAAACCGTTTCGTAACCACCTCCGTGGTCAATTCTCACGTGCAGCCCCAGTCCAAAAGGATCCCATCCTGCTCTAACCACAGTACCTGAAGTACAGGCCAGAAGCGGGGGCGAAGAGATGTTATGAGGTGTGGCTATATCCACGCCATTGTGGTACCAGCTGTAGTATTGCGTAACAACCCTGACGGTCGACGGCCAGACACAAAACCCTTTGTCAGCGTTAGCCGCAGAAGAGTCACCTGTTGAAGGAGCGCCGGAATAAAGCGTATACACAGGTACAACCTTAGGCACTTTCCCGCCCGGAATAACCAACTCCGTACCTAAAGCCAGAGTTGAAGTATCCAATATGTAATTAAAGTCGGCCACAGCTTGAGCAGGTACATCATACTTCAACGCGATTGAAGTGAGAGTGTCCCCTCTTTCAACAGTATGGATTAGACCGGCTACCGGAGGAACTGTTATGTCCTGACCTACTTTAAGAATTGAGTTGTCAGACAAATTGTTTACATATTTCAAAGCGTCGGCGGAAATTTTGAACTTCTCCCCGATGCTGTAGAGGGTGTCTCCCGATTCGATTTTGTAAGTAAGTGACTCTGTCCTTTTTCTCTCCTCGGGCAAAGTTGTAACTGCCATTTCCCTCTTGGGAATGATGTCACTGGATGTAGAAATGTAATCTGCTTTAACCTGAGGGCTCGCGATAAAATCGTAACTGCTTAACACCTCGCCGATCATGAAAACTATTAACGAAGCTGCAACTACGGTTACAAACGCCAGAGGTCTCCCGAGCTTTCCTCTGGACCAAATCAACTTTTTGACGACAAATGATTTAGCAACGGAAGGTAATTGGAAAATATAGTACAGGACTGAAGCAATAAAGAACAAAATATCCACGATCTTGTCCCACAGATACTCCAGTATAGAACGGAAAAACTCCGCCCAAATATTCACGAACTGTTCAAATTTGTTCCGTCCTTGCGGCCTAAATCCTTCAAAACTAAGCTGAAAAAAACGTTTAGACACCGGGCGTTTGATAGTAAAAACCATAATCAGTGCTTATCAACAAGCGTTCTACCGATTTTACCAATACCTCAATATAACGGCAAATCCTCGGTTTGAGTTTCTTTTGGAGATTAAGCCCCTGTATGAAGGGTATCAAGAAAGTCTTTATTGGTTTTTGTCTTCTTGAGCCTGTCTATGACCAAGTCCGTGGCATCTCTTTCGTCTAAAAGGTCAACCATTCTCCTTAGTCTATAAACCTTCTCCAGTGTAGGGGCGTCGAACAACTGCTCCTCGTGTCTGGTACCGCTTGATTTAATGTCTATTGCCGGGAAGATTCGTCTTTCCGACAGGCTTCTATCCAGCCTCAACTCCATGTTACCCGTACCCTTGAACTCTTCAAAGATAACATCATCCATCCTTGAACCTGTTTCAACAAGAGCGGTAGCGATGATAGTTAAGCTACCTTTTTCTTCGAAATTTCTCGCGGCACCGAAGAAGTGTTTAGCAGGGTACAAAGCTGCGGGATCAAAACCTCCTGTTAAAGTTCTACCGGAAGGAGGAGCAACCATGTTATACGCACGGGCAAGTCTGGTTATTGAGTCCATTAAAATGACTACGTCTTTTCCTCTTTCCGCCAGTCTTTTTGCTCTTTCCAGGCACAATTCTGAAACTCTTGTCTGCTCTTCAGCTCTCTCATCAAAATTACTTGCGTACACTTCGCCTTTAACGTTACGGCTAAAGTGTGTGACCTCTTCCGGACGTTCTCCGATGAGGGCAACCATAAGCACAATTTCAGGGTGGTTGGTAGTTATACCGTTTGCAATATCCATGAGTAAAAATGTTTTACCTGCCTTAGGAGGAGCAACGAGCATAGCTCTTTGTCCCTTACCTATAGGGGCTATTAAGTCAATTAGTCTGGTGGAAATAACGTCTTTGGTCGTTTCAAGCTTCATCCAATCCTTCGGGAAAATAGGGGTAAGCTCGGTGAAATGTGGTCTTTTCCTGGCACTTTCGGGTTCTATTCCTTCGACCGATTCAATTCTCAGTAAAGAAAGGTACCTCTCCCCTTCTTTGGGGGGTCTAGCATAACCTTTTATGCTATCACCTTTTCTTAAATTGAATCTTTTAATCTGTGAATGGCTTATATAAACATCGCGCGGAAGATCCGATTCGGACTTTTCTCTTTGTCTTATGACACCGTAATCATTTAATATCTCCAGCATTCCTTCTATGCCAACCGAGTCGCCGTTAGAACCGTTATCTTCTGTAGGAATATTGGGTTTGTGCTGGTAGGAATAAAGTGGGGCGGGTGTAGCGGGTACCTCTTTTATAGGTTCCTGTTCCACAACAGGAGCAACACTCTCCGCATCGTCAGTCTTCGGAGCTGTTCTCTTTTTAACAACGGAAGTATCGGGAAATTGAACACCGTTATTAATCAAATTACTATCTTTACTTGTATCTACAGGTTTTTTAATCGGCATATTTAATTGTTTAAAAATGAAATTTATACATCAATCTGTTTCAGGCACTCGCCTAAAGCCGGGAGATAGCCACTGCCCCTTGCTACCTCCCGACTCTAAGCCTCATCGGATCACAAAGATTCGATAAGCTCGGCCTTCACTACTAGTCTTTTATCGTATGTCGATTTACCTGGGAGCCATATTCCACCACATGTAATCAACGTTAACTCTGACTTGCCCTCAGTATCTTTCAATACCGCAAGTCTATCGGGGTCATTGATATCGACTAGGAAAGAGTCGACGATCTGGTAAGCGTACAATCTTCCTAAACTATCTTCTAAAAGAACTGTATCACCTACTGTGGCGTTTTTCAACTGCCAAAAAGCAGCGGGTCTGCCCAGATTGTCATCAAAATGTGCGTTAATTATAACGTTACCCTCTTCACCGGGTTTTGCACCTTTTGTATACCACCCGGCTTCATTCCATTTTTTGGGGGTACCCAAAGTACCGTCGGTCTGCAACCCCACTTCCACAATATCAGCACTTATATTTCTTTCTTTTATGGAAATGCTGGTGGGAGGTAGAAGAATAGGCTCTGCAACAGGTTCAAAAACCGAAACTTGTTCCTCAACAGGCTGTTCTACGGGAACTTCTTTTTTCTTAAGGAAATCGGGCAACAGTCCTTTGGTGTAGGCATAATAACCGGCACCGCCCAATAGGGTCAGGAGTATTAAGAAAAATATGAACTTTTTCGCACTGTTAGGTGATTCCATAATGTGATTATGAAGGAAATTTTAGGCAAGGAACAGAATGGTCGAGTAAGTAACCCAAACCCAACCATTCTGCCCCCTGCCCAAAGGCAAAGGGCAAACGGGGACTCCGGAAGGACGCGTGTCCTGCCCGGAGAGAAAAGAGATTTACCTCACGCTGTGAGGGCAACCCTCGGAGAGGGTTATCTTTTCTTTCTCAGCAAAGCACCGACTAGTAAAGATCCGATTCCTGCTATACCGGTTACCGATACAGCTCCGGTTTCAGGTAACTCTTTGGGTTCGCCGTCACCGTAACATACAGTAGCGGTGTCAGATCCCTCAAATTCATCACCCCAATAGACCTTAGCTTTATTTACAATACATTTGTCAAAAGCTTCGTCTCTATCAAACTCGTCTGAGTCTATCTCAGCCTCTATGATAAAGGTCTTGGTCTCACCGGGCTCAAAATCGTCCCAGTACTCGGTTAAGCCTGAGCCGCCTACTCTATCCATTTCATCTGGCAGAGAGTCGCTCATCTTCATATCGTCGAAATCTATGTCGGCGTCTTCGTCAGAAAGGTTTTTGATTCTTATTCTAAACTCAACTGTGTCGTCTTCCTCGACGTCAGTGACTTTAGATTCCCAATCATCATCGCCTTCTATTCTGACTTTCTTCTCTATGCTAAACCTCTTATTGATTATGCAGGTTTCGCCTCCGCCGTAATTTGACTCGCAGTCAGCAAGGGCCTTGTCACTTGACAAAAGGAACAAGCCGGCTACGACTGTTATCAAAGCTATTAACTTGTAACCTTTTTCTTTCATATAATTCAAATAACAAAACCCATACCCATCTTGTCTTGCGGCAAGTTAAATATGGCAGTTTTTGTTGATTTGGCAGGGAACTTAGTACTCTTGGATTGACCATACGGATCAATCATGTGGGTATTCTAACCCGATTTGGCACTTTTGTCAACACTATGGGGTTGTCTAAGGAAGGGCGGTTTGGGGTCAGTTTTCGAGCCCCTCGGGGTACTTTTTGAACCAGTTCACAAGGTTATTAATGCCCGTCTCAAGAGAAGTGGAAGGGTTCCAACCGAGAGAAGCGGTAGCCTTATCGAAGTTGGCGTAAACCTCTGCGTACTCCCCCTGACGGATCTCACCCGGATTGCGGTCAAACTTGTTTCCTATGGTTTTCTCTACTTGGTCAATTATTTCGTAAACTGTGTAACCTTTACCGGTACCGAGATTGAAAATATCACTTGCCCCGCCCTTTTCAAGATACTTTACCGCCCTAAAATGAGCGCCCACCAAATCCACAACATCGACGTAATCCCTCACCGGAGTACCGTCTCGGGTTTTGAAATTATCAGCACAAGTTACGTTAAAGGGGGAAAGTCCCAATGCTCCTCTGACGGCGCTCTGTACGAGGTGAACGGAGGGCAAAGAACTGTACCCAACGTCACAATCAGGATCGGAGCCGAAAACGTTAAAGTAGCGGAAAATTACATACTTTAGCCCGAACAACGCCGAATACCACTTGATGGCTTTTTCCACCATAAGCTTGGATTCCCCGTAAGGGTTGGTGGGATTTTGCGGATGTTCTTCGTCTATAGGCAGATACTGAGAATTGCCGTAAGTCGCGCAGGTCGAGGAAAATATTATGTTCTTTATTCCTGCTTCTCTCACAGCCTCCAAAAGGTTAACGGACCCCATCAGGTTATTTAAGAAGTACTTGTGAGGATTCTGCATGGATTCGCTTACAGACAGCACTCCTGCAAAGTGTAATACGGTAGAAACGTTCTTCAGACTACCCGCTGTTAGGGCATTTTTAACCTTCTCCCCGTCTCTCAAATCGGCCTCAATTACATTGATTTCTCCATATTTTCTCAGGTTCTCCAAGGCTTGTCTGCGGCCGGTTGTAAAATTATCCAGGACGTGAACTTTGTAATTTTCTTTCAGTAACCTTTTAACAGCGTGACTTCCTATGTAACCGGCTCCTCCTGTGACTAAAATCTCATTCATCCCGATCCCCCTTGTCCTCAGTAAATTTTTCTTTGTACCTAAAAGTGAAAATTGCAACGGGAATCAGTATTAGCAACCCCAGATACTCCAGAAGCTCGGGTAAAAAGATAAATTTTATACCCGAAGCGTCCCTTTTGCCTTCAAACACCCAACCGTTCGCCCAGTTATTAACGGTCACATGTTCGGCTTTGCACGGGACTAATCCGCAAAATGCCGTCCAACCTTTTTCATATGCCTCGTTCAAAACAATCAGTTGCTTCCCATTTTCAGGTAAAACTTCGGTGTGGAAACTTCGTAAATAATTATAAGGTATGGGAGATAAGCGCACCGATTCCAGTTGATTCTCGGTATAGTCACTACCAAAAATAAGGTTAGAAAAATTCACCGTGTAACCCATCTCGTCACCCATCGGGGGTATGAGGTAATAATAGCTTTCCATTTCAGGGTTCTTGGGAAGTTCGACGTACAGATCGCATCTTTTTGAGAACTCATTTGTCAGGCACATACGCAGAGGCGCCCCCGCCACATTATGTGCTCTTACTTCCAAAAGGTACCCTGTTGTCTGGGGTAGATAAGGGAACGGAAAGGAATCGCACACTGCGTTTTCTGCTGAAGAGTAAGTTAAAACACCCGGAGTTCCTGAGATATTTGGCATTTCATCCTGATTTTGTAGAAGGTTACAGTACCTGTTGTAGTGATCCATCTCTGTAGCCTTTCCTCCGAAAGACATGTTATTGGCGATCTTATAGGGCTCCGACACAAAGGGGGTAAGGACTTTAAGCTCATCAAGAACTATCTGAGAAGCAATCGTGTTTTCTACGGAATATATTTTTATATTCCTAAATGTTGTAGCTACCGGACTATTGCTCCCCAGCGCATTTGAGTTAAATCTTAAAAAGTAATCGCCCACGTTTCCTTTAACAGTGAACATGTGAACACCGTCTCTGTAATAGTTCTCGCACAAACCGGACTTATTGCTGAAAACACAAATAGAATAAGGGTTATCCGGCGTGACGTCGGCTTTTATAACATAGGGGTTTGAGACGTTGACCTCCTCACTACTATCCAGAACCGAAGTAACCGGAAGCGTTAGACAAGCTTTCAAACCGCTGCCCGTGAGAGTAAAACCGTCTTCAAGCCGTTTAATTTCGTATGAGCTCATTCCATAAAGGTCGCTGCAGGGCTCCAGCTCACCGGTATACCCCATTATAGATATGTTGCCCTCTTTTAAGGTAAATATATTTAAACTGTTGGGGGCTCCGACATTATAGTAAAAGTTGACTTCTTTTTTTCCGAACTCAGCAGAATTTATAAACAACCCGCGGGGGTCACCGTTGACTGACATCGCTACTGCAGAACCGCTGTCAATCCCATCAAAAGTGGTTCTCATCAACTCTTCCCCGGAAGATACGTGGTTTATAGAAAAAACCAGTCCTGCGTTTCCGGGCAAACGTTCAAGAGCCGCGGTTAGCGGCACACGGGCAGACTTCTCCCCGCTTTCGTCCTTGCCTGTTAGTATGGCATCCCCGGTAATAAATTTCGGGTTTACGAAGGTTACGTCACCCTGATTCTGCACGTACTCTTCTTTAACGGTCTCGTCCGTGTTGGTTACCCCGACATAGGGGAAATTCTCTTCTCCTCCGCTAATGTAGGGATTGTAGAAGGAATAAACAGTGTCATATGGTTCTTTATAAACAACGTCCCCGACCGGATAAAATGTATCGTGACTTTCAACCCGGGACATGACTTGGGGGGAAGAATATTCGTAAACATAAAGCCCTTGCCCGAAGTCGCGGGAAAGTGAGATTTTTTGTGTCTCCGCGAACAATTTTTTGATTTCGGGGTAAAACAGCTGCTTGCTGTCTGCTGCGGGTATCATCACCGATTCGTCCACCAAAAGCCATCTTATTTTGTATTTATCTAAAACATCCGTCATTAAGTCCGGATCGCGGGAATACACAGCATACGACATTTCCCTGTAATACTGCTCGTTCAGAAGATTCCACCTGTCAAACTCCCGGTTCAGGAGAGGCTGTTTGATGCCGAACCACAAAAAACCTGCGCCCTGGTACCCCCCACGGTTAGCAGGAATCCAGTCGTAGTACACCCACCCCCAAAAACTATGCACGGGAAAGTCGGCTATTCTTCCGTAACCTTCCTGACTGTCAAAATACTTAAACATTTCAAAGTATCTTTTCGGTATATCTACCCTCATTGAAGAACTTAGGAGATTGCCGGAAAAGGCCGGCCACATGTAGTAAATAAGAAGCGAAGTTACCAGAACCAATATGGATCCCCTTACAAATTTTGGAAGTAATATTCTCTGCGTTATTTTGTGAAAAAGATTCGCGTACCAACTAAGCGCGTAGCCGAAAAAGGCGCTGTAGGCAAACATTAACCCGATTGAAAACTTCGTAAACGGGAACCGGAAAGCCTCCTTAAACAGAGGGACGGTGTTCTGCATTAACACAAAAAGACCTCCGAACGGAGGATTGACGTTGAAAAGGAAGAATATGCCAATAGCAAAGAATGCAAACACCCCGTACCCGAACTTTTCCCTTCTTACAACAGAGGCTATAACTCCTATACAAGCAAATATGAACAGTCCGTAGCCCAATATCAGCACACCCGGGCTGTTGAGGTGCAAAATCCACTCATCCAGAAGCTCGCCGTACTGTGCGTTTCCCGTGTGCTCTCCCCAGCTGAACAAGAAACTTCTTAAGATAGTAACATCCTGCGTACCTCCGTATTTTTTATTTGCCAGGAAAGCCTCGTTAGAGAACAACCCGTGAATCTTAGACATATTCACTTCTCCGCCGTGGCCTACAGCGAAGTAAAAATTAGGCAAGAGCCAGAAAAAGTTAATTATAAGTGTAGCTCCAAATATTATGGCTGTTCTTTTTAGGTACTCCGGACGCCACGATAATTTTTGGGAAAGATCCGTCAGCAGTATGAGTAGAAAATAGGCAAAGAAATAAATAAAAAATGCGTAAAATAGTGTGCTCGTGTGTGCCTGGGAAGACCCGAAGAGAGTGAATAGAAAAAAGAGTACCAAATACTTGCGTTTTCCCGTTTGGTAAAACAGGGATGAAGACCACATATACCAGCCTAAAAATCCAAAATGAGTCAAAAACATCTCCAGAGGAACGTAGAAATGTTGCAATGTTCCGAGATTTAGGAGATAGAAAAGTGCCCCGACAAACGCTCCCAATAATTTCGAGGCTTTTTCAAACCTTCGGAGTAAAACATCCTTAAGAAAAAAGTAAACTCCGAAAGAACCGAGGAAAAGTGTCAGAAAAGCGTACGCGTAGCGGACAAATCGTAAGCCAAAGAATAGGTCTATCAATGAGTACAGTACCATCCTCGGGATTTCTGAAGCGTGAGACTGGGACGCTACAGCCCCCAATCCCTGGTGTTCCTGCCACACACCGCCTAAAATGCGCTGCCAGTATAAAGACAGGTTAAATTCAGGATGAAGGGTGTCCCATCCCGTTAAAAAGGTGCCGGGAGTGTAGTTTTTGATACAAATTATGAGGATTATTAGAAAAAGAAGCGCAGGATAAAATCCTATTTTCTTAAGACTTTCAGGGAACTTGTTAAATATCGGTGGTTTTGGAGCACTGAGTTGCACCTTTTAAGTATAGGTTTTATGTGGGGTTTGGGCAATTGCGGGATTCGGCAAAGGAATCAAGCATAGAGGAAAAAAAACGGTACCAAAAAGTGGGATAACCCATCTTCTCGATACCGTTCGGTAGTTAGCTTTTAGCGAGTGACCAGAGGTAAAAAGACCTGATACATCCCGTTGCTAACCGTGGCAGTCCAAGATTCGGGAGTTTGATCCCCATATCCTGCTGCCACAATGTGAGTTTTTCCAGGTGACCAGAAAACGGAACTCACGTGAACCACTACCTCGACAACCCCACTAGAATCGGAAGTGACAACGAGATTCCAGTATCCCGCCAGATTCCAGCTAAACGTGCCTGTTCCCTTTTGGATGCTAGGATCGTTCTCTTTATCCACCCCAATCCGCAAATTTAACGGAGTACCGGGCTCGGTGTATGCCACCGCTACGATGTCATAAGCATATCCCGTTACGATGCTCAAGTTACTTCCGTTTCCGGCACCGTTCCATTTTTCTACAGTGTTAACACCACCTTGAAGAACGGAGGGTACAGGAATTGCTGTGGCAGTGGGTGGCAATTCTAAAGTGGGCGTTTGTGTCTGAGTTGCTGGCGGAGACGGAGATACAGTTACTGTGACTGCTTCGGTCGGTAGCACGGTCGGAGTTGCAGTTGGTGAGGGCGGTTCAGGCAATACGCACGAACCGTTTACCGGAACATTGACCGTAATGGTTCCTTCCTCACTCACAAAAACACACTCCGCTGGACTCAGACTGCTGACAATTTCGTCTACCCTACTCTGGGGCGGATAGTAACCGCCTGTATAGTAACATCCCCAGGTATTGCTTGCCGGAACCCCGGCGAGCGTATAGTCCCCGTGGCCAATGATAAATGCCTTTTCCACAAGGGAATAAGAACTTAATCTTGTGGTCAACACAGCCTTATCCGTAGTATGCCAAGAAGCACTTTCCCCGAGGGATCCTGGATATTCAACCCAGATATAGTGGTCACAACTGGATTCGCCATATGACTCGGCGAGAACCACGCCTACAGTTGCCACCAACACAAACAAAACAACGATGAAAACAACAATTTTGGTCTTCATCTATACACATCCTCCTTTTATTTTAAGGTCTATTTATCGGAAATTGGAGTTATTCTACACCCAAAACAAGCAAAAGTCAAAACTATAGGATTACAGCCAGAGGGTAGAAACAAACGGCGTTTCCGTTGTAACAGATGAAAAAATCCCACATTTTGTCGAACCCTTTGATGATTTGTTTCTTACTGGTGACCTCAATCTGTATAAGGTCCTGTAAGGGGATAGAAACATTACCTTTATCCTTGTCTAAAAACGCTGATTCCCATTTCCAGCCGTTATAAGCATAGGCTACGTATACCGGATCTGAAGCGTCGGTAACGGTGATATTCACTACTCCCTCCCCCATAGCTACCTCAACAGAACCGTTAAAGTCAGTGAACGCATTAAAGACATTTTTCGGAGCAAGTCTCCCGGAGTAATAAACAAAAGTGTCATAAGAGCCGTTTATTAGATCGTTATATTTGCTATCTCTAACGAAGTGCTGGTCGTAATATCTCCACCCATGCAACTCCTTGATGTTCATTTCACGGGCCGGTAAATCTATTTTGACTCTATTCACGCCTTCCAGACTAAGCCTCATCTGGTTTCCTCCTCCTTCAGGGTAATTTATGTCTACAAACTCCCCGTTCTCCTTGTAGAATCTCACGTTAAAAGACCGCCCTGGCAGCAGCTCGCGATCAAGGATTAGGTTGTTTCCCATGTAAATCCTGAGATGTTCCTGGGAAAGTGCGGGGTTATTGTATTTCAAGTAATCACTTCTTCTGAATAGGTACAAAACATTTCCATCGGGCAAATCAAATGATTGGGACAGTTCAAATTCAGTATGCTGTCCGTCCAAAAAATAGGACACCAACTGTCTTAATACAGCGATATTTCTCAGTCCCGGAGGACCTGGATCCTTCGGAATGATGGCAAAATCCATTTGTGATAGGTAATTCGCCAGTTCTTCATCGCTCATTGCGTCGGGGCGGTTGTAGGGAATTTGTAAATTCATTTCGTAATAGCGGTTTTCAAGCAGGTACATATCAAAGGATGCTATGGAATAAAACCTGTTATCCGACACTTCCAGAACTCTGTATTTACCGTGAATGTTAGGCTCCTCGTCTGCCAGTTTATTTATCGTGTGCATTATCTCCTCACCCTTCCAGTCCTTGCCGTTGTAAGCATAAGAATAAGGCTCGTCGACCCAGGTAAGTCTGTAACCCGGTCCTGCAAACAACGTAGATATGAAATAAAGAGATTTAGGCAAAGTTTGATATTGATTAAACGAGAAAAAGAAGTAGTAGAAAAAAAGGTAAAAAAGATAAATTCCTATACCGATGTTCGGAAACATTTTTGTCGGCCGCGTAGTGAAAAAAGAGGCGATGGCGAAGGCAAAAAGCGGGGTCAGAGGAAGAATGTATCTTAGGTCTTTGTTCTGGATTAAAGTGAGCACAAAATAAGGTATCAACGTGGACCAAAGAACGTATCTGCCCATATTTTTGTTCTGTTTGAAAAGAAACATTACCGATACTACGAACAGAAACATGGATATTATTCCTATTTGATGCGTGGTTGAAAGCTTTATGTAGTGGAAAAAACTTTCGAAGCTTAGAACCTCGGACGGATCGCCGGCATCCGCCGTTGAGGACACCTGAACGTTTTCTAAGATCGTCTTGAAATTAACAACGTACCAGGGAGCGGCAACAATAAGTACAATGATTCCACCTACAATCAGGTTCGTCCACCTGTTTCTATCGTGTAATACTTTGGCTTTTAGAGGAGAATACAAAACGTGATAAAGGAAAGGGAAAGCAAGAAATACAAAGGCATACCACTTCGTCAGTTGGGCGAACGCTAACAAAAAGAAAAAAAGCGCCGAATGGTATTTGTCTGTGAGTCCGCGGGATTTAATTAAATGGTAAAAGGCGCCGAGCAGTAAAGCGCAAAGCGGAACGTCGAGGTGATACTGCCTGCTCTGCTCCCAAACCTGTGGAAAGAGTGAGAATATCAAGACTGCCAACACAGCTGTCTTTTTGTTCTGAGTGACTTCTTTAACTAATAGATACAAATAGATTTGAGCGACAATGAAAAAACCGGTCCCCAGCATTAGGGCATACTCGTAGTTTCTTCCTATTACAAAAAATACAATACTGCCCAGAAAGTGTAAAAACGGCGGGTAGTATGTTGAGACTTTTATCAGAGATATTAAGTTGGCGTGACCGCCGAAAAACTCGGGGAATCTGTCAGTAAAAATATAGGAAAGCACTATGTGACCTGCACTGTCCCACGTGGGAGGCGCTGTATTTAAAACCTGCCAGAGTGCATTTAAAGTGAAGTGAAATACTATAATGACGGTCAAAGCAACCACATATTTGTCCGAGAACAGTGTTCTTATCTTTTCCGAAAATCTCTCCGGAAGCTTCGAAATCTCCATTGAATATATGGTAGCACGTTGGTTGCGCGGGGTTAAGAGGTATGCTTTTGAAAAACCCGCACAAAAAAACAAGGCCGTAAGAACGAGAAGAGAATCCGATATATTGTCTTGTTAGACAAAATAAAGGGTTCAGCATCTACAATTCTTACGGCCTCTTGTTAGGGGTGAGTGTGGGGTCTTACTTTATTTCGAACAAGGATCCGTCAGAAAGAATAACAAACACGTACGGTTTATTTTCTTTCACGTTAAGGATCGTTGCGTAGGACTTGGCTACCGCATCGATATCCTCATCGGCAGGGACAATGTAGACGTCACCAGAGATGTTGCGCCGCCCATTGTCTTCGTTATATCCCGTGCCTACAACAATCGAGAGCCATTCGTGCGTAATTACACACGCAACAAATTCGGTATCGATTTCCTTAGACACGTCTTGGAACTTGAAAGTCCCGGGGTCAGAGGACATACATACGATTAGCTGCATCTTTCCGTCGACCTTCAGGATCCCTTCATACTCCGCTTCAACCTTGACGGGCATTGTTACGTACTCCGCATCGCGGTTTTTCAGGTCGGCTATGACCGTGCCATCTGAACCAACCCGTTGAACCGTCATGATAATCGGTTTCTTTTCACCTGCGGGTAATTGTGGAAGTTGATCAGGAAAGAGAGGTTCGTTGGATTTTACAGCCTCTTGTGCCTCCGAATACTTCATTTTGGAGAGCTCCCCGGTCAAACCCACTTTGAAACCAAGATCCTTACTTTGCACAACTAGCCACTCAGAGAGCAAACGCCCGAGGGTTTCTTCAGGATCCATGTTCTCGTTAATGACATAAGCCTCAGCCCACATATCGCGATGTTGTTCTTTAACGTCTTTGGCTGAATCGTTCCACGAGGTAACTAAAATTATTGACGGTTCCGTGGTAATAGTAGCCCCACAGTAACCTTTGTCAAAAAGATAGACCTCACCGGCAACACTTGATGTGCCTTTGTTAGCACACCACGCCACGAGAATGGCTGGCTTACCGTCAATCCTTAATATGTCTTCCCATCCGAGATCTTCGACATATGGAAAGGTGACCTGATCGGCATTTTTGTTGTGCCAGTCTCTCACGATCTCCTCGGCCCCTCCAACCTGGCGGATGGTCGTAACGACTTCCGCTGAGCGGGATTGCTGAGGCTCTTTAGCTGCAACGACAGGCGCTGCAACAACAGGAGCGGAAACGGAAGCGGCAGGCGCCTTGACCACAGGAGCCACAACAGGCGCTTTTTCAAGAACAGGAGCGGCGGCTGGCGCGGCGGCCTGTTTTGCGAGGGCAACAGCGTTGCTCCCGAGCAAAACGAAAACACCCGCGCAAAGAATGACAACTACGACTATCAGCAAGGTCCGAACGGGAATTCTCTTTACACTTTCCAAAATCTTAACCATTTCAACCTCCTTGGGGTCGGGCTGGTTAAAGCCCATATCTGATTGATTTAAAAACTTAGGATCCACACCACCCCTTTAACACACATCCACAGAAAGATATGTATAAAAGGGGTGTTAGATCCCGAAACGGAATGGCCAAAAAGGCTAAACCGGGTCCAATCAAATAGACCTTAAAGAGGATTTCCCACACTACACCTTGTCAAAGTACTTTTACCGGCAATTACCGGTAAAAAAAGCAGTTAATAAACTGCTAGTTGATGAGCCTTGTGGGCGCATAAATCAACAGTTTAAATATATTTTGTATTCTGGGGGATTTGCCTGAAATTAGGCGGCTGTACGTCTCCTTCCAGAACACACTAGATAGTAACAGATACGCGCCTTTTTGTCAATACTATGGGGCGTTTAAGAACTGGATAATGAAAAAATAAAGGCCTGCAGATGTTTTTATGTTAATTTCTTAACATCATCTGCAGACCGGTTTTACAACTTTCTTACTTTTCCTCTAGCTTTCAAATGGCTAATCTTTCCATTCGTTAAGCTGAGGAAGTTCGTCCGAATCTTGCTCTTGCTCTTCTTCTTGTTCTTCTTCAGGGGCCTTTTCCTCTTCTTTCTTTTCTGCTTCCCTAGGTTCTTCAGCTCTCTTATTTTTGAGCTTTTCCGCTTCTTTTTTCTGACGTTCCACTTCAAGTCTGTTGACTTTGCCCTTGTCCATTATTGCTTTGAGGTAAGCACCGAGCAAAAGTCCGCTGCCCTGCCACAAAAAAGCACTTACGTTAACAGGACCAAAGTCAAGAGAAATTGCGACCAGCATGATTAAGATGTATATGACCAAGAAGATAATTACCGCCTTGATCCGCCTAAATAAAAAAAGGCCGAAAATAACGCCGAGCACAAATTCTAACATCTCTCCTCCTTTAATTATTGTTTACCGCATTATATCACACACTATAAGTCATGTAAATACGGCGGGTTACATTGGTTTTATAGCATATTTAATAGCTAATAGGGCAAGGTTGGGTAAATAAAGTATACGAGCAAAATTTTGCAAGAATAGCAAACCCGGTAAAGGAAAGCTACACCAGAATCTTTCTCAAACCCTCCTCAATCAGCTCCCCCAGAGTCATATCGTTTTGTATCGCATGTACCTGAGCTAGCTTTTTGAGCGTCTTATCAATTAATACGGTTGTTTTTATTTTATTAAACTCCATTTTGGCCTCCTTTAATAGTTACCCACAATCCTAAAAGTTATCCACACGTTATTTATAACTTATAGGGTAATGGTAAATCTATTATCTACGTACAACTGTACAATAGTACATACTTCTATAACAGCAACGCACGTAAGATTATAATACAGAACTTCGTGTCCCTCATAAAAAACACGCTCTTCGGACTAATCTTCGTCGCTTGTTATGCGTGGTAAATAATATAAAGTTTATTTAAATCATGCTTCGGCTGCTCTGAAGCATGGACTTATTGCAATCTTAGATTGCAAAACGCTTCGACAAAAAACACTCTGCGGTCGCCGCTATTTATGTCGCTTCTAGTGGAGTGTTTTTTTGTGCTCTCATTCACACTCCTCTCCCGCGCAAAATACTCTATTTACTTTTATATTGGAAGATACTTAGGCTCTAATTCCTGAGCTGTTCCGATACTTTCGAGAATATGATTCTTCCTGCGGATGATTGTATTATTTTCGATACTACGGCGTCTACCTCGTCCCCCACGCGCTCTTTTGCTCCCTCTACGATTATCATGGTACCGTCAGGCAAGTATCCTACCCCCTGCTCTTTCTCCTTGCCCTGCTGTACAACTTTTATCTTTATTGCCTCGCCCGGTAGCATAATTGTTTTCAAACCGTTTATTAAATCATTTAAATTTAAGGTTTTAACACCGGACACCTGTGCTACTTTGTTCAAATTAAAGTCCATGGTCATAAGTTTTAATTTGTGTTCCTTGGCAAAGGAAACGAGTTTGGCATCCACGCCTTTTCCGTTAGCCCCTATGTCAGGAATAACAACTTTCGAATGTTTCTTAAGTTCCTTCGCAACATCTAATCCGCGCCTGCCCCGTTGGCGTTTCAGTTTATCTTTACTGTCGGCAATGGTTTGAAGTTCATCTAATACTGCCTGAATAATTATGAGCCGGTGATCCAAAAACCCGGTTTTTACAATATCAACTACTCTTCCGTCCACAAGCACCGATGTGTCCAAAACTACGGCATGCTCCCAATCCGACTTTCTTTTCGAATCTTCTTCTTCAACCTTCCTTTTTTGCTTTTCCCGCCTTGCTTCCTGTATCTTTCGGGATTGCTGATCCCAAAAGTTGGTCACTATCTCATTCACAACCTTATTGATTGTGGCTTCAATCCAGTACTGAGCGCTTATTAAGAACAGGGGGAAAACGTAAAATCCGATTAACCCCGCAGCTGCGGATATGAGAACTTCCCATACAGTATGGTAACCGAAAAAAGGGAGTTCCATAAAAAACGCCGATCTTGAAAGGTTGAAACCTAAGATAAAGAATATTATCGCAAAGGCAATTCTGACCCAGATGTTAAACCGGCTTAACTGCGTTATACCTTTTGCTTTCTGTTGTGTTTTGTTTAGCGTGTTTTCCACTATCTAAATTGTATCCTTTGGACAGAGCCTTTGATACTGCCTCGTTCAAACTTTTAGCAGTTTCGGGAGAGATAATTATTTCAAAACCGAGCTTTTTTGCCTCTTTCGACCTTTTTTCAGTATGAGAAACCCTTCTTACCTCGCCATTTAGACCTACTTCGCCGTATACTACGCTTTTCTCCTTTATCGGCAAGTCTTTTACCGAAGAGATTACGGCGATGCAGACAGCCAAATCGGCAGCGTACTCACTAATCTTGAAACCTCCTGCAATGTTTAGATAGATATCGTGTCCACTGAGGTCTATTCCGGTTCTTTTCTCGATGGTTGCTACAAGGACCTGGAGACGGTTGGCATTAAACCCGCTGGCAGTCCTCCTGGGATACCCGAAGCTGGTTCTTATTGTTAAAGCTTGTACTTCGAATAACAGCGGCCTGTATCCTTCCATAACCACCGCAATACAAGATCCCGAAGTTCCTGCAACGTGCTCTTCAAGGAAAAGCTCTGAAGGATTTTTGACCTCTTTCATACCTTTTTCCTGCATTTCGAATATCCCTACTTCCGACACCGGGCCGAAACGGTTCTTACTTGTTCTTAGCATCCTGAACATATGCTGGGGGTCACCTTCCAGATATAAGATTGTGTCGACAATGTGTTCCAAAACCTTCGGACCTGCTACAACTCCTTCTTTATTTACATGCCCGACAAGCACTACCGGGATTCCGGTACGCTTCGCGGCCATTGTTAGAAGCTGAGTACATCCGCGTACCTGAGGAAGAGAGCCTGAAATACCGGCGATTTCGTCTGAATAAATCGTCTGAACTGAATCTACAATAATTAACGCTAAATCTTTTTCCGCTTCGGCAACCGAGATTATCTGCTCTACTCCGGACTCCTGGAGTATAAATAAATTTTCAGCGGGATAGCCCATTCTTTCAGCTCTTATCTTAATTTGATCGGGACTTTCTTCTCCTGCGACATAAAGTATCTTTTTGTCTCCGAGGCTTTTTGCGATATCCGTAAGGATGGTGCTCTTACCTATACCGGGCTCTCCTGCCAACAGCACTACCTGTCCCGGAACAAAACCCCCTCCCAGAACTCTGTCGAATTCTGAAATATTTGAGGAAAGCCTTTTTATATTCTTGGTGGAAATTTTGGAAAGTTGGATAGGTGCAATAGTAACGCCTTTTCCCGCGTGGGAACCGGATTTGGAATTTTGACTAACTACTACATCCTCTATAAAGGTATTCCATTCTCCGCACTGAGGGCATTGCCCGACCCAATGAGAAGCCTGGTAATTACAATTTTGGCATGTGTACACCGTTCTGATTTTCGGCATATTACTATCTTAACAATTTTTAGCTTTTTTAGCGGATATGTGTATATCCCCTTCAGACATCGAAGCACAAAGTGACAACGGTCTTTTCTCGTGGTGTAAAAGGTATTCGGCTAAAGCGTCTACGAGTTCTTTTTCAAGGGTTCTTCTAAGAGCCCTCGCCCCATATTCGAGGGAACCGCCCTTTTCCAGTAAATATTCCTTAACCTCTTTTGAGACGTTTAAAGTGATACTTTGGGCTTTAAGTGTAACGTTAATCTCCTTTGTGAGTAATTCTAATACTCTAAGTTGGTTTTCCCTTTGTAACCGCTTGAAAATAATGATTTCGTCGAACCTATTCAGAAGCTCGGGTTTTAAAATCTTTTTCAGGTTGTTTCTTAACCTTCCTTCGACTGATTTATCACTAATAGTTTTTTCTTCGAAACCGATTTCGTTGTTATGCAATATTTCCGTACCCAAATTGCTGGTTAGAATTACAACGGCGTGCGAAAAGTCGTACGCGGTACCCTTGGCATCCACAAGCTCCCCCTCCTCCATTATCTGGAGCAAGACGTTCAAAACATCCGGGTGGGCCTTCTCGATTTCATCGAATAACACCACACTATCCGGTTTTGCCTCTATTTTCGACGTTAGTTCGCCGCCTTCTCCGTAACCGACATACCCCGGGGGAGCACCTACCAATCTAGCAACATTGTGCTTCTCCGAGAAGTCGCTCATGTCTAGTCTGATCAGAGATTTGGATCCGAAGAACAGTTCGGCCAGTACCTTGGCCATCTCCGTCTTTCCTACACCTGTGGGACCGAGGAACAGAAAGTTTCCGACCGGTCTTTTTCTTGATCTTAGGCCAAGTCTTGAACGGACCAGGCTTTTTGCAACCAGGTTTACCGCTTCATCCTGACCAACTATTCTGGCTCTTATTTTTTCCGAAAGAAGGGACAAGTTCTTTAAACCTGCCTTGTCCTCATCCATTTCCCGCTCTTCTCTAAAAATAGACACTGCTTCGTTAATATCTTCCGATGTCATCTTCAGTTTTTTCTCGGGGATAAATATTTTCTCTTCTTTTGAGGATAATTTCTGGTCGTAGTTCTTGATTTTTTTCCTTAAGTGAAGGGCTTTCTCGTATTTACCTTCGTCCAGGGTTACCTGAAGCTGGCTGAGAATATCAAATCTCTTATCCACCATCTCCTTGTAGCTCTCGGGTATTCTGCTCTTTTTAAGAATGACAAACGTGCAACAGTGGTCCATAAGATCCACGCCCTTCTGTGGAAATTTGTCGTCACTTTCCAGTTCTTTCGCTTTTTTATAAATGAGGTTGACCATGGTTTTTGTGATATCCACGTTGTGAAATTCGCTTAAGTACAACGCCGTGCTTTCAAGTATTTTCTGGGTTTCTTTTTCGGTGGGCTCTATTACTTCAACCGTCCCGAAGTCCTCAAGGATGTGTTCATTATCCGCGCCAAGCTTTTCATATAAGGTAGAGGCCATCGTCGCTATTATTTTTATGTCCGAATTATCCAAAGCGGACTTAAACATTGAGTAAAAAATCGGCATGGAGAATCCCATTGGCGTTGCAAAGAAAGAGTTTTGAAAGTTTTTAATAAAAAGTATTACACGGTTTAAGGACCTCAGTTCATCCGACAACTGCGCGAGCCCCGTCTCTATCCCGCTTTTGTTCATCAGACTTGTCATGAAAGCCAGCATATCGAACTCTATGACCTGGTATCCTACCAACGCGGGCGGGACGTCCAAAGAGGAAATGTTTCTCGCCAAAAGTTCTACCAGCGCCCTCTTTCCCACACCCGGCTCCCCCAGGATTAGAACGTTAGGAGTATTTTTCAAAAGTAACGAAGCTACGAGAGATTCATAAACTGTCCTGTATACAAGAGGTTTGTCCATATTACGCACGGTCTTCTGATTCAAATTTTCACCGAAAGTATCAAGTATCGGAGTTTTTTTATTCTTATCTATAGATTTTATGGTATTGGGAAAAACACTTAGTTTTATAAGCTCAAAGCGCAGACGGCTGAAATCGGGGGATTCGCACATTTTGAAAAGGGCTAAAATCAGGTGCTCGGTTCCCACGTACATGTGCTCGAAATTCGCTGCCTGAACAAAAGCCTCACGTGTCAGATCGTTTAAAGAAACCATTTTTCTCTTGTTGAGATTATAAATTCCGAGTGCCTGGAGAATAGTATTACCCATTCCACTCTCTTCTGTTATTGCGACAAGTACTTTGGCACTTGAAATAGCTTCCTTCTCAGGAAGTTTGAGTAAAACTGACTTTGCTCTTTGTGTAAGTCTGTCTATTAGCATTATCTGCAAGTCCCCCGCCTCGGAAGGCAGGGGACTGAAATTCAATTTCTAAGTAAAATCCTTATTCTTGTGGTCTGGTGCTTAACGCAAGTTTTTGATTGGTACCGTCAACCTGTATAACAATAGCTTCTACCTCTTCGCCCTCTTTCAAAGGTCCCGCGGCTTCGGATATGTGTATCAGGCCGTCTAATCCTTTTTCTATTGTCACAAAGGCTCCGAAAGGAACAACTTTGCTGACAATTCCTTTGACCTTGGTTCCAACCGGGTAACTTTTCTCCACAGTTTCCCAGGGATTTGGAGTAAGTCTTTTCACGCTTAAAGCCAGCTTCTTGCTCTGTTCGTCGATGCCAAGAACCATAACTTTAACCGTTTGTCCTACTGAAAAATATGAGGAGGGGTTATTAACCTTTTCCCAGGCTATTTCGCTTATGTGTACCAAACCTTCCACTCCATCCAAGTCTATAAAGACTCCGAACGGCATTATTCCCGTAACTATTCCTTCGAGTGTTGTACCGGCGGCTATTTCCTGCAATCTCTTTTCTCTGCTTTCGTCGCTGTATGTACTCATTGCGTCTTTTTCAGACAATACGAAGCGGTTTTTCAAGGGGTCAAGCTCAATAACTTTTACTTTAATGACCTTTCCGGCCAAAGCCTTCAGGGACTCCTTCAACTCAGCCTCGCTACCGGCTGCAAACTTCGCAATATCATTGGCAAAATGGCTTCTATCAAGGTGAGATAGGGGAATAAAACCTCTCAATCCCGCACAATCGCACAATAAACCGCCCTTGTTATATTCAATGATGGTAGCTTCAAGAACCGAGCCTGTAGCTAGCGCGTCTTCGGCGCCCTTCCACTTCTTGTCCTTTTCAGCTTTTCTCAAAGACAGAACAACATAGCCCTGTTGATTCTCTGACTGCACAACCTTAGCAAGGATTGTGTCCCCAACCTTTAAGTGTTTAAAGGACTCGTCAGCGTCCGCTATATCGGAACCTGAGACGACACCTTCCGATTTTGCTCCTACATCGAGCAAAACCTCACTGTGAGAAACACTAACAACAATACCTTCTACTAAATCTCCGGGTCTAAGATCTTTCATCTGTAGATCTTTATCGGTTAAAAGCTTGGCCATAGCCGATTCCGGCTTACGAACCTTTGATGATTTTGACATTTTTCGGGTATTTGCTTTTCGGGCTTCTTTCGTATTTCTACCGGAAACCTTCTCAAGCAAAAACCTCCTTTCTTCCGATCTTTATAGAAGGGAACGGGGAGATTATAACGTGAAAATACGGGGAAATCTAGGGTTTTTGGGAAAGCCCGGTCACAGGGAGATTGGGTAAAAAATTAGCACCCTGCCATGAGTGCTTATAAGTCGCGTCTAGAAAAAAATTAAGCAAATAATATTTTGGGATTGTAATTTAAACTCGCGAAACAAAAAAGTCCGGCATACAAAAACCCCGGCGACGACCTTAGTTCGATTCTATAGCACGAAGTGCTATGGTTCGAACGAGGATTAGCATATTAAGCTGATAATACTTTGGGATTGTAAATTATAGTTGAAAACAAAAACAAAACCCCGGCGACGACCTATATTCCCAAACTTTCTGTTCAGTATTTTCGGCGCTGGTAGTCTTAACTTCTCTGTTCGGAATGGGAAGAGGTGTTGCCCTACCGCTATCATCACCAGGGTTTTGTCCCCAAAGCATTATTTGGTTTTCAAACTTTTTTCAAACTTTTTTCTACAATCGATTCTAACACGTAACTCTATTAGAACTTTTAAAGTCCCGGAAGCGGAATATAACATAAACCGCCCTAACCGAAAACTATTAAAGCTCTCTAAAAACCGAACAGAAAGTCAGATAATCACAAAAATTCAACAACAAAACGAAGAAATGGAACAGATGTACCCATTTATCGATTACGATAAAAGTAATTAAAGACTCACAAATAATTAGTACCGCTCGGCTGAACACATTGCTGTGCTTACACCTACGGCCTATCAACCTGGTAATCTCCCAGGAATTGTGTCCACTTAAAGTGGAACGGCTTTAATCTTGAGGTTTGCTTCGTGCTTAGATGCTTTCAGCACTTATCAAGTCAGAACGTAGCTACCCAGCAATGCCCTTGGTAGAACAACTGGTACACTAGAGGTTCTGTCATTCCGGTCCTCTCGTACTAGGAATGAGTCCTCTCAAAGCCAAACGCTCGTTGTGGAAAGAGACCGAACTG
>Ga0209727_1000177_pt1 | contig 80588 bp, 69 predicted proteins | sample RifGroC1_FD_183995 | JGI IMG/M metagenome (GOLD analysis project Ga0209727, IMG submission 183995) | Groundwater microbial communities from Rifle, Colorado, USA - Groundwater C1 (SPAdes) (version 2) | ecosystem: Environmental > Aquatic > Deep subsurface > Groundwater | place: Rifle, Colorado... | reverse complement strand
AAGTGGCCGATTACTCCGTGGCTCCGGTTATAATCCATGGCGAAGACGCTAAGGATCCATTGCATTATCCTGGATAGGTTTGCGTTGTCCGCAGGCTTCACAATAAAATGCACATGACTGCCCATGACGCTGAAATTATCGATGGAAAAGCTGAAACGCTTCTTGGCCCTGGAAACAACACCGAGGAAGAGTACCTTTGCCCGTGACGGGTTAAGGGTCAACTCCTTGCGATGCGTCTGGGCCGTTACATGATACCATGCGCCAACCTGCAGTACTCGTGACTTTCTCATGCGCTTGATACGGGCTGGGGATGCGCTGTGCTTCGAATGGTTTTCATTTGTTGAGGATAATTGAGGTCTGTCCCTGCGCTGCAGTCCCCGCGATGCAGCTCCACTGCGCTGCAGCTCCACTGCGCTGCAGTCCCCGCGATGAAGCTCCAGCCCTCTCCGATTTATGTTTCCCTTTTTCTCGAAGATTGATTTGAAGAGCGGCGTTAGTCATGATTACATTCCGACCGAAAAGTTGACATCAGAAAAGAAAACACCTCCTGGCAGTTCGGCAACAGACCATCTACCGACGAGTTTTGGTACGGTGTCCAACTCATTGGTAGGGTTATCGCAGACGCGTGCCGGCTAGACTATATCCATGCCAAGGCGGCCTTCGGGTAGCCGCGGCTTTCCGAAATCCAGGGAATTCCTTTATACTGTACCCCAGACTGCGAGGAGGAAGCGCATGAAGATTCTCATGACGACAAGCGAGGCGGTGCCGTTCGCGAAAACCGGGGGTCTGGCGGACGCCGTATCGGCTCTTTCATTATCCCTCGCGGCACTCGGACACGACGTGCGTATCGTCATGCCGCGCTACTATCCCATCGACCGGGCGAAGCTTGAATTGATCGAAGGTCCCCTCGGAGTACCGGTGGGCTGGGGTGAGGAATGGGCCGCCATTTATCGTACGACACTTCCCGTCCCTGCGGGGACAGAGCACGAAGTTCCCGTCTATATGGTTGACCACGAAAATTTTTTCGGTCGCGATGGGATTTACGGCATTCCCTCGGAGCCGGACTTCGCGGACAATCCGCGTCGTTTTTCGTTCTTTTCGCGCTCCGTGTTCCAACTCTGCAGGAAGTTGGGCTGGTATCCCGACATCTTCCATGCCCACGACTGGCCGACGGCTCTCGTTCCGGTATTCTTGAAGCACGGTGAACGTACAGGCCCATTCGGCAAGTCATCCTCCGTCTTCACGATCCACAACATCGGCTACCAAGGAGTGTACGCGAAGGAGTTCTTCCCGTACACGAAGCTCGACTGGGATTTATTCCGGTCCGCGGGTTTCGAAGATTGGGACAGGATGAATTTGCTCAAGGCCGGATTGGTATGCGCGGACAAGCTTACGACTGTTTCGCCGACCTATGCCGAAGAGACCAAGACATCCGCCTACGGTTTTAGGCTGGACGGCGTTCTTCGCGCGCGCGAGGGCGATTACGCGGGCATCCTGAACGGAGTGGACTTCGACCTGTGGAATCCTTCGACCGATACTTATATTCCCGTATGCTACGATCGGAACGATTTGTCGGGCAAGGCGATCGCCAAGTCTGCATTGCAGAAGGAATTCGGCCTGCCCGTCGATCCCGACGTACCCGTCATCGGCATGGTGACGCGTCTGACGGAGCAGAAGGGCGTCGGAGAGCTGTTCGGTCCGAGCTACGGATCGGCTTGGTCAATCTGTCAAGATATGGCCCTCCAGTTCGCGATTCTCGGATCGGGCGAGCGTTGGTGCGAGAACGAGCTCCGCAGTCTGTCCGCCCGTTTGCCCAACTTCAGGGCTACCATCGGATATAGCGAGCGACTGAGCCATATGATCGAAGCAGGTAGCGACTTTTTCCTCATGCCGAGCCGTTATGAGCCTTGTGGCCTGAATCAGATGTATTCCCTCGCCTACGGAACTCCGCCCATCGTCCGCAGGACGGGAGGTTTGGCGGACACCGTGGAGAACTACGTTCAGGAAACCGGCGAAGGGACGGGTTTCATGTTCGACGAGCTCACTCCCCGATCCATTTACGATACGGTCGGCTGGGCGGTATGGGCGTATTATAATAAGAGGGAAGATGTCGAGGCGATGCGCATCCGGGGCATGGAGCTAGATTTTACTTGGGAAACTTCCGCGCGCCGCTATCTCGCCCTGTACGAAAAGCTCGCCCGCTGACCCGGATCTGTTAAGCCGGAAGGCCGATCCTGACTGGAAACGTTGTTTTCCGCGCTTCCAGTCCGGCTATGTCCCTATTTTTTTGGGGCTACGAGGTCGCCCGCATTAAGTATGAGCACCGCGCCATCAATCCCCTGGATCGCGACAGCTCCCTCAGCGAATGTCGGAGAGGCGAAGGGATGCACGCCCATCGGCGATATGGCCTTCCGCGCGAGCTGCAGGTCGAAGCGTGCGAATGCGAGCGTGCTGCCGGAAGGAACGAGGGCGAACAGATCTTCTCCCGAAGCCCAGAGCGGACTTTCGGCGTACACGTCGTTTTCGCCTTGGCCGGTCATCTCCAAGGTGACCGGATCGAGCGAAACGAGACGGACGGCTCCGGTGCCCGAGGCGGATCCCGCGACGGCGATGATCCTGTCGGCGAAGAATGCGACGGCGCGGGATCGTATCGTATCGAGTACCGAAGCCTTCAGCTCCCTTCCGGTGGCGGGATCCACGAGAACCAGGCGCGCGAGGGGGGAGTCGGGGGCGACCATCCTGAGCGCCGCGATGCCTTTGATCCTCTGATCCGCCGCCGCGGCGGTTTCCGCGGCGATCGACGCTTGCTGGTCCTTCGCGATATCGGTACGTTCCGCCTTCGCTTCGGCCGTTTTTTTAGCGGCCAAGGCTTCGCTCTCGGACGCCTCCGCTCTGGCTTCCTGGACCGCCGCTTCCCGTTTGGCGATTTCCGCTTCCTTTTCAGCGACAGCGGTTTTCGCGGCTGTCGTATCGGGGACAGAGCTTGGGGCGGCGGCTTCGCTTTTCGCCGTTCCGGCGGCGCCGGCATCCGTACCGGTTTCGGCCTTTCCTGCCGTTCCGGGTCCGGCAGCGGCGGTTGCCTTCGCGGCGGACGCCTTCTCCTCCTCCGCGGCGATCCGATCCTTTTCGGCGGCGAGGGCGGTCTTCTCGGCCGCGATTTTTGCTTCTTCGTCCGCGATCGCCTCGCGCTTGAGGTCGGCGGTCTGTTTCGCGGCGTCCGCCTCGCGCTCCTTGAGGTCGACCATATCGCGACGGACCTCCACGCCTTTCGAATCGTCCTTCCGCAATTCGTCGATTACCTTCTTTTCGGTCAAAGGGCTCGTGTCGATTGCGGAGAGCGATCCCGGCCGGGCTTCGCCGAGGGGAATGACGATCAGAGCCCGGCCGGGCCATTCGTCGAAGCGGACGGAAAGCCCCGCCTTCTCCTTCTGAAGACCGGAGAGCACGCCGTCCTTGTAGCGGGAGGCGAAGTATTCCCAGTCGCCGCGTCGAACAGCGTTGTAGACGGTCGTGAATTCGGCGAGCAGGGCTGCATCGGCGGCCGTATAGCCGTAGGCGGCTTCCAGATAACCCTGGAGTATGAGCCTGAGATTACGGATATGGTCGACTCCGGCGTCCACGCCGAGACCGACGATATCCGCGTCTAGTTTCGAGTTCGCCGGCTGCGCTACCGAATGGACGGCGAAGTAACGGTCGGCGCTGCCCGCCCTGACGGCTCCCGCGCGGATCGCGGTCCCGAGGGCGACGCCGATGCCGCGTATGTCTTCTCGGCTCTCTATGCGCGCGTGCGGTCCTTCGTAGCTGATGAAGACGATGGAGGAATTCCGGCTGGATTCCAGTTCCGCGCGGTCAACCTCCAGCGCATGGACGCGGGGGAGCGCGGCCGATCCCAAAAATGCGGCCGCGCATATGAACGCGAATCGGCCAAATAATAAATGAAAGCGTTTTTTTGAACGAAAAAGGTCGGACCTCATCGGTTCCTCCTGGTTTCAGCGAAACGAAGTATTGGAATTATAGCAGATCGGCGCTCGGTCAGCACGGATCGAAGCGAAAAATCATTGCATGAGCGACTCCAGCTCCGTGACGGCCCGCGAACGTACCCGGGACGGACGTTCGCTGGCGGCGAGCGCGACCAGCAGTCGGATACCCTCGTCGCTGAGGGGAGGTCCCGAGAACCGGCAGAGGGCGCCGACCGAGGAGGTCAGGGACACGAGAAGGCGCTCGTCACGCACGGCCCGGGGAGGGAATACGGCGCGTGCGAAGGCAGCCATGGCCGTCCCCTCCGGATCGACGCCGATGGTCCCGATGGCGGAAGCGGCGGCCGCGCGGACCAGCGTCTCCTCCTCCTGTTCGAACAGGAGGCAGAGGAAGGGGATGTGCTCGCGCGACGCGAAGCGCGCGAGGAGTTCCACCGCGCGGACGCGAGCGAAGGGTAGGACCGCCGGATGCGTCGCTTGGGCAGACGGACCGGAATCGATCGTCGCCGAAGCGATTGCGCGCAGGCGCGATGAAAAGTCCTTTTCGTCTCCGGATATTTCTCCGCTGCGCAGCCTTTCCTCCACTGCGGCGAGGAAGGAGTCCACGGCGCTTTCCTCAAAGCGGTACGGATCCTCGATCTCTTCGCCCGGATACGGTTCCGAGAGTCCGTACGATCGCAGTGGAGCTCTGCCGTACAGGGAGGCGACGCCGGTGCGGATCCGCTCTTCTACCCTGTAGGCGTACAGTATCCAGTCGTTGCCGCCGGAAAACAGCAGTCCGTCGTCCGAAAACGCCGGCAATGTTGAGGCCCCTTTGATCCCGAGGTACCAGAGGCGGCGGCCGTCCCATGCGAATCCCGCGGCCCCCTTGTCGTCCAGGACGTAGACGCCCCGTTCGTCAAGGCTGAGGAGGGCGGAATTCGCTGAAGACGGAACGGGAGCCGCGCCCGTCCAGAGCTCTGTCCCCATCGATCCAGCACCCATCGATCCAGCGGAGAGCGCTGCGAGGTCCAGCAGGCCCGCCACCCCGTCTGACAACAAGTACGCGAGCTTTCCGTCCAGGGCGCCGAGCGCCGAGATCTCGCCTTGAAGGCGCGCAAGCGTGAAACCTGCCTCGGTCGCCCCATCTTTTATTGAGGGGAAGGCGCGTATTTCCCCATTCGGTAAGGCGACCGCGGCGAGCCCAGAGGAGAGTTCCGCGATCGTGAGGACGGGGGCTTCCAGCGCGACGGAGGAACTGCCGCCGAAGGCGTCGAAGCGGATCAAGCACCGATTCCGGAGGGCGACGAGCACGCCACCGGCAGCATCCGGGATGGCGAGGCAGGAAGGCGGAGCAGCCAGCGTCCTCCGCCAAAGCAGAAAGCCGGCGGGCGTGAAGCAACGGAGCTCGGTCGCGGCGAAGGCGAAAATGCGGCCGTCGAAACCGAATAGCGCGCCCTGGACGAGCGGACCGCCGAGCGCGCGTCTCCAGAGTTCCCGGCCGGAGCGGTTGACTGCGATGAGGGACCCGTCAGCCAGACCGAGATAGCTCGTCCCCTCCCTGGAGCGGGCAAGGTGGGGAAGCGCCTTTCCGGCGGAATCGTAGCGCCAGAGCTCTGTCCCCGAGATGCCGAAGGCCCGGAGACTTCCATCGTCACAGACGGCGACCACCGATTGGGCTTGGGCGGCGGGAGGCCCGACGATGCGGGCTCCGAGCGCCTTCCGCCAGCTTGCCTGCGCGGACGGCATGGAGGCTTCCTCCACGGCGGACGCGGGATGCAGGGGAAGGATAAGGACGAAGGACAGAAGGATTGTCCCCGAAGCTCTGTATACGAAGAGGTCCCCGGACTTCATGGCCTGGGGCTCCCGAAGACTGCGAATGCCTCGATGTGGGGAGTCTGCGGATAGAAATCATAGCAGGTAAGCGAGCGGAGCTCATATCCCGCCGCGGCGAGTTCCTTCGCGTCGCGCGCGAGGGTCGCCGGATCGCAGGATACGTAGCCAAGGGTGCCCACCTTCATCCGGGCGAGGCGGTTGCGCAGGCCTGTCGAGAGTCCGGCCCTCGGAGGATCGACGACCGCGAAACCGTAGCCTTCCTGTTCGCCCTTGGAACCCATGCGTGCCCACTCGTCATCGCTGATAGCGAAGTGCCGGATTCCATGACCCCGCACGTTCTCGCATGCGAGGGCAAGGGCCGTCTTGTCTCGCTCGACGAGGTCGATCCGGGGAAAAATGTCCGAGAGGAAAGCCGCGAATGTTCCGACGCCGCAATACAGGTCGGCCGCGCGAAGTTCCGGATCGGCGGATCGGGCGGCGGACATCAACTCGTCGAGCAGGTATTCGAGCGCGGTCGCGTTGCTCTGGAAGAAGCCGCGGACATCAATCCGCAACTTCTTTCCCCGTATCTCCACTATGCCCCGTTCCGTTGCGCCCTCGGCCAGGAGAAGATCGCCGTGCGCGTATACATTGAACCGGTCCACCTGGACGGGAGGAACCAGCTCGCGGGCGGCGAGCGCGGTCCGTATGCGCGATGCGGCAATAGGGCAATCATCGATGGGAAGAACGGTGTCCTCGCCCCTGCGCTTGAACCCGACTGGAGAGATGTCGGCGCGGCGCTTCGCCACGCGATGGAATTGTATGCGGTTGCGATAGCCATAGGGAGGGGAGGATATGGTTCGGATAGGCGGCGTTATCGCGAATCCGCCGATCCGCTGGAAGGCGTCGGCCAGCATGGCCGTCTTGGCTTCCGTCTGGGCTCCGTATTCGAGGTGCTGCCATGCACAGCCGCCGCAGGTTCCGAAATAGGGACAGAGCGGCTGGACGCGGAGCGACGAGCCTTCCATGATTTTAACGATCTCGGCCCGCGCGAAATTCTCCCGTTCTTCGACGACGCGCGCGCGGATGAGGTCCTGCGGAGCGGCGAAATCGGTGAATACAGCCTTGCCGTCGGCTCTGGCCACCCCCGATCCACCTGCAGCGAGCCGTTCGACCCTTAACTCAAGAATATCTCCGATCGCCATGGAATAACTATAACATGAGCCTGCGCACTGCGTCAGCGCGGACCCGGGACTGCAGGGCCGGCGCGCCCGCTTGACGCGTACGTCGAGGTCGCGCACAATGGGAGGATACGAAGGCCGCTGCCGCGCTACGCGTCGAATCGCAGACGGACGGGGGGTTCCGGCGGCCGAAACCGAGCGAGGCATCTTTGCGAATCCGCTATTCAGCCGCCGCGGACGGGCGGCCCCAAAAGAAAGCGTTCGTCTATACCAAGGGCGAGCATCTGATCGAAAAAAAGGACGTCGACTCCGATGCCCTCAGGATCGTTGAACGGCTGCGGTCCAGCGGCCATGAAACCTACATAGTCGGCGGCGCGGTGCGCGACCTTATGGTCGGGACCAAGCCGAAGGATTTCGACATCGTAACCGAGGCATCTCCCGCACGGATAAAGCGGGTTTTCCGGAATTCGCGCATCATCGGGCGCCGTTTCAGGCTCGTCCATGTCTTTTTCGGTCCAAAGATCTTTGAAGTCTCGACGTTCCGTTCGCTGAAGGACGGAACCACCAGTAATACCTACGGATCCGTGGAGGAAGACGTGCTGAGAAGGGATTTCACCTTCAACGCGCTTCTGTACGATCCGGAGGAGGAAGTCGTCGTCGACTATGTCGGAGGCTTCGCTGACATCAAGGCGAAGCGTCTAAAGCCGGTGATTCCCCTTTCGATTATTTTCAAGGACGATCCGGTCCGCATGCTCCGCGCCGCGAAATACGCGGCGTCAACGGGGTTCAAGATCCCCCTCCTCGTCCGCTGGAAGATCAAAAGCCAGGCCGATCTTCTGGCCCCGGTCTCGCCCTCGCGTCTTACCGAGGAAATCTTCAAGATCATCAATTCCACCCGCTCGACGGCCATTGTCGCTTCCATGGAGACTTTGGGCCTGTACCGCTTCCTGCAGCCGAACGCTTCGACGCTGATGAGGGCGGACAGGAGCTTTCGCGCTTGCTATATGGAGAGCCTCCGCCTCATGGACGCTTTCGCCGCCTCCGATAAGGAGTTGCCCTCAGGACGGCTCCTTTCCTTCATGATCAGGGATTTTCTGGATACCGTTGTCGAATGGAGGGGCGATCTCCTCGAAGCCTATAGGCGCGCCCTTTCCGAATGCAGGGCTTACGTCCTGCCGATGAATCCGCCGCGCATCGAACTGGAGAATGCCGTGCGTCTCCTGTTCCGCGAGAAGGGCGTAGCGGTCAAGAAAGCGCGCACCTTCGAGAAAGGACAGCGCAAGGAAGGATTACCGGAGATCCAGAGGGAGAGTACGCGCCAGGAGCCGGCCGCGGAGGAACGGACGGAGGATGGAGCGGTGAAGAGGCGGAAACGGAGGCGACGCCGCCGGAAGGGAGCAAGCGCCGCAGCGGATGCTCCGCAGGGCGCTTCCCCGGTTTCTCCGCTTACTTGAGGCGCGCCATGAGTTCTTCGGCCCTCGTCCCGTAACGGGCGGGGTCGGCGGATTTGGCCTTCGTCAGGTAGGTTCGCGCATCCTCGTTCCGTCCGTCGGCGGCGGCGTTCACGCCGAGCGCGTACGAGACGAGCGCTTCGTCCGCTCCGAGCTGCAGGCTGGTTCTGTACTGGTTTTCGGCGAGCGCATAATCCTTGCGCTCGTATGCGATCAATCCAAGGTAATAGTGCGGAGCGTAATGGGTGGGCCGCAGGCGTCCTGCGTCCAGGAATGCGTCCTCGGCTTTTTCGGCGTCCTTCGCCGAGTACGCGGTCCTTCCCGCTTCGATCAACTCCGTGAAGGTCTTCCTCCCTGCCATATAGGCGGCGAAATCCTCGCCGGCGGCGGTAACGTCGGTCCACCTCCCGAGCCTGTCGGCGAACGTCATGGCGTTCGCGGCAGCGGACGCCTCGGGATCAAGGAGCATGAAGCCTTCGTACATCGACCTTCGGTAGTCTTCATTCCCGGTGTTTAGAAGGAAGGACACGAGGGCCCAGGATGCGCCCTGGAACACGGAAGGGCTCATGGACGCCGACGCCTCCGCGTTCGCATCCGCGGTAAGCACTTTCTGGGGCGAGGGCGCCGAGGTTCCCCATGCTTTGACCGAATCCAGCCAGGCCAGGTTCTCTTCGTAGTGGAGTTCGCCCTTCTCGGCATCGTAGCCGAGGGTGTCGAAGAATATCGCGAAGCCCTCCCGGATCCAAGCAGGCGGATTAGGAATGAAGGCGCGCAGGTATTGCACGAAGGATTGGTGCGCGAAAGCCCGTGCCGTGGATTCCTTGCCGTCGCGGACGATCAGGAGCTCGGAGCGATCGGATTTGGCATAATGGAGATAGGACGCACCGTCCCGGGTCTCGCCGAGGGCCTCGGTGAGATAGGCGTCGAAGGAAGCCTCGTCTTTGAAGGCGCGCGCTTTGAGCCTGGACGGGAGAAGGGCGGGATCGAAGCGGAATAGCCGCTGGAACGCTTCGAATCGGAGGTCGAGTTCCCGGGCAAGCTGTCCGGCGTCGGCTTCTCCGAGTTCGGACCGCGCTTCGTAGCGCAGGCCTCTCGCCGTCGCTTCTTCGGCGCCCGCCAAAGTCGCCGCCAATGCGACGATCGCCATCGCCGTGGCCAATTTATTCATACCGATTCCTCCTTCACTCATACATCTGATTGCGTTACTCTGTCGATTATTATATTCACTTCTTCGATTAAAATACCCGTGAATCGTTCGATGTTCTTGATGAGGTACTGCTGGAGCTCCTGCATGTTGACGGAAAGCTCGGTGCCGAAGGGCACGTCGATGGTGATGATGATACGGTAGCCCGGCCCGTCCGTCCTCACGACGGTCTTCTTGATCTTGATTTCATGGTTGAATTCGTCCGCGCAATGGATGACCATCTGGCTAAGAGCGCTCTCCGATATGCTCACCCTTCCCCGTTTGGAGAATTCAGGACGGACCACCGCCTTCTCAAATACCTTTTGGGGGTTCATCAAGGGGACAGAGCTGCTCTTCTTGAGGAATACACGGACGGCGTCGTGGAAGATGTTGGGATAATTGCGCCTCACCTCGACGGAAGGGACCGGAATGACATGTTTCCCTTCTATTTTGCGGGAACGCAGGGCCGTTTCTATCTCCTCGGGCGTGGCAATGTCTTCTATCTTGATGATCTTGGACGGCTGGGGTAATTGGAGGCGAGCGGCGATTTTATTGACCATCTTGATCGAAGTGCCGATCACCAGGATCTTGCGGAACCGTTCGCTCTGGAGCCGGCGGGCGATCTCGTCCCTGTGCGATTTATCGTCGAAAAGGGCAACTTTCACCGCCGCGAGGAAGGTCCGTTCCTTCTTGGCCGAGTGTCCGGCGAGGATGCGGCTTTCGCGGATAAGCAGTCCGTCATCGATGAAAAGCTCGATACCGAATTTCTGGGCGACGAGTTGCGCCCTGAAGCTCTTTCCCGTGCCGCTCTCCCCGACCAAGGCATACACCCGCACGCCCTTGACTATCCAGTAGAGGTCGCTGAAGACGCTAAGCATGGGTCGTCGGTTCGAACGAATCGGTCGGCAGACGATCGGACAGCGCGCGGACGATCTCCGCGCCGAAGAGATCTGCCACCCGGCACAGGAAGCGGGGCGGGGGAGGGGCGATGAGCAGGGGGGGGAGGTTCAGGCCGTTACCCGGGGGAACGGCCAATTCATAGGCGTGGAGGAAAAAGCCTCCGTCCGCGTACGCGCCTCCGTACTTGACGTCGCCGAGAAGGGGATGTCCGCGGGAAGCCGCCTGCGAACGGATCTGGTGGGTCCTTCCCGTCCCGATTTCCACGAGGGCGAGCGTGCGTCCGCCCTCTTTCGCGAGGGACATAGCTCGCGTCGTCGCCGTCTTCGTCGCGCCCGCGCTTCCTCCCGCCGCGGCTTCCCGCGTGACGACGCGGGTCGTCTTCGCGTCCCCGTCGCGCACCAGTTCGTCGGCCCATTCCTCGATGCCGGAAAGTTCGCCTTCCAGGATCGCAAGGTAGCGTTTCCTGATCTTGCGGGAACGCAGGGCTTCGCTAAAAGCGCGCGCTCCACGGATGGAGACGGAGAAGGTGACGAGTCCGCTCGTTCCGCGATCCAGTCGGTGCAGCGGACCGGGCCTGAAGGACAAGGATGGTTCCAGCCTTCCACGAAGCCGTTCCAGTACCGCCTGTTCGAGGCTTTCTTCCCCATGGACGAGGACGCCGGCATCTTTGGAAACCACGAGGAGATCCTCGTCCTCCCAGACGATCTGGATATGCGTCAGGGGAACGGCGCCAATCGGGGATTCCGCAAGCTGCGGCGAAGGGGCTGTCCCGCGATCGACCGAGGCGGCCGCCGCGGCGTCGGGAAGGGTAAGGATCGAGCCGCTCCGGAGCCTGTCCGCGGCGGAGGCTCTCTTACCGTCCACCAGAATCCTGCCCGTCCTCAGGAGGCGATGTATGGCCGACAGGGGCAACGCGGCGAGGTGCTTGCGGAGGAGACGATCCAAACGCCGTCCGTCGTCGTCGGCGCCGATCGTGAGACTGACGGGCATGTCCAGGAGTCTACGCCGCGGGGGCGGCCCTTGACAAGAACGCGCTCCGTAAGGGATTGTAACGCGATGTCCTCATATGCGTCCCAGAGGACGAGCGAGATGATCGCCTTTATGGAAAGCCCCGTTTTCCTGTCGGCGTTCACCAGCTGGTTCCTCGCCCAATTAATGAAGGCAGTCATCGTCCTCCTTCGCTCGCCGCGGCGTTCGGCCCATGAAGTGACGTTGACCCTCCTCTGGAAGACCGGTGGCATGCCGTCGAGCCATTCCTCGCTCGTCGCCGCCCTCGCGACCGCCGTCGCTTTCGAGGAAGGGATCGGTTCGACCGTGTTCATCGTCTCACTCTGCCTGGCTCTCATCGTCATCAGGGATTCGCTGGGGGTCCGGCGTTCGTCCGGCCTGCAGGCCCGGACTCTCAACCGGCTCGGCGGAGAGGTCTCCTCCCGTTTCGGTATCGAATACGCTCCAGTGAAGGAGATCCAGGGGCATGCGCCGCTCGAAGTGGTGGTCGGTGCCCTGATGGGATTATTCATCGCCGTCGCTTTCGCGATACTCTGAGCCTTGATGAATGCGTTCGGAAGGGGATACGCCGCGGCGGTCTTCGCGACCGTCGTTCTATCGGCAGTCGCGATTTCCTTGGCGGTCCTGCATGGCGGGACCGCTCCTGCCGCCGCCTTCGCGACCCTTTCGCTGAAAGCGTCCTTCGACGACGCCGAGGCCGTCCGCAGGTTGGCGGACGAAGGAATCGGCGCCGTTGTGGCTGAATCCACCCAATGGGTGAGCGTGAACGACTTCGGCGAAATCGAGAAGGTGCCGCTTGCCGGCTACCGCGACCGCATCGAGGCCTTCGATCCACGGGACGACGGGTACGCCGATAAGCTCCGGACCCTTTTCGTGCGCGGCGACCGGCGCTACATCTACATTCCCGCCGTGTCCGCCTTCGGAACGGCTTTTATGGAAGACGGAGTCCGGGGCGCGGTCGCCCGCGCCTTCGCGGACGTCGATTTTTCCCTTTCGGTCGGGGGCCTCCCGCTCGCTTTCTTCGTTTCGATGGCAGCCCTGTTCGCTTCGGCGGCGCTCTCGATCGTCCTCGTCGGGGTTCCCGCATTCTTCGCCTTCGCGCTCCCCGCGCTTTCCTCCTTCGCCTTTTTCGGTCCCGCCGGTTGCGTCGCCGCCGGCTTCGCCTTCGCCGCCCTGTTTTCCCTCCGCGAGCTGGCGGATCAATGGAGAAGGGACAGAGGGAGCATGTCCGCGTTATGGAAGCGGTGCCGCGACGGGACCTTGCCCGACGCTCCGCGCGCCGCCGTCCTCATGATCCTCGCCGCGCTGGCTTCCTTCATTGCCGCCATACCCGTCCTCCTCACCATCGCCGGCTGGGCCGGTGCCGCCGCGGCCGCCTTGACTGCCCATTCGTTCGCCTTCCGTGTCAGGGCGGAACGCGGACACGCGCGCTTCGTGCCCATCCCATTGGCGCGCGCGAGTCTGGATTTCAGGCGGGAATCCCGTGTCCTCTCGCTGTTCGCCGCAGCTTCGCTCGCGGCACTTGTCGCTTCCATTCCGCTCGTTTCGGGCGGAGAACGGAACCTCGACGGCAAGGAGGGCAAGGTACCGGACTTCCTGAATACCGTCGCGTCGGGCGATTACCGGCGCCATGTCGAGTTCCAGCGTACCTTCGCGGCGCTCCGGCTGGGCAGCCAGGAGGACGAATACCGCGATTACCGACTTTCCGCGGAGGGACTCGTCGCCGTCTCCGCCTCGCAGGAGGACTCGCGCTCCGCGGTGCTGAGCGCGGGACGCTTCGAAATTCCTCCGGCCGAACGCATGCTCGATCGCTGGTCGCCCGACCCAACATCCGCAGCCGTTTCCCGGATCGCCCCCCATTCCATACTTGCGGTCCTCCTCTGCGCGGCGGCCGCCGTTCCTGCCCTCGCCGCCGGCGCGGGCGGCCGCCGGCGCGCCGGACATCGATTCCCTTATGATGAAAGGCGGATCGCCGCATGAAGATTTACGGATTCGTCCGGGGCGGTCTCGATTACGACGACGATTCGGCTCCTGCGCGCTCCCGCAGTTCCATTGCCTTCCTCCCCGCTCTTTCGGTCATCCCGATGATCCAGCACGAGGGAGCCGCCGCACGGCCTGTCGTCGCCATCGGCGATTACGTGGAAGAGGGGATGGTCATTGGCCGCGCGGAATCGAAGGGCGCCGCGAACGTGCATGCGCCGGTTCCCGGCCGCGTCCTCCGGTCGGTCCTCTGGCGAATGAGCGACGGAAGGACGAGCGAAGCGCTGGTCGTCCGCCTCGGGGGCGGTTTCGCCAAGCTCGGAAAAAGGAAGGAACTATTTTCCTGGAACGGACTCGCTCCGTCGGATCTCCAACGGCTGATCGCCGAACGCGGCGTGACCCAGCTTGAGAATCCGGGACGACCCGTCGCCGAGATCGTCGCGGCCGTCCGTGCAGCAGCCCGGAAGACAACCGTCGTCGCGACCCTTGTCTTCGACGATCCTTGGCTCGTGGCCGACTGGGCGGTGAGCGAAGAACGGACCGACGATATCGCCGAAGGGCTCGCCATCGTCATAAAAGCGGCGGGCAGCGCGGTCGCCGCGGTCGCCGTTTCGGCCCGCGACAGGCAACTCGGCGCGCGCCTCGTCTCCTCGATAGAACGGTTCGGCATCTCGGCACATCTGGTGACGGTCCGCGACAGGTATCCGCAGAGGAACTCCCGCGAACTGGACTATTCCCTCCGCTTGTTCGAGAAGAAGAACGGGATCGAATTCGGGGCCATCGTTCCGTTCAGCCCTTCGACCCTCGCGGCGGTCTATGATGCGGTAAGGGCGAACGTACCCTTGCTGGAACGCTATGTCGCCGTCGGGGGATCCGCGGTGAAGCGGCCGGCCGTGCTCCGGCTCCGTATCGGCGCCCGAATCGGCGATGCCATCGCCGAATGCGGAGGCTTCCTCGAAGAGCCCCGGCGCATTGTCGTAGGTTCTCCGCTCACGGGCAGCGCGGTCTCGGATCTGGACGTTCCGGTCACAAAAACCACCTTTGCCGTCGCCGCCTTGACCGACTGCCAGATCAGGGGAAGCGTCGTCCGGGCGTGCATCAATTGCGGCTCGTGCCGCCGTGTATGTCCTGTAGGCCTCGATCCGGAACGTCTGCACAAGCTGGCACTGCTCGGACTATACGAGCAGGCGAAGTCCGACGGCGCGCTCAGCTGCCACGGTTGCGGATGCTGCGCGACGGTATGTCCCTCCCGGCTCCCCCTCCGCGCGACGATCGCCCTGTGCGCCGCCAACGGGAGAAGGGCATGATCCTCGAAAAAACCACCATCGGTTCCGCCCCGCACGCTTACCTGACCAGGACGACGGCCCACAGGATGTGGCTCGTTTCTGCCTGCCTCGTCCCCCCCGTCCTGCAGTCGGCGGCAGGCGACGGCTGGCGTTCCCTGTCCGTCGCCCTTGCCGCCGTCGTCGCCGCCCTCCTTTCGGAAGCCGTGCTGGATGTGGGCACGGAACGCCGTTCCGTTGCCGACGGAAGCGCCGCCGCGACTGCCCTGGTGCTCGCGCTCCTCCTGCCGAACCTGATCAATCCCGCAGCCGCCGCTCTTGGCGCGATCTTCGCGATCGTCGTCGTGAAGCGGAGTTTCGGCGGGCTCGGGTCGAACTGGCTCAATCCCGCCGTCGCAGGCTGGCTTTTCATCCGGGCTTCATGGCCCGCCGCATTTTCGGCCGCACTTTCGCGCTCGCCGCTCAACGAACTCGGCGTCGCTGTGTCCAAGGGCCTTTCCGATCCGAACGGGTCGCCGCTGGCGATCCTGAAGGTCGCAGGCTTCAAGGCGAGCGGCATTGACACCCTCGTATCGCGGAGCCTGAATGACGGAATATTATCCTGGATGGGAGCCGAGCTTCCCGGCGGTTACGTCGATCTGTTCATGAGCGCGGATCCCGGCATCATAGCCGACCGCGGCGCGCTCGCCCTCCTGCTCGCGACCATAATACTCCTTGCGCATCGATCCATGCGGTCCGCCGTTCCCGGCGTATTCCTTTTCGTCCTCGCCGCGCTCGTCCGCTTCGGCGGCGCCCTTCCCTACGGAGGTTCATTCGGGGGCGGCGATGTGCTCTTTTCCTTCCTGACGGGAGGGACCATACTCGGAGCTTTCCTGCTCATCGCCGATCCCGCGACAGGGCCCAAATCGGAGCGTTCCGTGGTCGCGATCGCGGCCGTTACGGCCGCGATCGCGTACGGGTTGCGTTACCGGGGGGCCGAACAGTATGCGGCGCCCCTCGCCGCAGGCGTCGTGAACGCTTTCGTCCCCTACGTCCGCATGGTCGAGAGCCGCTACCTGTATTCCCGCTGGAGGCATTCGTGAAGGAAAGAACGCGGAGCGCTTCCGTCGATTATGCCCTGGTTCTTCTCTGGACCTTCCTCCCCGTGCTCCTTTTCGCGCTTCTGTCTTTCGGTACGGGCGCGTCCCGGTCGGCATCCCTCGCACGATCGGTCGATGCCGCCTTTTCGGCGGCCGCTGATTCGCGCCGGCTCGCCTCAGTTGTTCCTTCGCGCGGAAGCGACGGGGTCAAGGCCCTGCGCGGCAAACGCTTTTCCCTGAAGGAAAAAAAGGGCCTCGCGGTCGTCTTTACGATCGAGACTTCCGCCCAAGCAGGAACCTACATTGCCGTGCTCGGTCCCGGAGGGGAACTCTCCTCCGTTATTGCCTTGGCCCGTCCTTCCCGGGAAGCGTTGACGATCCCGGCGCTGGCTTGGATCTACGCGCAAGGCATCGCGGCATCGGAGACGAAAAAATGATGGATAGGACACCCGGTTCCACGGCGCGCGGTCCATACCGTTTCCTCGCCTATGCGGGACTGGTCGTCGGCGCCTCAAGCCGGTTGGCTCATGCCGTCGCTGTTTCGATAGCCCTGTTCACGGTGTTCACGCTTTCGTCTTTCATTCTCGGCGCTTCCGCACCGCTGCTTCCGCGGCGCGGTCGCCGTTTCGTCACCGTCTTCATCGCCTCCTTCACCGCCTCCTGCTTCCAGCTCCTTTTTTCGCTTTATTCGCCGGCGCTCGCCCTCGACCTCTCCTTCTTCATCGGGTTGGTTCCCGTAACCTTCATGGCCTCGTCGGCCTCGGAATATGCGCTGTCGCCGGGTACCGCCGCGCTCGCATCCTTGCGGGAAGCCCTCCCCGTGGCCGGGCTCATCTCGGCCTTTGCCCTCGTTCGCGAGAGTTTCGGCTACGGGTGCCTCACTTTCCCGGCCAGATCTGGCGCGTTCGTTATTCTCGGTTCCGATGCGTCCTCCTCCCTTGCCATACGCGTCCTGGTTTCCGCCGCGGGCGGCTTCATGCTTTTCGGCTACGTTCTGGCGGGCCTGAGACGATTGCGCTCGCCGTTCCCTGATTCGGCCGAGCAAGCGAGGGTCGAATGATAGCCCTCGTCGTACTTGCGGTCGCCGCATCGATAGCCGCCAATTCGGTCGTCCAGATGGCTCTCGGGGTCGGCCTCGTCGTCGCGCCTGGCGAAAGGAGAGGCGGGCGCTTCCTGGCTCCGGCCGCTGCGATGGCGCTTTCCGGCTTCCTGTCCTGGCCGCTTTTCGCCTATATCCTCGCACCTTTTTCCCTTGGATTCCTGGAGCCCTTGCTGCTTTTCCCCCTGGCGTCGCTGGCGAGCGTCGTTGCCGATCGGATTTTCTCCGGACGAGACGCAAATCGCGGCAGCGGATCCGCATACTCCGCTTTCGGGGGGCTGGCCTTCGGAAGCGCCTGGCTGGCGCTCCGCCTCTCATCGGGCATGCTGGAAGCGGCGGTGGTGTCCATCTCCTGCGCAGCGGGTTTCCTCGGTTCCGGCTTCCTTCTGGACAAGATACGGTACCGTTCACTTATCGAACCAGTACCGCGCGCCCTGCGCGGCGTACCTCTCGCCCTGATTTCGGCCGGCCTGCTTTCCCTGCTTTCGACCTTCGTCGCCGCCGCCGCTTTTACGGCACTGGGTGCGCTCCGATGAGTCCCGCGGAACTGGCTTTGGCCTTTGCCGTTTCCCTTTCCTTCGTACTGCTCTTTTCAGCGGCCGTTCTTCTGGTTGGCGAGGGTGAATCCCTTGCGGAACTTCCCGTCCCGCCCGGAGGCGATGACGGCGCTTCGATGCGCGCCCATATCGCGTGCGCCGGTCCCTCGTCCACTTCCCGCATACACGAGTATGAGGGCATCGCGGACTGCCGTGTCGCCGTTTCACCATACGGCGGGGACCGCGAGTGCCGGGACGGTTGCCTTGGCTACGGCACCTGCATCCAGGTCTGTCCCCTCGGAATTGTTTCGCGCGGGACCGACGGCCGGATAAATGTCGGCGAGGAATGCGATGGTTGCGGAATCTGCGTCCCGCTTTGCCCGACGGGAGCGATGAAGCTCCATCCCCGGGATACGAAGCCCCGGAACTCCTGCAATCTGCGAAGCACGGCCTCCGATGGCCAATCGTTATGCCGATTCGTCCATACTTCTGTCCGCGTCGATAAAAACGCTTTTCAGGCCGGGGATAATGGGCTAGAATTGCGGGATCGAGATGACCGGACGGCGGAATGCTAAACAATGAATAGTACAAAGTTGGTGATCGGATCCCATAATCATACGCCCTTCGGTTCGTGCGATGAGGATTTCGAGCGGCAATACCGCCTCAGATATAAACCCTTCCTGGCGACCCTGTACCGTTTCCCTTCCGTTCCGGCGACCATCCACTATTCCGGCGTCCTGCTCTCGTGGCTCGAACAGAAGCACCCGGAATTCCTGATGATCCTCCAGGAGATGGTCGACCGCAAGCAGGTCGAACTGCTGGGCGGCGGGTATTACGAGCCCATGATGCCACTGATCCCGCTGTCGGACAGGATTGGGCAGATCGAATTACTCACCACCTTCCTGCGCAAGCGTTTCGGCAAGAGGCCGCGCGGTTGCTGGCTACCCGGGCTGATGTGGGAGCAGAACCTGGCCGGTTCCCTGCAGACCTGCGGCATGGACTACATTTTTCTCGGAGAAGAACAATTCCGATCCGCGGGTCTCATGGGCGGCGCGGCCGAGCGGCTGGCGCTGACCGAGGACCAGGGCAAGCTTATCACCGTTTTCCCGGTCGCCGTGCGGCTCGGCTCCTCCCTTGAAACGGCTGATCCCCGGGAATTCGTGCATTCCGTTTCCCGGGGGGCGGAGGACGGAGCCGAGCGGATCATCACGGTCTTCCCCGAGCGCTTCGCCTCCGATTCCGGGGATGCTCAAGCGACGGAGGCGAGGATACAGGCTCTTTTCGAGGCCCTTTCTTTCGCCGATTCCCGCCTGGAATTGACTACCCCCGCGCGGATACTGAAGAGCCCCAGATCGGTACGCAAGGCCTATTTCCCGAGTTCCGCCGAACCCCGCGTGATGTACTGGGCGATGGATGAGGAACGCCGGAAAGGGTATGAGACGCTTTCGGCGCTCGAGTCGAAGGGCGCCCTGGACGGAGCAGGCTCCTTTTTCTACGGAGCTTTTCCCCGTCAGTTCCTGGTCCGCTACGGCGAGGCCAACGGCTTGTATTCCAAGATGATTTTCACCCACATCCTCATCAACCAGCTTCGCGGGGATAAATACCGCAAGCGGGCCGCCCGCGAGGAGCTTTGGAAAGCCCAGGGTTGCGACGCGTTCTGGCACATAGGCGACGGCGGCCTCCACGGCAACGGCCTGCGAAAAGCGGCTTACCGGTCACTCATCGAGGCCGAGAAAATTGCCCGCGAGAAGGGCGTTTTCTGTCCGTCGGTATCTCCGGTGGATTTTGACCTGGACGGGGAGCGGGAATATTTATTCCAGGGCGCCGAGCTCAACTGCTACGTGCGGACCGAGGGCGGAAGCGTCTTCGAGCTGGATTATCTGGCGAAGCCGTGGAACTATCTGGACACCTTCGCGCGTAGGCGGGAGGCATACGCCGAGGGCGAGATCGTCGTCGACGCTTACCGGCGTTCCGCCTTCGTCGACCGCCTGCTCGCGCCCGATACGGGCGTATCCGCGATGGCCGCGCTGAAGGCGTCCGGCGGCCGTTGTTGCGCCCTGGAGCGTTACGAGGAACTCGAGCTCGACCGCCAGCACCAGCAGCTGACGCTCCGTAATGCCCCCGTCACGGAAGGGCCCTTCGCTTCGATAGAGATCGTGAAGAAATTCCTGCTCAGGAAGAATACCCTGACGGTTTCCTACGCCCTGTGCAACAGGGGATCCAAGCCAGAGCGGTTCAATTTCGCCACGGAAATCGATCTCTCCTTCGCCGGGGAGGAACCCGCACTCCAACGCCTGTCCTACCTTCGCTCGTCGGCGGAGGCGGAGGCGCCGCTGGAGGTATCGGAGCTCAGGGGCATCGACGAGGTTTTTGTCGAGGACGGGCAGAACGGCCTGACCGTGGCGTTGGGATCCTCGTCCTCCTTCGATCTCTGGGTGATTCCCATCCGGGTTCTCGGGAGAATCGGGGGGGCGGTCCGCGAACGTTACCAATCCACCTGCCTCATGCCTGTACGCCCGGTCATTCTGGCGAGCGGAGAATCGTGGGAGACGCGCTACATCCTGAAATTCGGAAAATAGGATTTCGATCCACGTGCGGCGACGGCAGTCCGCCCGCGCTCCCATGTTTCCGCGAAGCCTAGAAATGCGCCCGCTTCCCGGTTATAATCCCGCCCACCATGAAGCGCAGACTGATCACTTCGGCCCTTCCCTACGTCAACAACGTCCCCCACCTCGGCAACCTCATACAGGTGCTTTCCGCGGACGTTTTCGCCCGCTTCTGCCGCCTGCGCGGCTACGACACCCTGTACGTATGCGGAACCGACGAATACGGCACGGCGACGGAAACCCGGGCGACGGAGGAGGGAACGACCCCCCAGGAGCTCTGCGACCGATACCATGAGCTCCATGCCGGCATCTACCGCTGGTTTTCCATCGCCTTCGACAAGTTCGGGCGTACTTCGACCCCCCTGCAAACCGAGATCGTGCAGGAGATCTTCAAGCGCCTAGACGCGGCCGGCTATATAACGGAGCGGACCATCGAGCAGTTGCATTGCGCCAAGTGCGACCGTTTCCTCGCGGACCGCTACGTGCGCGGGCTCTGTCCCCACTGCGGCTACGCCGACGCCCGCGGCGATCAGTGCGAATCCTGCGGCAAGCTGCTGGATCCCACCGAGCTGAAGGAGCCCCGCTGTTCCTCCTGCGGCGAACGGCCCGCGCTGAAATCCACGAAGCATCTGTACATCGATCTGCCCAAGATCAAGCCGCGCCTGGAGACCTGGATCAAGGACGCGAGCGCGAAAGGCTTCTGGGCGAACAACGCCGTCCAGATGACCCAGGCCTGGATCCGGGACGGCCTGCGCGAGCGGGCGATCACGCGTGACCTGAAGTGGGGAATTCCGGTTCCGAAACCAGGATATGAGAACAAGGTCTTCTACGTCTGGTTCGACGCGCCCATCGGCTACATCTCCATCGCAGCCAACCTCGCCGCCGACCGCGGCCTGGACTGGCGGGCTTTCCTGGATTCCTGGTGGAAGAATCCCGACGAGGTGGACCTGTTCCAATTCATCGGCAAGGATAACATCCCTTTCCATACGGTGATCTTCCCGTCCAGCCTACTCGGTTCGGGCGAAAACTGGACCCTGCTCCATCACATGTCCAGCACCGAGTACCTGAACTACGAGAGCGGAAAGTTCTCCAAGTCCAAGGGCGTCGGCGTCTTCGGTACCGACGCGATGGAATCGGGCATCGCCGCCGACGCTTGGCGCTTCTACGTCTTCTACAACCGGCCCGAGAAGGCCGACGCCGTCTTCACTTGGAAGGACTTCCAGGAAAAGGTGAACGGGGAGCTCATCGGGAACCTCGGCAACCTCATGAACCGGACGCTTTCCTTCGTCGTCCGCTACTACGACGGCAAGATCCCCGAAGGGCGGAGCGATGCGGAATTGTGGGAGAAGGTGCGCGGATTCGAGACGGACATAGCGGCGAAGCTCGACCGGGCGGAACTCCGCGACGCCTTCCGCACCGCCTTCGAGTTGTCTTCCTTCGCGAACAAGGCTTTCCAGGACGGGGAGCCGTGGAAGGCGCGCAAAGAGAATCCGGAGAAGGCCGCCGCCCTCATCCGCGATCTCTGCCACGTCGTGCGCGACCTGGCCATCATAATCCATCCCTACCTGCCTTCGAGCGCCGCGCGCCTGGCCGGCTTCTTCGGCAAGACCATCGGCGTTGGCGGCCTTTCCTGGAAGGATCTCGGCAAGTGCGAGGGGATCGATACGGTCACCGCTCCCGAGGTCCTGTTCTCCAAGCTGGAGGACGATCAGGTCGAAGCGCTCCGCGAACGCTATTCCGGCAGCCAGAAGGAGCGGGCGGAAAGGGAATCGAAGCCTGCCGACGGGGGAGAGACCCCGACTGCGAGACCCGCCGACGGGGGACAGACCCCGACTGCGAAGCCCGCCGCAGCCGCAGCGCCGCTTCCGTCGGCGGAGAAACTCCGCTTATTCCCCGATGACATAGAAAGCGTCCGTTTCGCCCGCCTGCTGGACCTCCGCGTCGCGAAGATAATAAAGATCGAACGCCATCCGAAGGCTGAGAAGCTCTACATCGAGACACTGGAAATCGCAGGGGAGGAGCGCGTGATCGTCTCCGGCCTCGTTCCCTTCTACAAGGAAGAGGAGCTTCTCGGAAGGAAGATAGTTCTGGCGTACAACCTCAAGGCGGCCAAGCTCCGGGGGGTGGAGAGCCGCGGCATGCTGCTGGCCGCTTCCTCCAAGAACGCCGAATCGGAGACCGTCGAGGTCCTTGATCCCGGCGACGTGCCTACGGGGACGCGCGTCCTCGTGCAGGACTACGCCGACGGTGCCGTGCCGCCAGAGGAGATCGATATCGACACCTTCTTCTCCGTGCCGATAACCTCGGCCGCTTCGGTGGTGAATGTAGCCGGTTCGCCCCTGCTGGTCGGAGGCTCGGCCATCAGGACCGCGAGGGTGGTAGACGGCGAGGTCGGCTGATGCCGCCGGCCTTCCGCGGCGTCGCTCCAACCGACCTGGCCCGTTGCGACGCCGCACGATCCTTCCTGCAGTCCGGCTTCTGGGGCAGTTTCAAAGCCCGCTTCGGCTGGAACGCCCGCGCCTTCCTGGTCGACTGGGGCGAAGGCGGCAAGCTTCCCCTTCTCGCGATCCGGCGCAAGCTCGGCTTCCTCGGTTCCTTCGCCTATGTGCCCTGGGGGCCGGAGCTTCCGGACGGCCTTCCGGTTTCCGACGCCGAACGCAGCGAAGCCCTGGCGGCCCTTGCCGCGGCCTTGAAGGAGCTCTTGCCGCCCGACACCGCTTTCATCCGTTTCGATCCGCCCTGGACGAGCGTCGGCGACGGCGTGGACGCTCCCGTCCTGCTATGTCCCTTCCGCCGTTCCGGTGCGGACGTACAACCTCCCGACACGGTGATCGTCGGCCTCGGACGCGGCGAAGAAGAAATTCTCGCCGCCATGAAACCCAAGTGGCGGTACAACGTACGGCTCGCGGACCGCAAAGGCGTCTCCGTCAGCCGCGCCGACGCGGCGGGAATCAACGCCTTCTACGAGCTGTACCTCCGCACGGCCAAGCGCGACCGGATCGCCATCCACGGCAAGGACTACTACGCCGCCCTTTTCGCGCATGCGGCGGAAGCCCGCGCCGTTCCGCAGGACCTCCGCCTGTACCTCGCCGAATTCGGTGGGCAGCCGATCGCCGCGATCATCGTCCTGCTAAGAGGCGAGGAGGCCACCTACCTGTACGGCGCCTCTTCCGATTCGATGCGGCAGCTCATGCCCGCCTACGCCCTCCAATGGCGCGCGATGCGCGACGCGCGGGATGCCGGTTGCCTGCGCTACGACCTTTTCGGCATCCCGCCCCGCGCCGACGGCGATCACCCCATGGCAGGGCTGTACCGCTTCAAGACCGGCTTCGGCGGCGAAATCGTCCATCGTCCGGGTAGCTGGGATTTTCCGTACAAGAGCCTGCCGTCGAACCTGTTCTCATTCGCGGAATCCGCGCGCAAGAAGGTCCGCGACATGCGCAAGTCGCGCAGGAAGACGGGAGCCGCCGAGGGCGAGCGTTGATCCTTTCGCGGTAAGTCGATATATTGTCTCGATATGAATCTGGAAGCCTTCATCCTCGGAACGGGCGGCATGATGCCCCTACCGAATAGACATCTGACTTCGGTCCTCCTCAGGCGGGAAGGGGAACTCTTCCTCTTCGACGGCGGGGAGGGTACGCAGGTCTCCCTGCGCAAGCTGAACCTCCGCTGGAAAAAGATATCCGCGATTTTCGTCAGCCATACCCACGCGGACCACGTGACGGGGCTTCCCGGCATCCTCATGCTCAGCTCCCAGGTGGACCGCGACGATCCCCTGACCATCGTCGGCCCCCCACGCATCGCCGAATATATAGAAACCAGCCGGCGCGTTCTGGACATGTACATCAACTACGAGATCATCGTGAAGGAAGTCAGCGAGAAGTCGGTCGTCTACGAAGGCGACGGCTACCGGGTCCGCGCCTTTCCCCTGAGGCACACCAAGCCCTGCCTCGGCTTCGCCTTCGAGGAGGACGGCCGTCCCGGAGCCTTCCATCCGGAGAAGGCCGACGCGCTCGGCGTGCCACGCGGTCCCCTCTGGTCGAGGCTACAGTCCGGCGAGACGGTGCTCGCCTCCGACGGATCGGAGGTCAGGCCGGAACAGGTCCTCGGCGATCCACGTTCCGGCCGAAAATTTTCCTACGTGACCGACACGCTGGCCTTTCCCGAGATTGCCGACGAGGTGGCGAACTCGGACCTCTTCGTATGCGAAGGGATGTTCGAAAAGGACCTGGAGGAGAGCGCGAAGGAGAAGAAGCACATGACGGCCGAGCAGGCCGCGTTCATAGCGAAGGCCGCGGGCGGGATAAAGAAGCTCTCCCTCATCCACTACAGCCCACGGTACACCGAACACAATCTCAAGCAGCTGCTGAAGGAAGCCCAGGCGGTATTCCCCGACACGGTGCTCTCCAGGGATCGGGCGATCATGCCGATCGAATACATAGATTGAAGAGGTGAACGAATGATCGAAGTTTCCGGACTGTCCAAGCGCTACGGCAGCGTCCAGGCCGTGCGCGAGGTTTCTTTCAGCGTCGATACCGGTCAAGTCGTGGGCCTGCTCGGACCCAACGGCGCCGGCAAGACGACCATCATGAAAATCCTGACCTGCTTCCATTTCCCCTCGGCCGGCGACGCCCGCATCGAGGGACTTTCGGTTTCGGCGGATCCCGTCGCCGTGAAGCGTCTGGTCGGCTACCTGCCCGAGAACGCTCCTTTGTACGGAGACCTCATTGTGGACGAATACCTGACCTTCGCCGCCGAGGCGCGGGGCATGGATAAGGCGAACCGCGCCAAGCGTGTAGCGAAGGTCGTCGGCGACTGTGGACTCTCCGGCGTGCGGACCAAGCGCATCGAGCAGCTGTCCAAAGGTTTCCGCCAAAGGGTGGGTCTGGCCCAGGCCATCGTCCACGATCCTTCCATCCTGATCCTGGACGAGCCGACGAACGGTCTGGATCCGAACCAGATCCTGGAAATCCGTGAACTCATCCGCGAACTCGGCAAGAGCAAGACGATCATCCTCTCCACCCACATCCTGCAGGAAGTCGAGGCGGTTTGCTCGCGCGTTCTCATCCTGAACGAAGGCCGCATCGCGGCGCAGGGGACCGCCGCCGAAATCGCCGCCTCCATGAAGGGCGAGGATGCCTGGGACCTCGTGCTCAGGGGCCGGAACGCCGACGAGATCGCCGCGTTCCTTCCCTCCCTGCGCGGAATGTCGTCCTGTTCCGGCATCGACGTGCTGAGCGCCGGTGCTCTGTCCCTGCGCGTCGCCATGCGCGACGAAGGCGGCGGGAGCGACGGGCTGGACGGCGGCGAGCGCATTTTCGAATGGGCCGTCGCGAACCGGCTGAAAATACTGGGCATGGCGCGCAAGCGCATCAGCCTGGAGGACATCTTCGTCAAACTCACGGAGGGCGAGAAGAAATGAACCGGATATTCGTGCTCGCGCGGAAGGAACTCCGCTCCGCCTATAATTCTCCGACGGCCTACGCGGTCACCCTTTTCTTTCTGCTGTTCGTTTCGATCTGGCTCTTCTACGTCCAGCGCTTCCTGGCGATGGACTCGGCGACCCTGCGGCCTTATTTCGCCCTGTTTCCCGTCGCCTTCATCCTCGTGGTCCCCGCGCTCACCATGCGCAGCTGGGCCGAGGAACGGAAGATGGGCACGGCCGAAATCCTGCTGACGATGCCCTTTTCCGAATGGGAACTCGTGCTCGGCAAGTTTTTCGCCTCCTGGACCGTGCTGGCGGTCGCCATCGCGCTGACGGTCTTCGTACCCCTCACCGTCGCGCCCCTGGGCGATTTCGACGCAGGAGCCATAATGGGCGAATACCTGGGCGCCCTCCTGATGGGGGCCGCGGCGGTCGCCCTCGGCCAATTCGCCTCGTCGCTTTCCAAGAACCAGGTCAGCGCCTTCCTCGCCGGCGTGGTGGTGCTCTTGGTCGCCACCCTCGCCAACCTGGTAGCATCGACCTTGGAGCTTCCGCTCGCGCTCGCCGATTTCATCAATTATTTTTCCCTGTCCTTCCACTTCGAAAGCTTCGCCAAGGGCGTCGTGGACTCGAGGGATGCGGCCTATTTCCTCCTCGTCGCATTCCTTTTCCTGTTCCTGAACGCGCGGGTGATCCTTTTCAGGAAATGGAGCTAGAAACGTGAACAAGAAACAAGCCGTACTGCTGACCGTCGTCGGCCTCGTCGCGATCCTCCTCGCCTTCATGGACACCAAGAGGTTGTGGTTCCGCCTGGATCTCACCGAAGGCAAGGCCTATACGATCTCCCGCGCTTCCAAAGAGCTGTTCAAGGAGATCGAAGAACGGGTCACGATAACCTATTACCTCTCCGAAAAGCTTTCCAAGGTCCACCCCGTGCCCGCGGAGATCAAGGACCTGTTGCGCGAATACGCGGCATTCTCGCGCGGGCGCATCAGGGTCGTTTTCCAGGATCCGGTCAAGACGGGCACGGTGGCGGCCGCCGAACGCCTGGGCATCCTGCCCCAGCAGATCCAGACCGTGGAGAAGGACCAGTCGAGCGTCGCGACGGTCTATACGGGCATCGTCGTGGAATACCTTGACCGGACGGAGGCCATTCCGGTAGCTTTCTCCCTGGATACCCTGGAATACGATCTCACGACGAGGATCAGGACGGTAGTACGGGGGACCTCGCGCGAGCTTGGTATCCTCGTCGCCGATTCCGCAAAATCCTGGGAGAAGGATTTTCCCTATCTCGCGCGCGCCCTGGACGGAGCCGGTTTCAAGACCAGGACCTTCGCCGCGGGCGAGGCCCTTCCCCAGGCGCTTTCCGCCCTCCTCGTGCTGGGCGGCGCCGCCGACCTGGACGACTGGTTGGTTTACCGCATCGACGCCTATGTGCGTTCCGGAGGCCGTGCCTTTTTCGCCGTCGACGGCGTGTCGGTCGATTCGAGCGCCAACCTGGAGGCGAGGCCTGTCGGGAAATCGCCGCTTCTCGATCTGCTGGAAGCCTATGGAGCAAAGGTGTCCCGCGAACTCGTGCTGGACAGGGCAGCCCTCACCTTGCCCTTCCAGACCCGGTCTCCCGGCGGCGGCCTCCAGATGCGCCTTATCCGCTACCCGCACTGGGTAGCGCTCCTTGACCGCTATTCCAACCGCTCCCATCCGGTGACCGCGCGCTTCGGCGGACTCGACCTGTTCTGGCCCAGTCCCGTGACCGCCGTCCCAGTCGCAGGCGTCCAGTCGGCCGTGCTTGCTTCAACCACTCCGGAATCCTGGCGGATGACCAAGGATTTCACGGCGAATCCCGAAATGGAGATGCTCTTCCAGACTGAGGCTGCAACCACAAAGGGAAGCTATCCCCTCGTCCTCGCGCTTTCCGGCGCCTTTCCGAGCCCCTATGCGGGGAAGCCCAAGCCGGTGCGGGAGGGTTCCTCCGACGTCCTGCCCGACCTCCCGCCGGTCCCCTCCGAATCGCGCCTCGTCGTGGTCGGCGACGCCGATTTCGCGACGACCCTCATCCAGTACACGCGCAGCGAACGGAACCTCGATTTCCTTCTGAACGCGTCGGATTGGCTGTCCAATGACGACGACGTGCTTTCCATACGCACCCGCGCCGGAAGGGACACGCGCCTCGACGCGATCGCCGATCCGGATGAGCGCGCGCGCGCCGGCTTCGCCGCGAAGATGACGAACGTCGTATTCGTGCCGCTCGGCGTCGTCGCGTTCGCGATCTTCCGCGCGTTGCGCAGACGGAAAATGCAAATGAGCGTAAAAGGGGAAAACGATGAACTTTCAGCGTAGGATAGCGACGCTTTCGGTCGTTACGGGCATCCTCGCCCTCGTCTATGCCTTGTCTCTCATCTTCGATCCCGATCGCCTTGCGGTCAGGAACTCGAACTCGTCCTTGCTGGACGGGAAGCTTACGGCCAAGGTGGAACGCATCGAACTGCGTGCCGGTGCCGAAGCGGGAGGGGAAATCGTCGCCCTGGTGCGCGCGGACGGAATCTGGAAGGTCGAAAAGGAAGGCGCCGCCTTCCCGGCCAAGAAGGAACGCATCCAGGACCTTCTGGATACCCTGTCGAAGAAGTCCCCGTATCCGACGCGGGGGAAGACCGCGGCCTCCCACGTCTCCCTCGGCGTCGAAGACGCAAGCGCGGGCCGCATAGCTCTGTCCCCTCTCGACGGTTCTTCGCGCATCCTCGATCTTCTGGTCGGCAACCTGGATTCCACCGGTCAGGAAGTCTATCTGCGGAGGTCCGGAGACGAGCGTGTCTTCTCCGGATCCGACCAGCTCGCATCCTTCGTCTCGGGCGGCGCGCGCGCATGGCTCGACCTGCGCCTCTTCGCCGGGGCCGGAGCCCCTCAGCCCGAAACTATCCAGAAGATCTCGGTGGTTTCACGCATCGACCCCGCTTCGCCCTTCGAGTATACGATCGCGAGGGATGCGGCCAAGAAATGGGCGGTGCAGGCGGGTGGAGGGAGCCCGGCGGGAACGCTCGACACGCAAAAGACCGAGGCCTTCGCCAAAGGCATCGCGGCGGCGACGGCGGACGACATACTGTCGGCCTCGGCCGACCCGGGCGCGGAAGCGGCCAGCGTGACGGTCGAACTCGGCGACGGCAGTTCGCGCACGATACGAGTCGGGGACAAGCTGGAAGGCAACAAACGGAAGGCCGTGGTTTCGGGCGGCGCCTCCACTTTCGCGCTCAGCGATTGGTCCGTCGCGCGCATCGCCAAGCCGCTCGCCGAGTTGCTCGCGGCGAATTGAAAAGCCGTCAGTTCTGTTCGGCGACGAAGGCCCGGTAGCGTTCGGGGTCCGGTTTGAAGGCGACGATGGGGGAGTCGTCCTCCTCCAGCGCTTTCTCAAGGGCCCGCTCCGCCTCCATGATCAGCCGGTCCGTGTCCACGAGCCTGCCGGACCGGGAGGTCAGGCCGATCCGGAGGTCAATCCCTGCAAGGACCCCGCCCTCGTCCCTGAGCGCGTCGCGGAATTCATCCGACATGCGGAGGCCGCGATCCAGGTCGACGTTGGGAAGGATGAGGGAGACCCCGGAATCCCCGCGTTCGAACGCGAGATCCTTGAAGCCGAAGAAACCGACGATTTCCCGGGCCACGTCGCTTATCGACGACTGGATGCCGGCTGTCCGCGCGCTCGGAGCCATCACGAGAAAGACCAGATCCTGTTCGAACGAAGCGCAGCGATGGAGTTCCGATTCTATCCGGTCGTGCGCGTATTCTTCCCAGCCGAGACCGCTCCTGGGCGAGTAAAGGCCCACGGGGCTCCGCGGCCGTTCTTCCATTCCTGCCTTCACCGGAGGCAAATCTTCTGTGACCTCTGCGGAAACTTCCACGGAGAGATCAGGTATATCGAAAGCCTCGTCGACAATGGGAGCGGCGACCGGAGCCGCTTCGGGCCGCCCGGCCTTATCAAGGCCTGAAGGCTCGCCCGCGCGGGACCGGTCGTGGAGGTTCTCCTCCGCCGGGGCGGTCGCCTGAGCCTTGGAGCCGGGTACGGCGAGGAAAACGAGGGCGATGAGGAGCCCCGCCAATACCGCGAACAGGGCATCCCTGAGGACGGCAAAAACATCGGCTTCGGTGATGATCAGCGCCTGGGCGCTGATCGTCGCGTTGCGGATTCCTTCAAAGCGGAGAGGCGAGAACAATGGAGCCTCGCGGGCCCCGAATGCGCTGGCGAACCGGGGAGCTCCGTTTCCGGGCATAAGGTGCCCGCTCGTACGCTCGACCGCGTATTCCGGTCCCTCGGGACCGGTCACGATCGCCGCGGCGAGGGTGCGGGAATTCTCGATCCCGTCGCGCACGGCTTCCCGGAAAGGCGCGTCCATGAAACCGAGTATGGCCGCGGCCGACGCCCGGTCGACTATTTCCGCGAATTCCTTCCCGGCGAGCACCTCGTTGGCCGCGGCGCGGGATGCCAGCCTCACCGCGACGCTACCTGCCGCGACGAGGTATACGCAGACGCACGCGATCGCTGCGATGTTCAGGTATTTCGTTCTCATAAAAGCCATTATATACGGTTTTTTTCGTCCGTGCTAGAATCATGGAGGAGGAAAGAATCATGACGATTCGAAAACGGCTCCTTCCCGTCGGCTGGTATCCGTCGAGCCCCTCAGCCGTGCGTGCGGAACTCGACGCGATGACCGCCGGCCTCACGCGTTCGGACGCGTTGGCCTGCGTCTGTCCCCATGCCGGCTGGACCTTTTCGGGCCGAATCGCCGCGATGGCCATTTCAGCTCTGAGGTCCGACGCCGAAACGGTGATCATCTTCGGGGGCCATCTCGGACCTGGCGCCCGACCCCTGCTTTCGATGGAGGACGTCTTCGAAACCCCTGTCGGAGTCGCGGAGGCGGATGCCGAGCTGCGCGGCGCCCTTTCGTCCGCGTTCGAATTCCTGCCCGACCGCAACGCGGACAACACGGTGGAAATCCAGCTTCCCTTGGCGGTCCGCCTGTTCCCGCGCGCGCGGCTTCTCTGCCTGCGGCTCCCGGCCGACATGCGGTCGGCGGCCATAGGCGCGGAACTTGCCAAGTTCGCCCGGTCCCTCGGCCGGCGCGCGGTGGCTGTCGGCTCGACGGACCTGACGCATTACGGACCGAACTATGATTTCATGCCCGCCGGAGACGGTCCGGCCGCCCTGGAATGGACGAGCGAGGTCAACGACAAACGTTTCATCGACGCGCTGTTGGAGGGGGATCCGGAAATTGCGCTTGAGAGGGCCAACTCGGAACTTTCCGCCTGCTCTCCGGGAGCCGCCGTCGGCGCCCTCGCGTTCGCGCGGGAGAACGGAGCGGGCCGGGCGCGGAAACTCGGCTATGCGACGAGCGCGGACGTCCACCCCTCGGATTCCTTCGTCGGCTACGCGGCCATAGGCTGGTTCGGCTCCTAGTCCATCAGGGAAGCGGCGAGGACGGCGTCCAGCTCGGTCAGGCAGTATCCGCGCACCGCTTCCAGAAGCCGTGCGGGACTCGCCTCGGGCAGCTCCCGCCGGATCGCCGCGGCGGTCGGCAGGATCGTGGTCAGGATGTCGCTGCGCTCGTCGTCCAGAAGCGAAAGGTAGGATGCCAGGGATTCCCGGATGGGGGGCAGCTCACGCAGCCTCCGCGCGTACTCCGACAAGAAAGAACGGGCGGAGCTTGAAGCCCTTCCGGAAGCGAGCATGGGGATGTGTCCCTTCCTCCCGCCTCCCTTCAGCGGGAAAGCGATGGGCGCTCCGGGACCTTTGACGGGCACTATGGTCGCCCGCAGGGTGGGAGCCAGCCGCTCAAGCCGTTGGCGGTAACCCGCCAGCGGCTTGGTCTCGTAGCGCCAGGCGTTCCCGCTCCGTTCCAGTCTGAGGGATTCGTTTCTGAAGATGAAGGAAGCGAACAGCGATTCCAGCGGGGAGAGGCGGTTCTGCCTTCTCTGAAAGTAGGGGTGGATGTAGGTACCCCGCGCGTAGGGCTCTCCGAAGGGATAGGAAAAGTCCGCGCCGTACAGGTCTATCGTTTCCGCGCCCAGCGTGTCGGCGAGGGCGACGGCCGCGTAGGTGACGTTGCCTCCTGAGGTGTCGATGCGCGGAAACGAGCGCCAGCGCCGGGCGAGGTAGATCGTCAGCGGGTGGCCGCCCGAGAAGAAGCGAGGATTCGGGCTCCTGCCGGCGACCGCCGGAGGGCTGGCGAGGTCAAGGAAAAGGGGGATGTCCGCGGGCATCCCCCGCATGAAATGGTAGTAGCTGATGTGCTGGCAATCTATGGAGATGACGGCGTCGGGCTTCATTCCCGCCTGGAGCAGGGCGGGCAGGGAAGTGTCCGTCGCAAGGATATAGGCGTCCTTCCGCGCCAGCTCCAGCAGGGGCAACTGGGAGTCCAGGGACGGGCCGGCCGCGACCACAGCGACCCTGCGAGCGGGCGGAACGGGTGCCGTCGGGTTTTCCGCGAGGGAGAGGTTGCGGATCGCGTTGGCGAACCAGCGTTTTCCGAAATATGCCTGCACCGAGTAGTCGTCGGAGACGCGCTCTATCGTCGCCTTGACCGTATCCGCGGCCTTGCCGAAATCCTCGCTCGCAAGGTCGGTCCGAGGGCGGAGGGGCAGGACGGAGATGCCCCCCGCGAAGGCGGGGCGATAGCCGTCCAGGAGGGCCTCCTCAATATCGGCGGGCTTCGGATCGACGAGCAGGCGGAAACGGGGGTCGCGGAAGAGCGAAAGGTATTCCTTTTCGGCCAACAATTCGGCTACCCCGTCCGCATCGAAATCGATCACGAGCAGTCCGTGGATGTCGTCGCGTGCCAGGGCCGCTTCCGCCGCGTAGCCGCCTCCGAGGCCGAGGATGATGAGCATCGCGCCGCCCTTGACGGTGGCGATCACGCGGAAGGCTTCCTTTCGAGGATCGACCAGGGAATGCAGGGGACGCGCGGTCCCTGAACGGTCCACGCCCGCCGGCACGGTTTCTCCCTCACGCGTCGGCAGGAAGCGGTAGCGGCCGCGCGTCGTGACGGCGGAGCTCAGTTTCTTGCACAATTCATCGTCGGCTGTCGCCAGTGCGAGGAGGTTTCGTTCGAAAATCGTTCGGTTATCCATGGCTTCCGTTCCTTGCGATCGACGAGATGAACGAAACGACGAGGTCGTACCCGCCTTTCGCGGGGCGCCGGTCGTACGGCGTCAGGAGTTCGATCAGCGATTCTCCGAGCTTCCCGAGCTTCCCGGCGGCACCGGACCGGCTCTCCCGCAGGGAGTCCCGCTCCGTTTCCAGCTCGCGCAGCAGGGTCGCGGCCGCGAGTGAGGCTCGTTCCCCGCCGCCGATGCCCGGACCGTATTCTACCAGGCGCGGGGCGACGGCGCCGACCGCCTCCGCGATATTCTTCTGCATCGGCAGGAATGCCAAGGAGGGGTGGATCGGGCCGAGGGCGGCGACTCTATCCTTGAAGCAGGAGAGCTTGGAGGCGAACCAGCGGGAGTACAGGTCCAGGGCAGCCGCGGTGGAGACTGTCCCGCGGCGGTCGAATGCGTACGAATATTCCGGATGCAGGCGATCGGTCGCGTCCTCACGGAAGCGGTCCAGCGCGTTCGGCCGCGCATGGGTGCGCAAGTCGAGGGAAGCGAGGTCCAGGCCCGCCAGGTAGACGCTCCCGCTCGTGGAGGCGAGCGCCAGGTCAAGGGACGTCGCGGTGACCGTTCCGCGCTGGGGAGAACGGAATGCGGGGATGCCTGCGGCTTGCATGAGCGTATCCTGCCAGGGGGATAGGTCGGCGAGTGCGATGGACGGAAACGCCGAAAGGTTGGACGGGAAGGCGGAAACCAGGGTTGCGGCGACGCAGACGCCGCGGCGGGTGGCCTCCATCAGGTGGTAGCGGGCCCAGGCGCCGCCATCCGAGGAGATCGCGAGATCAACGCGGACTCCGGCGGCGAAGAGGGCAGGCAGGGCGGACGCCGCGGCGAATACCGAGCAGCGCCCTTCCTCCCGGGCTTCGCGCAGGACGCCGGCCGTTTCCTCAAGGGACGGACCGGAGCCGACGACGACGATCGGGGCGTTTCCCCGTTCCATGGCGCAGGGACGTTCAACCGCCCGAAGGAACCGGAACGCGTTCCGGATCCAGCGGCGGCCGAAAACCGCTACGGTCTCCTCGTTCGCCCGGGCGGTAGCTACAAAGTCGCGGATAGCGGAGGCGTATTCCACGGCCCGCCGCCCGTAGGCGAGCGATGCCGGCCGCCATTCCACGATTCGCGAACGGAGCGCCTGTACGTCCGAAGCCTCCCGTTCCAGAAAGGATACCAGGTCGAGGCCGTCTGCGGGCGTCCAGCAGGCGTCGGACGGGAAAATGGCGACGTCTTCACTGAAGAAGGGGGAGCACTGGATGGTCAGGATGCGGGCGTCCGGTGCGGCTTCCCGAAGGGGAGGCAGGAGGTAGCCGAGGCAAGGCGCGACCAGGAAGATGGTACGGACGGAAGCGTCCACGCCCGAAGCCGCGACGAAACGTCGGGCTTCAGCCACGGGATCGTACGCCGAATGCAGCGCGGCATCGTCGCGGTAGGCGATGACGGCTCCAGATCGCGCCGTCGCAAGGCGCTCTCCCACGCGGCTAACGGTTTCTCGAGGCGAAGGCGGAAGCTTCTTCGACGTTGGAGGCGAGGGCATCGGCGACCAGGGAGAAGGTCGTTCCCGGCATAGCCGAAGAGAGATTCTTGACGATGCGGTGGGCCAGGAGGTCCTTGTCGATCGAAGCGGGGACCGCGATGACCAACCGTACGTCCGACAGCCGTTCGCAGGATCCGACCGCTGAGACGGCGGCGCGCGAGCGGGCGAGGAAATCCGAGGCCCCTGTTACGTCCTTGGCCGTAATACCGGCGGAACGTTCGACGATGAGCATGCGCAGAGCGCCTTCGGCGCGGCGGGCGTCGAAGGCCGATGCGAGCGCGGATTTAAGGCCGTCATCGCCGTGGCCTCCTCGAGGCGCGTTCGGGGCGAAGAACGCCGCGCAGGCGGCGATCACCCGGGCGATCTCATCGACGGGAAGCGGACTGTCGGCGGCTTCGGCGAGCAGAAGCACGCACTCGGCCGCTCCATGCGGGACGGCGCTGAAGGGGAAGGCCCAGATCCGGGATGCGCCGTGGAGAGTCCCGATGCCGAGGTCTTCGGCCGCGCCGAGGTCGACGACGCCGCGATCGGCGATCAAGCGGGTGCCGGGTATGGAGACGCTCCGTTCTTCCTCGGTCTGGACGCCGAGCGACGCGTACGATATCCAAGCGTCCGCCTTCAGCGCGCAACACATCCCCGAATCGAAGGGGTAGTAGGCCTTTATGACCGAAAGCGCGGTTTCTGCGCTATTCGCTCCGGATCCGAGCCGCAGGATGCGATCGCGGCATGCGAGTTCCATGGGGGATCCGGCGGACGTCGACCCGATATTCAGGGAAGAGGCGGCGGACAGCAAGCCTCCGCGGTGCGGAAGCTTGACGGACGAACCATCGGCGCTGGTCCCGCGTCCGGTCATCCGCTCCATGAGTCCCATTTCAGGCGAGTCCGAGTTCTTCGAACAGCTTCTTGTACGTATCGAAGTACTCCGATTTCGCGAATTCTTCGATCTTGTCTTCAGGGAGGGATTCGAGCAACTGGTCCATATATGATAGTACGGTCTTCACTTCATGCCGAAGATTGTCAGGCAACGGTTCCGACTCGTCCGCGATCTTCTCCTCTTCCAGTTCGTCGACGGTCTGGAAGTCAGGGGCGGTTTCCGTAGCTTCGGAATCGACGATGAAGCCTTCCGGAAGGATTTCGGAGAAGTTTTCCTCCCCCGAGATCTCCTCGGGTTCGAGGATGTCTTCCTGAAAGCCGATGGACCCGATATCTTCTTCGAGGGCTTCCACGGATTCCACGGAGACGCCCATCGCTTCCGCTTCCTCGACGGGAGAAGCCGGCTCGCTATCGTCCAGCATCAATTCGATCTCGCCGTCCTCGGTGAGCCCGAGTTCCTCGATGCCTCCCGAAGATTCGTCCTCGGAGGATTCGACATGAAGGGCTTCCTCAAGGTCGAGATCGAGGTCGATATCGATCGAATCGAAAGCAGGCTCCTCGATGGGGGGTTCCTGGAGCACGGCGCCGCCGAGGTCGGGTTCTTCGATCACGGCGTCTGAAAGGTCGAGTTCATCGGGGTTCGGCGGAAGGTCGGCGTCGAGATAGCTCGTATCCTCGGGCGGGAAGGTCATGGGGCGTACGCCTTCTTCCCGGAGCTGTTCGATCGTTTCGTCCTCCGCGGGAAGCAGATCCTTCCGATCCGACAGGAATTCTTCGATGACTTCCTGGTCGTCCAGCCCGGCGCCGAGGTCCAGAGCTTCCCCTCCGGCATCCGACCCCGCTTCTTCGGTGAAATCGGCGGTGTTGAGGATATTGTCCAATTCATCGCCGGTAAGGGCTATCTTTTCGTCGTCTTCTTCGTCGAAGAATCCGTGCGCTGCGGCTTTCGGCTCGTCCGCGCTCGCGGCGGGTTCGGGTTTGGCTTCCATCCTCAGAGACGAAAGTTCCCCCTTGAGCGAGGAAATCTCGTTTTTGATGGAAGAAAGCTCTTCGGCGATACGCATGAGCAGCTGGGTGGAAAGAGAGACTTCCGAGGAGGGGGCGGGCGAGTCGATCCTCCGGGGTTCCTCGGCGAACTCGGTCTCTCCGTCCGAGGAGGAGAGTTCCACGGAAAATGAATCCCGTGAGTCCTGGATTTCGGGGCCGGAATCCATGCCCGCGTCTTCGATGTCCATTTCCAGCTCCTCAAGATCCGTTGCCGCGGCGGCGGTTTCCGGTGCTTTTTCCGATTCCGCAGGCGCTCCCGTCGAGAGCTCGCTGAGGAAATCGTCGAAGTCGGATACGGTTTCCAGCGATACCGAAGAGACCGAATCCGTAGGTTCGTCTCCGCCGGAAACATCAAGATCGAAGTTTCCGGTTTCCCCTTCGAGCCCGTCGTTGAAGTCAAGATCCATATCCATCGGCGCCTCTTCCGTCGGGGAGAGTTCGGAAGCAGCGGATCCTTCCGGGGAAAAGTCGGCTCCTTCCAGGAAATCGTCCATCGAAAGCTCGGTGAAATCGTCGGAGGTCGTGGGGCTCTCTTCCCCGAGCTCTTCATCGAACGAGGCGATGTCTTCAAAGGATGGGAGGTCGGAATCGAGGGGAGGAATATCCAGAGGTTCGGCATCGGTCAGGAAGGCGTCGCCTTCGTCCGTATCGAGCTCAAGATCGGGAAGATCCTCGATATCGGGAAGGGCCGGCTCATCGATCGTCGTTCTGTCTTCGGTTCGAGCGGATGCGGCTTGCGCCGCAACGGCCTGGGCCGCCACGGCCTGCTGGGCCGCCACGGCCTGTTGGGCCGCCACGGCCTGCTGGGCCGCCACGGCCTGCTGGGCCGCCAGATCCTGTGGCTCGCTTTTTACCCAAACGCCGTATTCGTCGAGTTCGTCCGAGGATCCGATCGTACTCCGATCGCGATAGATAGAAGGATCTTTGTCGACTGCCATCACGTTCTCCCACTAGACAAGACTCTGATACGGCCATTATCGGTTAAAAGGGCGCGAACCGTTACCGCATACTTGCCTAAATGTATCGCACGCATTTTCACGTTGTCAATAACGGTCGTTCATGCGATGGGAAAGCTCAAGGTCTTGGTCCCCTCTTCCGTTAATTTCTGGGATGAAGAGCGATAAAATACTCGTGGCGGCCTGGATGGCGATAGCCGTCTACGGTTTTTCTTCTGTGGCCATCGGCAGCACCGGCTTGCTCGCCTACGGGAAATTGTATGCGGAGAAGGTCCGTCTCGCGGAGAATATGGAAAATTTGCGTTTGATAAATGACGAACTGGAAGGTTCCCTGACGGCGCTCCGTTCGGACAGCGATACCATAGCCGTCTATGCGCGGGAACTCGGATATGCCCGGAAGGATGAAAGCCTCGTTCGCATATCGGGCCTGCCGGCCGCTTCCCGCCGGGTCGCGGCGGCCGGAAACCTGTTGGCCGTCAAGAAGCCGGTCGCCGTGGACGACACGACGCTCCGCATCGCCTCCCTTTCGGCAGGCGCGCTCGCGCTTCTCTTCATCATCCTCGCCGGCCGGAACGGCAAGCGGCCGCGGGGTTTTCATGGTATCTGAACGCATCCGCCCGGCCGCCTTCGTCGTTGCCCTCCTCATCGCCGGCGCGCCTTGCCATTCCCAGGACCGGGCGAATCTTGCGCTGACCATACTGTCGGTCCCTCTCATAGCTGCAGGACAGGGCTTGTACTGGAATTCCCTTCTGGGCGGGGACGGCGCGGAAAGCCTGACCGGCATCAGCGCCGACCGGGAGGCCGGCGTCTGGGCCGGCGTCGGCATCAGTTGGCTCGGCGCGGGCCTGTTCGGCGCGAGCCGCTGGAGCGCACTAAGGGCGGCACCGGACGTTCCTGCCTACAAGCTGTTTTCCGCTCCTTTCAGCGCGGAAATCCTGGGAGACGAGCGGGTATTCGCACCCGTCGCCGTCGCCGCGGCGGCAAGGATAGCCGCCATGAAGGACGGCGTCTGGCAGGATTATTTTGCCGTTGACCGTCGTTACTTCCTGGGGTACGAATGGGACCCTTCGGCGGCCCTCGCCGCGCGGACCGCAACCGCGGCCTTGGTCGCGCTTGGGAGCGCCGTGGCTTCCGAGTCGCTTCTCCGCGGCATAGTCCTGGAAAAATTCGGCTTCGCTTCTTCGGTCGCCTCCGAAGGGGCGATCGTCGTCGCCCCTTACCTGGTTTTCGGGCCGAGGCGGAGCGACGCGGAAACCTGGTACGGCAGGAGCGATCCCGCCTTGATGACGGCGGAAATGCTGTTCGCCGCGTATTCCGGCCTCCTCGCCTCATCCTCCGGGGATCCTCGCCGCAGCGTTGCCCTCCGCTTCTGGCTTGAGACCGTCCTGTCGACCCTTTCGTACGTGGAAGCGATTGTCGCCGATCCCGATGGACCGACGGAAGGTTTGGGCTTCGGTTTGAGGCTATCCTACTGACCGAAGGGCGGATTCGGCGCGCTGTGCGATTCGGCGCGCTGTGCGATTCGGCGAGCGGTGCGATTCGGCGCGCGGTGCGATTCAGCGTGCGATGCGATTCAGGGCGCGGTGCGATTCAGCGCGCGATGCGATTCCATTCGGCTTCACGCGTCGAACCGTGGACGACCTCCAGGATGCGGTCGGCCTCCCAGCTCACGGAAGTCGCCGTCTTGGTTCCCCGAAGCGTCTCCTTCCCGGCCGCGAGCCTGAAAGTCCATTCCATGGGCCGGGCGATGCGCGAAAGGGCGGTCGCGACCTTGAGGGGCACGGGAGCGTAGAATTTGTCCGTATTGGGCGAGGTCTGCACCACCCTGACCGAATCGTCCTTGACCGCGTACGAGAGCTCCATACGGGCTCCCGACGACAGTACCGCGACCGCCTTGCCCCCGCGCATGAACTTCACGAGCTCGATTCCTTTGTCTCCCTGCCAGCTCCCGATCAGGTCGTTTTCCGCTATGGAGCCGACGAAGGCTTCCGCGCTCCGGACGCCTTCGCGGTCGAAAATTTTCCTGACCAGGGAGCGCGCGGACAGGGCCAGTTCGCTCGTGCTCCTGTGCACGACCGATACTGACCGCTTTTCTCCGTTCTTCGTCCTGATGACCTGAAGCGTGAGCGCCCGGTCATCCCCCAGGGCCCCGACGGAACCGGTAAGGAGGTAATCCGCCGAAAGCAGGGCCCCGATCTTGATCGAATCGGCCCCGGCGTCAGCCATGCCGGCAACCGCGGAGAACTCCCATTCCGAAAGCACGGCATCCCGATCCTCGGCTGCGATGAGACGGAATTCATCGAGCTCCGAGACGTATGACTGGACGAGGTTTTCTATGGTACGCGTTTCGTCGATACCGACGCCGGAGGCTTCGAAGGGAAGTATGGCTACGACCGCCCGCGTGGCCGCTTCCTGGGCCGGGGCTGACAGGACCGCGAGGAAGTACGATAGGACGGCCAAGTACTTTTTCATCAAGGTTAAAATATAGCCCGCCGGGAACGGCGGTACAAGGGTCCGGATTGCCGCATCGAAAACTCGACGGCGGGTTTCAGCCCTTCGTGCCTTGGCGGAAGTCCCGGGCGACTTCCCGCTTGACGTCGCGGTCGCGGAGGTCCGCGCGCTTGTCGTAGGATTTTTTCCCCTTGCACAGGCCCAGCTCAACCTTTACCCTGCCGTTCTTGAAATAGAACGAAAGGGGGATCAGGGTAAAGCCCTTTTCCTCGACTTTACGGGTGATCTTCTTTATCTCCTCGCGGTGGAGGAGCAGGCGCTTCTTCCTGTCGGGATCGTGATTGAAAACCGAAGAAAAGGGGTTCTCCGAGATGTGGAAGGCCCGCAGCCAGATCTCCCCGTCAATGACCTCGGCCCAGGCGTCGGGGAATGAGATCTTTCCGTCGCGGATGGATTTGACTTCAGTCCCCATGAGTTCCATGCCGCATTCATAGGTATCCTCGACGGCGTAGTCGTGGCGGGCTTTCCGGTTGACCGCGATCGTCTTGACGCCTTCGCTCAACGACCGCTCCCTTCTCCGATCGCGATCGCGATCGCGATCACGGGCCGGAAGCCGACGAATTCGGAACAGGTCTCGGGAGGGAGGGACGCCCGCGTCCCGGCGGCGACCGGATGGGCGGCATTCGCCCAGGAACCGCCACGAACCGAACGCTCGGGGGAGGATACCGCCGCGATCGCGACGGCGGGAGCGGGCAAGAAATCCACGGGAGCGAAGGGATCGTCGCACCATTCCCATAACCCCCCTTCCATTCCGCTGCCCGGAAAGGCCGCGGCGCGTTCCCATTCGGCTTCGCCCGGGAGGCGGACGCGGGCGGAGGAGAGGGCGGGCGGCAGGGATGCCTGGAGCCAGTCGCAAAAGGCCGATGCTGCGTGCCAGGAAACGCCGGAGGCGGATTGCGAGGGAAAGGCCGGGTCGGTCGAGCGCGTGCCGTAGCTGTCCGTCGCGAGTCCTTCGGCGATCAACTCCGCCTTGCGCCCGGTTGACCAAAGCGGATTCGCCTTGACGAAAGAATCCCAAACATCCTGCGGGACCTCCGTTTCTGCGATCCAGTAGGAAGGGATCTGCAGCGATCGGGGGAGGCTCTCTCGGGGGACGAGGACGCCAGCCGGAATTTCCCGGAAGACGAGGGATCCGACCGTCATGCGTCTGAGCGAGGCGAAACCGGTCGCGACGGCGGCGGGCCGTGAGGACGGGGAGGCCGCGCGTTCGTTCTCCGCCTCGTACAAGCGCGAAGAAGCCACCAGGGAAGCGGCGTCCTTGGAAAGCACCGAGGCGAGCCAAAGCGCCGAGCCGTCGGTCCTGTCCAGATAGCGGACGGCAGCCGACGCGGCATTGAGAGCGCCCAGAGGTGACGGCGCCAGTCCGGCCGACTCCACGAGGGACAGAGCCCTGGCCAGATCGCGCATGGCGGCTTGCGTGGCCGCGAAGCGGGCCGACGCTTCGAGCACGCCTTCCATGCCGACGCGGTTTTCCCCGGAACCGGCGTAGGGGCCCGCTCGGTACGCGGCCTCCGAAAGAACCGGGGGAATCTGATAGGTCGCCGATGGTTCGCCGGCGAAGGACCAGCGCGCGAAATCGGCGCCGCCTGAAGCGAGGGCGAGGGTCGGCGCTTCGGCCTTGAGTTCCGCGAAGACCGCCTTGCGGGCCGGCAGGAAGGCGGAGGCGAGGAGGCGGCTTCCGATCCGCTCCCGAGTCGAGCGCGGCACGAAAGAGGGAGCGGAAAATCTTAGCTCGCGCTCGCCGGGGGAGATGAATACGGAGCAGGGCGTCGAGCCGGAGTAGAGGCCGTCGACATAGACGGCCGCGCCCCGCGGTTCCGAATCGAAGGCCACGACGCTGCCGGGTTTCATGATCCCGGGCAGGATCAGGACGGCGAGGAGGGCTATCACGATGGCGGACGCGTACAGGGCAGCGAGCCAGGCGCCCGGCCGAATTCCGAGGATCGGCTTGAGTTCGACGCGGTCCTCGGGGAGCTCAACGCGTCGTTCGACCGGTTTTCCGAACATGCGGCGCATTATAGGTACGCAGTACGGCCTTGTCAACGACGACCTTCCATGGTAGGTTTTTGCGGATGGCCACCAGCAGCGACTTCATCGACGGTCTCCAGACCGCCACCGAGCGATTCCTCACCAAACGCCGAATGACGAAGCGCATCAAGCGCGAGAAACAGAAGGCGAAGAATCCCATAGTCGATTGGATCGAAGCCTTCGTGTGGGCAGCGGGCGTCGTTCTCCTCGTGAACCAGTACTTGTTCCAGGCTTATCAGATTCCTTCGGGATCGATGATCGACACGCTCCTCATCGGAGACCGCATTTTCGTCAACAAGCTCGTCTACGGGCCCGAACTCCTGCCCGGCATCGCGAAGCTGCCCAGCCCCTTCCAACCGAAGCGCAACCAGATCGTCATCTTCGAGAATCCTTCCTATTTGTCCAAAGGTCCCGCCTTCGACGTGGCCCAGCGGGTGATCTATATGCTCACCCTCTCCATCGTCGACATCGACAAGGACGAGAACGGCGAGCCGCGTCCGCACTTCCTGATCAAGCGGGCGGTGGGAATGGAAGGCGACGTGCTGACGATGGAAAGGGGCGAGATGAGCTTCCGCTTCCCGGGAGAGACTTCGGATACGAAGGAACGGGATTACCTTGCCGCCGCCGGAGCCGTACATCCCGTGAACCGCCTGATGGCGGAATCCGACTATCCCGTCGTCGAGGCGGCGGGGCGGGCCGCCGCGTACGACGACCTCGCCCTCGCGGCGCCCGCGGAGCTTTCCGCCGCATCCGCCGGGATTTCTTCCGTCCGGTATCCCGACTACCTCTCCTATGATCGATCGCGCCTTGAGGTTCTCCGGGCCGCTTCGCCTCAAGAGGGCCGCTACGCCGCCCTGCTGGCCCGATACCGTCTCGGCTGGTACGTGCCGGAAGGACGCATTTTCCCGATGGGCGACAATCGCGACAATTCGCGCGACGCGCGCTACTTCGGTGCGGTGAAGAAGAGCAAGGTGCTCGGTGAGGCGATGGTCAAGTATTGGCCCTTCGCCCGGATCGGGCCGGTCCGTTAGGCCAGGGGGCGGAGCGTGTTCAACAAGTGGCGCAAATACTCCTATGCGGCGCAGAAGACCGAACGGAATCGCGTCCTTAAGGCGCTCGCCTGGTTGTTCTCCGTTTTTCTCGCTTATGCCCTGATCTCCACCTTCCTCGTCTATACCGTCGTCATCGAAAACCGGACCATGGAGCCGAACATCCAGCTCGGCGACCGCTTGCTCGTGACGCCCGTCGCCTTCTCCAGGCTTCCTTTCTTCGCGCATTCCGAAGAAGGCGGCCGGGCGCTTATCAAGCGGGGACAGATTGCGCTGGTGACCGACGGCACCGGGAAACGCAGGCCTGCCTTCCTCGCTTTCGCGGACTCACTCATCCGCTTCCTGACCGCCCAGCGCATCGGCCTTTCCGCCGACGCCTCGCGTCGTTTTCTGAAACGCGTCGTGGCCTTGCCGGGCGACCAGGTGTCCATGGAGAGTTTCGTCATGCGCGTGCGGCCCGCGGACGAATCCTACGCGCTCACCGAGTTCGAGCTTTCTCCGAGGTCCTATGACCTGAAGGTGGAAGCCGTGCCGCCCCTCTGGGACAGCGGCGTCCCGTTCTCCGGACACATGGACGCCCGCTCCCTCGGCGCCGACGAGTATTTCCTCGTCTCGGACGACCGCTCCAATTCGAACGATTCCCGCACCTGGGGACCGGTCCCTTCCTCGTCGATCCTCGGCAAAGCCATCTTCCGCTACTGGCCTCCGAAGCGTATCGGCAGGCCCTAGGACCGGAGCGTCCGTGGAAGCTTCGCTTTACGTCCACGTCCCCTTCTGCGCGGGCGCCTGCGATTATTGCGATTTCTATTCGGTAAGCGCGGGGCGGAAAGATCCCCGTCTGGACGCCTATGTCCCGAAATTGTTGGAAGAGGTCGCGGAAAGCCTGACGCTCTTCGGCGTGCAGGCGGTGCCGACGGTCTTCATCGGCGGAGGCACGCCGTCCCTCCTCGGGAGCGCGCGGATACGCGCCCTTCTGGACGGACTCGCGGTGCTGCTCCCTTCCCGGCCCCGGGAATTCACGATGGAGGCCAACCCGGAATCCGTCGACGCAGCCTTCATCGATGCCTGCGGGGAGGGCGGGGTGGACCGGCTGAGCGTCGGCATCCAGAGCCTGGATCCGCGCGCGCGGAGGGAGGTCGGCCGCATCGGCCCAGGCGAATCCGTCGCCGCGGCCCTGGACCTGATCCGTTCGCGTTTCCGCGGCAGGCTTTCGGTGGATCTCATCTCGGGACTGCCTTCCCAGGATGAGGCGTCCCTCCTTTCGGACATCGCCGCCGTGGTTTCCGCGGGCGCAGACCACGTTTCGCTGTATTCCCTGACCTTGGGGGAAGGGACGCCTTTGGCCGCGCGTTCGGCTGCGGGAACCGTCCGGCTGCCGTCGGGCGACGCGGCTGACGAACTCTGGATTTCCGGCCGCGACGAACTGGAGCGCCTGGGATTGGGGCAGTACGAGATATCCAATTTTGCCCGGCCGGGTTCCGAATGCCTCCACAACCTCCGCTACTGGCGCATGGAGAGCTGGCTCGGCTGCGGCCCGGCCGCCTCCCGAACGGTAGTGGACGAGCCGTCAGCCACGGCCGTCCGCCTGACGCGGGAAAGGGACGTCGACGCCTGGCTGGCCGGCAGCGGCGCCGGGGAAGAGGAACGCATCGGAACGAAGGACTTGATCGCCGAGACCCTGCTAATGTCCTTCCGTTTGAAGGAAGGAATAGCCGCGGGGCTCTTTCGCTCGCGCTTCGGCGTTCCGCCGGAGTTCTTCATCGGCCGGACCCTGGGCCTTTGGCGCTCGCGAGGCCTGGCGCGGGCGGATGCCGTCGCGCTCGGCCGCGACGGCCTTCTGCTTCTGGACCGATTCCTCGTCGACTGTCTCGCCGAGCTGGACGGATCCTATTGCAGGTACGAGGAAAGCCGCCGGTAGGTCTGGTTCACGATGTCCTTCCGTTCCGGCGGCACGTCGTCGCCGAGCTCGTCGATGAGGGATTCCACGCTGGAGAGGCTTTCGTTCAGGGCGGTATGGAAACCGCGGGAACACTTGAACCAGTAGCTACCGTTCCCGTCGGTGAAGAGGCAAAGGAATCCGAGATCGGTCTTCCCCGTCTTCCAGAGCGCGCTCGCGAGCACGAGCGGAAGGGCTTCGATCAGTTCCACCAGTTGCCTCGCCGAGGTGAAATTCTTTTTCCGGGGCCATTTCCGTTCGATGGCCTCGTCCAAGGCGAGGGAGGGCGCTATGGAAAGGATGAGCTCCATCTTTTCGCCCGCGAGGATCGTGAACTTTCGTTTCAGGGTGATGACGCCGCGCAGATCCTTATATATCGAAGAATAATCGCCGCCGATCCTTCCGAGCACGCGGGAGAGCCGTTCCCAGGGTAGCACCGCTGCCTTGGCCCCCTTCATTTTCTCAAGCTCGAAGACCTCTTCCCCTATCTTGATCCGGTTGGTGAAGTCGCGTGCCTGTTTGGGTTTCGCCTCCGCCTTGTCCGCCCTGCCTATCAGCCCCGCGTACAGCTCGGGGCTGATGCGTGCGATGGCGCTTTTGGGCAGGGGGGACACCGACATCGCGTACATGCGCGTCGTGCGCACGATCTCGCCGGCCACGATATAGGCCGGATCCTCGCGGAACATCACCGAACCGGGATGGATCAGGATACGGTCGGCGGTGAGGCTGCGGTACATGTCCCGGCCTTCGCGCACGCATACGAACTGGATGAGGCCCCGCGCGACCGAGCAAAGATAATCCTCCACCGGGCCGCCCGAGAGTATGGGGACGCCCATTTCCGAGACGATCATTTCCAGCTGGTCCTTGACGTTCGCGATTTCAGCCAGGGCCTTTTCGTCCAAATAATTCTTCTCGCAGAAGGCCCGCCGGTCCTTGGCCGCCTTGAAGGAATGATACAGCTTGATGTTCGACTGGAAGTCGCCGGAGGGATCGCGGAAGGCGTGGTGGGCCCGGCGGGCGTCGGTCTCCGCTCCCGGAGGCAGCACGTAGGGGCTCTGGGTGGAGAGGAAGGCCGCGGCGATGACGGTCTCCTCGGTGACTTCGGGGTAGTTCAGGATCGCTTCCACGATGATACGGGATTGCCGTGGCGCCAAGGGGAATTGGGCCATCATCTTGCCGACCTTGGAAAGGTTGCGGTCGGGGTCCAGGGCGTCCAGCAGGTTCAATGTCTCGATCGCCGCGATCAGGCCTTCCCGGTTGGGCGGGGATATGAAGTCGAATTCCTCGAATGCGGTCACGCCGAGTTCCGCCATGCGCAGCACGACCTCGGAGAGGTCCGTGCGGTAGATCTCCTCGGTGGTGAACAGCTCGCGGCTTTCGAAATCCTTCCTGGCGTAGAGCCGGTAGCAGGTCCCTTCCCTCGTGCGGCCGGCGCGGCCTTTGCGCTGGTTGCAGGAAGCCTTGGAAATCGGCCCCTCGATGAGGCTGGAGGTGAAGGTCCGCGGATTGTAGTGGTTGAGCTTGGAGAAACCCGAATCGATTACGGTGGCGATCCCGTCGATGGTCACCGAGGTTTCCGCGATGTTGGTGGAGACGACGACCTTCCGTTTGCCCTTCGGCGCGCTCTGGAAGACGCGCTCCTGTTCCTCCTTGCCGAGCCTGCCGTACAGGGGCACGCAATGGACGAAATTCCCCGAGGGACCAGCGTACAGGCGCTCCATGCAGTCCTTGATGACTTTTTCCCCGGAAAGGAAGACCAGTATGTCGCCGTCCCTCTTTTCAGAGACGACCCGGTCCACGATGGCGTCGATCTTGTCCAGCTGCGCGTCGCTCACTCCCCGCGATCCGAGCGCGGGATCGGAGACCGGCGGATCGTAAATGAGGGTGACGGGGAAGGTCGTCGCATCGATCTTGACGATGGGGCATTCGCCGAAATACTCGGAGAAGATCTGCGCGTTGATGGTCGCCGAAGAGACGACGACCTTGAATTCGGGTCGCGACTCCAGCACCCGCTTCAGCAGGCCGAGCACGAAGTCGATGTTCAGGCTCCGCTCGTGGGCTTCGTCGACCATGATCACGCCGTACTTGGAGAGGTACGGATCAAGCTTCATCTCCTGCAGCAGTATGCCGTCGGTCATGATCTTGATGGCGGTGGTCTGGTCCGTTTGATCCTCGAAGCGCATTTTATAACCGACGATGCCGGGAATTGTGGCGCCCAGCTGGCGCGCTATGTATTCGCTGACGGAAACCGCCGCGATGCGGCGCGGCTGGGTCACGCCGATGATGCCGTTCCGGGCATAGCCGGCTTCGTGGAGGATGATGGGCATCTGGGTCGTCTTGCCCGATCCGGTCGGGCTTTCGACGATGACGACCTGGTGGTCGGCAAGCGCCTTGAGGATGAGGTCCTTGTGCTCGTAAACGGGCAAATCGTGGGGATTCATTGGATCATTGTATTACGAAGCGGGGACGATCCGCAATGCGCCCGGCGCCGCGCCGCCGGAGAGGCGCTTATAAGGAAATTCTTTCGTTCGCGGAAGCGGTTTTTCACTTGACAGATTCCGGCACCTCCGATAACTCTTGTTCGAGAACTGACGGTAAAAGCGAATCAATGGAGGAATATCGGATATGGCAAAGCAGAAGTACGTGTACTTCTTCGGCGAAGGAAAAGCCGAAGGCGACGCGAAAATGAAGGACCTGCTCGGCGGCAAGGGCGCGAACCTCGCGGAAATGACGAATTTGGGCATCCCCGTCCCTCCGGGATTCACCATCTCCACCGAAGTGTGCGCGGCCTTCGTGGAAGCCGGCAATAAGTACCCCGCGGGACTGGAAACCGAGGTGTCGGAGCAGCTGAAGAAGCTCGAGAAGATGATGGGCAAGAAGCTGGGCGACGCCAAGGACCCCCTGCTCGTCTCCGTCAGATCCGGAGCCGCCGTCTCCATGCCCGGCATGATGGATACGATCCTCAACCTGGGCATGAACGACAAGGCCGTCGTCGCCGTCGCCGAGAAAACGGGCAATCCCCGCTTCGCCTGGGACGCCTACCGCCGTTTCATCCAGATGTACGGCGACGTCGTCATGGGCGTGCCCCACCACGAGTTCGAAGAGGCCCTGGCGGCCGTGAAGAAGGCCAAGAAGGTGGAACTGGATACGGGCCTGGGCCCGAAGGACCTCGAAAAACTCGTCTCCGATTACAAGAAGCTGGTCAAGAAATACGCCAAGAAGGACTTCCCCCAGGATCCCTTGGAGCAACTCTGGGGCGCGACCGACGCCGTGTTCGGTTCCTGGATGAACGAGCGGGCCATCAAATACCGCGATTTGTACAACATCAAGAAGCTCAAGGGTACGGCCGTCAACGTGCAGTCGATGGTGTTCGGCAACTTCGGGGACGATTCGGGCACGGGCGTATGCTTCAGCCGCGATCCTTCCACCGGCAAAAACGAATTCTACGGCGAATTCCTGATGAACGCCCAGGGCGAGGACGTCGTCGCCGGAATCCGCACCCCCGAAAAGATTTCGGGCCTGGCTAAGAAGAACAAGAAGGTTTACGAGCAGCTCGTGGAGATCAAGGACCGTCTGGAAACCCATTTCAAGGACATGCAGGACATGGAATTTACGGTCCAGCAGGGTACCCTGTACATCCTGCAGACCCGCAACGGCAAGCGCGCCGGAGCGGCCGCCGTCAAGTGCGCGGTGGACATGGTCGCCGAAGGCCTCATCGACAAGAATACCGCGATCCTGCGCGTGACCCCCGAGAACCTCGACCAGCTTCTCCATTCGATGGTGGATCCCAAGGTCCTGAAGGGCGCCAAGTCCCTCACCAAAGGCCTGAACGCCTCCCCCGGAGCGGCTTCCGGAAAGATCGTGTTTACCGCGGCGGAAGCGGAAGAATGGGCCGGGCGGGGCGAAAAAGTCCTCCTCGTCCGCAAGGACACGAGTCCCGAGGATATCGGCGGCATGGTCGTTGCCCAGGGCATCCTCACCTCCACCGGCGGCATGACGAGCCACGCTGCCGTCGTCGCCCGCGGCATGGGAACCCCCTGCGTCGCCGGCGCCAAGGGCGTCTCCGTCCAGGGTAAGAAGGTCGTGATCGGCGCGAACACCTACAAGGAAGGGGACTGGATCACCATCGACGGCTCCACCGGCGACGTCTACGACGGCGAGCTTCCGGTCGTGGTGCCGAAGATCGGAAAGGATATGGAAACCTTCCTGCTCTGGTGCGACGAGGTCCGCTCCACCTCCGTCCGCGGTACGGTCAAAGGTTTCGACGTCAGGACCAACGCCGACCAGCCTGAGGACGCGAGGCGCGCCATTGAATTCGGCGCCCAGGGCGTCGGCCTTTGCCGGACGGAGCACATGTTCTTCGAGAAGGAAAAACTCATCCATTTCCGCGCGATGATCCTCGCCGACGATGAGGCCACCAGGAAGGAAGCGCTCAAGAAGATTCTTCCCTTGCAGAAGAAGGACTTCTTCGGCATTTTCAAGGCGATGGGCGGCAAGCCCGTCACCATCCGACTTCTGGATCCGCCGCTGCATGAGTTCGTTCCCCATAGCAAGGAAGAAGTCGCGGAGCTGGCGACCCACCTCGGCGTCAAGGCCAAGGATCTGCAGCCCAAGATCGACAAGCTCCACGAATCCAACCCCATGCTCGGCCACCGCGGTTGCCGCCTTGCGGTCACATACCCGGAGATCTACGACATCCAGGTCGAGGCTATCGCCCTCGCCGCGGTCGACTGCGTGAAGAAGGGCATCCCCGTGAAGCCCGAGATCATGATCCCCATCGTCTGCGACGAGCAGGAACTCCGTCTCCTGCGCCCGAGCGCCGAGGCCATCGTGACCCGGGTACTGGCCAAGGCGAACGTGAAGCTGGACATCTCGATCGGAACCATGATCGAGGTGCCCCGTGCCGCGCTTCTGGCGGACAAGATCGCCGCATACGCCGACTTTTTCAGCTTCGGCACCAACGACCTCACCCAGATGACGTTCGCGTTCAGCCGCGACGACGCCGCTTCCTTCCTTCCAGCATATCTGGAGAAGGAGTTGCTGGAAACCGACCCCTTCAAGTCGGTGGACGAGGAAGGCGTCGGCATTCTCATGAACTGGGCGACCACCAAAGGCCGCAGCGTCAAGGGCGACCTCAAGGTAGGCATCTGCGGCGAGCAGGGCGGAGATCCGGCGACGATCGACTTCTGCTACCGCACCGGCCTGAACTACGTCTCCTGCTCCCCCTTCCGCGTTCCGATAGCGCGCCTCGCGGGCGCCCAGGCAGTGATCAAGAACAGCAAGAAGTAGATTTCCGTTCCGGCTCGGGCCGTGATGGATAGATAGGCGGGTCCGTTCCGAAAGGGACGGGCCCATTCTTTTATTGTCGTCGGAAGGAATCCGGTAGCCAGCATCCAGCAGCTCGCTTAATGTTGCCTGTTATGTTCCGATCGGCTACCGGCTACCGGCTTCCTGCTACCGGCTTCCTGCTACTTTCATCCCCCTTCCGTTTTATTTGTCCTTTTTACCCCCGCGGCCCTATATTAGGAAGGGTTCCGATAAGGAGAGCGCGAAATGGAAACGGCGACGATGGAGCAGTGCGACAAACAGATGACCCGCGAGGACCTGGAACGGAAGCTGAGCGGGAAGCCCGATTTCATCCTTGAGGAGCACTATTGCAGGGCGAAAAATGCCTTCTGCGAGGATGAAGGCGTCTGCGTCGAGCTCGTCGCCCACGCCGAACTCCCTACGCGCTTCGGGACCTTCACCCTGTACGGCTTCTACGACGCCAAGAACGACAAAGAGCACACCGCCATCGTCAAGGGCGAGGTGCTCGGCGGCACCGCAGTGCCCGTCCGCGTCCATTCCCAGTGCCACACCGGTGACGTCCTTGGGAGCCTGCGCTGCGATTGCCGCGATCAGCTGGAAGCGGCGCTCAGGTACATCGAGGAGCGCGGCATCGGCGCGGTCGTGTACATGAAACAGGAGGGCAGGGGGATAGGCTTGCTGAACAAGATCAAGGCCTACCAACTCCAGGATCTGGGTTTGGACACTGTCGAAGCGAATCTCTACCTCGGATATCCGGGGGAAGCCCGCGAGTACGCGGTGGCCGCGCGGATCATCTCCCTTCTCGGCATCAAGTCGGTGGCCCTGATGACCAACAATCCGGACAAGATCGACAAGCTCACCGCCGAGGGAGTGAGCGTTGATGACAGGATCCCGATCGTGATCCCGCCGAATATCCACGACGCCGCCTACCTGGACACCAAACGCGATCGGATGAATCATTTGTTTTAATCCCCAATGAAGGTAACCAGTAACCTGCATCCACTATCTCGCTGACTACTGGCTACTTTCTTCTGTTTTCCCCGACACCGTACCGCAGAATACGGTACCGCTTGACCTTAACCGCGACGATGACTATGCTCGGAGGGCGCTCAGGGAGTCATTGAAGCCCGGATCGCCATTCTGTAAGGAGGAATGAAACATGAAGAAAGCGTTCATCATTGGAATTTCCGTTGCCGTCGCCCTCGCGACGCTCGGCTGCGCCAAGAAGGCGGCCCCCGTCGCCCCCGCGGCCGCCGCTCCCACGACCACCGTCCGCCTGCTCACCGACGCCACCGGAATCGACGACAAGTCCTTCAACGCCGCCGCTTGGCGCGGAATCCTGGATTTCTACGGCGACAGCTGGGAGAATCAGGCCAACAAGGGCAAGCTTTACGACGTCGTGACCGCACAGACCCAGGACTTGTACGTCCCGAACCTCAAGCAGGCTTCGGACGAGAAGTACGATCTCGTGATCGTCACCGGTTTCACTTGGTCAGACGCTCTCGGCGAGGTCGCCCCCCAGTACGCCAACCAGAAATACATGATCGTCGACGTCGACTGGGTCAGCGCCCCGAACGTCATGCAGGTCACTTTCTCCGAGCATGAGGGATCCTACCTCGTCGGCGTCGCGGCGGCCCTGAAGGCCAAGGCCGACGGAATCGCCAAGCCGAAGTTCGGCTTCATCGGCGGAATCCCCGGTCCGGTCATCACCAAGTTCGAAGTCGGCTACGTCCAGGGCATCAAGTCCGTACTCCCCGATGCCGAAGTGGTCGACTACTACGCCAACGACTGGGGCAAGCCCGAGCTCGCCAAGGCCCAGGCCAAAAACTGGTTCGATTCCGGCGTGTACGCCATCTTCTCCGCGGCGGGCGGCACGGGCAACGGCACCATCGCCCAGGCCAAGGAATACCGCTCCCAGGGCAAGAACGTCTGGGCGATCGGCGTCGATTCCGACCAGTACGAGGACGGAGTGTATGTCGAAGGCAAGTCGGCCGTGCTGACTTCCATGCTCAAGCGCGTCGAGACCGCTTCCAAGGTCGCCTTGGACTCGGTGAAGAACGGCACCTTCAAGGCCGAGGTCGTTGTGCTGGACACCAAGTCCGAGGGCGTCGGCTTCTCCGCCAAGAACGCCGAGCTCGGCGCCGATATAGCTTCCCAGGTCGACGCCGTCAAGGCCAAGATCATCTCCGGTGAGACGAAGGTAGCCGCGACCCATGCCGCAGCCAAAGCCCTCCCCGGTTTCCCCCAGAACCTCCAGGCGAAAGACGCCCAGTAAGCGTTTCCGCTGACTGGAACGGCCGGTTTCCCACTCGGGGGCCGGCCTTTTTTATTTACCCTTTTCCCTTCTTCCGTATATAATGCCCTTCCGATACGCAGGAGGTGCCGATGCCGGACAACGCGATTGAGATGGTCGGAATTACCAAGATTTTTCCCGGCGTGGTCGCGAACGACGGCGTGGACTTCTCCGTCGCGGTGGGTGAGATCCATGCCCTGCTCGGGGAGAACGGCGCCGGGAAGTCGACCCTGATGTCCATCCTGTTCGGCCTGTACGACTGCGATTCCGGTACGATAAAGGTCCGGGGGAAAGAGGAGCGCATACGCAGCCCCAACGACGCCACCGAACTCGGGATCGGCATGGTGCACCAGCATTTCAAGCTCGTCCATAACTTCACCGTGACCGAGAATATAGTCCTGGGACTGGAGCCACGGACGGGGACGGGCGACGTGGATCTCGCGAGCGCGGAGAAGCGCGTGGCGGAGCTTTCGGAGCGCTACGGTCTGTCCGTGAATCCGCGCGACCGGATAGAAAGCATCACCGTCGGGATGCAGCAGCGGGTCGAAATCCTGAAGATACTGTACCGGAACGCGGAAATCCTCATTTTCGACGAACCGACCGCCGTGCTCACCCCCCAGGAAATCGACGAACTTTTGGACATCCTGAAGCGCCTGAGGGACGAAGGCAAGACCATCGTGCTTATCACGCACAAGCTGCGCGAGATCAAGGAGGCCGCCTCCCGCTGCACGGTGCTCCGCAGAGGCAAGCTCGTCGGCGTTGTCGATGTGGCGCTCGCGAGCGAGGAACAGCTCGCGGAGATGATGGTCGGCCGTTCGGTGAGTTTCCGCCTGGACAAGGCGCCAGCCAAGCCGGGGGAGGTCGTTCTCAGGATCGAAGATCTCACGGTGATCGGTTCCAAGGGCGTTCCCGCGGTACGCGGACTCTCCCTGGAGGTCCGCGCTGGAGAAGTGGTCGGCGTGGCGGGCGTGGACGGAAACGGACAGTCCGAGCTGGTGGCGGCCATCGCCGGCCTGCTGCCGGTCAAATCGGGCCGCATCCTGCTGAAAGGCCGGGACCTGGCGCACGCGAAAATACGCGAGCGGATACAGGCGGGCATCGGCCTGGTGCCCGAGGACAGGCACAAGCACGGGCTCGTGCTCGATTTCCGTCTGGACGAGAACCTCGCGCTGAAGGACTTCATGAAGGAGCCCTTTTCGAACCGCTGGGGCTTCCTGGATTTCGCGGCCATCGCGAAGCACGCGGACGAGCTCATTGCCCAGTTCGACATCCGCGCGGGTTCGGGAGCGGCCACCAAGGCCTCCTCCATGTCGGGCGGCAACCAGCAGAAGGCGGTCATCGCCCGGGAGATCGACCTCTCGCCGGAGCTGCTGGTCGTGGCCCAGCCGACGCGGGGCCTTGACGTGGGAGCCATCGAATACATCCACCGCCGCATCATCGACGAGCGGGACAAGGGGAGGGCCGTGCTGGTGATTTCATTCGAGCTGGACGAAATCCTCAATCTGTGCGACCGCATAGCGGCGATCTCCAAGGGGGAGGTCGTCGGCGTCCTGGAGGCCTCCGAGGCCGACGAACGCAGGATCGGCGCGATGATGGCCGGCATGAAAGGAGGTTCCCGTGCGCGCCAGTCGTGATGCCCCGCTCCAGGACCGCATATTGGACACGTTCACCTCCTCCGACGGCCTCGTTTCCGTCGCGGTGGTCCTGCTCGGTTTCCTGATGGGTACCCTGCTCGTCGCCTTGGTGGGAAGGAATCCGGCCGGCATGTATTCGGCCATCGTGCAGGTGGTCTCGGGTTGGGACCTCCGAAGGGGAATCTGGAATGCCCGCTACATCGGCGAATGGCTGGTGATGTCCATTCCCCTCGTGCTCTGCGGCCTTTCGGTGGCTTTCGCCGGCCGCACGGGCCTGTTCAACATCGGCGCCGAAGGCCAATACGTGGTAGGCCTCACGGCCGCCCAGTTCGTCGCACTTTTCGCTCCCCATACGGCCGGCCTGCACTGGGTACTCGCGATCCTGGCGGCGGTCGCAGCCGGAGCCCTCTGGGGCGGCATAGTCGGAGCCCTGAAGGCGCGCTACAGCGTCTCCGAGGTGGTCGCGACCATCATGATGAATTATATCGCCTATTTCTCTTCCCGCGTCCTGACGCAGCTCATTCCGGGCGCGAACACCTACCGGACGCCGACCTTTCCCGACACCGCGCGGCTGGACAGTCCTTTCCTCCAGGCCCTAACCAACGGCTCGCGCCTGAACTACGGACTATGGCTCGCCGTCGCCTCCGTGCTTTTCTTCTGGGTGGTCATCGGCAAGACGCGGCTCGGCTTTTCGTTGCGCGCGACGGGGCTGAACAAGGACGCGGCCCGCTACGGCGGCATCAACGTCACCGCGAGCGTCACCACGGCCATGGCGATATCGGGCGCCTTCGCGGGACTGGCCGGCGCCGTCGTGTCCCTCGGCTCCTTCTCCTACGGCCGCGTGCTGGGAGGCCTGGACGGCTACGGTTTCGACGGCATCGCGGTAGCCCTGGTCGGCAACAGCACCGCGCTCGGCACGGCCCTGGCCGGCCTGCTTTTCGGCATGCTGAAGTCGGCCCAGCCCCTGATGCAGTCGCGGCAGATTCCCAAGGAGATCGCTTCCATCATCATGGGACTCGTCGTGGTGTTCATCTCGCTGCGCGCCGGCGTGCGGATGCTGGTGGAATGGCGCATGAAAGAACTTGCCCGCAAGGGGAGGACGATCGAATGACGGATTTTATCGGATTAGTCGGAAACTTCGCCCAGATGCTCCCTTCCATCCTCATGATCGTGTCGCCCATCCTCATCGCCGCGGTCGGCGGCCTCGTGTGCGAGCGCTCGGGCGTGGCCAACATAGCCCTTGAGGGCCTGATGGGCATCGGGGCTTTTTCCGCGGCAGCCACCCACGTGCTTCTGGAATCTTCCTTTAACCTGTCCATTCCCCTGGCCCTCCTGATCGCCACGGCGACGGGACTGGCCTTCTCCGTAATCCACGCCTTCGCCTCCATCACTCTGAAGGCCGACCAGATCGTCTCCGGCACGGGAATCAACCTCCTGTCCACGGGCATCACCGTCTTCCTCTGCCAGATCATTTTCAAGCAGGAGCGGACGGAGCCCTTCCGCCTGGGCATGATGCCCGGTCCCTTCGGCGTCTACCCGACCGCCTGGATCGCGCTCGTCGTCCTCGTCATCGCCTGGTACTTCCTGTACCGCCGCCCCGTCGGCCTGCGCCTGCGCGCCTGCGGCGAGCATCCCCAGGCCGCGGCCTCCGCCGGCATAGACGTGGTCCGCATCCGCTACATCGCCGTGCTGGTTTCCGGAGCCCTCGCAGGCCTAGCGGGCGGCTGCCTGGTGCTGACCCAGACCATCCAGTACACGGTGTTCACCATCAACGGGGCGGGCTTCATCGCCCTGGCCGCCGTTTCCTTCGGACGCTGGCTGCCCAAGGGCGTCCTCGGCTCCTCCCTATTGTTCGGCTCCTCGGTGGCGCTGGCGATCTACATGGTGAACATCCAGTCCCTCCGCTTCCTTCCCAGCGAATTCTTCTCCGTGATGCCCTACGTCATCACCCTGGTCACCCTCGTCGTCTTCAGCGGCAAGGACTACGCCCCGCGCGCGGTCGGCCAAGCCTTCGACAAAGGAAAGAGCTGAAATGCACCATCTGTATGCCCATGATGCGGGAACCCCGCACAACGCCGCCGTTCCCGGGGAGATCGCCCCCTTCGTCCTGATGCCGGGCGATCCGCTTCGCGCAAAATTCGTCGCCGAGAATTATCTTGAAGGGGCCGTCCAGGTAACGTCCGTGCGCGGCATGCTCGGCTTCACCGGAACCTTCCGGGGAAAGCCGGTTTCCGTCATGGGATCCGGTATGGGCGCGCCCTCCATGGGGATCTACTCCTATGAGCTTTATTCCCATTACGGCGTCGAGCGCATCGTCAGGATCGGAACCTGCGGCGGACTTACGGCGGAGGTGGAGGTCGGCGACCTCCTGTTCGCCATGTCCGCCTCCACGGACTCAAGTTATGCGGCGCAGTACGAGTTGCCGGGAACCTTCTCCCCCTGCGCCGATTACGGGCTCCTGGAGAAGGCGGTCGCCGCCGCCCGCGCGAAATCCTTCCGGTACTGGACGGGCAACATCTTCTCTTCCGACGTCTTTTCCCTGTACAGCGCCCGCGGCGACGAAGGCTGGAAAAAATGGGCCCGCATGGGTTGCGCCGGCACGGACATGGAGTGCTACGCCCTGTACTGCAACGCCGCGTACCTGGGCAAGAAGGCTTTGACCCTGCTGACCTGCTCCGATTCCAACGTCACGCGCAAGGAGCTGACCGCCCTGGAACGGCAGACAATGCTCGTCAGCATGTTCGAAACGGCCCTGGAGTTGATTCCCTGATGGAGCCTCCCGCACGAGCCGAGGCGGTGCTGGAGGCGATGGCCGTCCGCTACGCCTGCAAGCTCTTCGACGCGGAACGGAAGGTCGATGACGGAACGCTCCGGCTCATCCTGGAGGCCGGCCGGCTTTCGCCTTCGTCCTTCGGCCTGGAGCCTTGGCTCTTCGTGGTCGCCGAGTCGGCTGAGCTGAAGGAGCGCCTTTTCACGGCCTGCTTCGACCAGGAGAACCTGCGGACCGCTTCTTTCGTGGTCGCGATCGCGGTGCGGACCGAGCGCCATTATGCGCCCGATTCCCCCTTCGTCCGCTCGCGCGCCGGACGCTTCCCGGGGGGCCTGCCGGTCTTCGTCCAGGACTATCAAGGTTACTGGGATTATCTGCGGGCCAACGGCCTGGTGGAGCACTGGGCGCGCGCGCAGGGCTACATCGCGTTGGCGAACATGATGACGGCCGCGGCCGCTGCGGGCGTGGACTCCTGCGCCATCGAAGGCTACAGGGAGGACGAGGTCCGCTCCGTCCTCGGCCTGGACCCGCAGGACTGGCGCGTGTCGGTGTTGGTCCCCTTCGGTTATCGCGGCGAGACGGAACGCGAAAAGATTCGCGAGAGCCTTGGTTCGATAGTGCTGTTGGCGGATAATGACAGGAATGATTCTCGGCTCTTGACCTCTTCACAGCCGATCAATTAGTTTGAAGCGGGGGAATGCATGGATACTACGGTCGAAGCCAAGCGCTACAAGCGCTCGCGCCAGCGGGAACGCATCCTCGATACCCTGCGCCGTACGGATTCGCACCCGACCGCGGCGTGGATCTACGATGAACTCAAACGCGATTTTCCGGACCTGAGCCTCGGCACGGTCTACCGCAACCTGAACATCCTGCATGACCAAGGCCTGGTGCGCGTGCTCCAGTCGGGCAGCACCTTCGACCGGTTCGACGCGGACACGAGTGTCCACTACCACTTCGTCTGCCAAGCCTGCGGCAAAGTGGAGGACGTCGCTTTTCCCCTTCCGCATGATTTGGACGAGCGCGCTTCGGCCATGCTCGGCCGGGTCGTGACCGGCCATCGTCTCGATTTCTTCGGCCTGTGCAATCCTTGTTCCTCCGCTGAGAGCGCGGATCCGGTGGAAACCGGGAAGCTTTGACGGATTTATAGGAGCGATCGCTCGAAGAATCCGTTCCTCGCGCGGGCCGCGGCCCGTTCCATCCCTCCGACCGCGCGTCCGACATCGCCCGGTTCCAGATTCCCGAAACCGATGCGGAACCGGGCCGCCCCGTCGTTGCGGTCGTTCCAGAAATCAGGGCCGGAGGAGATGAGGATTCCCTCCGCGCCGCATCCTGAGACGAAGGAGGCGACATCCAGTCCCGGTTCCAGGCTGCCGAGTAGGCAAAGGCCCGCAGGCGGATCGTCGAAACGGAGCCCGCTTTTCGAATTCGCCAAAGCCTCCCTCAGCGACTTCCGCACCGAGGCGTAATGCGGCCTGACCCGTTCCAGATGAGCCGCATACCGGCCCTCCCTGAGGAAGCATGCGAGCGATCGCTGCATCAAGGCCGATCCGCAGATATCGTCGGCGGATTTCATGACAAGCAAGGTTTCGATGGTCCGCGCGTCGGCCGTCACCTCCGCGATGCGGAGGGCGGGCAGAAGGCATTTGGAGAAGGTGCGCACGCGTATCACGCGGGAACCCGGAATCGAAGGCGCGAGGGCGGCGAGGCGCGGGAGCCTTTCCCCGAGGTAGTCCAGATCCCCGAGGTAATCGTCCTCCACGACGGTGAAGCCCTCCCGCGCCGAGGCGCGCAGCACGCGTTCCCGGGCCGCGGGGCTCCAGCTCCTCCCGCCGGGATTGCCGTAGGTCGGGACGCAGTAGAACAGGTCCAGGCGGCCTCCCTCGCAGGCGGCGTCCAGATCGTCCGGGTCGGGTCCGTCGCCGTCCGAGGCGATCGGGACCAGTTCGGCCCCGGCGGAACGGAACGCAAGCCGCGCGCCGGGATAGGTCGGGTCCTCGATCGCTACGCGGGCCCCCGCTCCCGCCGTCCTGGCGAGGAGGCTGATGGCCTGCTGGGCGCCTGCGGTCACGAGCATTCCCGAGCCGGGCTCCGAGTCGATGCCGTCGTCCCTGTCCAGTTCGGCAAGGGCGCGCCGGAGCGCGATCGAGCCCCGGTAATCCTCGTAGCCGCCCGCTCCGGGGTCGTCCTCGGCCGTCAACGCGAGGACGCGCGCGAATTCCGCGGCCGGATGGAGGCGGAGGTTCGGTTCTATGCGGTTCATGGAAAGTTGTACTTCACCGGAGTCAGTGCGCGAAGGATCGGCGCCTCGTCTGCCCGCCACGGCGAAACCCGACCGCGCGCGCGAAACGACTAGGCGCCGGGCGACCAGATCGTCGTAGGCAGCCGCGGCGGTAGCCGGGCTTACGCCGAGCCGGGCGGAGAGGGAGCGGATGGAAGGCAGGCGGGAGGACGCGGCGAGGGCGCCCGAGGCGATGGCGAGCGAAAAGGCCTCCGCGATCTGGGATCGGATCGGTTCGGCCGAACTTCGATCAATCTGTGCTATTACAGAAAACATGCAGAACGGCCTCCTGTACCTTGATTGTATCGTATCACTTTGCTAGGCTTCAGTCCATTCAGGAGGCGATAGATGGGCGTTGTTTTCGCGAAGCGCATGTCGGCCATGAAGCCGTCGTCGATACGGGAGATATTGAAGGTCACCGAACGTCCCGACATCATCTCCTTCGCCGGAGGCTTGCCGGCGCCCGAACTGTTTCCGGTCGGGGACATAGCGCTGGCGGCCGGCCGCGTGCTCGCCGACATCGGCCCGCGCGCCCTGCAGTACGGCACGACGGAAGGCATGCCGGCCCTCCGTTCGCGCATCGCGCTGGAGATGGAAACCCGCGGCGTCGGCTGCTCCGCGGATGATGTCATCGTCACCACCGGCTCCCAGCAGGCCTTGGATCTGATCGGCAAGATCTTCATCGATCCGGGCGCGACCATCCTCACCGAGAATCCGACCTACCTCGCGGCGATCCAATCCTTCCAATGCTTCCAGGCCCGCTTCCGGCCCGTGCCGACGGACGACGAGGGCATCGTTCCGGAAGCGGTGGACGAACTCTCCCGGGACGCCGACGTCCGGTTCCTGTACGTCATTCCCAATTTCCAGAATCCCACCGGGCGTACCCTGAGCGCGGCACGGCGGAAGTCGCTGTACGAGGTGGCCGTCCGCCGCGGCCTGGTCATCGTGGAGGACGATCCTTACGGCAGGCTGCGCTACCGAGGCGAGCACATTCCGCCGATCAAGGCCCTGGACGAAGCGGGGAGGATCGTCTACCTGAGCACCTTTTCCAAGACCGTCGCGCCGGGCTTCCGGACGGGCTGGGCAGTGGCCCCGGCTCCTATACGGGACAAACTGGTGATCGCCAAACAGGCGGCGGACCTGCATACCTCCAGCTTCGATCAGCTGACCCTGGAGCGCTACCTGCGCGACTTCGACAATGCCGCCCATGTGGAGAAGGTGCGCGCGGCCTACGGCGAACGTTACGCCGCCATGGACGCCGCGCTTTCCTCCAGCCTGGGAAGCGGTTTTTCGTGGACCCGGCCGGAAGGAGGAATGTTCCTGTGGGTGACGGGACCCGAAGGCCTGGATACGACGGACCTACTCCGCCGCGCCCTTGAAAGGAAGGTGGCTTTCGTTCCCGGCGCCGACTTCTTCCCCGGCGGCGGCGGCGAGAATTGCATGCGGCTGAATTTCTCCAATTCTTCCTGTGAAACGATACGGGAAGGGGTTTCCCGCCTCGCCGATCTGTGCGCTGGACGTTGAAGCCGGCCGGCTTCAACGGAAGGGCGGCGCTGGACAAAGCGGAGGGTATTTGGTATATTCGTCCGGCGATCGGCGCCGTACCCAAGCGGTAAGGGAGAGGTCTGCAAAACCTTTATGCGACAGTTCGATTCTGTCCGGCGCCTTAACTAAGTTCTTACTGTGTAAGAACTAACACAAGCTACCGAAAAAACGGCGCTTGTCCCATAAATCCAAGTGAGAACCGGGTCTGAGAATCCGGTTCAATCGGAGGGGCAATGCGTCGTTTTTATTTGCACAAGCGGGGATCGGTTTATTACGCGGAGTTAATAAATCAGGAAACCGGGATCAAAATGACCGCTAAATCGACGGGGACGCGGACCCAAGATGATGCGCTTCTAGTCGTCGCCGAATGGCTAAGGACCGGGATTCCTCAAGGGCACGCCAAGGAGAAACGCGAGAAGGGAACCGTCTTCAATCTTGAAGGAATCCTCGGCGGAATCAAGCATCTTGATCTGATCGCGGCCGACGCTGAAAAAATAGCCGCAATCCTGAAGGATCGCGGGTTCTTGGTATCCTATACGGTCGCGGGCGGTCCCGGTTCTCAAATGGTCGCGGGGTTCCTTGAATCGTTTTGGACCTACGAAACAAGCCCCTATATCCGCGAAAAAGCCGCCTATAAGCAAAGCATGACAAGGGGACACTGTACGCTGTCCCTTGGCCGGATCAAAACCTACTGGGAACCATACTTCAGGGGGAAACGGCTTGGCGACCTTACAAGGAACGACATAAAAGAATTTTCCCTTGCCCTTCCGTCGAAGGGACTATCTACGCTTACCATGAATCATGTTCTCGCTTGCGGGAAAACGCCGCTTCGCTGGGCTTATGAGAATGGACTCATCGCCGAGGACGTAACGAAAGGAATTTCCACTTATGGCGGGCAAGGAAAAAAGCGGGGGATCTTGGAATCTGAGGAAGCGGAGCGCCTTTTCGCGGAAGCATCTTGGAACGATCCCCGCGCTAAACTTGCGGCCATGGTCGCCTTGACTTGTGGACTTCGACAAGGAGAAATCCTTGTATTGCGCCCTGCGGACATAGGGGAAGACGTTTTGACTGTTGCCCGGAATTGGAGCGACAGCGACGGCGAGAAGTGCACCAAAACGGGAGAAACGCGGAAGGTCCCCGTACTCCCGGCGCTCCGCGATGAGCTTAGGCGGCAGGGGAAGGAAAATCCCTATGATCCCGTGAATGGATTCATTTTCTACGGGATCGACGCTTCCCGCCCCATGCGTGCGCAGTCGGTCCTCTACGCGTTCAAGGATGCCCTAGAATCGATCGGCGTGGACCATGCAGGGCGGAACATCCTTTTCCATTCGTTACGCCATACCTACGCGACAGCGCTTTCGGAGCGTGTAACCGAAGCCCAAGCAATGAAGAGTACGGGTCATAAGACATCGGCTATGTTCGCTCATTATTCGGATCATCAAACCGAAGAGGGACTGGAGGCCGTGGGGAAGGCTTCCGAAGCGGCATTCGGGAATATCGTATCATTCCGCAAGGCGGCTTCCGAATGAAAGAATTAGAAGACGCAAAGGCATTGATTCAGGAAACCATAGATATCCTGTTGAAATATGAGGATCAACACTCTTTATATGTTCAAGGGCGCAAGGATGGATTGAGCGCCGCCTTACTGATTCTCGATACAGTAGAAGAAAAGGGCGTCATGCGGCGAAGGACCGTATGACGCCCAAAACGAGGCGGGAGACTCGGTCCCGCCTCGTCATGTTACGCTTCCGCCGCCTCATTGCAGTAGGCGAGGGCAAGCGCGTTCGGTTGAATTACCTTTCCCGCGTAGACGTAGAGCCCGCGCAAAGCGTCCGCGAAGTTTGTTTCGAGGCGGATAGCCTCCGTCTCGACAATCTGATCCGCATAGGTCATTCCCTCGGATGTACCCGCCATAATCTTCCATTTCGCGGAAGTAGTATTCGGGACGTTCGGACTCATGAAGATATCGAACCCGACATAATGACCGACGAATCCGCTTGAAAGGACTTCGGAGTTACTTGTTTCGGCTACGATCTTGGAAAGAGTGATTTTCTGAGCGAACCATGGCGGCACAACGATCCAGCGCCCCGCGCGGGAAACCTTCGCCTCATCCAAACGACGCGCAACCAAGGAAAGGAAGCCCACAACGTCGGTACTTTCGATTTCCAGGGGCGTAGCGCTAGTTCCGAGGTCCGTTGTAACGCCCGCCGATGCCGCCAAGATTCCTGCGACGTACTGGTCAACTACGTCCGAAATCGCTACGCCCGCAAGGGTTACGGATTCGGCCATGAGGTCCGGCTTCATCTGGAGCCGATCGATGTCCTCAATTTTAAGCGCCCAGTATTTCGACTGATCGACGATGAAATCTTGATAGGTTCCGTCGATATCGTCGTAAGTTATCGCGGTTCCCTTTGTGTAAGTCCGTACGCTTACGGCGTTAGCCGTTGAAATCCGTACGCGGTCGCCTACTTGGCTGATTTCGCCCTCATAGTTCCGATTGCAGACTCCCGCATACACAAAACGCTTTTGAAGATCCCGAAGAATTACCGCCGACCAGAGCGTCGGCACAAAGTTTACAATAGCCATTGTGTTACCTCATGTTTACTTCCCCATGATTCCCGAAACCGAAGCCCGGAATCCGGGATCATCCAGTTTCTGGGCAAGCGCACGGGGATTCATGCGCGCGAGCGATTCACGCGTCAGGGAAACGGCTCCAATCCCCGCCCCGCCCATTGCTCCGCTGCCCGAAGATCGGACGGCGAGACGCAAGGCTTTCGAGGCGTCGGAAGAGGACCATTCATCGATGACGTTTTCCAGCGTTCTACCGTCGGCGCTCATTGCGGTACGATTCAGGCCGTCGGCCTTAACCTGTAGGCCGTGGGCCTCTTTTAGTTCCGCTACAAGTCCGGGAATTGCCGGTTCAATCGTTCGCGCTTGTTTCAACAGGCGAGAAAGTTCCTTGTCTATCGCAAGGGTAGAGACCGCCGCCCGTTCCTCTTCGAGTATCCGGGAAGAATCGGCGGCGCGTTGCTCCGCTTGTGCAGTTTTGCCGTTGGCTTCATGCAGACTTCCGAGAAGCTCTTTATTCTTCGCGAGGATCGGTGCTTTCAGCTCTTCCAAAAGAGCCTTCCCCGCTTCGTCCTCGGTCAAATATTTCTTCACTTCCTGAATTTCCATTGCTTTCTCTCCTTGAGATTACCGGCTCCGGGATAATTACCGGACCCGTCATATTTGCTAGTTCCATTTCAAGCCGTCGAATCCGGCTCCTTTGAAGTCTCATTTCCAAGGCTTCCGGGCTGGTACGGAGGGCGTGGGAATCGGGACTCCGGGCTCAGGGTCCAAGGCTCCAGGCTCCTGATTCATGGCCTCTTCAAGCGCATTCAACCGCTCTTCGATTTTCAGGTCCGCTTCTAAGCGGTCGTATCCGAGCATGGTATTCGCGGCGTATATCAAGTCCCTGAAGCAAAGGGAATCAAGCTCGCCCCTGAACCGCATACGCATGATTCGGGCGATGGTTTTTCGGACCCCTGCCGCATTATCAAGAACCAAACGAACCTTACGAGGATTCGCGGCGGGGAGGGGATTTTGTATTTCAATAATTCCGGCCATGGATAACCCCCTATTTTCTTTACATTGGGCATCAGTCGAAGGGCATTGCAGTTGAGAAGGTGGGACCCAAAACAATGCCCTCCGACGGTACCCATATAGATATTACAATATATATTAACTAGCGTCAATGGGCATATGACCATAAAATACGGCGCAAAATTCAAAGATAAGTATTCATTAGTGGAATCTCACCTTCTATATAGTAAAAGTCCTATACCCCTCCCTTGGGCCATGAATCAGGGGGCCGGTATTATTTTTCGTCGCTTAATTGATTTCAGGTTTATGATTCATGAATCCGGGCTCTAGGGCGCGGGATATAAAATTCAGGGGGCGCGGTATGTCTTCGATAGAGTTGTACGATCTGCCAAATGACGAGAAAGGGAAAAAAGCGCTAGAAATCGGATTGATTGACGCCGCAAATGGGAAAATACATGAAATGGTAGAGGGGGCCTCATTAATACCGCCGGACCTAGGACCAGAAAAAGAAATCAATGATATCCTTAAAGACCCCAATAATCGCGATATGTCGCAAGCCCTTTTTAAAACCGCCGCGCTAGTTTCATACTATCAGTTCACCTTCAAGCTGAAAGAAAAAAGTAGCATGTGTTTTCTTTCTGTCATCATGAATGAAGTTCATTATGGAAGACCCCTCACAGAATTAGGGGTTCTATGCGGTTATGCCAACGGAGTATTTTTCAATCCCGATACATTGGATCAAGTCGATCTTCAGTCAAGATATGACCAATTTATTGCGGAGCTTATCAACCCGCGCGCAAGCTTCTAACCCGGCAAGGGTTTTTAATTTTAATGCTACCCTTATAGGGTAGCATTAAAACATTAAAAATATTCCAATAGTTAATTAATTAAGAATTTCAATTAAATTAAAACATTAAAATGGAGTCTCTTCGATGAATAGGGCTGCGCCGTCCTCGCCGAAGAGCCCCGCCCCGATCAAGTCCTTTTTGATCCTGTCCAACTGTGCGCGCGGGATTCCTGCCTCGTCGCAAGCGTCCCGCCATGCTTTCGCCGTAGCCTTCCCGCCGAGGGCTTGAAGCGCCGCATATGCTTTATGCTGAAGATCCCCGCTTCCCGCCTTCCTTCCGGGCTTATCCTCAGTATATGAAATCGTTTCAAGCACGGCCGAGGTTACTGGTTGATGGAGGTCGTCGCAAATTCCTAGGTCAATGTGCTTGAACCTGAACGCCTGCGGCGTCGGCGGTTCGCCTTCCTTTTCCTTTGTACAAGTGAACCGGAGCACGTCATCCGATCCCCGCGTCAACACGTATTCAAAATCGAGTCCGGCCCGGAACGCCGACGAACCCCGCGCCCGTGTCTTATCGCCTAGCCCGGAATGATGCACGATAATGAACGAAGTCCCCGTCCCCGTAGTTGTCCAACTTTCGCGTAGGTTCATGAGCGCATGGAATCCCGCGTTCGTAGCTTGTGCTGCGTTTTCGTCTTCGCCGAGGGATCGGGACCATGTATCGAGAATGACGACGGAGGGAGGCTTCCCCGTGGCCTCGGCTATTTCCCCTGCGGCCTCGCCGACTTTGCGCATGATTTCCGGTTCGGTGAGTACGGCCGTAGATGTCGATATGAAGATCGGCGCGTCTTTCAGCTTGACCCCCCGATCAAGTTCCCACGCCCGAAGTCTCCGCGATAGTCCCCCGCGCCCTTCCGCCGCGAGGATGAGCGCGGGTCCCGGCCTAACGATTTCCCGGCCGTGCCATTGTTTCCCGGAGGCAATGGACGCGGCAAGATCGAGAGCAAGAAACGATTTCCCCGATGCCGGATCGCCGACGACGGCCCCTAGCGCGTCCTCTTCGATGATTCCGCGAACAATCCATCTCGGCGGCGTGATTTCAATATCACCGTACCGGACGAATGAGAATGAAGCGGTTTTCCTATCGGGTCCATTGATCCCGTATTTCCGCCGTTCACATACCTTTTGATTACAGAAATCGCATAGCGGGGATTCCGTGCATCGATATTTCGCGGGGGACCCTGCCGCCGAAGCGGCGACGGCCGAAACTTCCGACGCCAGGAGAGGGGAGGGAAGCTCCGAATTCAGGGATCTAAGTTCGTCTTCTACGCCCCCGCCCTTTGCTTTGAAAAAGAGCCCGGCAGAAAACAGGAAATTGTTACGCCCATGCTCCACGCCCCGTAAGGCGAGCGCCTGAAGGCATGGCGGCCCGTCCATGAAGCGGAGGCCGGAAAGCATGGCACGGGTCTCCGCGACGCCCCTGCGCCCCGCCTCGCACGAGGCTAGGGCTTCCTCTAGGGGAGCTTCGCTTCCGTCGGCTTTGATCATGCGCCGGGTATCGCCGTAATATGGAAGATTGATCCAAGATCCTGTACCGCCTTCGGCGATTTCCTTTTGCTTCGGGAACCGCTCGGTTCCGGCAGGGAGGCCGAGTGCTTGAACGATATCCCCCAAGAGAGCGCGGACCGATCCAGCGCCTTCTGGGTCGCTGAAAAAAGCGTACAGATGAATTCCTCCGCTTTTGGACCGGAACGGGCGGAGCCCAAGCTTCCACGCCGCGCGGATCGATCCCCCGTCATCCCCTCCATATTCGTCCACGTCGATAACTCCGAAACGGCAATATCCATCGGCCATGATAGGCACGATTCCAAGGCCAACGCCTCCGGTCAAATGCGCTTCATAGTCGGCGGGGGTCGCGGGACCGGGAATCGTGGAGCACTTGGCTTCGGCTTTGCTTCCCGGTTCCGTTTTCCCTTCCTGGCATGACAAAACCGTGCGGCCGTGCGCCGCCGTTCCGCCCTGAAAAAGGGCGGTGAAATTCTGGGTTTTGGCCATGATATTACCGTTTCCCTATATCGAAGCGGCCTTTTCTATACCCTTCACTCAGAGCCGGAGAATCCTTAGCGGGTTTTGCTTTCCCCTCTTTCCCATAATTACAATCTGAGTAAGAAGATGGTCCCGAATTATCCCTTGAAGGCGTGGGTCCTTGTATAGGTTTGGCTAACCTTTTTGGGAAGAGAAAAGACTGTTCATCGCCAACGCGGAAATGATGAACGAATCCGTCGCGGATGTTTATCGTAAGAACTATATCCCCATGGCTGTCCGGTCCCAGATTCTCGATTCGTTGGATGATCTGCCATTCGATTTCTTCCAACGGAATGGAATTTCGGGTTTTAATGACCTTGATCGCCTCTTCTATTGCCCCTTCGATAAGCCCCCAAAACATGTAATCAAGATTTCCGGCGTCCAGCTCTTCCCTGCATGTACTATTCGGGAGAAAATATTTCTTATGGAGTAACCATTGGAGAAGGTCCCCATGTGAAACGAGCGATGCAGGAATATCCGCCATGCCCAAGAAACTTGGGGTAAACTCTATCCCGTTTCCGTCATTCACATAGCATCGTGCACGGGATGAAGTCGAAAATAGCAAAGCGGCTACGGCTTTGCCTTCTATATCAAGGGTTTCGATCCACGCCTTCGGAGTGGAATATTTTTCGCCGATGAATTCGGTGGAAATTGTTTTCATGGCTGCCCCCTACCGATTCCCGGCTATGGTTGAGGGGACGGCGCACGAAGCCAGAAATACCGCCGCGTCGTCTTCGGTGAAGATGACTCTTTCACCTATTCGACGATGCGGAATTATTTTGTCTTTCAGCATCCGTCGTACTGTTGATTCGGAAATACCGATCCGTGAAGCAAATGTTCGGGCGTTGTAGACTTTTTGGTCCATGGTTTGGACTCCTGCTAGGGTCTCTCCATGAATCTAACGATTCAAGTTGCGAAAAATCGCATTTTTTCCTCCTTTAGATTTCTAAAGATACCTTAGCATAAATACGTATGAACTGCAAGCGACCGCCGCCATATATCGGTATGTATAAACCTATGTACGCTACCCATGGTGTACATATACTGTATGTGTACGTGAATCCATCGAAAATTTGCCAAGAAAGCGCGGTTAAGACGAATCCTTCCATATATAGCGTCCTTCTCCGTACCCCCTCCCCATATATAGTGTTGAGAGTATGCGAAAAAAGTATGAGTATCATCGATAGTCATAGCTATTCACTTGTGTTTTCTCATGGTTTGTGGTACTATAGAATGTACATAAGTACATATGGGACAAGCGGTTGAGGTCTGCAAAACCTTTATGCGACAGTTCGATTCTGTCCGGCGCCTTTTTTTTTAAGCCACGGCCGTTCCGGTCGTGGCTTTTGTTTGCGATCGCCTGTAGTATATCGGAACGATGCGCCCCACGATAAAACATATCGCCGACCTCGCCGGCGTCTCCAAAACAACCGTTTCCTTCGCTTTCAACGATCCTTCCAAGATTTCCCGTCTGACCTATGAGCGCATCATGGCGATCGCGGACGCCGAGGGCTATGTTCCCGATCCGGTCGCCCGGTCCATGACCACCAAACGGGCCGGCGCCATCGGAGTACTGCTTCCGCAGGCCATCCAGGAGAGCCTGCGCAATCCCTACGTGGCGGAAGTCCTGCGCGGTATCGGAGCCGTCTGCCACCAGGAGGATCTCTTCCTGACCGTCCTCCCGCCCTTGAAGGGTTTCCTCACGAACGCGGTGCGCAACGCGGCCGTCGACGGTTTCATCGCCCTCGGCGTGGAAGCCGCTCCGGAGATAGCCGCCCTGATCCGCCAGCGCCTCGTACCCTTCGTAACCGTTGACGGCGACGCGGGTCTCGGCATCGTCAATTTCGGCATCGACGACGAGGCGGCGGCGGAGCGCGTAATGGATTACGTTCTTTCCTTCGGGCATGAACGGATCGCGGTCCTCTCCCTCAATTCCGAACTTTCGCTCGTCGCCGAGGAGCATTCTTCCCGTACCGGCTCCCGCCGCCTCGCGGGCTTCTCGCGGTCCCTGGAGCTCCACGGCCTTTCGTTGCGCTCCCCCCGGGTTCCGGTCTGCCCCGTCGATTCCACGCTGGAGGCTGCCCGGGAGGCGGCATCGCGTTTGCTGCGCGAATTAAGGCCGACGGCTTTCGTATGCATGAGCGATATCGCCGCGATCGGCGTTTACGCCGCCTGCGCGCAAGAGGGGCTTTCGGTGCCCGAAGACGTCTCGGTGACCGGAATGGACGACATCCCCTTCTCATTCATGCTCGATCCGCCTCTCTCGACGATACGGCAGCCGGGCGTCCAGAAGGGTTCCTTCGCTGCGGCCGCCATCATCGAGCTCATGCGGGGCGGGAAGCCCGCCTCCGTCGTCCTGCCTGCGGAATTGGTTGTCCGGAGGAGCGTCGCGCCGCCCTCCCGCGCCTAGGAGCCTGTCGGACTTATGATCGCGATAATGCTAAAAATAGAATATGTGTACTTTTAACGCGCTTTTTTGCTGGACTCGGCGATCCGCGGCGTAAAAATGGCTCGTCAATCGGGCCATACAGGAAGTATGGCCCTCAATCCTCGCCCTTTTTCCACTCGCGGCTCACCTTCGCCCAGCATAAATCCTAAGTCCGACAGACTCCTAGTTTTCCTCTTCCAGCCCGTATTCCGTCTTCAGAAGCTGGTTCATGCCGGCGCGCAGACCGGCGGAAACCGCCTTGATCCCGGCTCCGGCGCCGGCGGAATATTGGAGCTTCACGGCTACGGGGCTGGCGAGCAGGGTCTCCATGAGCGTCTTGGCCGCGACGAAGCGCCGCGCCTTCGCGACGGCCAGGACCAGCGGTTTTTCCATGAGGCCGAGGACCTCCCAGGTGGTCTGCTCCGCCTGGGCGTAGCGGCCGGCTTCCTTGTCCTGGTCGGAAACCCTGATCGGCAGGGCATCGGCGATGGAGTCGAGTCGAGGCACGAGCCAATCAAGATCGAAGAGGCCCGTTGCGCAGTTGAACAGGGCGCGTTTGCCGGAAGCCTCCTCCCGATCCAGGTCCTCGCGGGAGAGGGCCTGTCCGATGTCCGCGACGCTGAGCTTTCCGTCGCCGCCTTCCACGAGCACGCCGCCCTTCACGTCCACGCGGGTTTTCCATGAAAACTCGAAGGAGGCGTCGGCGCCGCTCAGGGCGAGCATCGCAACGGAAACGGGATCGATGGTGTAGCCCGAATTGTCGACGTTTCCGAGGTAGGCCCATCGAACGCCGCGGTCCCTGAGCGCTCGGTAGGCGCCGGCGAGGACCCGGAAGTTCTCGCCGTGGCCGCCGGGCAGGGCGAGGCCCGAATTCGCCTTGCCCCAGGCCCTGTCGAAGATCCCGCGCGGCAAGCCCTGCTCCGAGTGGGTGAGAGCGGCGAGCATGGGCTGGACGGCGCCGAGGGGCTCGGTCGGATCCACTCCCGTCATTTCCACGAGAGGGGCGATCAGGGGATCGTTGCGGTATTCCCTATAGGATTCGCGGAGGGCCGCTTCGGTCGCGGGGCTCGTCATCTGGAAGAAGGGCAGGAGAGCGGTCGAATGGTCGCCGGTCAGGTTGCGGTATTGCAGGGCGCGCAGGAGCAGGGCCCTCATCTTCAGCAGGAGGAAGGAGGGGCCTCCGCTTCCGTCCTTCCGGAAGAAGGCGCTCGTCGTGCCTTTCGGCCGGTCGCGGAAGGCGGCCGCGGCCCGCGAGAACTCGCCGCCGAGCAGATCGAAGGCGGCCGGGTCCAGTTCCGAGTTTTTTTTCTCATCAGCGTAACTCGTCGCCGAGCCGCCGTTCAGAACCCCATAGGCCAGGCGCGGGAAGAGCAGGATGCCGAGCCGTTCCAGCTCCTTCTCCTGGATTACCGCCTCATCGCCTTCCCGTTCGGCATGGAAGTCCAGGTCGAAAGGTACGTCCAGGGCATCGATGGCGCGCTTGGCTTCGTCGAAAGGCATCCGCAGGGGCATCCCCGTTTCACGGTCGCGGACGCGGCGATCGTCTTGGGCGGGCAGGCGCAAAGTTGAGGATGCCGGGGGCGGCGCCGCTTCCAACAGGTCCAGAACGGACAGTGTGCGCGCGACATCCACGTCCTTGGCGCGGAGATCCGCGGCCAGTTCCGGTCCAAGGTCCGATAAGCTTCTCATGAGCGAATCATACCGTTGAAGACGAAAAGGTCAAGCGTAAAGCGCGGCCGTGCCGTATCGGCGTAAAGAGGTACCCATGCATGTCGTCGCGTACGCGCCCCGCGGGGCCGAGGGTTTGCTGGTCAGGGTGGAAGCGGATATACGACGGGGAATACCCGGCGTGGACGTGACGGGACTCGCCGACGGGGCTGTCAGGGAGGCGAGGGAACGGGTCCGCGCCGCGTTCCGCAATTCGGGCTACGCCTTTCCCGCCGATCGGGTGCTCGTGAATCTGGCTCCCGCCGGATTCCGCAAGGAAGGGGCTTCGCTCGACCTCCCCATCGCGCTGGCCGTCATGACGGCGGCGGATCTAGTCCCTTCAGCCTCCGGGCTGATGGTTCTCGGCGAGCTGGAATTGTCGGGGCGTGTAAGGGGAGTGCGCGGGGTCCTGGCCGCCGTGGCCGCGGGCTTGAAAGAAGGCGTAGAGGGCTTCATCGTGCCGGCCGAGAATGCGGCTGAAGCCGCCATCCTTGCTCCGGACAGGACCGCGGGCGTTGGCACGTTGCTGGAAGCCGCGCGGGTCCTGGAACTTCGGAAGGTCCTCGGCCGTTTCCCTCCGTCGATTCCTTCCTCTATCGGTTTCCCGGCTGGCGATCGCGCGGCGCCGGGCTGGGCCGGAGATTTCAGGGAGGCGCGCGGCCTGGAACGTTACAAGAGGGTGCTCGTCATCGCCGCGGCCGGGGGACACAACGTCCTGGTGTTCGGTCCGCCCGGAGGCGGAAAGACTATGCTCGCGCGGCGGCTGCCGTCCATAATGGCTCCTCTTTTGCCCGGGGAGGCGGTCGAGGCTACCCGGCTCCACAGCCTCGCCGGGCTCGTCGGCGCCGACTTCCCCCTGGTTTCCCGTCCTCCCTTCCGCTCACCCCACCATTCGGCGAGCGCCGAGGGCGTGCTCGGCGGCGGCCGCGTCGTGCGGCCGGGCGAGATCAGCCTGGCCCATCTGGGTGTGCTCTTCCTGGACGAGGCGCCGGAGTTCAGATCCAACGTGCTGAACGCCCTGCGCGAACCCCTTGAGGACGGCGTCATCACGATCGCGCGCGCGGACGGCTCCCTCAGCCTGCCGGCCGACTTCCAGCTCGTTCTCGCCGCCAACCCCTGTCCCTGCGGCCGGCTCGGGTCCCGCCCTTCAGCGAACGCCTCCGGCTGCTTCTGTTCGGCGGAAGAGATTTCGCGATACTGGCGGCGGCTCGGCGCCGCCCTGCTGGACCGTGTGGAATTGCGGGTCCCCGTTGCCCGTTCTTCTGCCGCCTTTCCGGCGCGGGAGCAACCGGAATCCAGCGCCGAACTCGCCTCCCGTGTTCTGCGCGCAACGCTGATCCAGCGGGAGAGATATGGCGGCTGCGGAGCGCGCCGGAACGCGCGCCTGCCGCCGGCCCTTGTGGAACGCTTTTGCGCGCTCGAAGGGCGCGCCGCGTCCGTTTTCGCCGTCGCGGTCGAACGCTTGTCCTTTTCGGCGCGGGCCGTCCACGCCTGCCTGAGGGTAGCGCGCACTATCGCCGACCTGGAAGGTTCGGAGCGGATCATGCAGGAACACGTGCTGGAGGCCGTCCAGCACCGCCGGCTCGGAGACGATCCTTTCGACATCGTCGCTGCGGAAGAGGAATAGGGAGCCGTACCGGCAGTCGGGAGGTCAATGCGAGGGGATGCCCTCCAGGTAGCTTTCGTCTATTTTTTTTCCGCCGGCGGTGATTCCGAGCTTCCGTTCCACCCTCGCTCCTCCATGGAAATCGCTCCCCGCCGTGACGAGGTAGCCGAGGGACCGGCCGAGGGTTTCCAGGCGCTGGCAAGAGGCGACGCGCGCGATCGGGTGCCAGGCTTCGATCCCGTCCAGCCCCAGTTCCTTCCACTCGGACAGGATTCCCGGCAATCGCCCCCAGGAGACGTACAGGGACAGGGGGTGGGCCAGGACGGCTACGCCGCCGGATTCCTTGATCAGGGAGATAGCCCGGGTGAATTCCAGTCCCGCCTTGGGCAGGTACATGGACCGGCCCTTGCCCAGAAAGCGATTGAAAGCCTGCTCCGTGTTGCGCGCGAACTTGCGCGCGACCATCAGCGCGGCGAAGTGGGGCCTCCCGACGACGCTGCCCGCGGCGTGGGAAGCGAGTTCTTCCCAGGACGCTTCCATGCCGGCTTCTTTCATCAAGCCGAGCATCCGCAGGTTGCGCTCGTGCCTGCCGGCGGCAAGTTCCTCCAACGCCAGGCGGAGCCCTTCGCTCGGCTCCCCGAGCCCCAAGCCGAGAAGATGGCACTCTCCCGGTTCCCATGCGATTTCGATCTCGACTCCGCCTATGAACCTGATTCCGCGGCCTTCCGCCGCGTTTTTCGCCTCGGCGAGACCGGCCAGCGTGTCGTGGTCGGTCAACGCGATGGCGCCGAGGCCTCTTTCCGCCGCCAAGGCGATAAGTTCGGCCGGGGACAGGCTTCCGTCCGAAGCGTTGGAATGGGTATGGAGGTCGATCATCGTCACAGGGTACCATAAAGCCGTATTTCGTTGAAAGGAGCGATAGTAACGAAGAAATCTGCCGATACATAGTGTAGACTAGCTAGGATTGTTGACGTCTGACGCTCGACGACCCTAGAATGATACACGTGACGGAAGGACGGCCCCAGCGTGGATAGCTACTCCCTGACAGGAGGCGTCATTGCGACGCCCCGCCGCATTTTGACAGCTGGATGCTTGAGCGTTAAGGCAAACCGGATAGTCTCCTTATCGAAGCGCGAAGCGCATGCGTTCGATCTCGGCGGAGCATCCATGGTGTACCCTGCGCTCATCAATGTCCACGATCATCTTCGCGGCAACTATCTTCCCCGCGTCGGACCCAAGACGGGATCCTTTTACCTGAATTGGCTGCCGTGGGACAACGACCTGAAATCTTCCCCGACTTATTCGGAAAGGTCCAACCTGTCCGTCGAGAATCTGTATTTTCTGAGTGCCTACAAGAACCTGTTTTCCGGCGTTACGACGGTGAACGACCATTTTCCGCACGAGCTCAACCGCGAACTTCTGCCCCGCTTGCCGATCAGGGCATTCCAGGAATATTGCCTGGCTCACGAATGCTCTTCCTTCGACCTGAAATGGGGGGATGGGATAGAAATCGAGCACAAGAGAGCCTTGGAGCGCGATTGGCCTTTCATCACCCATCTGGAAGAAGGTTTCGATTCTGAATCCCAGGACGGCGTCGGCGTACTGGACAGGCTCGGCGCGCTGGATTCCCATTGCCTGCTCATCCACTGCATCGGTTTTTCCGACGCGGACATAAAGCGCGTCGCGGAAGTCGGAGCCAGCGTCTCATGGTGCCCCGCTTCCAACCTCTTCATGTTCAACGCGACCTGCAAGATCAGAAAACTGCTGAAGGCGGGAGTCAACATTTCGATCGGGACCGATTCCACCCATACCGGTTCGGTCAACCTCATGGCCGAGATGCGCCTGGCGAGGGAAACCTACCGGAATCTCTACGGCGAGGAATTGGACGCGAAGCTCCTGACCGACATGGTCACCGTGAATCCCGCCAAGGCGTTCCGCATGGCGGACAGGCTCGGTTCCCTGGAAGAAGGCAAGCTCGCCGACCTGCTCGTGCTGAAAGCCCGGAAGGATGACGCCTACGAAAACCTCGCCTCCGCCGCGATGGAGGATATCGAATTGCTGGTGATGGAAGGTCGTCCGCTGTACGGCGAAGAGCGCTTCACCGGACTTTTCGGAGATATGCTTCCTCTGGGATATACAATCGTGAAAGTCGGCGGACGACGGATGTTCGTGATCGGTGATCCGTCCGGACTGTACGCCGAAATCCGCAAAAAAGTGGGCTTCGGCAAAAAGCTTGATTATCTCCCCTTTGAAGCCGGGGCGTAGGAAGGAGCGAAATGCCGAAAGCGCTGCAATACCGGACCAGTTCCGTCATATACTTCCAGGGCGACGCGGCCGACAAGATTTATATCTTGCAGAGCGGGAAGGTGAGCCTTAACTATACGGATATCGAAAACGGTCAGGAAGTGCATGATATCGTGCAGCCGGGCGAATTTTTCGGCGTCAAGTCCGCCCTGGGCCGTTATCCGCGCGAGGAGAACGCCCTGGTGCTCCAGGATACCGCGGCGGTCATGTTCTCCGTTCCCGAGTTCGAACAATTGGCCATGACGAACATCCGGATAGTGATGAAGATGCTCAAGGTCTTTTCCAACCAGCTCAGACGCATCCACAAGCAGGTTTCCAACCTCCTGGAGAAAGAGGAGCAGGTCAATCCGGAGATGGGATTGTACAAGGTCGGGGAATACTATCTCAAGAACCGCCAGTACGCGCAGGCGAAGTACATTTTCGCCCGCTACCTGACCTATTATCCCGCCGGAAAGATGGCGGCCCAGGCGGCCAAATTCGTTGAATCCGCCGAGGGTTCGCTCGCGCGCTACGGCGAAGGGAAGGGCCCCGCGCCCATTTCCAATTCCGCTCCAGCGTCCGTCCCGAAGCCCGACAAAGGGCGCGAGCTCTCCGCGGTCGCCAAATCGTATTACGACGCCGTCAGCCTTTTCTCGCAGGACAAGTACCCGCAGGCCCTTGCCGGTTTCAAGCAGATCGTCGACGCCAACGAGGATCCCGAATACGTGGCCAAAAGCGTCTACGAGATCGGGCGTTGCTTGTTCCTCGCAGGCAAGCACGAGGATTGCATCAAACACTATACGTCGATGATAACCAGCTATCCGAAGCACCCCGATCTCGGGGACGCGCTCTTCTTCATGGCCCAGTCGTACGAGAAGAAGGGCGAGAAGGAACGTGCCCTCACGTTCTATAAGAAGATACTCGCGATGTCGACCGACGAGGATGACGTCGTCCATATGAAGGCCAAGAAGGCCCTCAAGGCCCTGGAGGCTTAACCGTGGCCATGGATCTCGCAGCTTTCAGCCGATTCGCCCGCACGTTCCAGAAAGGGGAGATGATCTTCGCCGAATACGAACCGGGCGACGCCTTCTATCTCATACAGACGGGCCGCGTGCAGATAGTGAAGGTGATCGGGGACATCGAAAAGACGATCGATATCCTGCAGCCTTCGGAAGTTTTCGGCGAAATGGCCATACTTGAGGATTCACCCCGTTCCGCGACCGCTATCGCACTGGACAATGTGAAGGTGCTGGAATTCAACCGGGCGAATTTCGAGGTGCTCATGATGGGCAATCCCCAGATCGCCCTGAAACTCCTGAAACTTTTCACCAAACGCATCTACGACCAGAAGCGCCGTTTCATGATCCTCACGCTCGATGATCCGCAATCCCGGGTCGCCGACGTCTTCCTCATGCTGGACGAAACCCAGCCGCCGGCCGATCGCGACAGCGAACGCCGCGAATTCAAGACCACGATGGACGACATCGCCCATTGGGCGGGCATGACCAGCGACCAGGCGAGGGATGTCCTGAATCACTTCGTTACCCAGCGCCGCGTCGAGATATTCCAGGACAAGATCATCGTCAAGAACATCAATGACTTCCAACGTTTCGTGAATTCCCGGCGCAAGAAGTCCTGAGGGCGGAACCCTCTCCGCCCTTCTTTTTCATCCGGTGGTCCATATTGACCTTTTCCCCCCTTTTTGTATAATGCCTTTCGTCGCCAAGATGGCTCAGTTGGCAGAGCGACGCACTCGTAATGCGTAGGTCCCGGGTTCGACTCCCGGTCTTGGCTGAAAAAAAATCGGACATCGTGTCCGATTTTTTTTTGCGGTTTCGCGAAACGAAACCGCGCATTATGCGGGCGGGCCGTGACCCTCAATAAAATGGAGCAGGCTCCGTTCAGCAACCCGCCCGGAGAATTCGTCCATTTTCCATTTCATGATCCGGCTTGATTCGCAGGCCGTCTGCCAGGCGGAATCCGGAAAGTAGAGGGCCGCATGCTGAAGATCTCTTCGCGCCTCCGGTTCGATATGGTTGCCGTGGAAAAAGCCGGTATGATCTTCCGTCTCATGTCCGCCGACCCCGGCTCCGGTGACCGATTTTCCCTGGTGCTTGGTGCTCGGCGGCGGCGGGGCCAAGGGCGTATACCATCCCGGAGTGCGGAAAGCGCTCCGGGAACCCGGGATCAAGGTCGATGCTTCATCGGAACCTCCATAGAAATCGTCATCGGCGCCGTTTTTGCCGGCGGCGCCGATGAAGAGCCCCAAGAGATGGGAGCGCACATGACCTTCGACTGACCCTCGACCGCAGCATCGCCCTTCCGGAAAAGCACCGAGGCCATCGTGTACGAAGCCGCCGTGGGGTCGGGAGGAAGGGACCTCGGCATCGTCACGTGAACGCGAGCGACCGGAAGTCCGCCGGGCTCTTCATCGAAGAGATCGGTCCGGGCAGGCTCGTGTATTTTCAGATGGCGAGGAACCGGGATGCCGGCGCGACATCGTTTCGGACGTATCGGGTCCGGGTCTGACGCGGAGACCTGAAATCAAAGGCTGCCGGACCATCCACCGGAAAAATTCGATCGAAATGGGATCCGCGTTCGGCTTCGATCCCGCGACCCTCGCGCGGTCCGAAGGACCGGGGCGGCCCGGAGGCTTCAGGGCGGAAGGGGTTCAAGTCAAAACCTATGGCGAACTGGCCCGCGGGGGCCGTCGAACAGCAGCGCTTCGACGAAGGCCTATACTTCGCCTATTCCCGAGCTCCTGCCGGGGGCCTGGCGGCTTGCCCTCAGTCTTCCTCCACCAGCAGAAAGTCCCGCGGAAGCTCCGTCCTGCCCGCCAAGCGCACCCGCTTGCCCGTCATCACGTCCGTCCCCGCGATCTCTCCGCCGAGGTCCAGTTTCCCGTTGCGGCTGTCCAGGTTGGCGATGAAGCGGTAATTCCTGGAGATTCCCGATCTCCGTATCGATGCCACGCCCTCCGCCGGCATCGTCCAGCTGAAGGACGGAGAGTCGCGCTTGACGGACTGGGTCGCGGAGAAACAGGAAGCGAAGAACTTGCGGAAATCCGCGTCGCCGCTCGACCAAGGAACGGGATCCTTTTCGAAGAGGGAAGGGCGCCGTTCGATCGCGGACTCCTGCCCCATATAGGCGAAGGAACATCCGGGAAGGAGCTGGTAGAATGCGGTCCATGCCCGAAGCCGGTCACCGCGGCCGAAGCGGTCGGCCGCGCGGCGCTGGTCGTGGTTTTCGAGGTAGCGGATCTTTCGCGCCGAGGCCGGGCAGGCGGCCCGCTGGACAGCCAGATGATCCATATATGCGCGAAGGCTCGCTTCTCCCGTCCAGAAGCGTTCCAGCCGTTCCCAGCCGTCATAATCGTAGGTAAGGTCGAAGGCCGAATGAAGCTCGCCCTCCGACCAGGCGCCGAAACCGCGGTCGCGCATGGAAAGCAGGAATTCGGGGTGAACGCTTTCGGCGAGCCAGAGGGTGGCCCGTCGCTCGTTACCGGATGCCGGATCCGTATCGTTCACGCGGCGGCGGGCTTCCAGCCAGAAATCGACCGGAACGAGGGAAGCGACGTCGCAGCGAAAGCCGTCCACGCCCTCAAGCGCCCATTGTACCAAGGTATCGATCAGTTCCTCGCGGAGAGCGGGGGAGGAGGCGAAGTCGAAGTCAACGACATCGGACCAATCCTGGCATTTTCTTCCCGGACGGCCGGCGCTCCGGATGAACCAGTCCGGATGCGCCCTGGCGAGAGCGGAATCGGGCGCCGTATGGTTGTAGACGACGTCGATCATCAGCTTCATGCCCCGGTCATGCACCGCGGCGGCGAATGAGCGGAAATCCGCCAGGGTCCCGAGTTCCGGATCCACCAGACGGTAGTCCGCGATGGCGTAGGGGCTTCCTGCCGTGCCTTTGCGCGCGTTCTTGCCGACTGGATGGATCGGAGTCAGATAGACCCAGCCGAAGCCGAGCGCGCGCACTTCGTCGAGGCGCGCGACGGCGGCGTTGAAGGTCCCTTGTTCGGTATAGTTGCGCAGGAATATCTGGTAGATGGAGAGGGTCTCTTCGATGCCCATGCCGCTTCGTTGACCGATCATGCCTGTTTCCTCCATTCCGGAGAGTATAAACCGGTTTACGCATTTCGCAACGCTCACCCGGAAAGCCATCCGACAAGAGTCCGGACGAAAGTTGACAAGCGCCGGTCCGGAGGCTAGACTTCCTCTCGTGAAAAACACGTTGACCGTGCTGATTATCGTGGATGGTTCCGACAGGATACGGGCAGCCGGCGCCTCCATTGCGCGCGCCCTGACCGACCGCAAAGTCGTTGTCATGGACGCTGCCGACTTCGCGGCGACCGATCTCCTGCCTGTCCACGCTTGTTTCATAGGTTGCGAGAAACCGCATCCTTCCGGTTTCGGGGAACTGGAACGCGTTCTCAAAGGAATAAACCTCGCCGGCAGACCCTGCGGCCTTTTCTCGCTTGCATCCCCGCAAGCGATCGAGTATCTTCGCGCGATAGTCCGCGACGCGGACTTCCGCCTCAATCCAGCTCCCTTCCTCGCCGAAAAGTCCGGCGATGCGGGCGCGTGGGTTGCGGACACCCTAGGACGGAGATAAGGCTGCGATGGGCAACTCATTCGACCTCGACTCGGCCATCAGGAAGGTCCCGGACTTTCCCAAGAAGGGCATCCTCTTTTACGACATCACGAGCATCCTCGCGGAGCCTCGCGCTTTCCGCTACTGCATCGACCGCATGATCGAACTGTATGCCGACGCGCGCATCGATGCCGTGGCGGCCATAGAGTCCCGCGGCTTCGTCTTCGCCTCCCCTTTCGCCGACCGGCTGGGCATACCGCTGATCCTCATACGCAAGAAGGGCAAGCTTCCCGGCGAGACCATCTCCCGCAAATACCAGCTGGAATACGGCGAAGCCGAGATCGAAGTCCACGGCGCCGACGTCCCCAAGGGCAAACGCGTCCTCGTGGTGGACGACCTGATCGCCACCGGAGGCACCCTGCGCGCCGCGACCGAACTGGTGGTCGCCGCCGGCGCCGAAGTGGCCGGAATATTCGGCGTCGTGGGCCTTCCCTTCCTGAATTACCGATCCATGCTCGGCTCCATCCCCATCACGACCCTCATCGAGTACCATGGTGAATGACGGCTTCCCTGCACTCTCCCGTATTGACATTTTCTCGGATCGATAGTATTTTTCGTCCCGTCGAGCGATGCTGAACGGTCGCGCGGCGCAGCCGATCCCCGGTTGTGTAATGGTAGCACGGCAGACTCTGGATCTGCTTGTGGGGGTTCGAATCCTCCCTGGGGAATATCTTCCGGCCCCTTAGTCTATCGGTTAGGACATGAGATTCTCAATCTTAAAAGAGGGGTTCGACTCCCCTAGGGGCTAATAAAGAGAAGCAAAAGACCCGACCTTTCGGTCGGGTCTTTTAAATTTCCGGGTGGATGCCCCTAGGGGAGTCGATCGTCGATCCCGGGCCGACCGGTAGGGAGGCCGAGGCGCAGGAGGCGCCGAGAGGGATCGGCGCGGCCTGTAGCGAGCGCGCACGACGCGCGCGAGCGGAAGGCGACTCCCCTAGGGGCTAATAAAGAGAAGCAAAAGACCCGACCTTTCGGTCGGGTCTTTTGAATTTCCGGGGAGATGCCCCTAGGGGAGTCGAAACTCCGAACCGTTCCGAGCGGAAGCGAGGAC
>Ga0209727_1000176_pt1 | contig 80736 bp, 73 predicted proteins | sample RifGroC1_FD_183995 | JGI IMG/M metagenome (GOLD analysis project Ga0209727, IMG submission 183995) | Groundwater microbial communities from Rifle, Colorado, USA - Groundwater C1 (SPAdes) (version 2) | ecosystem: Environmental > Aquatic > Deep subsurface > Groundwater | place: Rifle, Colorado... | reverse complement strand
GGAAGGCTGGCGCAGGTCCATGCGCTGGGCCGATACCGGCTTGCCCTGGCCCCTTCCCTCCCCCAACATCCCGAGCCCCGCCTGCGCGGCGGCCTATCCCGGCACCTGCCTCGTTGAAGGAACCTGGTTCTCGGAAGGCCGAGGCACGACCCGCCCCTTCGAGATCGCCGGCGCCCCCTGGATCGACGGGGAACGCCTGCGGGAGGCGCTATCCGCCCTGCGGCTGCCGGGCGCCGTCTTCTCTTCCATCTTCTTTTCACCGACCATTTCCAAGCACAAGGGCGAGACCTGCGAAGGAGTCCTGCTGAATATCACCGACGAAGCCGCGTTCAACGCGCTTGAAACCGGAATCGCCCTCGTGCGGACGATCAAGGAGCTCTGGCCCTCCGAATTCCGTTTCCGCGAAGCCTGGGAGGACCCGAAGGCCTTCTTCTTCGACCAGCTCGCGGGAGGACCGATTCTGCGCGAACGCATTTCCGCGCTTGCCCCGCTGGCGGACTGCATCGCCGCGGCGAACGAGGGGCACGAAGCGTTCCTGCACCTTCGAGCCAATTACCTGATCTACGCCTGAGAGGTGCCGCTCTTACTTGAGCGCACCTTCGGTGAGGCCGGCGATGAACTGCTTGCTCATCGCGAGGAACACGGCCAGGACCGGCAGCACGGCGAGGTTGAGCGCCGCGAAAAGCAGGTGCCATTCGACCGTGTACTCACCGAAGAAGGCCTGGACGCCGAGGGGAACGGTCTTCTTCGCATTGCTCGACAGCATGATCAGCGGGAAGAAGAAATCGTTCCACACGTCGATGAAGTTGAACATGGCCACCGTCGCGAGCGCCGGCTTCAGCAGGGGCAGGTCTATCTGCCAATAGATGCGGAAGGGGCCGGCCCCGTCGATGCGAGCCGAATCCTCCAGGTCCCGCGGTATCTTCTTGAAGAAATTCACGAGCAGGAAAAGGGAGAAGGCGACGCCTCCGGCCGTGTACACGACCACGAGGCTGGACAGGGTGTCCTGCAGGTTGAGCGAGCGCATGAGCAGGAAGATCGGGATGATCGCGAGCCGCGTGGGCAGGGCCAGCCCAGCGATGAGGTACAGGTACAGCCAGCGCCTGCCGCGGAACTCGAATCGGGCGATCACGTAGGCGGCCATGGAGGCGACCAGGATGATCGCCGCGATGGAGAGCGTCGTGACGAGTATGGAATTCTTGAAATACACCGCGAATTTGGCGCGCTGCCAGGCTTCGGCGTAGTTGGAGAACCGCCATATCGCCGGAAGGGCGAAGGGCTTCATGAAGATCTCGCGGGTGGATTTGAGGCTGGAAAGGGCCATGATCCCGATGGGATACAGGTTCGCGAAGGCGAGGGCGAGCAGGAAGAACCATGCGGCGATGCGCTGGGGCAGCTTGAGCTTGAACATCAGGCGTTCCTTTCCACGCGCTTCTCCAGCACGAAGACGTACAGGATGGACACGGGAAACACCACGAGGAAAATCAGCGTGACGACGGTGGCGCCGAGGCCCATGCCCGTCTGGCTGGATCCCAGGCCCCCGAACGCGATGCGGTAGAAAAGGGTGCCGAGCACGTCGGTGGTACCCGCCGGTCCTCCCTGCGATCCTTCCATCGCGTAGACGATGTCGAAGATGTTGAAGGTCCAGATGAACTTCAGGATGCTCGTCGTGGCGATGATGGGCATCAGGTGGGGCAGGATGATGCGGAAGGCGATCTGCGTTTCCGTCGCCCCGTCGATGCGCGCGGCCTCCGTCTCCTCCCGGTCTATGCCGAGCATGGCGGCGAGGTACACGAGCACGTAGAAGCCCAGGCCGCGCCAGGCTGTCACGAAGATGATGGTCGGCAGCGCCAGTTTCATGTCCCCGAGCCAGGGATGCGCCAGGAAACCCAGCCCGACGGCCTTGAACAGCTGGTTGACGAGTCCCCATTGCGGATTCAGGAGCAGGGACCAGAGGAAGCCGACGACCACGATGGAGAGCGTGTTCGGAAAAAAGAAGACGACCTTCAGCCAGCCGCTTCCCTTCATGTTCGCCGCCAGCAGGAAAGCGAAGAACAGGCCCGGCACGACGGACAGGACCAGCGACCAGAAGAAGAAGACCCAGTTATGGTTGAAGGCGCGGTAGAACTCGGTGCTCATGAAGCCCGAGAGCACGTTCCGGTAATTGTCCAGGCCGATGAAGGTCTTGGGACCGATGCCCGCCCAATCGTAAAAGCTGAGGCCGAGGCTGGACGCGAAAGGATACGCGACGAAAAGCGTATAGAGAGCGACGGCGGGAAGCAACATCAGGAACATGGTTCGCTTGAGCACGTCGACTCTCCTCGATTGTTTTTCGGAAACTCGGTGGGGGCGGGCTTCGCCCCCCACCCACCGAGCACCCTTTCACTGGTTATTTCTTGAAAGCGGGATACCAGACGGAAATGCCGTCCTGGAGTTTCTTCGCCAGGTCCTCGGGGGTGATGGCGTCCAGATACATCGCCTGCATGTTCTCCTGCAGGATATTGTAGACGCTGGGGCTGCCGGCGTCGAAGGGAGAGCCGACCCAGTAACGGTTGGTGGAAGCGATGGTGTTCATCAGGCCGTAGCATTCGACCAGCACCGGCCGGTCGGCGGGCATCTTGACGCCTTTCAGTGCGGTCATCTCGCCGGTGAGCGAGGAGAAGGCCTCGCCGTAGCCCGGCGTTCCCGCATAACCGAGGATCTTCAGGGCCGCGTCCTGGACCTTGGAGGCGGCGTTCAGGCCGTAGGAGCCGTCCATGTAGGTATAGGCCTTGGCGGGAAGGGAAGCGTCCTTGGGCGGAATTGGGAAATAGCCGAATTTGAGGTCGGGGTTGGTCTTGAGCCAGTTGGTGGTGCCCCAGATGCCGTAGAAGACCATCGCGGCCTGTCCCATGCCGAAGGTGACGTCCTGTTCGGCGCTCACGTTCGCGGAAAAGTCCTTCTGGTAATACCTCTTGAGGTCGTTCAGGTCCTTGAGCATGCCGACGTACTCGGGATCGGTGAACTTCGCCTTGCCCTCGGCCAGTTTGCCGATCCAGGCGTCGCCGGGGTAACTCACGCCGACCATGGCGTTCTGCATGGCCAGGGTCCAGGCTTCCTTCGCCGTCGCGAAGAAGGGCGTCACGCCGTTCTTCTGCAGGGTTTCGGCCGTCGCGAGAAGTTCGGCCCAGGTGGCCGGCTCCTTCAGGCCGTATTTGGCGAAAATTTCCGTGTTGTAGAAAATTCCGACGATCTGGTTTGCGAAGGGGACGCCCCAGGTCTTGCCGCCGGAACGGATGAAGCTGAGCGATACGTCGGTGAAGTTGGAGAGGTCCACCTTTCCGTCCAGCGCCACCAGGTAGTTGTTGTCCATCAGGGCTTGGGTACGGGCGCCGGGAAGACGGCGGGTGTACATGATGTCCGGGCCGACGCCGCCCTGGAGGGAAACCAGGAGCTTGGAATCGTACTCGGTCGGCGGGAACACCTCGTATTTGATGGACACGTTCTCGCCCTTGGCCTGGAGGGCGGCCTCGGCCGCCTTCCAGACATCGACGTCCTGGGAGCGCCAGCCCCACACGCTTACCACCGCGGCGGGGGCCTTGGACGCGCCCGGAGCTGCGGCGCCTTTTTCGGTTCCGCCCGCGGCCCACGCGGCTGCGGCCATGGTCACGACGATCGCGAATGCTGCCATTTTCTTCATAACTGTCCTCCTTCTCGAAATTCGATCTCAGTATATGGTTATCATTTTCAATATGTCAATTTGGACTGAAATAAATATCCATCATCGCAGACCGCGCCCCGATGCGGCCAGGATGCAGGCGCCTTCGGCGGAGCTGCCTTCGGCCGCGACCGGATACAGATCCCCGAGTTCCCGCCTGACGAGGTCGCAGACGCGGGAACGGAAAGGCGCGTCGTTCTCCAGCAGCCCGCCCCACAACAGGAGGCGCCGGTCATCCACGGACGATCCAGCGCGATCCCGTACCGAACGGCAGAGCAGCAGGAGTTCCTGCGCCGCGTTCTCGTAGATATCGACGGCCAGAGGATCGCCGCGGTCGCGGAACTCGGCCACCAGCGGCGCGGCGCGCGCTATCGCGGCTTTGTCGAAACGTGAATAGACGAAGGGAACAGCGTCTTCCGCGGAATCGAGGCCGAAAAATTCCAGGAGGGAAGCGAGCATCGTAGTGGGGAGGTCGCGGCCCTCGCCGGAACGCAGGGAGCGGAAAAGGGCACGGAAGGAAATATCGAAGGCGCTGCCCTCGTCCCCCAGCCAATGCCCGAGGCCGCCCGCCCGGAAGGTCCGCCCGTCCACGGCGAGCGCATAGGCTATCGAACCGGTGCCAGCGACCAGGAGGAAGCCCCTGTCCGAACGGAGGCCGCCCGCGAGCGCTATCTCGTGGTCGCTCGCGATGAGCAGTGCCGGATCCGGGCCCGTGACCGAACGGAGCGCGCGCTCGACCCGGCCGCGTTCCCCGGCCCTGCCGGCCCCCGCCGCCCCGATGCAGCCCGCGGAAAAGGCGGCCGGAGGGAAGCCGGCGGCGGCGACGCGGTCGAAAAGCTCTTGCAGGTTCCGCTTCAGGCCCTCGTCGCCTACGGAGTTCACATTCGTCGAGGCGCCCTCGGCCCTGGCGAGGACGGGAACCGGATAGCCCGCAGCCTCCGCGGCGCGCACCGCCGCGGCATCCGCGACAAGGAGGCGGGTGGTGCTGCCTCCCCCGTCGATGCCGAAAATCGTCCCGGTGACGCTCATGTCCGTCCCGATTCCTTGCGGTGCAGCTCGATGGCGGCAGCGATCCGCCCCCTGCTCCTCTCCTCCAGGTCGGCGGCCTTCCCGCGATCGACCCCGAGGAGGACCATGAGGATGGCGAGCTTCGGCTTCCGCCCCGCAGCCTCGAAGGCGCGCACCGCTTCCTCCAGAGAACAACCGGTCGCCTGGCGGATGAGGCGCTTGGACCGCTCCACCAGCTTCCGGTTGACGGGCGTGAGGTCCACCATGAGGTTCCGGTAGGTCTTTCCGATGCGGATCATCGCGGTCGTGGTGATCATGTTGAGGGCGAGCTTCTGCGCGGTGCCCGCCTTCATGCGCGTCGATCCCGTCAGTATCTCGGGGCCGACCTCGACGAGTATTTTGTGCCTGGCGTATCCGAAGGTACGCGAATCCGGGTTGCAGCTGATCGCAGCGACAACGGCTCCGAGGCCGCGGGCGTAATCCATCGCCCCTAGCACGTAGGGTGCCTGGCCGGAGGCGGTGATGCCGACGAGCACGTCCTTCGCTTCGAAACCGATGCCCCGGAGATCGGCGACGCCGTCCTCCGAGCGGTCTTCGGCGTTCTCGATCGAACGGACCAAGGCTTCCCGGCCTCCCGCGATCAGGCCCTGGACCATGCGCTCGGGCGTCCCGTAGGTGGGGGGGCACTCGGAGGCGTCCAGCACGCCGAGCCGGCCCGAGGTGCCCGCGCCGATGTATACGAGCTTGCCGCCGGCCTGGAAGCAGGCTACGACGTCGTCCACGAGGGCGGCGATCCCGTCAAGGGCGCGTTCCACCGCGAAGGGCACCGTCTTGTCCTCGTCGTTGATGATGGCGAGGATTGCGCGGGTATCAAGGGAATCGATGTTCTCCGACTTGGCGTTCCTCCGTTCGGTCGCGAAGCTCTCAAGAAGGTTCTGGTCTATCGCGGCGTGCTTCATGTCCTCAGGTCCTTTGGCGGCCATCCCGGCCGTCTCCGCGGGCCGCGCGCAGGGTCCGCTCCATAGCCTCGATGGTTCCGTCCAGGTCGCGGGAGATGAAAAGGGAGAACAGGATATCCACGACGGCGAGCTGGTCGATGCGGGAAGTGATCGCGCCCTGCCGCATGGCGGTTTCGGAGGCGGGGACGCGCAGGGCGATGTCGGCTTCCGCGGCGAGCGGCACGTCGCCTATCTTGGTGATGGTCACGATGACCGCCCCGTTCGATTTCGCTTCCCTCGCGGCGCGCACGATGTCGTCGGTCTCGCCGGAGTAGGAGACGAAGATGCCGACGTCGCCCTTTTTCAGCGAGCAGGCCGCGATGATCTGTACGTGGTTTTCCTGCACGTAGCCGCAGCGCACTCCCACGCGCTGGAGCTTCTGGTAGAAGTCGTAGGCGACGAGGCCGGAGGCGCCGATGCCGAACAGGTGCACGTAGGTCGCCTTCCCGACGGCGTCCGCGGCGCTTTCCAGGGAAGCGGGATCAAGGATGCGCTCCAAGTCGGACAGGCTCTGCCGAGTGCGGGCTATTATGCGTGAGGCGACGGCGGCCGGATCATGGCCGGAATCGAGGTCCATGCTCGGCACGCGTTCCTCACCCCGCCCGCCGAAGGCGTCCCGCGCGAGCAGGAGCTTCAACTCCTGGAATCCCCCGAGCCCGAGCTTCTTGCAGAAGCGGGTCACCGCCGCCTGGCTGGAACCGGATCGCGTAGCGAGTTCGCCGATGTTGTAGTAGATGACCCGCCGGTTTTCGGCGAGCACGAGCTCGGCGATCTTGCGCTCGGATTCGGCGAGGGTATCCATCTTCATGCGTACGAGAAAAAGCGCGTCGTCCATCCCCGCCTGCCTCCGGCTATAAGATAAAATACTATTTCACGATTTACAAACTCGATGAAAATACTTATCATGCATGAATGCTGAACCGTCAAGTAGCGGAAGCCGAAGATTTTGAACCGTCCGCCTTCCCGTCCGCCCGGGAGGTCGCCGGAAAAGCCTGGGTGGACGGGGCCTTCCCCTGCGTCGCCGTCTTCGCGCGCAGGCATGGCGTCGCCGGGACCGCGCTGATCGGCTCCCCCGAGCCGGTCGGAGCGCCCCTGCACGCCGACGCGCTCTTCGACCTAGCGAGCCTGACCAAACCGTTGGCGACCACCCTTCTGGCGCTCCGAGCCATGGAAGCGGGCAGCCTCCGCCTGGACGATTCTCTCGCCCGCCTGCTTCCCGAAGCCTCGGGCGGCCGCAACGGCGCCACCGTCGCCGACCTCCTGAGCCACCGTGCCGGTCTGCCGCCGGTGCCCGATCTGCATCGCTTCTTTCCGGATTCACTCGCCGTCGACCGCGACGAAGCCTGCGCCCGCCTTCTCGCCGTCCCCTGCGACCGGCCGCCGGGGGAGGAGATGGTTTATTCCTGCACCGGGTTCCTGCTGCTCGGCCTCGCCCTGGAACGCATCGGCGGCCTCCGCCTCGCGCTCCTCTTCGAACGCGAGATCGCGCGGCCCCTCGGCCTCTCGCCCTCGGTCGCGGACTCGCCCTCGGTCGCTGCCGCGGCCGGGGGAGCGCGGAAACCGGGCATGGCGACCTTCAGGCCGTCCGCGGACCTGCTCGCGCGGACCGTTCCCACCGAGCTCTGTCCCTGGAGGGGCCGGCGCGTCCGCGGAGAGGTCCACGACGAAAGTTCCTTCTGCCTCGGCGGAGACGGCGGCAACGCAGGCCTTTTCGCCGACCTCGCGGGAACCGCCGCCCTGTTTTCGGTCTACGAGGACGGCGGAAGCCTTCTGAAGCCGGAAACCGTGGCGGCGGCGCGCGGGCTATGGACGGCGGGCCTGTCCCGCCGCCGGGGCCTCGGCCTGCAGCTGCACGACGCCGAGACCTGCGACGGGCCATCCTGGCCCGCCGATTCCTACGGGCATACGGGTTTCACGGGCACCTCCGCCTGGCGTTCCCCGTCCCTGGACCTCACGGCCATTGCGCTGACGAACAGGGTTTATTACGGGAGGGCGGCGACGGCGGACAGGATCGCGGAGTTCAGGCTGGCGTTCCACGGGGCGTTGGCTGCCCCGGTGGATTGAAAAGGCGGATTAAAAAGGCGGATCGAATAGGCGGAAGGCGGACAGCCTCAGTTCGCCTTCGGGCGGAAGAGCCTGAAGTCGATGCCGTACTTTTCGACGCGGAGGGCGATCACCCGCTCGGAAAGACCGAGTTCGCGGGATGCCTTGGCCATGTTGCCTCCCGCTCCCTTGAGCGCGTCCACGATCAGTTCACGCTCCACGGATTCCAGACGAGCTTCCAGACTCCCCCTGTAGCGGGTGCCGGAGGTCTCGGCCGTCTGCAGGGTGGGCGGAAGATGGTAGGCATGGATGACCCCATCGTCGGAAAGGATCACCGCGCGTTCGATCACGTTCTCCAGCTCGCGTACGTTTCCCGGCCAGTGGTAAGCCATGAGCGCGTCGATTGCTGGGGTGGAAATACGTTTGACCGGGGTATCGTGGAGCTTCGCGTATTTTTCCACGAAGTGGTCCGCGAGGAGGAGGATGTCCCCGCCCCGTTCCCGCAGCGGAGGGAGAACGACGGGGAACACGTTGAAGCGGTAGTAGAGGTCTTCCCGGAAGGTGCCCTGCTTCACCATGGCGGCCAGGTCGCGGTTGGTGGCGGCGACGATGCGGACGTCCACGGAAACGGTGCCGCCGCCGATCCGCTCGAACTCGCGGGATTGGAGCACGCGCAGGAGTTTGGCCTGTATCGTCGGACTGAGCTCGCCGACCTCGTCCATGAAGAGGGTTCCGCCGTTCGCCTCCTCGAAACGGCCGATGCGGCGGGAGACGGCGCCGGTGAACGAACCGCGCTCGTGGCCGAACATCTCGCTCTCGGCGAGGGATTCGGGGATGGCCGCGCAATTGAATCGGACGAAGGGAGCCGCCGCGCGCCGGCCACCATAATGGAGGGCGGAGGCTACCAATTCCTTGCCGGTCCCCGATTCGCCGAGGATGAGGACGGGCGTCGTCTTGTCGGCGACCTTCCGCACCAGCTTGTACAGCGATCGCATCGGGCCCGAATTGCCCACGATATTGTCCGGGGCGAATCGCTCGGCCAGCTCCTCGTGGAGGCGGCGGTTCTCCTCCCTGAGCTCGGCGTTCTCCTCGTCGCGCGCCCTGTGCAGCTGCACGGCCTGGGCAAGCATTCCGGCGACCACCGTCAGAAGTTCCCGCTCTTCCTCCAAATCGGAAAGGCCGGGATTCGGGCAATCCACCCCGAGGGTGCCCATGACCTCCCTTCCGAGCTTGATGGGCACGCAGATGAACGCGAGCCGCGAGGTATCGCGGTCCCGCCGGGCGCGCGTCCTATCCAGGAACTCGGGTTCCCCGGCGATGCTCGGCACGACCACGGCTTCCCCGGTTTCGGCGACGCGTCCGGTAATGCCCTCGCCGATCCGGTAGATCCCGCGATTCCTCTCCTCCTCGCTGAGGCCCCACGCGTTCTCGATGTACATGGTTCCCGTCTTGCGGTCCAGGATGGCGAGCACCACGCGCTCCGTGCCGGCCAGGTTGTCCACGATGAGCTTGACGGCGACCGCCATGACCTCATGGATGTCCTTCCCGGAATCTATCGCCCGGCCGAGTTCGAAGAACAGGGGAAGCACGCAGGAGCAGATCGGCGATCCGCAGTCGCGGTTCGTTTTATTCGGGGGCACGGGCGGGCTCCTCTTCGAGCAGGGACGCGAAGGCGCGCCAGGGATCGGACGGCGAGCCTGTCGACCAGCGTTCGCGGACGCGGAAGAGCAGCAGGTCGAGCGCTTCCGGGTTGAGGGTCCTGCCGAGGGCGCTGGCGCAGTGGCGCAAAGCCGAGCGGCCGGAATGCCGGCCGGGTACTATCGATCGTTCGCGGCCGACGCATTCGGGACGGACGAATTCATAGAGAGCGGCATCCTTGAGCAAGCCGTCCACATGGATGCCGGATTCGTGGGCGAAGGCGGCGGAGCCCACGAGCGGCCGATCCGGGGCGATCGGCCGGCCGGAGGCGGACGAGACGACTTCGCACAATTCCGTCATGCGGGTGAGGTCGATGCCGGTCTCCCTTTCATCCTGGAGGGACAAGGCCGCGGCGACCTGCTCCAGCGCGGCGTTGCCGGCGCGCTCGCCGAGTCCCCCGACGGTGACGCTGACCGCCGCTCCCGCCCGGACGGCGGCCAAGGCGTTTGCGGTGGCCAATCCCAGGTCGTTATGGGCATGATACTCCACCTGCGCTCCGATTCGTTCGATCAGGTATCCGACCGCTTCGTGGACGGCGAATGGATCCTGGACTCCGAGGGTATCCGCGTAGCGGACGCGGAAGGCGCCCGCGTCCGCCGCTGCTCCCAGAAGGTCGACGAGGAACGACCGCTCGCTGCGCGAGGCGTCCTCCGCTCCAACGATAACCTCCGCGCCCCTGTCGCGGCAATACGCGACGAGGTATTCCGTCTCCGATATCGCCCGCGGCATCTCCCAGCCGAGCTTCTTTCGAAGCATGAGATCGGAGGCGGGAACGGAAAGGTGCACGAAGCGGGCTCCCGCGCGCAACGAAGCGTCCGCATCGGAACGGCGCATCCGGTTCCAGGCGATCAGGCGGATGCCGGGATTCTCGTCCAAAAGGAGGGTGAAACCTTCCTCGTCCTCCTTCCCCATGGCGGGGACGAGGGCTTCCAGTTCCTCCACGCCGGCGGCGGCGAGGATATGCGCGATATGCGAGCGCTCCCCGCGGGAAAAAGCGACGCCCGCGGCCTGCTCGCCGTCGCGGAGAGTAGTATCGACGATGGTCGCGCGGCCCTTGTTCTTCATGGGTACCTGCGGGTATAAGCGGATCCGTGGGCAACTTCAGGCGAATGGACAGATCGGAGGGTAGTCATTTGGAATTGGATGGAATCGGAATCCGGGCGGCCGAAGCGTGCGACGTTCCCGTTTTGGCGGCGATGATCGCGGAACTTTTTTCCATCGAAGAGGACTTCACTCCCGCGCCGGAGAAACATGAGGCGGGGCTCCGGGCCCTGCTCGCGCGTGCGGACGAAGCCGCAGTTTTCGCCGCCGTCGACTCGGCCGACGGGAAAGCGATCGGAATGGTCACCGTCCAGCTCACGGTCTCCACGGCGGAGGGGGGCCTTTCCGGCCTTCTCGAGGACCTTTTCGTACGCGGCGCATACCGGCGCCGCGGAGTCGCATCCGCTCTGGTCGGAGCGGTCGAGGCCTGGTGCGCGTCCAAAGGCGTTCATCGCGTTCAACTTCTCGCCGACTCAACCAACGTACAAGCTCTTCGCTTCTACGATGCGCAGGGGTATGGAAGAACGCGACTCGCGTGCCGGCGGCGCTTCATCGAATAGCCGCTCCGCCTCAGCCGCGGTCGCGACGGAGGAGCAGAGACGCTCGAGGTCCGAGCGGAGATGCGAAACGAGGACCGCGGTGATGCCGATGCGCGCGAGCAGGTTTCCGAGTTCGTCCGCCAGGCGCGCGCGCAACTCCTCATCCAGGGCGCTGAACGGCTCGTCCAGGAGCAGCACGCGCGGGCGCGCGGCCAGCGCGCGGGCGAGGGCCGCTCGCTGGCGCTGTCCTCCGGAAAGCTCCCTGGGTCGGCGCGATCGCAGGTCGGCGAGGCCGACGAGCTCCAGGGCCTCCTCGGCCGCCTCCCTGTCCACGGCGCCGAAGCGCGCGTTCCCGAGCACGGAAAGATGCGGAAACAGGGCGTAATCCTGGAATACGAGGCCCGCCGAACGTTTCCAGGCCGGTACCGAACGGCGGTTGCCGGAAGAAAACCAGGTTTCCCCGCCGAAGCTGATTTCGCCTGCGTCCGGCTTTTCCAAGCCCGCGAGCGTGCGGAGCAGCGTGGTCTTGCCCGATCCCGAGGGTCCCGCGAAGCCGGAGACGCGGCCATGGGCGAAACGCCCGGCGGCGCGGAACGGGAAACGGCCGCCGCGGCCCGTTAGCGTTTTCCGTATTCTGAATTCGATGCCGTCCATCAGGGAAGGCGCCTCCCGTCGCGTTGAAGCAGGTTCATGAGAGCCACCCCGGCGAGGCTGGTCGCCAGAAGCACCGCGGCGTAGGCGTGCGCGCTCGGGTAATCGAAGGATTCCACAGCTTCGAAGAGGGCGATGGAAGCCGTTTTGGTCTCTCCGCCGATGGCGCCGCCCACCATGAGGACCACGCCGAATTCGCCTATCGCGTGAGCGAAAGTAAGGATGGTCCCGCCGAGAATGCCCGGCAGGATATTGGGGAGTATCACCCGGAAAAAAGTTTCGGTCCGTCCTTTCCCGAGGGTATAGCTCGTTTCCAGGAGACGCGGATCCAGCGAGAGCATCGCCGTTTTCAGGGATTGGTACATGAACGGGAAGCAGACGACGCAACCGGCCAGGACCAGACCCGGAAAGGAAAACAGGAGACGCAGGCCGAAACGTTCGTCCAGGAAACGTCCCGCGGGAGCGGTCGGGGACAGACCCGCAAGAAAATAGAAACCGACGACGGTCGGCGGCAGCACCATCGGCAGCACGGTTATCGATTCGGCAAGGGCAGCCCAGGGGCTGTTCGTGGACAGGCGGATACGGACGAGAGGGGGACAGACCACGAGGAGGATGGCGGTGACCGCCGCGGCGAGCCTGGCGCTGACGAGCAAGGGAGCGGCTTCGACCATTTACGTACCTCCCGGATTCAAAGCGTACCCCGCCGCCCCGAGGACGGCCTGTCCTTCGGGGCCCCGGAGGAAGGCCATGAACGAACGCGCCGTCTCCAGACGCGCTTCCGGATTAGCGCCGCGGCCGTCAGACTTCAGGACGAGGCCGGCCTGTTCGATCGGCGCGTACAGCGAAGGATCCACCTTCGCCCAGGAAATCCCGGAGAAGGCGGGATCGCCGAGAACCGCGGACAGGTTAATGAAACCGGCATCGGCCGCGCCGGTTCGGACGAACTGGACCGCCTGACTCAGGTTCGAACCGTACGCGAATCGGCCGCTCAACCAGGGAGCGAGTCCCGCCTTTTCCAGGGCGTCCATGGCCGCCGCTCCGTACGGCGCGAGTTTCGGCTCGGCGATCGCGATGGAACGATACGCGGGTCCGAGCAGAAAGCCGAGGCCGCCCGAGGGGTCCACCCCGTGGCGGCTCGCTACGCAGAGGACGCCTGTCGCGTAGACGACGGCGCCTCCCGATGCGATGTCCGCATAACCTTCGGAGGCCAAGCGCGCGGCCTGTTCGACGTCCGCGGAAAGGAAGGCATCGAAGGGGGCGCCGCTCCGGATCTGCGCCGCCAAGGCTCCCGATGAACCGAAGGAAGTCTCGACGCCCGTCCGCGGCCGCGCGCGGACGAAAGCGTCGACTATCTTCGGGAGGACGCCGGTGAGGTTCGCCGCTGCGGCGACGCGGATTTTCGTTTCCTGCGCCGGGACGGGGACCGCGGCGAACGAAACCGCGGCGAACGAAACTGCGGCGAACGATACGGCGGCGAACAAGACGATGCGCGCGGGGCGGGCGGGGCGCGCGGGGCGGGCTTTTCCGCTTGGGTTCACGATCCGTTCCTACTTGAGGACAAGCTCTTCCGCGACCGAGTCCGTTCCCATCGCGTCCAGGATGGCGTCTATCTCGTCTTCGCCCCCGACGCCGCCGTACCAGATATTGGCCGGGTATACCGCCAGGATGGGGCCGCGATCGCAGGCCTTCAGGCATCCGGTCGCGGTGACCGTGACCTCGCCCATGCCGCGGTCGGCCAGTTCGGTCTCCAGATAGGCCAGCAGGTCATGCGAACCCTTTTTGGCGCATACGCCCTGCGGCGCCCCCGACGCCCTGAAACTTCCGCATACCAGGATGTGCTTGACCGGTTTGATCATGATTCGCTCCTTTGATTCGAAATGCATCTATTCGAAATTCATCCTTCCAGGATGCCTCTACGCACAACCGCAACCGCGGTTCGCCGCGCCCGAACAACCGCCGGTCGCCTCGCATCCGGTACGCCGGCTCAGGAAGGAAAGATCCTTGCCGGCGGAAACGGCTTCCAGGGCTTCCCCCACCAGTCCTTCCATCACATGGACCTTGATGCCCCGATCCTCCAGGATGCGCCGGGGCGGGGCGCCGATTCCGGAGGTCAGCACGCACTCGCAATCCGAGATGAGGTCGGCAAGCTCGGTCCAGCGCGCGGGGCCGCTGCCCTCCCCCGGCGTCATCCGTATGTCGACCGTTTCGTAATCTCCCGAGGGCCGGACGCGGAAGATGAAGAGGCGATCGGCCTCGCCGAGATGACGGTTCACCAGGAGTCCTTCCCGGCTCGAGACGGCGACCTGTATGGTCCCTCCGTTCGAATTTGACGCGGCGATCGCCTCCGCCTCTTCCTTCACGTCCAATTCGATATCCTTCCCCAAAAGCCCGGCGGCGTCGGCGCGGCAGCGGGAGCAGTGCGAAAGCTGGGGAAGATGGATCGCGGCGGTCCGACGCGCCTCGGCGACGGCCTCCTTGGACGGCTCGCCTGAACTTTCCAGGGCGGTCCCCTTCACCGGCAACAGCGGGATCGCGTTCATGAAGGTCGCGCCCCGGGCGGAGCATTCACGGGCGATGGATCCGACCTCCCCCAGGTTCAACCCGGGGATGAGGATGGTGTTGACCTTCACGACCAAGCCCGCGGCGGCCGCTTCCCCGATACCCTCCAACTGGCGTTCCAGAAGGAAACGCGCCGCATCGACGCCGGTTCGCGCCCGCCCGTCGAACCTGATCCAGGAATACACCCGGCTACCGATACCGGCATCGACGGCATTCACCGTAACGGTCAGGTGCGAAACGCCCGCGTCGACGAGTTCGGCTACCTTGCCGGGAAGGGCCAGGCCGTTCGTCGCGAGGCAGAGCGCGAGATCGGGATGCTTGGAACGCACCAGGCGGAAGGTCTCCATCGTCTCGAGGGGATTGGCCAGGGGATCGCCCGGGCCTGCGATTCCTACCACACGGAGGTTCGGCAAGCGTTTCCTTACGGTATCCACGCGGACGAGGGCCTCCTCGGGCGAGAGGAGGGCCGCAGTGACGCCGGGGCGGCTTTCGTTCACGCAATCGAAGCTGCGGTCGCAAAAGCGGCATTGCACGTTGCAGCGCGGGGCGACCGGCAGATGCAGCCGGGCGACCGCAGCCTTATGGTTCCGATCGAAGCAGGGATGCCCGATCGCCGAGAATTCGGGTTTCGGACTCGGGCGCTCAATAATAGGTGTAACCGACATCGCTGTCCTCCTGCTTCCTTTCGATAAGCGCGTTCACTATCCGATCGAATAATTCCTGCGTACCCCCGAAACCGAGCACGCGCACCCTTTGTCCGCCGAAGCGGTCATGTATGGGAAAGCCCGTGCGAACGAGCGGCACGTCCATTTTCAGCGAAGTCTTGTAACCCTTGCCGTTTCCGATGACCAGGTCGACCGGCTCCCCCCGCTTCTCCGACGCGCGCGCGGCCGCTTCCGCCTGCGCGAAGTCCCTTCCCTCGCCTTCGGGGAGCAAGGGAATCATGCCGATCTCCCGCAGGAATCCCGAGAGCGCTTCGACATGGTCCGGGTCCCCGTAGAGCAGGGCGCGTTTCCCGAAGACGTGCTTGTGCGCGTCCACGTACGAGTCCAGAAGCCGCGCCCGTTCCGCCTCGAGCGCGGGGGGAAGGCACTTTCCGGAAAGATCGGACAGCACGGACATGAAGGCGTCGGTCGCCCGGATGCCCACTGGAAGGGGCATCGCATGGCGCGGAACCCCGTGGGCTTGCTCCAGGAAGCCTGCGGCCGAACGATCCGCCGAAAAATCCGCGCCGAATTCGATCGCGGCGCTTGCCCCCCGCATGCGGGAGAGCGACGCGACGGTGGTTCCCCCTTCGGGAAGGAGGCGGTGCGCCTTCCATGGCCCGCCGTCGAGGGTGTCCGAATAATCGGTGGCCAGGATCGCTTCCAGTCCGAAGGCCCCGATATCGGCCTTCAGGCTCCGGAGGTCGGCCGGAGAGACCATCGCGGGGAATAGGGCCACGGTCGCCGGCGCGGCGCACTTCCTAGCTCCCTGGGTAGCGCATGGCGCGGCATCCGCCCCGGCGTCCGCCTCGGCACCCCGCGGGTTGGTCGCCTCGGTCAAAGCCCGCAGCGCCGCGCGGAATCCGTCGCGGTGGCTGCCCCGATAGCTCGGCGTGGAAACCGCGACGATCAGCGGAGCTCCGCCGCCGCCTGCGCCGGTGCCGCCTGCGCCGGTGCCTGCGCCGGCGGCAGCAGCGGCGGAGGCAGCGCCAGCCGCGCCGCCGGACATGCCCAGCGAACGCCGGACGTAGGCCGCGTCTTCCCCGATGGTCTCGGCCAGGCAGGTGGTGGCCACGCCGACTAGGGCCGGGGCGTATTCGCGCACCACGTTTTCCAGGGCCAGGCGGAGATTTCCCGCGCCGCCGAATACCGCCGTCTCCTCGGTGAAGCTCGAACTCGCCACGTCGAGCGGCTCGCGGAAATGGGAGATAACGTAGCGGCGGATATAGGTGGCGCAACCCTGGGAGCCGTGAAGGAGGGTCATGCCCCTCTCCACTCCCGCGAACGCGATCGTCGCGCCCAAGGGAGAGCAGACCACGCAGGCGTTCCGCGTGACCTCGCAACGTTCGGCGACATTCTCCGTCTTCATGATACGGCCTCCCCGCTCCGCCCATGCCCCGCCAGCAGCTTCCAAACGGGACTCGTGGCGGAGGCGTGCACCTCGCGGGCGAAGTTCACCATGCCCTCGAATCCGGCCAGGGGGATTTTCCGTTCGTGGTTGTGGTCGCAGAAGCCGATGCCCAGCTTGTAGGCGATCGGCCGTTCCTTGACGCCTCCGATGAAAACGTTCGCCCCCTTGAGCTGCAGGAAGCGCGAAAGCTCGGCGGGATTCGAATCGTCCACGATGATCGTGCCCGGATCGCACAGGGCGCTCAGGTTGCGGTAATCGTCCGCGTTTCCCGTCTGCGAGCCGACGAGGACGGTCTCCACGCCGATGAGGCGCAGCGCCTTCACCAGGGACCGGGCCTTGAAGGCGCCGCCCACGTAGATGGCAGCCCTCATGCCTTCCAGGTCCTTCCGGAAAGCCTTGAGCGCGGGGAGCGCCTGAGCGAGTTCCTCGGCCACGATGACTGCGGCCCGCTCGGCAAGGGCCGGCTCCTCCGGGAAAGCGGTGGCCACCGCGTACAGGGCCTCCGCCATATCGTCGATCCCGAAATAGGAAACCTGGATGAAGGGAATCCCGTACCGTTCCTTCATATCCTTGGCCAGATAGGTCATGGAGCCCGAACACTGGACCACATTGAGCCGGGCGCGGTGGGCGCCCCGGATCTCGTCCACGCGCCCGTCGCCGGTCATGACCGACTGGACGCGGATGCCCATGCGCTCGTAGTAGCGCCGTATGATCCAGGCTTCGCCTGCCAGGTTGAATTCCCCGAGGATATTGATCGAATAGGGACTCCCGGCCACTCCGCTCTCGCCCCGGTACGAGGCCGGATCGCTCTCGGCCGTTCCGATCAGGGCGGAAAGGGCATCGCAGGCGGCGCGATAGCCGTCCTTCTTCGTGCCCTTGAAACCCTCGGAGTGCACCGGCAGCACGGGAATGCCCCTTTCCCTTGAAACCTGCCTGCAGACCGCGGCCACGTCGTCGCCGATGAGGCCCACGATGCAGGTGGAATACACGAAGGCGGCGCGGGGCGCATGCTCAAGTATTAGGGCGGAAAGGGAGGCGTATAAGCGCTTCTCCCCTCCGAACACCACGTCGGTTTCGCGGAGATCCGTGGAGAAGGACAGTCGATGCAGCTGGGGTCCCGTGGAAACGGCGCCCCGGATGTCCCAGGTATACGCCGCGCAGCCGACCGGTCCGTGAACCAGGTGGACCGCGTCGGCCACCGGATAGAGCACGACCCGGGACCCGCAGAAAACGCAGGCCCGCTGGCTCACGCTCCCCGCGAGGCTCGGCTTGCCGCACACGAGCTCGGACGGACCCTCCCCCGCCTCCGACACCTGGCCTTCCCGTCCCTCCAACACCGCGAAACCGCCACCCATACCGGAACCTCACATGACCAATTCGAAACTTTCGTTCGGGGCGTCGCGATCCTGCCGGTCCATGAGTACGCCGAGGATCTTTTCCATTATCCGCATCGCGCCCCGGTACCCCACGCAGGCGAAATCCGCATGGCCGATCCGGTCCATGATGGGAAATCCGAAGCGCACGAAGGGGATGCCTTCGTCGCGGGCGATGAACTTCCCGTAGCTGTTGGAGATCAGCAGATCCGTCGGGTCCTGCTTGAGCTTCTGGTGGAGGGCGAACAGGTCGCCGGGCGCTCCCCGCCAGTCGCCTTCCTCCGCCGCCCCGATGAGTTCGGTCAGGCGGGCGTCGAAAGCTTTCCCCGGAGTGCCGGTGACCACGTACTTCACCTTCATGTCCAGGTCCCGCAGGAACTCGGCGAGCGAACAGAGCTGGTCGGGATCGCCCGCCAGGGCCACGGTCTTGCCGTAGGTGTACTGATGCATGTCAGCCATCATGTCCAGGAGGCGTCCGCGTTCCTTGACGATAGTTTCGCTCACGGCGACGCCCGCGACGCGGCGCAGGGTATCGATGAAACGGTCGGTGGCCGCCAGCCCTATCGGAAGGTCCAGCATCTCGCAGGGCACCTTGCACTTGGTGTCCAGAAGTTTGGCGGCGGGTCCCGAACAATACGGGCCGAGGGCCACCGACGCCTTGGCGTCCCCCAGCCTGCGGATATCCTCCAGTTTGGTACCGCCTTCGGGGTACATCTCGAAGCGTCCGGTCAGGGGTCCGTCCAGCACCCCGCTCGTGTCGGGCAGCAGAACGTAGGGAACCTCCATCGATTCCAGGAGGCGCTTCAGCTCCGCCATGTCCGCCGGTTCCACCCAGCCGGGGAATACCCCTATCGTTTCCGTCTTCTTACCCGTCTTCTCCGCGAAGTAGTCCACGAAGGCGCGGACCATGGAGCCGAAACCGGTCGCGTGGCTGCCGATATAGCTCGGCGTGCTCGCATGGAGAACGAAGCGTCCGGAGGGGATCTTGCCCTCCAACGTCGCCTTCCCGATGATCTGCGGCAGATCGTCGCCTATCGTTTCGGACAGGCAGGTCGTATGCACCGCTATGATCTGCGGATCGTAGAGCGTGAAGATCGTATTGAAAGCCTGCAACAGGTTGCTCTGACCCCCGAATACCGACGAGCCCTCGGTGAAGGACGAGGTCGCCGCCATGACCGGCTCCTTGTAGTGCCGGGTCAGCGTGCTTCTGTGGTAGGAGCAGCATCCCTGGGAACCGTGGCTATGCGGCAGGCAGCGGTGGACGCCGAGGGCGGCGTACATCGCCCCGATCGGCTGGCAGGTCTTGGCCGGATTTATGGTCAGGGCCGTTCTCGGCGGCGACTCCGCCTCCGTATGCTTCAGGTACAATTCAGTTGCCATAAGTTTCTCCTGTTGCGGGAATGAAAAAATCCGGTTTTTCGTTCCTGGCGGCCATCATTCCTTCCAGGCATAGGAACCGGAAAGCTGGGGAGCGCTTTCCCAGGGCGCCTTGAGCTTCCTCCAGACCGAGCCGTTCACCAGGCGGTCGATTTCACGGTAGAAAGCCGCGGCGCCGCGGAAACCCGCGTAGGGACCGCCGATGTCGTAGTTGTGGAGCTGCTTGAGCGGGATGCCGTGCTTCTGGACCACGTACTTTTCCTTGATGCCCGCGCAAAGGAGATCCGGCCTCACCAGTTCGATGAGCTTTTCCGTCTCGTAGTGGCTGACGTCGTCGATGACGAGGCTGCCCTCGGCCATTTCGCTCATCATGCCCTCGTACTCGTTCATCGGCAGGCCCTTCGCCTTGAGCTCCGCCAGCTGTTCGCCGTTGCGCCTCGGCGAGTATCGCTCCGGATCGCGTTCGATATGGAGCTCTTCGATATTGCGGCTGTCGGCGTCGATCTTGATGCTCGGGAGCACCTTGCGGCCCTCGTAGTCGTCCCGGTGGGCGAACTCGTAGCCAGCGGAGATCACCTTCATGCCCAGTTCCTTGAACAGGTCCTGGTAGTGGTGCGCGCGGCTGCCGCCGACGTACATGAGCACGCTCTTGCCTTCCAGCCGCGGCCTGACGCGGGAGAGCTCCTTCCTGACTTCGACCATTTCCGCCTCGATCAGGGCCTCGGTCCTCGCCGTAAGCTCCGGATCGCCGAAGTACTCCGCAAGGTGCCGCAGGGATTTGGCCGTGGAGGCAGCTCCGATGAAGTTGACCTTGAACCAGGGCACGCCGTATTTCTTCTCCATCATGTCGGCCATGTAGTTGATGGAACGGTGGCACATCACGAGATTCACGTCCGCGAAGGGCGCCTGTCCCATGGACACGAAGGTCGAATTGCCGGAGAAGGTCGTGACCAGGGTCACGCCGAGTTCCTCCAGGATACGTTCCAGTTCGAAGGCGTCGCCCCCGATGTTGTATTCGCCGAGCATGTTCACCTTGAACTTGCCGACGGGTTCTACCGGGTTTTTCCCGACGACATGGGTGAAGACCGCGTTGTTGGCGATATGGTGGCCCGCCGACTGGGAAACGCCCTTGTAGCCTTCGCAGGACATGCCGAACACCGTGATGCCGAGCTCCGCGCTCATGTCGCGGGCGACCGCGTGGACGTCGTCGCCGATGAGGCCGACCGGACAGGTGGAGAAGATGGCGATGGCCTTCGGCTTGAAGGTTTCGTAGGCCTCCCTCACCGCCACGCGCAGCTTCTTCTCTCCGCCGAAGACGATGTCGTTGTCCTGCAGGTCCGTGGACAGGCTGTACGGCATGAAGTTGTCCTCGGACGGCCTCTCCGTCCGGGTCTGGTTCCGCCTCGTCAACCAGCTATAAAAACCGCAGCCGATGGGGCCGTGCGTTATCTGCAGGATGTCGCGCGTCGGCCCGACGACGACGCCCTTGCAGCCGGCGTAGGTGCAGCCGCGCTGGGTGATGATGCCGGGAAGGGTCCGGGTATTGGCCTGGATCTCCGCGGGCGCGCCGTTCGCGTCCTTACGGTTGACGACGATCTGCTTTTCCCGCTTCCTCGCGATCTTCGCGGGGTACGCGCCCAGCAGCGCTTTCTTGACGGCGGCCGCTTCCGCCGCTCCCATGACCGGCTCGCCGACCGCCCCCACAAGGGGCAGGTCGATCGTCGCCGAATTAAATTCGCCCATGTTGTTCCTCACAATTCGTCCAGGACGCGGTCCCCCGACTCTGCCGTCCGTACGCGGTACGCCTCGGAAACGGGAAGCACGAAGATCTTGCCGTCACCCGCCTTTCCCGTCCGATTGACGGCGATGATCGTTTCCACGGTCTTCCTCACCAACCCGTCGGGAACGATGATCGTAAGCCAGCGCTTGGGGATGAGCCGCTGCGACTGCCCCAGCTGGGCGATCGCTTCCTCGTACCCTTTCTCGGCGCCTTTCAGCACCGTGAAATCGACCATACCCTTGCCCCTGCCCAGGCATTCCCTCGCCGTGAAACTCGGGATGTTCGCGTCGCCGAGGGCCTTCTTGGTCTTGTTGATCATGTTCATACGGATGACGGCCATGACCTCTTTCATGTCTCGGCTCCCACGGCCGCCGGGACGTCGTCCTCTTCCTTGATTCCGCTGGAGACCGTATAGACTTCCTCCACCGGGCTCACGAAAATCTTTCCGTCTCCGTAGCTGCCCTTGTCGCCGGTCCGCGCGGCGGCCATGATCGTCTTCACGACATAATCCTTGTCCTTGGATTTCACCACCGTGATCAGCAATTCCTTGGGCAGCTCGTCGTAGGTTATCTCCCCTATCTTGATGCCGCGCTGCTTTCCGCGACCGACCACGTTCACCTTGGTCACCGCGGGGAAACCCGCTTCCATCAGCGCTTCCATCACCATGTCGACCCGCTCGGGCCTGACTATCGCCCTCACCATCACCATTTCACGCCTCCTTAATTCGCTATGCCGTATTCCATCAGAAGGCTCTCCAGCTCTTCGGTGGTCAGGGGTTTGGGTATGACGAAGGTCGTGTTCTCGTGGATCTTCTTCGCCAGGGTCCGGTATTGATCGGCTTGGCCGTGGGTCGGTTCGAATTCGATCACGGTCTTCCGGTTTATCTCCGCGCGCTGGACCATGTTGTCGCGGGGAACGAAGTGGATCATCCGCGTGCCGAGTTTGGCAGCGAGGGCTTCGATCATCGCCTGCTCGTTGTCCACCTGGCGGCTGTTGCAGATCAGCCCGCCCAGGCGCACGACGCCGGCCTCGGCGAATTTCACGATACCCTTGCAGATGTTGTTCGCCGCGTACATCGCCATCATCTCGCCGGAGACGACGATGTAGATCTCCTCGGCCTTGCCCTCGCGGATCGGCATCGCGAAGCCGCCGCAGACGACGTCGCCGAGGACGTCGTAGAAGACGTAGTCGAGCGCCTGGGATTCGGCGTACGCGCCCAATTGTTCCAGCATGTTGATCGAAGTGATGATCCCGCGCCCGGCGCATCCGACCCCCGGCTCCGGTCCGCCCGACTCCACGCAGGTGGTGTTTCCGAAGCCCACCTTTGCGATGTCCTGGAGTTCCAGGTCCTCGCCCTCCAGGCGCAGGGTATCCAGCACCGTGTTCTGGGAAAGCCCGCCCAACAGCAGGCGGGTCGAATCCGCCTTCGGGTCGCAGCCCACCACCATGATCTTTTTCCCCATCTCGGCAAGGCCCGCTACCGTATTCTGCGTGGTCGTCGACTTGCCGATGCCGCCCTTCCCGTAAATTGCCACTTTCCGCATCATCGCACTCCTCAAGAGGTTGTCGCGATTGATAATGCAAAAGGCGTGCCAAAACAGGGAAGATTTCGGATATAAATGAGTGAATTTTCTAAGTCTTTATCACAGAATATATTAAACAGCTAGTTGCGATTATTGTCTTTCAAGGTATCTGCTGGAAATGCACGGGGAAGCCGCCGTATTCCCACGCATCGGTGGCTTTCCGTTCGATGGTACCAAAACGTCGGATCATCAGGAAACGAACTGGCTCTCATACAGGCTCTTGTACCTTCCCCCGAGGGCCAGCAGTTCGTCGTGGGTGCCTGCCTCCGCGGTCGGGAAGGCGTCGTCTCCGCGGGCAATCCCCCTATCCTCGATTCGGAGGATGAGCTGGGGCTGCGCGATAGAAGCCGCGGCCGACGCGAGCATCGCGATCGCGGCCGATTCGACCCGAAGCCGACGCGACCTGTCCCTTGCGCTCGCCCAGATAGGCTTACATCCGGAGCAACAAAGGAAACCCGGAACCGCGGTTCGGCATCGGCATCCATCCCGGCTCCCGGATGACCAGCAAATGAGAGAAAGCGCAGGGGGATCGCTGATTCCGCAGGCATACAAAGCCATGGTAAGTTGGCCCCATCATGCAGTGGACCCAGACCTTCGATCCCTTCTCGTCGCCCGCCTTCTCGGCGCTGATCGCGACCGTCCCGTTATTGGTATTGTTCGTCTTCCTCGCCGCGGGCAGGGTGAAAGGATGGATAGCCGCGCTTTGTTCGGCCGGCGTTTCGCTCGCGATCGCCGTGGCTTTCTGGCGGATGCCCGCGGCGGGCGCACTGTCCGCGGCACTGTTCGGCTCGGCGTTCGCCCTATTCCCGATCATCTGGATACTTATCGCCGCGCTCTGGATATACCATCTCAGCGTGGATTCCGGCCAATTCGAGCGCATCAAGGCCATGCTCGGCGGCATGACGAACGACCGGCGGCTCCAGGCCCTCTTCATCGCCTTCGCGTTCGGATCCTTCCTGGAGGGTACGGCCGGTTTCGGGGTACCCGTCGCCATCACTTCCGCCATGCTCGTCGGGCTCGGCTTCGATCCCATACTCGCCGCCACGCTCTGCCTTTTGGCCAACAGCTCCCCCGTCGCCTTCGCGGCCGCGGGGGTCCCCATCACGGTCGCGGCCCAGGCGAGCGGATTGGATCCTCTGGAGATCGGCTCCTTCGTCGCCCTCCAGCTTCCCCTGCTTTCCCTTTTCATGCCGCTTTGGCTGTCGGTATTCCTGTGCGGATGGAAACGGAGCCTTGAGATCTTGCCGGCCATCCTGGTCGGAGGGCTTTGCCTGGCGCTGACCCAGCTCATCGTATCGATGACCCTGGGGCCCTGGTCCACCGGCGTCGTCTCGGGGCTCGCGACCGTAGCAGGCCTCGGCATCCTGATGAGGTTCTGGAAGCCGAAACGGAGCTGGGATTTCGGCGACCGGATCGCGGCGCCGACGGAACGGCGCGCGGACTTCACCTTCGCCGAGGCGCTCAGGGCTTGGTCGCCGTATCTCCTCACTTCCATCTTCGTCCTATTGTGGAGCACGCCCTTCATCAAGAATCTGCTCAAACCCACGGCATTCAGGCTGGCATGGCCCCTGCTCCCGGGCCCGGTCTTTCTGGATCTCTCCGTCCTGTCGTCTTCGGGTACGGCGATTTTCGCCGCAGGCCTGCTTTCCGTCTTCATCCTGCCCGATCTCGGCCCGCGGAAAGCCCTCGCCGCCCTCGGAAAGACCATCGGGGACCTGCGCTTCACCATTCCGACCGTTTGCCTCGTCATGGCGAACGCTTCGGTCATGAACCACTCCGGGATGAGCACTTCGATCGCCCTCCTCCTCGCGGGCACGGGACCGCTTTTCCCGCTATTCGCCCCCCTGCTCGGCTGGATCGGGGTCGTGCTCACCGGATCGGACACGTCGTCGAACGCGCTCTTCTGCTCGCTCCAAAGGACGACGGCAGATCGGCTCGGACTGAATCCTTCGCTCATGGTCGCCGCGAACACCTCGGGCGGAGTCGCGGGCAAGATGATATCGCCGCAGAGCCTCTCGGTGGCGACCGCATCGTCCGGACTCGCGGGCCGGGAAGGCACCCTCTTCCGGGCAGCTTTCCCGCACAGCATCGCGATGGCGCTGATGATCAGCCTGATCAATCTCGGCTTGTCGTTCCTGTTCTAGGCGCGTCCGGTTCCGCCGCACGCGCCTTCAGCGCGGCTTTGTCCTCGTACATGCGCCGGTCCGCGACCGCAACGAGCTCGTCGTACTCGATGCCGTCCGCGCCGAAACGCGCGATTCCGAAACTGAAGCCGCAAGTCAGCGCAACGCCTTCGAACGGAACGGATTGCGCGAGCATCAACCGGCGCTGCTCATCGAGCCGGGCCGAAAGCCCTTCCTCCTCGCCTTGGAACAGGATGGCTATGAATTCGTCCCCGCCGAAGCGGGCGAGGATGTCGGAGGCGCGGAACCGCTCCTTCATCTCCCGGGCGAAGTGACGGATCAGCTCGTCTCCGGCGAGGTGGCCGAGGGTATCGTTCACCTTTTTCAGACCGTTGAGGTCGAAGAGCGCCAGCGAGAAGCGGTCGCCGTACCGGACGGCCTTGCTCCGGATCACCGAGAAGATGCTCTCGAAGTAGCGGCGGTTGAAGAGGCCGGTCAGCTTGTCGTGCTCGGACTCGAAAACCGTCCGCTCGACGGACTTGAACATGCCTATCGCGATGGGAATCTGGGACCTGAGGTATTCCATGAGCGCATGGTCGGTTTCGTCGAACACGTTGTTCCGGGAGCTGTCCAGGTTGAAGAGGCCGTAGAAGGCCCCGCCGATGGTGATGGGGGCGCTCATCGAGGAGCGGATGGTTTCGCCTTTCGTGTTTTTGAGCAGGGTATCGGGCATGCCGCGGGTCCGCATGAAGTCCTGCAGGTCGTTGATGATGAGCGTCTCGCCGGGCTCGCTGTCGGATTCCTTCCATTGGAAAGTATCCTCCACCCTTACCCGGAAATCCTTCGTCTCCGAGCGCGAGTATCCGGATACCGCGGCGATGCGGAGCATCCTGTCCTCGCCGACGAGGAGGATGCAACCGACGTCGGCGTGGTCGATCGCCGCAAGGACCTTCTCAAGGATGATGTCGAAGAAACGGTCGAGATCGGCGGCCTGCAGGATGGAGTTGTTGATCTCCAGGATCGCGTCCTTGAGCCGCATGAGCTGAGCTATCTTGCGTTCCGACTCCGCCTGGGCGCTCAGGTCGCTGATCGTACCCGAGGACCCGCCGATGCCGCCCCGGCCGTCGTCGATCGCGGCGACGTTCAGCAGGAAGGTCCGCTCGAAGCCGTCCGAGGGGAGCGCGAAGGTCGCGGACGCGCGGGTTTCCCCTCCTGACGCGAGGGCGGCGTCGACCTCGGCGAATGCGGCCGCGGTGGTGTCCGTCCGCAACTGTGCGATCGTCCGTCCGAGAATCCGTTCCTCCGGCAGATCGAGAAACAAGCGGAAGCGCTCGTTGCAGCGCCGGATCCGCCGGTCCCGATCCCGATAGAAAACCGGATTGGGTATCGTGCGGAAGATGGTCTCGAGGATCTTGCGGTCCTCTGCCCCATCGCAGTCTTGTCGCCCGTTGACGCTCTCAGGCTGAGCTGCTTTTTTCATAAAACCTCGAACGGAAAGCATAGCCGATTCCGCTTCAGGAATCTACCCGCTCCGCGTTTTGACTGCGCTGATGAGGGCCGCACCGCAGCCGCCGTACATGGATGGATGATCCGCGGCAAACGCCGGGATGTGCTAAGATTGAATGATTCATGCAGCAGCGGAGGCTGTCATCATGTGGTTCGCGGTATCGCTCGCCGTTGCTTTCGGACTCCTTTCGCTCGTCCTCGCGGCGGTATTAATCCGCGTTTCCGCGACCGGCCGCGCGGCTTACGGAGGCGGGCGGCACCGGGATTTCGCGGCCCGGCTGGCGGAGTCCGAGCGGCGGATGCGCCTCACCCTGGAGGCGACCCGCATCGGAACCTTCGATTGGGATCTCGGGAACGATAGCTGGAGTGCGTCTCCCACTTTCTATTCGATGCTGGGCTACGAACCGATCGTCGGTCCCGCCGATAGGCGCGAATGGCTGGAACGCGTCCATCCGGAGGAAGCCGCGCAGGTTCGGGAGAGGCTGCTGTCCGTTTTCGATCCGGACTTCGATTCGATGGAATTCGAAGCGCGTTATGCCCATGCCGATGGCGGCTATCGTTGGGAGCGGGTTTCCGGCTACCCGGTCGAACGAGGAAAAGACGGCCGGGCGACCCGCATCCTCGGCATCAGGAAAAACATCAACGACCGGAAGGTCGCGGAGGAAGCCCTCCGCGTCAGCGAGAAACGGCTCCGCAGCTTCTTCGAGGATTCCGCCATCTCCATCTGGGAGGAGGACTTTTCCGCGGTCAGGGAGCGGATCGAGGCGGTCCGCGCGACGGGAGTCGCGGACTGGGAAGCATTCTTCGCCCGGCGCGAACGCGTCGTCGAATTCGCTTCGCTCGTGCGGATCCTGGACGTCAACCGCGCGACCGTCGAACTGCTCGAATGCGACTCCAAGGAGGAAGCGCTGCGGAGCCTCCCCGTTTTCTACGACGAAGAGGCTGTCGCTACCTTCCGATCCGAGCTCGCTTCCCTCGCCGCGGGACGGCTTTCCTTCGAGTGCGAAGCCATGCTCAACACAACGACAGGAAGGCGGGTCTTCCTCCAGCTCAAGCTGAGCGTTCTTCCCGGCCACGAGGAGAACTGGTCGCGCGTCCTCGTTTCCATGGTGGATCTTTCGGAGCGCAAGGCCGCCGAGGAGGCGCTCCAGGGTTCGCTGCGGGAGAAGGAGCTTCTCCTCAGCGAAATCCACCATCGGGTGAAGAACAACCTGCAGATCATCTGCAGCCTCATAAATCTCCAGCTCGGGGGGGCGGACGAGGCGTCCGGCTCGGTCCGTTCCCTCCGGGACATGGAGGCCCGCGTCCGATCGATGTCGTTCGTCCACGAACTGCTTTACCAATCGGACGACTTCGCCTCAGTCGACTTCTCGCGATACGTAAGGCAACTCTGCGACTATCTGATGGAAGCCTACGGCATCGACGCGGGCCGGGTCCGCGTGGAAATAGCCGTCCAGGACATCCGCCTGTCGTTGGACAAGGCCATCCCCGGCGGCCTCATCGTCAACGAGCTTTTCTCGAACGCCTTGAAGCACGCCTTCCCCGGCGACCGCTCCGGCACCGTGCGGATCGGATTGAAGAGCGCGGACCGCGGCTTCGTGTCGCTCGAAGTGCGGGACGACGGCGTCGGAATCGCGAAGACGGAACGGGAAGCGAAGCCATGTGCAGAACTCGGCTCCAACCTCGTTGAGAGCCTCGCCCAGCAACTGAACGGATCGTACCGCCGCGAGACCGTCGGCGGGGTGTCGGTCAATATAGTCTTTCCGGCATAGCCGGCGTAGCCTGTCCTGCAGGCGCCCGTCCTGCGTTTCCGCAAGCTTCGTGACACTTACCAAAGGCCGCGTCTTGGGATACACAGGTCGGATGATATTGAAACTGCTGGGCCACAGCGCCAACGACCTGTTCTGGTTTATCCTCCCCCTGGTGCTTCCCTTCCTGTTGGTGAAGTACGACCTCAGCTACACTGAGGCCGGAGGGATACTCTCCGTCTATCTATTCGTGACCGCCGTGGGTTCCCTCATCCTCGGAAAGCTTTCGGACCGTTTTTCCCCCAGACGGATCCTCGGCTATGGTTTCCTGCTGGCTTCCTCGGGCTTGATCGCATCGGGCTTCGCCCCGAACCTGGCGCTCTTCCTTCTGCTCATTTCCGTCACGGCCGTGGGAGTCAGCACCTTCCATCCGGTCATGTACGCGATCATCGACGAGACCTACCCGGAAAACAAAGGCAGGGTGATGGGGCTGTACGAAAGTTTCGGCACCGGAGCCCTCCTGGTCATGTTCCTGGTCAACGGATACCTTTTCAAGGGGATAGGAATCCGGGGAGTCCTGATTCTCACAGCCATGCCCGGACTCGTCATCGGGCTGCTCTACTTTTCGCCCTCCCTCTTTCCCCTCGCCGCCCGGAAACCTCACGCGAAGCCGGCCGCCTCCGGCACGGCCGCCCGAAGCGAACTCATCCGTTTCGTCGTCTTCCTCCTGAGCGTCATCCTGCGGGTAATGGGCGTCACGGCCATCCTCAATTTCCTGCCGACGATTTTCGCAAACTTCCTCGGCTTTGAAGGCAATATGGCGGCCTACGGTACGGCCTTCTTCTTCGCCGGCGCCATCTTCGGTGCCCTGATCACCGGAATATTTTCCGACCGTCTGAATCCATTCGCGATCCTCATCTTCAGCTCCACTATGATAGTCCTGGCTATCCTGGAATTGTCCCTGGCCTTGCCCGGTTGGATCTATCCTCTCGTGATCGTCCAATTCGGTTTCTTTACGTCCGGGTGCATCATCAACCAGAATCTGCTGATGACGAGCCTGGGCAGGCACCTCGGCAAGGGGGAGGTTTTCGGCGTCCTCATGGGCGTCATGACCCTCACCTCCGCGGGCAGTCCCACCCTTTTCGGGATGCTCATCGACTTCGCGGGTTTCCACGCCGCGCTCAGGATTTTCAGTCTGCCCCTGCTTTTCAGCATCATGATCCTGATCGTCCTGTTGCGGTCCGACTTGGCCGCGAAGAGGAGCCCGGTCCAAGCGCCGTAAACTCATCGAAGGCGTCGCCTGCGACATACGCGCGGCTCCTTCCCCGGCCTTTGCGCCCGGCTTCCCCCTCCCGCCCCGCCCCCCCCCAATACATTTGCCTCGACCTCCATACCTGATTATTTTAGTCACATTACTCTTGAATCAGGAGGGAACCATGTTACGATTCGATTCATCCTCATCCGCCGGAAAGCTCGCCGGAGCGGTCGCGTTGTTCATCACGTTATCAGGCATCGCCGGCGCCCAGGGACTTCCGCCCGCGGAAGCCGATGTCGCCGCTCGGTTGGCCGAATCGCCGCGGCACGGCGAATGGGTAAGCTATGATGCGGGCCAGGGGGACAGGACCGATGCCTGGATGGTCTATCCGGAACGGGCCGACAAGGCCCCGGTCGTGGTGGTCATCCACGAAATCTTCGGCCTGAACGACTGGGCGCGGGCCGTAGCGGATCAGCTGGCGGCGGACGGCTTCATCGCCATCGCGCCCGACTTCCTGAGCGGCAAGGCTCCGGACGGGAAAGGAGGCAGCGTCGCGCTCGGAGCCGACGGTTCGCGGGCGGCGATCGCCAAACTGGATCCCGTCGAAATAGTCCGCAGGCTCAACGGCGCCGCGGCGTACGCGACCTCCTTGCCCTCCGCGACCAGGGCTTACGGCGTGGTCGGTTTCTGCTGGGGCGGCGGTATCTCCTTCGCCTGGGCCACCCAACAGGGCGCGCTCGGCGCGGCGGTCGTCTATTACGGAACCTCGCCGGCCGCCGCCGCCCTCGCTGCGGTCAAGGCCCCGGTGCTCGGCCTATACGGCGGCGCCGACGCCCGCGTCAACGCGACGGTTCCCGCAGCCAAAGCTGAAATGGCACGGCTCGGCAAGCGCTATGAAACCGAAACCTACGACGGGGCGGGCCACGCCTTCCTGCGCCAGCAGACGGGGCAGAACGGCGCGAACATGGCCGCCAGCCGCGCGGCCTGGCCGCGGACGGTAGATTTCCTGAAGGGATTGCTGGAAGCGAAACGGTCCGACGTTTCGCCGGCCGCGCCCGCGCTGGCTGCCGCCTTCGCGGGCGCCGACGATTGCGTCGAAGCCTGCGCGCTTGAGGACGGAGCCGCGCTGGTCGCGAAGCGCTGATTCGTCGGCGAAGGTTCACCCGCCCGGAGCCGGGGGCGGCGGGATCTGGGCGGCGCCCGAACGGCGGCGGGCTGGGTGCTGGGGGCGGCCGGCGGTGGCCGAACGGCGGCCGGGGGTCCCCGCCGGCCCCCGCCGGGCCCCGGCGGCGCAAAGTTTTTGTTGACAAAAACGCGAATGTAGATTTATCCTTAAGTTAATCGATTAACTTAAGGAGGAACGGGTAATGAAGAGGATTGCGATATTATTGATCACGGCGGCGATATGCATGCCGGCGGCATTCGGACAAACCAAACCAGTGGCCGACATGTCCTGGAACGAAATCGCCGCGCAGGCGAAAAAAGAAGGGAAGGTCGTCTGGTACCAGTGGTACTTCCAGCCCCAGTTCAGGACCTTCGTCAAAGGATTCACCGAAAAGTACGGTATCGAGGTCGTGATTCCTGATGGAACGCATGACGGGAACCTCAACAAATTCCTGGCCGAGCGGAAAAGGAAGACGGGCGATATCGACGTCCTGTCCTTCGGCGGCGGAAATACCTACAAGATGAATATGGCGGAGTATTTCCTCGGACCGCTCACGAAAATCATACCCGGCGGCGAAAAACTGAAGATTTCGATCGAAGGCGGAAATTCCCAGGGATATGCCGTCGCTTTCTGGGGCAACCAGACCGGACTCGCGTATAATCCTTCCAGGATCAAGGAAACGGAGTTGCCCCAAACGATCGAATCCCTGTCCGCCTGGATGCAGGCGAATCCGAAACGGCTCGGCTTCAATGTCGAGAACGGCGGAGCCGGCCCGGCGTTCATAGAGTCCGTTACCCGCAATGTCGCCGACGCGCTCGACTACGAGGACGGCGACGCTCCGAAGGATAAGATCGCGGGACTCGCGCCCTCCTGGGCCTGGTTCTCGGCACGGAAAAGCCAATTCGTGATTACGGCCTCGAATGCCGATAGTATAACCCGGTTGAACGACGGCGAATTCTATATGGTAGCGGCTTGGGAGGACATGTTGGCCGGTCTCCAGAAAAGCAAAACCGTGGACGGCAAGATCAAGTTCTATATCCCCTCCTTCGGAATGCCCGGCGGCGGAAATATGGTGGGCGCCGCGGCGAACGCGCCCCATAAGGCCGCCTCCCTGCTCTTCATCCATTGGCTTTCTTCGGCCGAGACGCAGGCCCTCCTGAACAGGGAATTCGGTTCGGCTCCCCAACATCCCGAAGCCGCCTCGGATGCCTCCCTGATCCCGATGAAACAGCGCGTTTATTCAAGGATGTGGGCCGGAAAACCGTTCGGAGATATGGTGAAAACCAGCTTTACGGAGAATGTCTTGCTGAAATGATCCTGACGGAAGCCGGCAACGCCGCCCGCCCGTCGCTGACGGCTTCCCTTTTCTTCATGGAGACCGATGAAAACTATGAACGCGCTTACGATAGACCACGTGTCGCTGAGTTTCGATGATTTCCGCGCGGTCGACGACGTTTCGTTTTCCGTGAAAACGGGAGAATTCATAACCCTGTTGGGACCTTCCGGTTGCGGAAAGACCACGCTGCTGAAACTGATCGGCGGTTTCTACCAACCGGATTCCGGGAAGATCCTAATCGATGGGTCGGACGTGACCAAGGTCCCGCCGGAACGGCGCGATACGACCATGTGTTTCCAATCCTATGCGCTTTTTCCCCATCTGACCGTCGCTGAAAATATCGTCTTCGGACTCAAGCAAAAAAAGATCCGGAAGGATGTACGCGACGAACGGCTGCGGGAAGTCGCCCGGCAAGTCGCGTTGGAAACGCAACTTTCCAAGCTGCCGTCGATGCTTTCCGGCGGCCAGCAGCAACGCGTGGCTTTGGCGCGGGCTATGGCCATGCGTTCGGGAATCATCCTTTTCGACGAACCGCTGTCCAATCTCGACGCGAAATTGCGGGACCAAGTGCGCTTCGAAATGCTGCAACTCCAGAAATCGCACGGTTTCACCGCGATCTACGTGACGCACGATCAATCGGAAGCGTTGGCGATGTCCGACACCATCATCGTCCTCAACCGCGGGAGAATCGAACAAATCGGCACCCCCGACGAGATATACAAAAAACCGAAGAACCGGTTCATCGCGGATTTCATAGGAACGGCCAATATATTCGAAGCGCGGATCGCGGAGAAAATCGACGGAAGGCGATATATCGTGGAAACGAGCATGGGGCGTTTCGCGGCCGAGTCGGAGAATCCGCCCCAATCCGACAAATTGTTCGTCTGCTGGCGTCCGGAAGACGCCGTCCTGACTAATACGCCGCGGGGCGAGAACGATTTCGTTTCCCATGTGGAGGTTTCGGTCTACCAGGGCAACAAGACCGACCTGCTCGTACGGATGCCGGAGGGGCATGCTCCGACTTTCCGGATCCAGACGGCGGGCACGGTGCGGCACGCCGACGGCGCCAGGGTCTCGTTCCATATTCCGGCCGGGTGCGTAAAATTCCTCGAGGCCACATCATGAAGGAAAAAAGCGATCCCTGGCTGGTGGCCCTCCTGCTTCTCCCCGGCTGCGGACTGATCGTGCTGTTGGTGGGCGCCGTCGTGGTGATGGCCGTTGTCCAATCGGTCGGCTATTTCAATTTCGCGGGCGAGAGCGGTTTCACGCTTTCCCATTGGAAAGATCAGATGTCGAGCCATCGGCTATGGCGATCGTTCGGTTATTCGCTCAAGATCGCGACGCTCAGCTCGGTGCTCTCGGTGCTCGCGGCCTACCCGCTGGCCCTCTGGTTCCGTAAGCCTTTCAAGGGATCGGCCTTCATAAGCTCGCTGCTCAAGGCGCCGTTGCTGGTCCACGGCCTGGTCGCCGCCTTCCTGTACGTCAATTTCATATCTTTCAACGGCTTCCTGAACCAGTTGCTGATGTTCATCGGCTTGATTCACGATCCGATCAGGATGCAGAACGATGAACGCGGCATCGGCGTGATCATCCTCCAGCTCTGGAAACAAATGCCGTTCGCCTTGTTGCTTCTGACCGGCGCGGTCCAGGCGATCGGCGACGATATCCTGCTCGCGGCTCAGGACTTGGGCGCTCCCGCCTTCGCGAGATTCCGGAAAGTCATCGCCCCGCTGACCCTGAAATCGCTTCAGGCGGCGCTCGTCATCATTTTCATCGGTGCTGCGGGGGATTATTCCTTCCAGGTGATAGCCGGACCCGTCAACGTAAATTCCATAACCCAGTACATGTACATCATCCAAAACGAGTCCGGCGGCTGGAACCAGGCCGCGGTGGTCGCGATCATGCTGATGGCTTTTTCGCTCGTCGGATCGCTCGCCTTGGCCGCGATAGCCCAGGCCGTCGTCAAAAGGGGGCAAGCGTGAAACGCGCATCTCTGGACCGGATCCTGGTGATCGCGCTCTTTTCGGTATGCCTTGTCTGGCTGATCCTGCCCCTCGCGCTCGCCGTGATGTGGTCCATGGTCGATCCCGATTATGTCTGGAGCTATCCGGATTTGTTTCCGAAGGTGCTTTCCTTCAAGCGCTGGGGCCTGCTGTGGGAAACGACGACCCTGAAGCAATCGATGGCGAATAGCTATCTGCTGGCCATCTCCGCCGCTTTCACCACCCTGCTCCTTTCGTTGCCGACGTCCTACGCCCTCGGGCGAATGCACTTCAGGGGCAAAGCCGTCGTCCAGACGCTGATCCTTCTGCCCATGGTAATACCCGGTTTCGTCACGGCCATATTCTTCTCTTCCCTGTTGTTCAGCCTGGGCATCTACTCGAAGTTCCTGGGAATCCTGATCGGGCATTCCGTATTATTATTGCCGTACGCCTTGAGGATACTTTCGGTTTCGTTCGCCCAAGTCCGCCAGGACCTCATCGACGCGGCCCGCGACATGGGCGCATCCCGGTTCACCGTTTTCCGGGTCGTATTCTTTCCCGCGATCAAACCGGGAATCCTGGCTTCGCTCATCATCGTCTTCATCTACAGCATCGAAGAATTCGCCCTTTCCTTCATCATCGGTTCTCCGGAATTCACGACGGTACCGACTATCCTGTATTCGTATCTCGGGTACCAATTCATCCGGCCGAACGCGGCCGTGGTTTCGCTCATCCTGGTGGTTCCGAATATCTTCCTGATGCTCGTGCTCGAACGCGTTCTGAAAGTGGCGAATCCGGCGACCATCGTCGGAAAAGGATAAGGGATGGACTCGAGTTCAGAAAAGACTACGATCGATTTCGACCGGATCGCCTCGGCGACCGGGATGGAAGCGGGGAAGGTCGCCGCAATCTATCAAAGTTGGCTCCAGGGGAAACGGGGGAAAAACGGGCCCGCGGCGGATTTGAAACTGGTTTCCATGCTGAGCGATCTATCCACGGCGACCGTTTCCTATTACCTGAACGGCAAGAAGGGCAGCATTTCCCAGGAACGCGGAGAGACGCTGCAAAAGGTCCTGGAATGCCTCCATTATTCCCGGTCGGTGGCCGCGAGGAAATTGCGGAGCAAGGAAAAAAAGAGCATCGCCTTCGTCTCGCCGCTTTCGGAAAGCCCGAGCCCCGAGTTCTCGCTCGCGTTGTTGAAGTCCGTCAAGGAGGAGGCGAAGAAGTACGGATACTATGTGGACGTCTTCGATGTGGAGGAAGGAGAGGAGGCTTCCTTCTTTGCCAATCTGCCATTCCTGGGAATGGTGGACGGAATCATCCTTTCTTCGATCTGCGTCGACAACGGCATGCTGCAACCGATAGTCGAGCACAAATTGCCGATCGTCGATTTCCATAGCTGGGAAAAGCTTGATCGGGCCCCGGTGACGGACTCCATCATTCCGCAAAACTCGGTGTTCTCCCAGTTGCTCACCCATTTGTTCCTTGAATGCGGATACAGGAATCCCATCCTCGTGTCGCTGCCTCCGAAGAACAACATCACCCGCAAGAAGAAGATCGAAGTGTATTTGGAAGAGTTGGATCGCTCCGGGATACCCTTCGACCCCGACCGGAACATCATCTACATCAATCGGCACGACATCATCGAGGGGAAGAAGGCGTATCCGGAGATATTCCGCAGGAATCCGGATGTAGATGTCATCATTTGCCTCTCGGACCTCATCGCGATGACCGTGCTGGTCGAGCTGAACGCGGAGGGGCGGCGAATTCCCGTAACCGGCTACGACAACCTCGATATCAGCGAATTGTTCGGAATCACGACGATCGACCAGAATTTGGCCGATACCGGCCGGATGGCTTTCGAGAAACTGTATTACGCCATCAGGTTCGTCCAGAAAAACGGTACGTATCCGGCCTATAGCGAGACCGTGATGGACTTGAAATTCGTCAAGAGAACGTCTTCCCTGAAGAAGCAAAGCCTACCTGTCGTGCCGCCTGGCCATGCAGGAATCTTATCCCAAGGAACGAATCGATGATCGCGAAGAAACTTTATGCCCCGAAATTCTCAGAGAGGCTCGCCGGCCGCGGCCGCCCGCTGATAGCCGCCCATCGCGGCAGCGCCGGCGGGAATATCGTGCCGAATACGATAGCGGCTTTCACCGCCGCCCTGCGCCAAGGCGCCGATATGGTCGAGTGCGATATCGAACGTACGCGGGATGGCCGGTTGGTCCTTTTCCACGGGACCCATGAGCGGATGTACCTGGGTTCCGAAAGCCAGATCTCCGAAATGACGTACGCGGAGACCGTCGCCTTCAAATATTTTAATTCGAACGATAACAGCAATGGTCAATCCGTCGAGGATATGGAAGACGCGTTCCGCGCTTTGAAGGGAAAAACCTTGATCAATATCGACCGGGGATGGGATTTCTGGGATTTGATCGTCGAAGGAATCGAAAGGCAGGACATGTCCGGCCAGATCCTCCTGAAGAGCCCGCCACGTGCAGACCTCCTGGCGAAGCTGGAATCGTTTCCGGTGAAATACATGTACATGCCGATCTTGCGCTCGCTCGACGACTACCGATCGCTATCGGGTTTCGACATCAATCTCGTCGCCGCGGAATTGATTTTCGATTCTCCCGACAGCGAAATCGTAAGCTCCGATTTCATCGGATCGCTGAAGAGGAAAGGCCTGCTCGTCTGGGCCAATAGCCTGAAGCTGAACGATACCGATCGCATATGCGCGGAGTTCGACGACGACGTATCCATCATGAAGGGGGCGGAACACGGTTGGGGAAAGCTCCTGGATATGGGTTTCGATATCATCCAGACAGATTGGCCCGCCCTTCTCCGCGCCTATCTGGAAGAACGGTACAGCGTCGGGGCTCATCATGGATGACCCGATCGACGCCCTGTTGTTCGATTTCGGCAACGTGGTGGTCAGGATAGATTTTGATCGGGCATTCCGTTCTTGGGGATCCCTCTCGGGAAAACCGGCGGAATGGTTCAAGGAGCGCTTCTCCATGGATGAAGCCTATGAACGCCATGAACGGGGCCAGCTCACGGCCGAGGAATATTTCGCCGTTCTGAGGACCCGGTTCGGAACGGATTTGTCGGACGGGCAATTCGCGCTGGGATGGAACGCCATCTTCCTTGACGTGATTCCCGGCATGGTCGGCCTCCTGGAAAGGGCGAAACGGGATTACCCCCTTTTCATGTTCAGCAATACCAACGCCGAGCATCAGAAATTCTGGATGGAGAAATATTCGTCCGTCCTGCCCCTATTCGACCGGATCTTCACCTCGGTCGACCTGGGAAAGCGCAAGCCCGAGGCCGAAGCTTTCTCCGCGGTCGCGGAAGCGATCCGCGTACCGCGATCCCGGATCCTCTTTTTTGACGATGCCGCCGAAAACATCGACGGGGCGCGCCGGGCCGGCCTCAAGGCCGTCCACGTTCGGACGATACGGGATATCGAAGGGGCGCTCATGACCTGCTCGTCCGACAAGGCGGGCGGTCCGCCGTCCGCGTTCGCTTGATCGGAGGCTACATGACGCCCCTCATTCCGAAAAATACTCTTTCATCGGCGAGAAATAGTAGTCCACCCATCCCTGCCGATATTCCTCGCCTTGTCCATCGGGAATCGATGAATGGCGCAGGATCAACTTCGTGCCGTGCCCTTCTTCTTCCAGCAGGATTTCAACAACCGAATCCGGTGCGTCGGCGGGGAATTCGGTAGTCCGCCATGCCTGTACGATTTTCTTGCCAGGCACGAGCTCCCGGTGGATTCCGCTGATATATCCGTCCCAGGCGGAGAAACGCCCGCCCGCGACGGGATCCGATTCGGCGGGAGCCCCGGTCATCGCCGAGTGGGAAGCGCCGTCAAGCCATGCCCTGTATACGGTCATAGCAGGAACGTCAAAGGTCGCCATCAATTCAAATGAATCGGACATGATGCCCTCCCCGCCTCGTCGAAGCGCACGGATTATAGCATGAAGCGATGCGTTCCCGAACCGACCCTTATCGTTTCCTTCGCGTCCGGAAGCACGATCCGCGCGGTCGTTCCCGGCGGGAGGTCGACCTCCAGGGAGAAGACGCCTCCTTCGATCTTCCACTCCGAACGTATCAGCCCGTAGGCGCTTCTGTACGCGATCCGGCAACGATCGATGCCGCCGCCCGGCTGCGGCCGGATCAGCACGGATTTGAAACCGGCGCCGGCGCCATCCTCCGTATCGACCGAAAGGCCCCCTATCGTCTCGTACATCCACTGGCCGACCGCTCCGTAGGCGTAGTGGTTGAAGGAGTTCATGTCCGCGCTCCAGAGGCTTCCGTCCGGCTTCATCCCGTCCCAGTGCTCCCAGACCGTCGTCGCGCCCTTGGTCACCTGGTACAGCCAGGACGGATAGTCTTCCTTGAGAAGGAGCGCGTAGGCCAGGTCCAGCCGGCCGTTCTCGCTCAGGGCGCGGCAGATCCAGGGCGTACCGAGGAAGCCGGTGGTCAGGTGACCACCGTTCTCGGCCAGCAGGGCGGCCAGGTCGGCGACCGCGCGCTCGCGGCGGGCTTCCGGCACGAGGCCGAGCACGAGGGCCAGCACGTGGGCGGTCTGGGTGCGCGCAGCGAGCCTGCCCGAGGTCGTGATGAACTCGGTCCGGAACGCCGCGACTATCTCCCGGTGGAGCTTGCGGTACGAAGCCGCGTCCTTCTTCTTGCCGAGGACTTCAGCGGCCTTGGCGACCAGATCCGTCGAATACGCGAAATACGCGGTGGCGGTCAGGTCGTTGGGAGTGGCGCCGAAGTAGCTTCCCTCCTTGGCGTCCAGGGCGACCCAGTCGCCGAAATGGAAGCCGGTATTCCAGATCAGGTTGTTCCCGGCCTTCGCGCGGATGTACTCCACCCAGGCCCTCATGGACGGGTATTGTTCCTCCAGCAGGCGCGCGTCGCCGTAACGCTCCCATATCGTCCAGGGGCAAACGGTGGCCGCGTCTCCCCAGCCGGTGGAGGAATGCGATTCCTTGATCTTGGGTTCCCTCGTGATGATGGGTGTCAGGATGTCGGGTATGACGAAGGGGACGCCGCCGTCCGGAAGCTGCTCGGAGGCGAGATCGCGCAGCCATTTGCGGAAAAAGGGGCCGACACCCATGAGGTAGGACGCCGTGCCGATGAAGGCCTGCGCGTCGCCCGTCCAGCCCAGCCGCTCGTCGCGCTGCGGGCAATCGGTGGGAATGTCGACCGCGTTGCCCCTCCAGCCCCATTCGATATTGTGGTGGAGGCGGTTGAGCAGCTCGTGCGAGCATTCGAATTCCAGCGAGCTTTCCATGTCCGAATGGACGGCCCAGGCGCCGAAATCCCCGATTTCGATCTTTCCCAGATATTCCTCCACGAGCGCGTAGCGGAAGCCCTGGAAGGTGAAATGGGGCTCGAAGTATTCCTCCCCTTCCCCCTTCAGGATGTACTCGACGGTATTCCGCGCGGTTCGCATGTTGGCGTCGTAGAAATTGCCGTCGGAGTCCAGGATTTCCGCGTGCCTGAGCAGGACCCGGTCGCCGCGCCGGCCGCGGGCCTTGAAGGCGACCCAGCCGGAAAGGTTCTGGCCGAAGTCGAGCACCCTCTCGCCCTTGGGCGTGACGATGAGCTCCAGCGCCGGGAAACGCCTCTGCCGACGGACCGGAGGGCCGTCCTGGGGGACCACGACGGAAGCGTCGAAGGCGACCGCCCGCGCGCGGACCCAGGCGGAATCGTTGAAACCCGGAAGGCACCATCCCGCCTCCTCAAGACGGGCGTCGTAGCATTCGCCATGATACAATTCCGAATAGCGCACGGGGCCGGTCCCCGCCTTCCAGGTTTCGTCGGCGACGATGACGCGCTCGCGCGCGCCCCCGCGCGAGCGCGCGGGGGCGCGTCCGGTCGAGCGCTCGGCCCTGCGCGCGTCCTTGACCCGTAGGTCCAGGGAAAACGCGGTCCGCTCGCCATAGAAATTCCGCAGTTTCAGCCAGGTCAGGTCTCCGGCGTACCAGCCTTCGGCGAGCACCGCTCCGATCGCGTTCTTTCCCGGCTTGAGCAGGCTGCCGACGTCATAGGTCTGGTAGGCCAACCGCTTGCGGTAATTGGTCCATCCCGGCGTCAGCACGGCGTCCCCGACGCGCGTCCCGTTGATCCATAGCTCGTACAGGCCCAAGGCGGTCACGTACGCGCGAGCCGATTCCGGAGCGCCCGGCAGGACGAATTCGGACCGGAGGTAGATCGGACGCGGTGACCGGCCGGTTTCAGGAACGGGACTGGAAATGAAAGGCGCGCTCCATTTCCCCGCCGGCAGGGCGGTCTCAAACCAGGAGGCTTCGCTCCACGCGCTTTCTTCGCCCCGGCCGTCCGTCGTCCTGACGCGCCAATGATATCGGGTCCGCGGCTTCAGGGCCTTGCCGCCGTATTCGACGAACTGGGACCGGTCCGAGCGGACCTCCATCGAATCCCATTCCGGAGCGGCGAAATCCGCAGCCCTCGCCACCTGGATTCGGTACGCGCCCTGCACGACGGAGGGGGTATCGGTTTCGAGCCTCCAACCGAATCGGGGCTTGGCGCTACCCACCGACTGAGGATTGATTTCGTATTCGCAGCGAAGGTCGACGGTTTTCAGCATGGGTGCGCTCCGTAAGGTTCGGTTATGATTTGACCGCTCCGGCCGTCATGCCGGAAACGATCCTTCCGTTGAAAAAAATGAAAAAGATCAGCGGAGGAATGGATATCAGGAGTATATCGGCGAAAAGGAGATTCCATCGATTCATGTAGGTGCTGATGAAATTGTACAGGGTGAGCTGGACGGTGGCGTTCTTGGCTCCCGGCAGGAAATACAGCGGATTAACGAAATCGTTGAAGATGTTGATGGACGTGATGATCGCGATCGTGGTCGACACCGGTTTCATCAGGGGGAAGATGACTTTTACGAACAGGTCGAATCCGTTGCAGCCGTCCATGAAGGAGGCTTCGTCCAGTTCGCGGGGAATGGCGCCCATATAGCCGCGGTAAAGCAGGGCCGAGAAGGGAAAAGCCAGCGCGGCCTCCACGAACACGAGGCCCATCACGTGCTTGTACAGGCCGATGGACTTCAGGAGCCAGATGGTCGGCACTACCGCCGGCGGGATCATGAGCCCCGCCAGGATCAGGAAATTGATCCAGGAAATCGTCCGCCCCTTCCTACGCTCCAGCACGAAGCCGGCCATGGAAGAGATGCCGAGCAGCACCAGGATGGAGAGCGCCGTGATGATCGCGCTGTTCAGGAAAGCCCTGAGCAGCATGTAATCCGAAGTCGCGATCACCTCGGCGAAATTGGCCAGATACCTGGTCTTGGCCGCGGGTGCTATGCTCATCCTTGCCGCATCCGCCGATGTCTTGCCGGCGTTGGTCAGCACGTATGAAAGCGGCACGCCGAACAGGCCGAGGGCGAGCGCGACGGCGATGACTTCGAAATGCAAACGCGAGCGATTCCGCTTCACAGGTCCACCTCCACCCGGGTCAGGAAGCGGTACATCGGAACCGCCAGCAGGGATACGATGAAGAACAGAACCACGTTGCCCGCAGTGGAAATTCCGTAGAACCCGCCCTGCAGCTGCTTGTAGATGATCGAAGCGATAAGGTCGCTCGTGAAGCCGGGACCGCCCTTGGTCATCACCCATATCAGGTCGAAGGAACGGATGCCGCCGATGAAGGCGAGCATGATGACCGAGTTCATGGAGGAGCGGGAGAGCGGAAAGGTAATGTATCGAAGCTTGTGGAAGGCAGACCCCCCGTCGATCATGATCGCTTCGTAATAATGGGTGGGGATGGCCTGGATGCCTGCGATGAAAATCGTCATCGCGATTCCGACGCCCTTCCAGACGTCCACGAGGATGACCGAGAAAAGGGCCATCCGCGGATCCCCGAGCCAATCGGGGCCCCGGATTCCGGCAGCCGCGAGCGTAGCGTTTATGAGCCCCCGCGAGGGATGCATGAGGCTGGAGAACATGATGCCCACCGCGATGGTGCTCAGGATGTTCGGGAAATAGATGATCGCCCGGAGGAATCCCTTCGTCTTGAGGTCGGTGCAGAGGAAGGCCGCCAGCAGGAAGCCGAAGACCACCTTCAAGCCGCAGGTGGCGGACGCATAGACGAGGGAATTCCTGAACCCGATGTTCAGGGAAGGTTCGGTCAGGAAGATCCTGAAATTGTCCAGGCCGGTGAAGGACCAATCGGAAAGGGTCCAGACCGTCAGGCTGAAGAAAAAGGAAAGGAAGGTCGGCGCGATGAAGAACAGGACATAGGCGACCGCCGCGGGGATGAAGAAATAGTAGGAATACAGTCTCGTAGTCGAATTCGTCATGCGCCTCTCCAGGGAACCGGTCGACCGCCATTTCGGCGCAGACCGGCCTGTTTCAAATATCTGTGCAGAATTACATCAAAGCCGAAAGGCTTTGATGTAATTCTGCGGAAAGAGTTTTGTAAAAACTACCGTTTTTACAAAACTCTTCACCAGCCGGCGAGCATGAGCTGCTTGGCTTGTTTCTCCACGTCGCGGTCGTATTCCGCGGCGCACTCGGCGGGGGTCTTGAGCGCCAGGCCCGCCTGCACGCAGATCTGCGGAAGGTTCGGCCCCTTCACCGGCGACAGGAACTCGAGCGCCGGGGCGGTCTTGTTCGCGTCGATATATGCCAGGGAATCCTTGACGGCAGGGAACACTCCGGCGGGGAGCTTGACGCCTTTTATGGCGAAGGCTCCGTCGGGGGCGCCGACGCTCATGTACGCGGCCAGGCCTTCCTCGGAGACGAAGAATTCCAGGAACTGTTTGGCGGCGGGAATGTTCTTGGATGTCTTGGGAATGGAGATGTTGGTCGGCATCCAGAGGGTGACGCCGTTCTTGTCGGCGGAGTCGCCGGGCTGGGCGAAGAAACCGATGTCGTTGATCTTGTCCGGGAAATTGAGGTTGATGGACGCGAGCACCCAGGTGGCCATCGGGTAATGGGCGCCCTCGCCGTTGGCGAGCATGGACTGCGCCATGTCGTAGGTGGTGGACATGGGCTCCTTGTTGATATAACCCTTGGTGAAGACTTCCTGGATCTTCTCGAAGCCGCGCAGGGCCACCGGGGTGGTCGCGTACTTCGCCTTGTTCGCCGTGTAGTCTTCGGCGAATTTCGGATAGTCGGCCTGGACGTTGTAATAATCGGCGAGCATCAGGAGCTGGGCGGTCCAGTCGTCCTTGTAGGAAGCGATCACCGCGACTTTTCCGGAAGCCTTCACCTTATCGCAGTTGGCGATGAACTCCTTCCAGGTCTTCGGGATCTTCAGTCCCAGTTCCGCATATACCTTCTTGTTGTACAGAATGCCGCCGATCGGAATGGGCTGGTAGGGAATGGCGTAGAAACCCTTTCCCGCCGATACGACGGATTTGAAGGATTCCAGGATCCTGCCGGCGAGGGGTTCGTTCGTGAGGTCGATGAAATTCTTCTCCAGGTTGAGTACCTGGAAGAGCGAACCCGAATTGTAGGTCAACAGGTCGGGCATGTCGTTGGCGGCGATGCGTGTCTTAACCAGGTTCTCGCCTTCCGAACTTCCGGGCTTGAATTCGAACTCGATATCGAATTGGGGATATTTCGCTTCGAAGGCGGCCACGACCGCGTCGATGGCCTTTTGCTGCGGCTCGTTCGCCCATTGGAGCCAGATCAATTTCGTCGCCTTGGCCGCGGACGCCGCGGGCGCCGCTCCTTCCTTGGATCCCGCCGCGAACGCGCCCGTAACCGCGATCAGCGCGACAGCGACCGCGATAGCCGTAATTCTTTTCTGCATGCCTTTCTCCTTTTTCGATCCGGGTCCGACGCTGCGGTTCCCCGACTCTCCGAGCGTACCATCGCCTTCCGGGAACGGGACATGGACGGCCGGGTACGGCCGGATGGATTTTTCGTCACTCGCGCGTGCGGGAGTATTCGGAAGGAGCCACGCCGACGACGGTCTTGAAGACCCGGCTGAAGTAGTAGGGATCGGGAAAACCGGAACACTCCGCCACGTCCTTCAAGGGTATGCTCGGACTCCCGCGTATGAGGCGCTTGGCCGCCTCGATACGGGTGGCGGTGAGGAACTCGCCGAACGAACGGTCCGCGTGCTGGCGGAACAGCTTGCTCAGGTAGGAAGGGGAGATGCGGAAGGTTTCCGAGAGCGCGGCGAGGTTCAACGGCTCAGCGTAGCGCTCTTCCACATAGCGCGTGATTGCGCGGAAAAAGGAAGGCACGTCGGTGTCGCGGAATTCGCCGCTCCTCGCGCTCCCCGCGCTGCCCGCGCTTCCCGCGCCCGCCGCCTCCGCTATGAGCGACCAGGCCGCGTCCGACAGTTGCCGGAAATCCCGGGCTTCGGCGAGCGCATCCTCCAGCAGCGACTCCAGATTCGCCGCGACCGCGCCGTTCGGGCGAGGCGTCTTCCCTAGCACGAAATGGACCAGCTGCCGCAGGCGGGATTCCACGGCGATCAGGGGCAGCCGTTCCTTTTCCCAGGTTTCCGCCGCTTCCCGGATCGCCCGTTCCAGCAGATCGGTGCGGTTCCCGCGCAGCGCGAAATCCATCCGGTCGGCGAGAACCGCATCCCGCGTAGCGACAGGCACCGGCTTGACCCACCCGTGCCGGACTTGGGAAAGACCGGCCACGATGAGCCGGTCCAGGTTCAGGCAGGCTTCCCGCGCTCCGGCCTGCAGTCCGCGGCTCGGAAGCGCGGCGGTCAGGATCAGCGTCGTCCTGAAATCGCCTCCAGCCCCTCCAGCTCCTCCCTCCCCGCCGTCGCCGCCCGTCGCGAGCTTGGCGAACTCGTCAAAGGCCAGCGCGGCTTTTGCGCCGAGCCGGAAGCGCTCCCGGCGGTCGCGGCCGGGAAGATCGAAGAGGCCGCCGGAGACGGCCGCGCCTTCATCCTCCGCCGTATCCAGCCGGAACCGGGAGGGCAAGCCGCCTGAACGCACGGCCGCGAACCAGAACTCTTCGTCCTCCGGAACGGCGTCGGCTTCGCCCGCCCCGAAACAGTCGCCCCGGATCCTGCGCTGCAGGATGCGCGCCCGCCTTTCATCCGCGCGGCGGGCGATCGCCGTTGCAAGGCGATCCAGCACTTCCGCGAGCTTCGCCGGATTCACCGGCTTGAGCAGGTAATCCACGACTCCCGTATTCAGGGCGCGCCGCGCGTACTCGAACTCCTGGAAGCCGCTGACGATGATCGCCGGCAAGGTCGGAAATTCCTTCTTGAGCGCCATCACGAACTCGATGCCGTCCATGACGGGCATCCGGACGTCGGTGACGACAAGGTCCGGGTTCAGCTTGCGGGCGAGGACCAGCCCCTCCGCTCCGTTCTCCGCGACGCCGAGGACGGTGAAATCCGGGCGTTTCAACTCGATCACGGAGCGTAGGTAGCGGCCCGCCGCGCTTTCATCCTCGACGATCAGCACCGACGGCATCGCGGACCTCCCCGGCGTCGTATTCAAGCGGGCCGCCGAGGGTTACCTTCACCCCTCCCGAGTCCCGGTTCTCGATCCTCCACAGGAAATCGCCTCGGTAGAACAGAAAAAGGCGGGACCAGGTGTTCAGGAGCCCCAGGCCTCCGATACCCATCCCGGTGCCTTCCGTCCCCGCCCGCAAGCTCCGTTCGGCCGTCCGGATCCGTTCTTCCAGCCCCGCGAGCCTGGCCGGATCGAACCCCTCGCCGTCGTCGGTCAGTTCCATGATCCAGCGCCCGTCCGAGGCGTAGCCGCGTATGCCTATCGTGATCGGCTTCGGTATGCGCCTGTATCCGTGGTTGATCGAATTCTCCACGATCTGTTGCAGGACCATCTTGGGCATCACCGCCTTCCTGACGGCGCTTTCGGCCTCCACCCGGTACGACAGTTTGTCTTCAAGACGCTGCTTCATCAGGAACAGGTAAGTCCCGACATGTTCCAGCTCCTGCTCCACATCAGCCGAACGCTCTTCCGTGGAGGTGGAATAGCGCAGCATGGAGGCGACGCCGTCGCAGATCTCCCCGATGCGTTCGTCACCGGACTCCAGCCCCCGGTTGGCTATCACGGTCAGGATGTTGTTGATGAAGTGCGGATTCACCTGCGCCTGCAGGGAATCCAGGCGGGCCTGCATCCAGCGGGTGCGTGAACCGAGTTCGCGCGTGATCGCCTCGTCCAGCCGGGCGGTGAGGTTGCGGAAGGAAAGATCCAGGGCGACGATCTCGTCGTTCGGGTGCTCCAGGGGAACCCCCTGCGGGAGGTTGGAAAGTCCCGTCATCTCCATCCGTCCCTGTATCAGCTTCAGGGGCTTGGTGAGCTGCTTGGAGGAAAACCAGGTATACGCTACGGAAAAAAAGATGATCAGCACCCCGAGGCCGAGGGTCAGGAAGCGGATGAAGCGGAGGGGCGAAAGGAGAATGCGCTTGTTGAGCACCAGCGCGACCGTAAGCCCCGAATAGTCGGATGTCGTCGCAACGATCGCCTCTTCCTGCCCCGTCAGGGGATTTCGCCTGAACCCGGTCCCTTGAGCGGAAGCCCCCAGATCGGAAGCCCCACGACTGCGGTAGTATTCGATCAGATCGGGCGCGATATCCTCGCTGAGGTAAAAGACGTCGCCCGAGGCTTGGAATATCAGGATTCGAACGAATTCCTGGCCGGGGACCTCCATGATGGATTCCAGCCCCTCGACGCGGTTCTGCACCTCGATGAAACCGAGTTCGCCTTTGAGTCCCGGCACCGAACGGGCCCGGCCGAAGACGACCGCGCGGCCTTCGGTCCGCCATCGGTCCTCGTACGGCGCCACCGAAACGGAACGCCCTTCGGCCGTGATCGCCGGACCGATCCATACCGGCTTGGAGGCGACGCTGTTGGCGCTGGATACCTCGCGATGGTCCATGAAGTTGCTGGAAAAGAAATCGCCCCTCCGGTTGAAGACGACCACAGCGTAGAAATTCTTGACGATCGAATAACTGTACAGGAGGCTCCGGATCCTCAGTTCCGCTTCGGTCGTGATATACGAATTCCGCGGATTAGTCCGGTCCAGCGAATCCAGCGACGCGAGCGAGGTCTTGAAGCCCGCGTCGGAGATCAGGTTGGTCGATATGAAGTCCATGGGCCGCATGACGTTGTCGAGCTGCTGGCCTAGCTTGGCGCCCAGCAGTTCGTAGGTGTCCAGCGCATTCCGCTCGAACACGTCGGCGCTGTAGCCGTAAAAAAGGATCGAAAGCACCACCGTAAGTAGCAGGATGAGCAGGGTGTAGGTGAACAAGAGCTTATTCTGAAACCGCAACCGCCGCTCCGCCCCCCGCCCGCGGGGTGCGCCATTATCCGGCCGGATTTCCCGGACTGTCAAGCGAGGGTACCATCGGCACGCGGTGCGCAGGACGCGGCGCGCCGTGCGCGGTGCGCGGTACGCGGTGCGCGCTTCCAAAACAATGTCCTAGAGGTTATAGTCTAGGTTCAATCCTACAGGAGGCCTTTATGCCCGAACCCAAGAAAACCGATCCCGCGGCCCCGAAATTCCTGGAACTCACCATCACCGGCCCCGACGGAGCCGTGTGGGGCAAGGTCATCGCACAGGACAAAACCTTCTCATCCGGCTCGGTCGGCTTTTACTGCAATACGAAAGTGGAGAATCCGGTAAGCCATGAGCGCTACCAGGCCGGACTGAACCTCACGCTCATCGGAAGCAAGCCGTAATTCGAGACGGAGTCGTCGATGGTCTTGGATCTGCGTACCATACTCTTCTTCCAGACCCTCCTCGGCGTCCTGATCTCGGTAGTAATGCTTCTTCTGCGCCAAGGGGTCAGCCGGGAGATGCGCGGGGTCGGTTGGTGGACCATCGGCTTCGCCGCGGCCACTGTCGGACAACTTCTCATCTCCCTGAGGGGCATGATACCCTACGCGCTCACGATGGTGCCGGCGAATCTGTTGCTGGCCGGCAGCATGACGGCGCTGTTCTACGGCACCCGGGCTTTTCTCGGGGTGAAAGCCCCGCCCGCCTACGGCATCGCGGTCCTCTTCGCGGTCGCCGTCAACCATACCGTCTTCGGCCACCTGTATCTGGTTCTTACCCCGCGCCTGGCCCTGTTCGCCTTGGTGGGGATGGTCAACAGCGCGCTCTGCGCCTCGGACCTGTACCGCTTCGCCGAGCGGAGCATCAGGCGCAATGCCCTGGCCGTGGCCGCGGTGCAGGCGGTTTTTTTCGTGATTTACGCGCTCCGTCTGGTCGGCGCCTTCGCGTTCGACGTCGGCAGCGATTGGCTAAGTTCCACTCCTTGGGAAGGCGCGAGCCTTCTCGCGATAGCGCTGGCGCAGGCGGCCCTCGCGTTCACCATGATCGAACTCGTCGACTCGCGCGCGCAAGCCCAAGTGGCGAAGGGAGCGGAGGAGAAGACCCTCCTCATCCGCGAAATGCACCACCGGACCAAAAACGATTTCGCGCTCGTGGAAAGCCTTATCTCGCTGGAGGCCGCGGATAAATCCGATCCCGATACCGGCGAATTGCTGGTGCGCGTGCGGGACCGCATCCATTCCTTCTCGGTCCTCCACGACCAGCTTTACAAGGGCCAGGCCACGGGCAAGGTGAATGCTGGGGAATACATCTCACTTATCGCGACGGGACTGGTGGAAAGCGGATCGGAAGGCGACAGGATCGTCCTGCGTACGAGCGCGGAATCCATGGTCATGGAAGCGGGAACGGCCATTTCCATCGGGCTCATCGTCAACGAACTGATCACCAACGCGCTGAAACACGCGTTCCCCGACGGTCGGATGGGGACGATCCTGTTGTCCCTGGGCATCGCGGACGGGAAAGGCCGGCTGATCGTGGAAGACGACGGAGTGGGAATAAGCGCCGACCTGAAAGGCCGGATCGGATCCGGCCTGGGCGCCACGCTCGTCTCGTCGCTGGTTGGCCAGATCGACGGAACCATGGAACGCGCGCAAACAGGTACGGACGGGAAAGGCCTCCGCGTGGCGGTGGACTTCCCCCTTCCGTCCAAGAGCCTGTCGGACTTATGATCGCGATAGTGATATGAATTGTAAATATTTACCTTTGTTGCGCTTTTTTGTTGGACTCGGCGATCCGCGGCGTAAAAATGGCTCGTCAATCGGGCCATACAGGAAGTATGGCCCTCAATCCTCGCCTTTTTTCCACTCGCGGCTCACCTTCGCCCAGCAAAAATCCTAAGTCCGACAGGCTCCTAATTCTTGGTGAGCTCCGAAAGCGGTATCGGTTTCGGCATCTCCACCTCTCCCTCCACCTTCGAAAGTTCTTCCATCAGTTCCTTGCCGCGCTTGCTGAGCTTGGTCGGCGTCTGCACGATGATCTTGATGTAGAGGTCGCCCCTGCGGCCGCCCGCGGGTATGCCTTCGTCGCGGATCCGCAGCATCTTGCCGTTCTGCATGCCGGCGGGAATCCTCACCTTGATCTTCTTGCCGTCCAAAGTGGAAACGTGGATCTCCGATCCGAGCGCCGCCTGGGTAACCGAAATGGGGAGCGCGCAATACAGGTCCAAACCGTCCCGCTCGAAGTGCTCATGCGGCTTCACCCGGATGAATACGTACAGGTCGCCGTTCGGTCCGCCGTTCGGGCCCGCATCGCCCTGGTTGGGAATGACGACGCGCTTGCCGTCCTCTATGCCCGAGGGTATGGTGACGTTGATCTTCTGCCGTTTCTTCAGGACGCCCGCACCGCCGCATTCCTTGCAGGGATGTTCGATGACGAAGCCCTCGCCGTTGCAGCTCGGGCAGGGAGAGGCGATCGAAAAGAAGCCCTGGCTCCTGCGCACCTGGCCGGATCCGGCGCAGGAGGGGCATACCTTCCTGCCGGCGCCGCCCGAAGCCCCCGAGCCGCGGCATGCGGCGCAGCTTTCGCTGCGGGCGTACTGTATCTCCACCTTGGTGCCGAAGACGGCATCCTGGAAGGGTATCTCGATATCGTAGCGGAGGTTGGAACCCTGCTGGACTCCGCCGCGGGACGCGCGGCGTCCGCCGGTGCCGCCGAAGAAAGAATCGAATATGCCGGAGAAATCGCCGAAAAGGTCTTCGAAGTCGTGGAAGGCGGACGAATAATCGTGCCCCCCACCCATGCCCTCGACGCCCGCGAACCCGAACTGGTCGTAAGCCGACTTCTTCTGCTCGTCGGAAAGCACCTCGTAGGCCTCGGTGGCTTCCTTGAATTTCTCCTCGGATGCCTTGTCCCCGGGATTCTTGTCCGGGTGGAACTGGATCGCGAGCTTCCGGTAAGCCTTCTTGATGTCGTCCTTCACCGCGTCTTTCTGGACGCCCAGGACTTCGTAATAATCTCGCTTCGCCACGTGCTATCCTTCGGGGCGCTTCCAGGAGCTTCAGCTCATGGAAGCTTGAAAAACCTATTTTTTGTCGTCGTCGACTACTTCGTAATCTACGTCTTCGGCATTCTTCATGCCTTCCCCGCCCGAGGATGCGGAGCCGGAGCCTGAATCGCCGCCCATACCCTGGGCTCCGCCGTCGGCGCCGCCCTGTGCGGCGGTCTTCTTGTACATTTCCTCGGCAATCTTGTAGGAGGCCTGCTTCAGGGCTTCGGTCTTGTCCTTCATCGCCTGCAGGTCGTCGGACTGCACAGCGCGCCTGAGTTCGGCGACCGCTTCCTCCACCTTGGCCTTTTCGGCGGCATCCACCTTGTCCCCGAGTTCCTTGATGGACTTCTCGGTGGTGTAGATCGTGGAATCGGCGTCGTTACGGGCTTCCGCCTTTTCGCGCTCCTTCCGGTCTTCCTCGGCATGGGCTTCGGCTTCTTTCACCATCTTCTCTATGTCGGTTTCATTCAAGCCGGAAGAACTCTCGATGCGTATCTTCTGTTCCTTGCCGGTCCCCAGGTCCTTGGCGGACACGTGGACTATGCCGTTCGCGTCGATGTCGAAGGTGACTTCGACCTGCGGCACGCCGCGCGGCGCGGGAGGGATTCCGACCAGATCGAAGCGGCCGAGCGACCGGTTCTGGTTGGCCATCTCGCGCTCGCCCTGCAGGACGTGGATGGACACCGCGGTCTGTCCGTCGGCGGCCGTGGAGAAGATCTGGCTCTTGCGGGTCGGGATGGTGGTGTTGCGCGGTATCAGGCGCGTCATGACCGATCCGAGGGTTTCGATGCCCAGCGACAAGGGGGTGACGTCCAGAAGCAGCACGTCCTTGACGTCCCCGCCCAGGATGCCGCCCTGGATGGCTGCGCCCACGGCGACGGCCTCGTCGGGATTGACGCCCTTGTTGGGCTCCTTGCCGAAGAGATCCTTGACGATCTTCTGGACCGCGGGGATGCGGGTGGAACCGCCTACCAGGATGACCTCGTCGATCTTGTCGGCGGTGAGGCCGGCGTCCTCAAGGGCCTTCTTGCAGGGATTCTTGGAGCGTTCCAGCAGGTCGGCGACCATCTGCTCGAATTTGGCGCGGGTCAGGTTTTTCGCGAGATGCTTGGGGCCGGACGCGTCGGCGGTGATGAAGGGCAGGTTGATGTCGGTCGTCTGGACGGCGGACAGTTCGATCTTGGCCTTCTCGGAAGCCTCGCGCAGGCGCTGCAGGGCCATGCGGTCCTTGGACAGGTCGATGCCGGAATCCTTCTTGAACTCGTCGATCAGCCATTCCATGATGCGCCGGTCGAAGTCGTCGCCGCCGAGGTGCGTGTCGCCGTTGGTGGACTTCACTTCGAACACGCCTTCCCCGAGTTCCAGGATGGAAATGTCGAAAGTGCCGCCGCCGAGGTCGTACACGGCGATGGTCTTCTCCTTCTTCTGATCCTTGTTGAACCCGAAAGCGAGCGACGCGGCGGTCGGTTCGTTGATGATGCGCTTGACCTCGAGTCCCGCGATCTTGCCCGCGTCCTTGGTGGCCTGGCGCTGGGCATCGTTGAAATAGGCGGGAACGGTGATCACGGCTTCGGTGACCGCTTCGCCCAAATAGTCCTCGGCGGTCTTCTTCATCTTCTGGAGGATGAAGGCGGAAATTTCCTGTGGGGAGTACATCTTTTCCGAGATGTCCACGCGGACATCCTCGCCCTGCTCCTTGACCTTGTAGGGTACGAGCTTCATTTCGCTCGTAACCTCTGAAAAGCGCCGACCCATGAAACGCTTTATCGAATAGACCGTGTTCTCGGGATTGGTGATCATCTGGTTCTTCGCGGGCTGGCCGACGACGCGCTCGCCCTTGCCGGTGAAGCCGACGATGGACGGCGTCGTCCTGCCGCCTTCGGCGTTCTGAATGACGACGGGTTCCCCGCCCTCAAGAACGGCAACGCAAGAATTGGTGGTTCCGAGGTCTATCCCGATAATTTTACCCATGCTGGACTCCTTCTATCGCGCATTCCTGCGCTCTCCGATTAATATACTAAGGCCGCTCCGCAATCGTCGAGGCGGCAGGCGATCGCGGTATCCTATTCCGTTCCCTCGGCGGAGACTTCGTCGGCAGGCATGACGACCTTTACCTTGGCCGAACGGACGATCCGTTCCTTGAGCGAGTAGCCCCGGATGTACTCTTCCGAGACGGTCGGCTCGGCCACCTCCACCGATTTCTCCATCATGATGGCTTCATGGCGGTTCGGGTCGAAGGGAGATCCCGCCGATTCGAAGCGCACGAGGCCCCATTTGGTTTCGAGCTGGGAAACGAGCCGCTTTTCGATGAGCGCGATGCCCTCGTGCAGGGTCGCGTAATCGCGCGCGGCTTCCGAGGACTTGATCGCCCGTTCGAAGTCGTCGATCACGGGGATGAGGTCGAGCAGCAGGGTCTGGTTGGCGTAATCGATCGCGGCCTGCTTTTCGGCGTTCATGCGCTTGCGGAAATTCTCGAAATCGGCCGCTTTGCGCAGGTACTGATCCTTGAGGTTCGAGTTCTCGGCTTCCAGCGACGCTATGCGCGCGCCGAATTCCTCTTTTAAAGCCGCGACGAAATCGAGGGCGAAAGCTTCCTCGTTTTTCGCGTCGGCCGCCGCGTTCGCCGACGCTGCATCGGCGGGGCCGGGGGCCGCCGCGGGCGGACTTCCTCCGGTTTCGGATGCGGCGGGGACGTTCGCCTCTTGGTCGTGGACGCGTTTCTCATGTGGACTGTGCTTGGACATCTATACTTCCTGAAGTGTATGTAGGCTGAAAATACCGAGCGGGCGGCTCGGACGTCAAGGGAAATCCACCAAGCCAGGGGATAAACGCGCCGGATTGATGAAAGGCGTGCGTTTTACGGTTGTTCTTCGCATCTCCCCTCGCTATCTTATCACGATAGGGTCAGACCGGGCGCCGTGAGGGCTCGCGGACCATACGTATCCGTTGATATCAAGGAGACGAAAGTGACTATCATCGAACTGAACGACGTCAAGAAGACCTACCCGCTCGGCAAAGTGCAGGTGGAAGCGGTGAAGGGAGTTACCTTTTGCATCGACAAAGGGGACTTCATCTCGATAGCCGGACCTTCCGGTTCCGGCAAATCGACCATCCTGAACATGATCGGCCTGATCGACACGCCCACCTCCGGCGAAGTCAGGATCGAAGGCAAACCGATCTCGGGACTCAAGGACAAGCAGCTGACGACCCTGAGGCACGACACCATCGGCTTCATCTTCCAGTCCTTCAACCTCGTCCCTGTCCTCAACGTCTACGAGAACATCGAATTCCCCTTGCTGCTCGGCAAGGAGAAGATGGCGAAGTCGGAGAAGCGCGACTGGATCGACTTCCTGATCAAGGAGGTCGGCCTGGAACAGTGGCGGAACCACCGGTCGAACGAGCTGTCCGGCGGCCAGCGGCAACGCGTGGCCATCGCCCGGGCCCTCGTCGCGAAACCCTCGATCGTGCTGGCGGACGAGCCCACCGCGAACCTGGACTCCGCCACGGGCGAGCAGATCATAGAACTGATGAAGAAGATCAACCGGGAAATGCAGACCACCTTCATCTTCTCCACCCATGACGCCAAGATCGTCGAGATCGCCGACCACGTGATCCGGCTCCGCGACGGCCTCGTGACCGAGAATTACAAGAAGGAAGGCGAGCCGGCCTGCGGGGAGAACTGAGATGCCCGTATTAGTCAGGATAGCCTTCCGCAACATGCGGGAGCACAAGGCGAAGAGCCTCATCATCGGCATCCTGGTCGCCCTCGGCGTCATCGTCATCGTGGTCGGCAACGCGATGATGGACGCCTCGGCCGCCGGGATCCGCAGGACTTTCATCGAAAGCTACACGGGCGACCTCATGGTCCATGGCCCGTCCGAGTCCGCCGTGTCGGTCTTCGGGGTCGAGTCCTTCTCCATGGACGCCGATACCCAGGTCCCGACAATTCCCGAGTACGAAAAGGTCCTCGCACGCGTACGCGCCGATTCCCGCGTGGCTGCGGCTACGAGCATGGCCGTCGCCTACGGCCTCCTTGCTGCCGACGCCGACGAGACCATCGTCGATTCAAGCGGCGACGAGGGCAACGTGAGCTTCGCGATCGTCTTCGGCGTGGAGGCGGAGACCTATTTCGACATGTTCCCCTCCATTATCCTCGTCCGGGGACGCTTCCTGGAGACGGGCGAGTCGGCGATCCTCCTGAACCAGGACCAACTGGACAAACTCGCCAAGAAGTACGAGAGGGAATTCGACGTCGGCGACAAGATCCTGCTCAGCGGCTTCGGCACCGCAGGCATGCGCATCCGCGAGGTGGAAATAGTCGGCGTGATCACCCGGAAGGAGATGCAGGACGAGGGACCGCCCCTGGTGATCTCCGACATCGACACGGTGCGCGTCCTCGGCGGCCTCACCCTCGCGGGCACGGAGTCCATCGACCTGGACGCGAGCCAAACCGCTCTCCTTTCGGCGGCGGACGCCGACGCCATCTTCGGCGACGACCTCTTCTCCGGAGACATGGTGGACTCCTCCATAGCCGCGGCCGCTCCGGCATCCTTCGACAGCGCGGCGAGCCTGCTCGGCGACACCTCCAAGCGGGAGCTCCTCAATACGGCGGACTCGGGGGCCTGGAACTTCATCCTCTTGCGCCTCTCGGATTCAGGAACCGCCTCGGCCGCGATGGCTGATCTGAAGACCCAATTCGCCGCCGACGGGATCGACGCGCGGATCGAGGATTGGAAAGGCGCGGCGGGAACGAACGGTAAAATCGCGGACATCGTCCGCATCGTCTTCAATATCGCCCTCGTGGTCATCGCCGTGGTCTCGGTCATCATCATGATGAACACCCTCGTGATCTCGGTTATCGAGCGGACGTCCGAGATCGGGACGATGCGCGCCCTCGGAGCCAAGAAATCGTTCATCCGGTCGATGTTCCTCACCGAGACCCTCACCCTGACCATAGTCTTCGGCTTCATCGGCTCGGCCATCGCCCTCGCCGCGATCGGGATCCTGAACGCTCTCAAGATCCCGGCGGCCAACGACTTCATGCGGCTGCTCTTCGGCGGGGCGACCCTGACCCTGACGCCGCGGATCGGCTCATTCATCGGAACCATCGCGATGGTCTTCGCCGTGGGATACCTGGCCCACCTCTACCCGGTCGCGGTGGCGTTGAAAATCCAGCCCGTCGCGGCCATGCGGTCCGAATAAGGAGGAGCGCATGTACACCTTAGCGAAAATCGCGTTCAGGAACCTGAACCGGCAGAAGAAGCGGAGTTTCCTGCTCGGAGGCGCCATCGCCTTCGGCATTTTCATCGTCACCCTCATCAACGGATTCGCCGGAGCCTTCCAGGCGAACGTGGCGGGCAACATGGCCCAGCTCTTCGCAGGCCACGTCTTCGTGGAAGGTTCGGAAAAAACGGCGAAGGGAAAGGCGATCGACATCATCCGGGACGACGCGCCGGTCATGGCCGCGTTCGCCGCCGCGGGCATCTCCACGGAATACGTAGCCAAGCGTTCGTACGCCAACGCGACCCTCGTGTTCGAGGGGAAGAAGGCAACGCAGAACATTTACGGCGCGGACTTGGAGGGCGAACGCTTCCTCAAAGACAGGCTCCTTTTCAAGGAGGGATCCTGGGAGAACCTGCGCGACGAGCGCGCCCTCGTGCTGAGCGAAGGCGTCGCGAAGAAGCTCAAGGTCGAGGTCGGAGACAGACTGCTCGTGCAGCTAAAAACGGTGACCGGCCAGAACAACGTGGGCGAATTCGTACTGGCGGGAATAAGCCAGGACATGGGGCTCTTCAGTTCCATGCTCGCGTACGCGCACCGCGCCTACGTCAATGAACTACTCGACATCGGACCGGACGAGTACCAGATGCTGGGGGCGCTCGTGGACGACCTGACGAAGGCCGAGCTCCGCGCGAAAGCCCTGCAGCCGGCCCTCGCAGCCCGCGCGCCCGTTTTCGAGCTGCCGCCGGCGGCGACGCGCGCCGAAAAGGCGGCTGCGGCCAAGCTGGCGAAGGAAGCCAAAGCCGCGCGGAAGAAGGCCGACGAGTCGAAAGCCGCGGGAGCGGCGACGGCGGAAGCCGACGACGACGCGGCCGACGACGCCGAAGAGGCCGCCGCGGCCGCAAAGTCGGCGAACGGGAGCCCGATGCAGAGCCGCTACCAGAAGCTGTACAAGCTGGCCAAGAAAGAGACCTGGGAGGGCACCAAGTACCGGGTCTTCACCATCAACGACCTGCTCTCGCAGATCGAGGACCTCGTGAAGGTGCTCAACATCGCCAGCGTCTATATCCTGGCGGTGCTTTTCGTCATCATCATGGTCGGCATCACGAACACCTTCCGGATGATCATGTACGAGCGGATCAAGGAGATCGGAACGATGCGCGCGGTCGGCATGCAGCGGCCCGCGGTTCGGAACCTGTTCCTGCTGGAGGCGGGTTTCCTCGCGGTCGCGGGGACGCTGGCCGGCTGGGCCCTTTCCGCGATCGCGATGGCGATCATATCGATCTTCGACTTCGGCACCTCGACCGTCTTCGCCCTGCTCCTGAAGAACGGGCACCTCTCGTTCGCGGTGCAGGCCCCGCACGCTATCGGGGGCTTCCTTCTCGTGCTCGTGCTTACCCTGCTCGCAGCGGCGCTGCCGGCCCGCAAGGCGTCCCGCCTGGAGCCCGCCGCCGCCCTCCGGACGTCGATGTGACGGCCGCTCTTCGATTCGATAGGAGATTCGGAATGAACAAACTCATCCGGGGGGCGGCCGCCGCCCTCCTCATCCTCGCGGGCCTCGCGCCCGCCTTCGCCCAGGACGCCGCCCCCGACTTCAGGAAGCTCGTTGAGACCCTGGATTCCATCGATGACTTCACCGGATCGGACTTCTCCGGGGTTTTCACCATCGTGACCGACAAGCCCGGCAAAAGGCAGGAGGTCACCCAAGTCCGCATGTTCCGCCGCGACTCCAAGGAACAATTCCTCATGCTGATGCTGCTGCCCGAGGCCAGCAAGGGCCAAGGCTACCTGAAGGAGGGGGACAACTTCTGGTTCTACGATCCGACCAGCCGGAAATTCAACCATTCCAGCATGAAGGAAGCCCTCAACGACTCCGAGGCGCGGAACGACGACTTCAAGCGCAAGAAGACGCTGGAGGAGTACGACATCGCCAAGACCGGCGAGGGCATGGTCGGCAAATTCCCCGTCTGGGTCATCGACCTCAAGGCGAAGACCAACGACGTGAGTTACGACATGGTAACGATCTACGTCCGCAAGGACCGGCCACTTGTCCTGAAGCAGGAAGACAAGAGCGTCAACGGCCGACTCATGCGCACCACCCTTTTCCCCAAGTACGCCGACGTCGGCAAGGGCAAATTCTTCCCCTCGCAGATGCTCATCGTGGACGAGATCAACACGGGAGAAAAGAGCCAGATCACGATGGCCGAACTCTCCGTGGCCAAGCTCCCCGACAAGGTCTTCACCAAGGCTTTCCTGGAACAGACGAACTAAAGGTCCTTGCGGAAAAGGAGCGACTGCATGAGAAAAGCGGTTCTGATTTTAATTTTCGCGCTGTTGGCCGCCGGGGCGGCCTCGGCGCAGGATATACAGATAATCACCGACGAAGAAGCCCTCTTCGGGTCGGCCGATGAAATGCCGGTGGAAGGAGCGGCGCCTCCGGCTGATGGGAAGACCGGGGACTCCCTGTTTTCGGCCTCGGAGGACGAGCTCTTCCAGGACGAGGGGGTAGAGCGTATCCAATCGGGAGCGGAGGGCACGGCCGTTGCCGCCTTCCTGAAGACGGACGCCGTCCGGATAGGCGGTACCTTCACGGGTTCCGTCGATTCCGAATGGACCTGGACCGATCCCTGGACGGTCAACGCCGATCCCCTGGATCCCGACGCGGCTAGTCTTCCGACGGCGCTCTCGGCCTTGGTCTTCTTCGATGCGCGGCCGGAGGAGGACTACCGGGTCTACGGCTCGGCGAAAACGGGCTGGCCCTTCGCGGACGCGGACGGCGAACCGAACATCCGGGTCTTCGAGCTGTTCAGCGACTTCAACTGGAACGATGCGGTCTTCCTTCGTTTCGGCAAGCATACGGTGAAATGGGGCGTCGGGTACTTCTGGAGCCCCGCCGACGTGCTGAACCTGAGCGCCATAGACGTCGAGGATCCGACGGCCCAGCGCGAAGGACCCATCAGCCTCCGCGCCCATTTCCCCGTGCCGGGCACTCAAACCAACCTCTGGGGCTACCTGCTCGCGCCGAACGTCGCGGATGCCTCCGCCCTGGAACCGGCCGACCTCGCCGCGGCCGGAAAGCTGGAATTCCTCGTCGGCGGCTGGGAACTCGGCATGGGCGCCTTCTACCAACAAGACCGCGCCCCCAAGGCCATTATGACCGCGACCGGCGCCCTCGGCCGGTTCAACCTTTTCGGGGAGGCGGTGCTCGGCTGGGGAAGCGATACAAACCTGGCTACGGACATCGAGGAATCGGCCTCCCCCCCCTATATCACGGTTTCCTTAGGCAAAATCGAGGACGAACCGGTCTTTTCAGGTACCGGGGGATTCTCCTGGTCTGAATCGGACTGGAACCTCGCCGTGTCGGGCCAGTACTTCTTCAACGGAGAGAGCTATGAGGACAGTGATCGCAAAACCCTCATCGCCTCCGCTCGGGACATCCAAGCCTCCCCGCCAGCCGGATCGGATGCCGGGCTGCTGGCAACTTCGATCAAGGGCCTTATCTACGGCTCCGGCCGCCATTACGCCGGGTTATCCGTCTCCAAGACCGAACTATGGACCGAGGACCTCTCGGTCTCGCTCCTCGCGATCGCCAACCTGTCGGACCTGTCGGGGATGGTCGCGCCGACCGTTTCGTACGAATTATTCGAAAGGATGACGTTGAGGGCGGGGGCGACCTTCTACTGGGCGACGGATCTGCTCTGGGGCGCGGGGGATGACGGCGAGTACGTGGTGGTCGCGGGGGGACCGGCCGTTACGCTCAGCCTGGGCGCGAGCCTCGGGGGCGGAAGATTCTGAGGGCGGCGCGCGAAGGGCAGACTCATCGGGCGTTCGGGTATATAATGAATGGGTCAGATATTCCGATTCCAAGAAGGTACGCGTGAAACCGAATTATAACGCTGAGAAAAGACGGCGAGAACTGGACAAGAAAAAGAAGAAAGAAGAAAAGGAACAGAAAAAGAAGGAGCGCAAGGAAGCCATCGCCCGAGGGGAAATTCCCGAGGACGAGGATCCCAGCGCCTATCTGGGGACGGAGGAAGAGGACGGGGAAGACGTCGCAGATGGCGAAGACGGCTCCGGAGGTGAAGGCGCCGCCGGAGGCGAAAGCACCGCCGGAGGCGAAGGCGCCGGGAGTCCCGAGGGAAGCCCTAAAACCTGAACTCCGTCTTTCCTTTGAACGCATACTCGCGCACGGGTCATTTCAACCGTGCATGATGCAGGGCCGTCGGCGTAGCCGGCGGTCCGTGTTTTTTTGTCGGACTTCCGTCACCCGAGCGCAAACAAAGACGGGACTCCGCGATGATGATCGGTTAGGCTCTCGATCGAGACGACCAAAGGAAGCGGCGCGGATGAACTGGCAGGAGAGGATGGAGGCTTCGATCGACTATATCGAACGGAACCTCGGATCGAATCTGGATTACGGGCGTATCGCCGCATCGGCGAACTGCTCGCTCTTCCATTTCCTGCGGATGTTCGAAGTGGTGGCGGGCGTCACCGTCGGCGAGTACGTGAGGAGGCGAAGGTTGAGCCTCGCGGCCCTCGCGCTGTCGGCGGGCGGCGAGTCGGACAGGGTCCGTGTGATCGACCTTGCCGCCGAGGCCGGCTACGATTCGCCCGATGCCTTCGCCAAGGCCTTCAAGCGAGAATTCGGCATCACGCCGAGCGAAGCGCGGGAGGGCGGCGCGAAACTCCGGATCTGGCTGCGCATCGGCTTCAGCGTCGTTCTCAAAGGAGACGTACCTATGGAATACAGGATCGAAAAGAAGGGCGCGATCGCGATGACCGGGCTTCCCCTGCGTGCGAACTGCACGGACGGCGCGAACCTCCGCGAAATTCCGGCGTTCTGGGGCGAATGCATCGCGAAAGGCCATATGGACGCCCTCGAAAGGGCCATGCCGGAAAATTCGAAACTGGGGGTCATGGGCGTATGCGCGAACGATATGGATGCGAAAACCCAGACCTTCACCTACCTCATCGCGATCGAACGTCCCGAAACGGAAGCAGCGCGCGCCCGGCTCCCGTCCGCTTGCGTCGATTTCGTCGTGCCGGAAGCCTCCTGGGCAATTTTCCCGTCCCGGGGTCCGATGCTGGCATCCATCCAGGCCCTCTGGCAGCGCATCTATTCGGACTGGTTTCCCAATTCGGATTACGAGCACGCTGGAGGTCACGAACTTGAAGTGTACTCAGAGGGCGACATGCAAGCCGCGGACTATTATTGCGAGGTCTGGATTCCGGTAAAAAGAACGGCCTAGCCGGTCCGCCCCGTAGCCGCGCCGACCGGCAACCGGTCGTCCAGCGCGTCCCAGGCGATATAGGCCCGGTCCGCGGAGGCGGGCTCGGTCCGCAGCCGGTAGGCTGTGCAATTGCCCAAGGGGACGAGGGGAAACCAGGACCGGCAGCCGAAGGTCGCGCGCACGAGCCATTGCAGGAAACCGCCGTGGGTCACGGCCACGATAGCGCGCGGCCGCGCCGGATGACCGTCCGTTGGGATGGCCGTCGGGCGCGGCTTGGCGCATTCCGCCGATGCGACGGAGCGGAGCATGCCCCAGGCCGCGATCGCCCGACCGTACAGGGCTTCGGGGCTCTCGGCCCCTTCGACCGAAGCCCAGCTTTCCGACCGGAATTTCGCCCAGCGCTCGGCCGATTCGCCGCGGAGCTCCGACCAGGAACGGGAGGTCCACGATCCGGTATCGAGCTCCTGGAGCTCATCCACGACAAGGGGCGCGGCGCATCCCGCTCCGGAGGCGATGATTTCCGCGCTTTCACGCGCCCGGGAGAGCGGCGAACAGAGCACGGGACAGGGAGCCCAGGAAGCCAGTAGCCGGCCGCGCTCAGCAGCCTGCTCCCTGCCGAGCGCCGTGAGCGGATATTCGCCGCGGCCTTGGAAGATGCCCGCCGAATTCCCTTCGCTCTCCCCGTGCCTGATGAGGAAAAACTCGAAACTCTCGCTCAGGCCGGCGAAGAAGGCCCCGTCGACGATTTCGGCATCCGCGCCCATCAGTAAAAGATCCCGACGATTTCGGTCGTCGATTTATGCTTCATCTTGAGCATGAGGGTCTGTTCGGATTCCGAGTAGGCCCAGCCCGATGAATCGTAGCGTTCGAAACGTGGATCGGTCCTGAAGTCGATGCCGTAGAGCTGGATCTTCTGGAAAGGCTTCACGCCGCGCACCAGCATATAATGCGTTTCTCCGACGGGAAAGTCGACGGAGATCAGGGTCGAAGCCTCGGACTCGGTAATGGAGACCGAGGAAGCCGCGGTCCAGGTCCAGGATACCGGGCCGCCTTCTGGCGCGAGGGGAATCGCATGCGGCAGGAAAGCCTGCGCGGCAAGGAAGCGGCCGGCGGCGGCAGACGGAAGGCGCGCTTCCCCCGCGGGGACGGGAGCGGCCGCGCCGGACGGGAAGGAAAACTGGGCGGGCAGGGAACCGGCCTGGTCGGCGAAGCCGATCGCGGAGAGGACGACGGTCCGCCCGAGATCGGCCCAGACGCGGTCTCCGGCAAGCTCGGCGCTGCGGATGAGGGCCTGTCCCGCGCGAAGGACGAAGGCGGCATCCGCGCGGTCATCCGCGACGAGCATGACCGAGCCGTCCTCGGCCCGACGGAGCGCTCCGCCGAGCACGAAATGCGACTGGTCGACGAGACGGTCGAAGGGGTTCGCGGCCGTGCCGCGGTAAATTTTCCAGTCCGCCCAGCATTCGAGGAAACCGACGGCGAGGGTCGGCGTTATGAGAGCGGGATCGACCGAGCGGGCGAAGTCCGCAACGCCGTCCGAAAAAGCCCGGCTCGCGCGGACGGACAGGTAGGCGACGAGGTCGTTCTCGGCGAACAGGGAGAGGTCGCGCTCGTTCGCCATGCGCGAAAGTCTGCTGAGGGTTTCACGTTCAGCCGCGGCGAGCGTGCGGAGCCCTCCATCCAGCTGTCCGAAAAAGGGCGCCGACCGGTAACCGCGCGCGGCGCCTTCCAGGAAGGTTTTCGGCGTGGTGGCGACGGCCGAGCGGTAAGTACCCCGTCGGGCCGATTCGGCGACGTAGGAGACTATGGCATCCTCGCCCGGTTCGCCCGCCATCGAGCGCTCCCAGCCGGCATAGGCCGAGTCCCGCCAACGCTGTACGGTCCTTTCGTACTGCACCTTGTCGGCGGCCTGGGCGCTGGTGAAGTCCGCGGGCGAAAAGCCTTTCTTCTGGATCGCTTTGCCGTACGCGAAGGATGGCGCGCGCGCCTTCAGGACTACGCTTCTGCCTTTCGCGTCGATCGCCGCGCCGGTGAACGAATAGGTCTCACCGCCGGAAATGATGGCGCCTTCGCCTTTCCCGGTATCCGCTACGCGGGAAGAACGCAGGGGGCGGAAGGGCAGGCGGACTTCGGTGACGGAACGGGCGGGAGCGAGAGTGACGCGGAGCGCCTCGGCTCCGGCGGTGAAGCTCGTCTGGAAACGCAGCGAGCCTCCGTCGGAAAGGCGCACCGACAATTCGCCCTTGAGCGTTTCCATGGATACCGGATTGAGTGCCTTCACGGCTCCGTCGGCGCCGACTGCGGCGAAGCCCTCGTCGCCCGCAAGGCGGAATTCCATCCCCCCGAAAAAGACGCTCAGGCTGCCAGACAAGGCGCGGGCGCCGGAGGACGAAGCGGCCGTTTCGGACGACGCGTAGCGGCCGGACACCGCCATGGAACCCGCCGTCAGGGTAAAGCCGGTTCGCCGGGCGAACTGCACGACGACGATCGAAAGAAGGACGGCTATATAAAGGGAGAAGAACGCCAGTGTCCGGCGGAATACATTCGCTCTCATCGGGGAAGGATACAGGGAGCCGCCCAATATTTCAACTTGCCGCGGCGCGTTCGATCATATAGTATGGATATCCGGAAACGATCCAGGTGAAAACTAAGCAAACCCCGCCTTCGGAGAACGCCTCCCGCGTTCCGACTCCCATCCGCCGGATCCTCATCACGCTCGCCGTCCTCGCGACGGTCTTCGCTTCCTGCGCGACACCGCCTCCTCCGGCCCGTGTCGAGGAGGCGCCGACCGCCGCCGTCGAGGCCGTGGGCGAGACCGCGGCAGCGGAAACGCCGCCCCCCGCCCTCCCGCCCGAGCCATCCCCGCCGCCGATCGCGGAAAAGGAGCCGGAGCTTCCGGTCGGACCGGCGGCCGAGGGCCCGGTTGCCGCGGCCCCGCAGGCCGCACCGGCCGCCGCACCGGAGACGATACCGGAACCACCTGCGGAGCCCACCGTCGTGGAGGCTCTCGGGCTGGTTTCCGCGGCCCTGTCGTCCGGTGACGGAGACGCGGCCCTCGCCGCCTTCGACCTGCTCCGCGGAAGCGCCGCCGCAGATCCGGAAGTCCGCCTCCTGAAGGCGTCGGTCCTGGGCTCGCTCGGGCGCAGCGGCGAAGCCCGCGCCCTGGCCGCCTCCGTCGCGGCGGAAAACCCGAAGAACGCGGAAGCCCTTTTCGTGCTCGCGGCCGCCGAAGGCTCTGCGGGAAAGGACAAGGAGCGGAAAGCCCTCCTTGAACGCGCCGTTGCCGTCGATCCCAAGCACGCGCGCGCCCTTGCCTCCCTGGGGACCATAGCCCTCCGCGCCAAGACGCTCCGCGTCGCCGAGACCTGGTTCGACAAGAGCCTCGCCGCCGATCCGGTCAACGCCGAGGCCCTCGTCGGCAAGGGCCGAGTCCGTCGGCTCCAGGACGATCCCAAGGGCGCCGAACTCGCGTACGAGCGGGCCATCAAGGAATACCCCTCCTGGAGCGCGCCGCTCGCCGAGCGCGCCAAAGTGTATCGGGAGCAAGGATACCTCCGCGAGGCCCTTTCCGACCTCGACGCGGCGATCCGTTTGGATCCGACGGATTATTGGGCCGCCGTGGACAGGGGAACCACCCTTCTCGACCTCGGACGCCGAAGCGACGCCCTTTCCGAATTCGACCGCGCCGCGGCTCTGGAACCGGATAATTTCCTTTCCTATGTCTACACCGCGGGCCTTCGCGAGGAGGCGGGAGAGCTGGAATCCGCTGAGCGCGATTACGCGCGCCTCGCCGAGCTGAACGGCGACTATTATTTCGCTTTCGAAGCCCTCGGACTGCTCAGGATACGGGACGGCCGCTGGGGACCCGCCCGGGAGGCCTTCCTGGAAGCATGGAAACGTTCGCCCGTCCACAGCAATTACGCGCTTCTTGCCGCCCTCGCCTGGATGAAGGAGGGCAAGGCGCGGGAAGCCAAGGCTTTCCTGGCGAAGGTGCTTCCGACGATCAAGCGCGATACGACCGAATGGTACGTCATGCGCCTCTTCCACGATCTGACCGGCGACACCGACGCGGCCGTCCGGGTGGACAAAGAGAGCGACAGGGACGTCCGCGCCCGGATGCTGTATTATCTGGCCCAATTCTATGCGGTCCGAGGCAATGAGGCGCTCGCGATCCGTTACCATCTGGCCTTCCGCGACCTTGACCGCCGGAATATCGTCGAATGGCGCCTGAACGAGTGGGCGCTGGAAGCGCGGCTTCCGAAGGAGTAGCCGATGCTCCGAACAGGAGCCTTCGCCGATCTAATAGAAGCCCTCAACGCCTCCTGCGCCCTGTCTTCGTCCTGCTCCGGAGAGGACGCGCGGCGCGTCGTGGTTCAGCCGCACGATTTCCCCGACCACGATGCCGCCGCCGCGGCATTCGGCCTGGCTCGGCTTCTGGACGTCGCCGGCTTCCGTGCCCGGATCCTGTACCGCGGCCGTCTGCGCAGCCATTCGCTGCTGGCGATGATCGCCGAACTGGACATCTCCATGGAGCGCATCCGCGGTCCCGTACCGGCGGACCTGGAGGACGCTCCCTGCGTGATCGTGGACGGAAGCCCCGCCTACGCCAACGCCAAACCGCTCACCGAACGCCTCGTCGGCGTCGTGGACCACCATCCTAACCCCGGCATTCTCGGCTGCCCCTTCGTCGACGTACGTACGAGCTACGGCTCCTGCTCGACGATCATAGCCGATTACTGGCTGGAACACGGCTCCGCCGTCGACCGGGACACCGCGACTGCCCTGCTCATGGGCATCCAGATGGATACCGACTTCCTCTCGCGCCGCGTGAGCCCCGCCGACCTGGACGCCCACCACCATCTCTTCTTCCGGGCGGACTGGGAATTCGGCACGCGTGTCGTCAAGGCATCGCTGTCACTGAAGGACTTGCCCGCATTCGAAGCGGCGGCGGCGAATTCGCGGACCAAGGGCTGCCTTTTCTTCACCCTCATTCCCCTGGAATGCACGCAGGAGCTCGTTTCCATCATCGCCGACTTCTTCCTCCGGTTGAAGGAAATTTCAGTCACGGCTATAGTCGAGACCGGAAGCGATCGCTTCCATGTATCGGTCCGTAGCCGCTCGGGCGACCTGTCGGCCGCCGCCGTCGTCAAGCTCGCGCTTTCCGGCATCGGAGAAGGCGGAGGGCACGACCACATGGCGGGCGGCGTCATAGAAGCGAAAATATGTCCGCGCGAGGATGCCCTCTTCGCGCGATTCGTAGAGGCGGTGGAATCCGCCCAGGAGACCCAATGAACGGCACCACGCAACGCATCGTCCTGGCGGGACGCGAAATCGTCCTTGTCGGCACCGCCCACGTCTCGCGCGAAAGCGTGGAGGAGGTCTCCCGCGTCGTACGGGAAGAGCGTCCCGACCGGGTCTGCGTCGAGATAGACGAAGGTCGCTACCGCTCCATGACCGAAAAAGACGCCTGGGAAAAACTTGACATCGCCAAGGTCATCAAGGAAGGGAAGGGCTTCCTGCTCCTGGCGAACCTCGCGCTTTCCAGTTTCCAGCGCCGCCTCGGAATGGGGCTCGGCGTCAAGCCCGGCGACGAGATGAAGCGTGCGATAGACGAAGCCGCCGAGCTGGGCATCCCCTTCTCCTTTTGCGACCGCGAAGTGCAGACGACCCTCCGGCGCGCATGGGCCCGTTGCGGCTTCTGGAGCAAGAGCAAGCTGATGGCGGCCCTCGTCTCGAGCGCGCTATCCACGGAGAAGCTCGAAGAAAGCGAGATCGAAGCGCTGAAGGACAAGAACGAACTGGACGGCATGATGGCCGAACTCGCGGACTACATGCCCATGGTGAAGGAAACCTTGATAGACGAACGGGACTCGTACCTCGCGTCCCGCATCTGGACGTCCGAGGGGACCAAGCTCGTCGCGGTGATCGGCGCCGGCCACATGGAGGGCGTGAAGGCCCGCCTGTCCGCGCTCGCGGACGGAAGCGTCGGCTCGGACGTCTCCGGGCTCGACCAGGTGCCCGGGCCCTCACGCATCGGCAAGGCGATTCCCTGGCTCATCCCCGTCATCCTCGTCGGCCTCATCGTCGCGGGCTTTTTCCGTTCTGGCGCCGGCGTCAGCGTCGATATGCTCTTGCGCTGGATCCTGCTCAACGGCTCCCTGGCCGCGCTCGGATCCCTCCTGGCGCTCGCCCATCCGCTCACCATCCTGGTTTCCTTCGTAGGGGCCCCGATCGCGACCATCAACCCCTTCATCGGCGTCGGCCTCTTCGCGGGCGTCGCCGAGGCGTCCCTGCGCAAACCCCGCGTCGTCGACATGGAAACCCTCTCCGACGACATCGTGAGCCCGCGCGGCTTCTACCGCAACCGCATCACCAAAGCTCTGCTCGTCTTCTTCCTGTCTTCCCTCGGAGGCGCCGTCGGGAACTTCATCGCCCTCCCCTACCTCACCACCCTGGTGGTCGGCTGAGGCCGGGCGGCTGCGCGGCTGCGCGGCTGCGCGGCTACGCTTTTCAGTCCTGTTTGCGGACTATCCTGTCCCTCGTCGTATCGATATGTTCGCGGAAGCGATAAAAGGCGGCGAGGGGATCGGGGTTCTTGACCGCGTCGATGATAGCCTGATGCTCGGGGATCACCCGTGCGAGATCGGTACGGTACGTGTTCGAAACGCGCATTTCTTCGTAAGTGAACGATCTTAGCGTATCGAACAGAGCCAGCATCGGGCCGTTCTTCATTTCAGCTATCGCGATCCTGTGCAACAAGTAATCCGCCTCGTTGAGTTCCAGGATACGGTTTTCCGCGAGGGCCGTCTCCATGAAGCGAATCTGGACCTGCATCCGGTCCAGAACTTCCTGTATCCCGGGATCCCCTTCCCTATACCGGCGGGATAGATCGATCCAGGCTTCCTGCTCCAGCGATCGCCTGAATCCCATGATCGAGACGAAATCCTTTTCGCACAGGAGGAATGCCCAGGTCAAAGCTTCGGAGGACACCGAAGTATTGTCGTTGAGTACCGTCCCCTTCCTCGTCTGCGATTCGAACACGCCGAGATAGGTGAATACCTTGACGGCTTCCCTGATGGAAGATCTTCCGACGCCGAACATCTGGGCCAGTTCGTTCTCGGTCGGGATCCGATCCCCGGGCTTCAGCCGATCCTTGACGATCAGTTCCTTCACCTTCTCCATGATCTGTTCGACTATTGTCCGTTGTTTTATCTGCGACGCCACGCCCACGCTCCTTTCCGGAGTCATCAGTATTTCTGAACCAGAAGTGAGTATACCTCCAGCTGGAGTCGCTACGCAACCGGCAAGATTTCCGCGGGTTGCGGTGATAACCGCTAGACCAAGCGGACGGAAACGCCGTCCTTGATCGATTTTTCGATCCCGTCGGTCGCCTTCATCGCCCAGATGGCGTCTTCGAGGTCCGAAGGCGGCGCCTCTCCGGCCATGACGCAGCGCTCGACGAACCAGCGGACTTCATTGGTGATCGTCTCCTGGTACGCGGTGAAGGTGCGCGAATGGGATATGCCCTTGCCTGCCTGGACCCAGTCGTTGTAGGTGTAGGAGGTCGATCCCTTCGTCCCGATGACTTTGACCATAAAACTCCAGGGTGAGGAGGAAAGGTCGTCGGCCGCGAAGCTCGCGCAGAGGTGCGCCAGACCGCCGTTCTCCAGCTCAAGGTTCACGAGCGCCACGTCCTCCTTGTCCAACTTCTCATAATGCCGATTCGCCTTGAAGGCCTGCACGCGCACGGGCCGTCCGACCAGATAGATCATGGTATAAAGGTTGTGGGTCAGGATATGGCGGACGACGCCGGGCAGGGTAGCGGCCCTTTCCTCGGAATGCTGGATGTTGTACATGACGTAGCAGGAGACGATCTTGCCCAGCTCCCCTGATCGCACGAGGGAACGGGCGCGTGCCAGGCCGTCCTCATGGATCATGTTATGGCCCGGCATGCAGATCCTTCCCGTTCGCAGCGAGCAGGCCTTCATGTCCTCGATCTCCGCCACCGATTCGCAGAGCGGTTTCTCCACGAGGACGTGCTTCCCCGCTTCCATGGCCAGCTTGGCGTACTGAAGATGCGTTTCCAGATTCGTAAGCACGAATACCGCGTCGATTTCCGGATCGGCGACCAATTCTTCCGGCGTGGCGTAACGCTTGCAGCCTTCCTCCTTGGCCCGCCGCTCCGCGCGGGATTCGTTTCTGTTCCACAGCCCTACGAGCCTGGCGGAGGGGATCGCCTTTATCGCCTTCGCCTGCAGCACGGAAATCTCGCCGGCTCCGATGAAACCTATCCCTATCGATTCCTTGGACATAACCACTCCTACTTACGCGATAAGCCTGGAAAGTACGGCCGCGAGCCGTGAGCTTTCCAGGAAAGACGATGAGATCAATTCCCGTATGCCGGGAAATGAAAGCGCGGGCTTCGTGACTTCCGAAGGCAGTTCCTCTACGATATCGGCGAAATCGCGATGCGTTATCGAGGAAACCTTCTTGAGCCGTTCACGCGATTCCGCCTGGGAAACCTTCCGCGCCTCCGGATAACCGGAGCCCGGCTCCTGCGAAAAAATCGCATCGAAGATGAATCTGAGATTCACGCCGGAAGCCCAACCGTAACCCTGGTTGAGCGCGAGCGAGATGCAGTTGCCCCCGTTGATCCTGCTGAACAGCCATGCATCCAGGGGGGTGACGATATGGCCGCAGGTAACACCCGGGTACTGCATGGCGGATAATAGGAAGCCCTGGCCGGTCCCGCATCCGCCGACTACCAGATCAACCCTCTTGAGTTCCAGCAGAAGGGCGGTGAGGAAACCCGTATGCAAATAAGTCAGTTCGGGACTGGAGCCGCCGCTTTTCATTCCGCAGTTCACCAGTTCATAGCCCCGGCCTTCCAGCGCCTCGACAAGATCCGCGTTGCGGTCGGCGGCGCTCGTTTCGTTGATGATCGCTATCCTCATTTTTTCCTGCCCGAGGAGAGCGCCCGTTTGACCGTCGATACGATCCCTTCCGCGTCCATCCCGTATTTGGCGAAAATCAGTTCGTCGTCGCCCGATTCAAGGAAGATGTCGGGGAAGCCCACGCGGATCACGCGGCAGGGCGAGAACTCGGCCGTCGTTTCGGCGACGGCGCCGCCCAGGCCGCCCGTCGTACCGTGGTTCTCGACCGTCACGATCAAACCGCAATCGCGGGCGGCGGCGCACAGGATCTCCCGGTCGATGGGCTTCACGGTGCCAAGGTGGATATGCCGGACTCTTATCCCTTCCCGGCCCAGGCTCTCGGCCGCTTCCAGGCAGCGGGACGTCATCATCCCGGTGGAGACGAGGGCGGCGTCGGTTCCTTCATGGAGGACAATGCCCTTTCCCAATTCCATCCGGTGATCCCCGCCGAAAATCACCGGCAAGGAGCAGCGCACGGTACGGAGGTAGACGGGGCCCGGAGTATCCAGCGCGAGCCGCACCGCCGCCCGCGTTTCCACGGGGTCGGCGGGAACCAGGATCTTCATGTTGGGCATCGCGCGCATGATGGCGATATCCTCCACCGCCGAATGCGTCGCCCCGGCCCTTCCGGTCGGCAATCCGCCGTAAGCCCCGTTCAGCTTCACGTTCAGGTCGGCATGCGCGACCGAAACCCTGATCTGGTCGGTGGCGCGGGTCGCGAGGAAGACCGCGAAAGTGGAAACGAAGGGAGTCCAGCCGGTCGTCGCCATGCCGGCTGCCGCGCCGACCATGTTCGCTTCCGCGATCCCCATTTGATAGAAACGTTTCGGATACCGATCCCTGAAATATTTGGTCATCGTGGACGCGCAGACGTCCGCGTCGAACACCGCAAGCTTCGGGTATTCCTCCGCCAACTCGACAAGCGTCTTCCCGAATACGTCCCGGGAGGAATACGACTCACCTACCTTCATATGCTCCCTCTTTTGTTTTCCCGGCTTTCAGGTCGAGTTCGGCCATCGCCGATCGGAATTCGCCATCGTCAGGCGCTTTCCCGTGCCATACGTGAGTGGATTCCATGAAGGAAACGCCCTTGCCCTTGACGGTGCGCGCGATGACCGCGACGGGACCGTTCGCGGAATCGGCCTTGGCCTTCTCCAGGGTCGCGACGACCTCGCCCATATCGTGCCCGTCGCAGGAGAGCACGGTCCAGCCGAACGCTTCCCATTTTTGTTCCAGCGGCTCTACGGAGACCACGTCCTTCGTCCGCGCGGATAGCTGCACGCCGTTATTGTCCACGATCGCGACGAGGGAGGGGACGCGGAGCGCCCCGGCGTAAAGCGCGGCCTCCCAGATTTGGCCTTCCTGCGATTCGCCGTCCCCGATGAGGACGAAAGAGGTGAATCCCGTTCCGTCGGCCTTATTGCCCAGGGCCATGCCGATGGCGCACGACAATCCTTGCCCGAGCGAGCCGGACGAGATATCGACCCCCGGCGTCTTGTGCATATCCGGATGCCCTTGGAGGCGGCTTCCCAATTCGTCAAAATGGTCCAGCTCTTCCAGCGGAAAGAAACCTCTCCGCGCGAGCACCGAGTAGTAACCAGGAGTGGAATGCCCCTTGGATAGCACGAACCGATCGCGATCCTTCTTCCGGTCATCCGCGGGATCGATATCCATCACCCTGAAAAAAAGGGCGGTCAGGATATCCGTTTCCGACAGCGAGCCTCCGATATGGCCGTTGGCTGCATGGTGCACGGTTCCGATCACGAGCTTTCGCACTTCATGGGCAAGGTCCTTCAATTCAGCGATGCTCGTATTCCGTTCGTTCAAGCGATCCTCCCCGCCGCGGGTGTCTTGATTTCGGCTCGTATCCGCATCATGCGTTTCTTGATTCCGTAATTCTTGCGAACCTCATCGGCGCCTACGCCGATCAGGATCACGAGTCCGATGACTACGTATTCCAGGGTATTCGGAATACCGACGATATTGATCGCGTTGTAGAGAACGCGCACGATGGCGACCCCTATGATCACGCCCGCGATATTCCCGACTCCGCCCCGGAGGCTGATGCCTCCGACGACGCAACCGGCGATCGCGTAGAGTTCGTACATATTCCCCGCGGTCGAAGGCTGGACGGAGTTCAGGTCCAGGGCGAACAGGAATCCCCCGATTCCGGCGCAGGTCGCCGAGATTATGTAGGTGATGACGATCATGCGGTCGGTATCGATGCCGCTGAAACGCGCGGCCTTCTCGTTCCGTCCCAAAGCGAGAATGTACCTACCGTAGATGGACCTGTTGAGGAAAACGGACAGGCCGATCGCGATGACGAGCATTATCATGAAGGGCATCGGCAGGGACCAATCTTTGAGGAACTGCGGGGCGGAATCGTTCGGGAAGAAATCGGCGGGGAAAGTTCCCTTGACGAGGAATTTCAAGCCGGCGAAATCGTTGCCCAAGCCCTGGGTGACATCGTTCGTGAAGAAGCGAGAGAGGCCCCGGTAAATGAACAGGCCGGTCAAGGTTACGACGAAGGACTGAATCTTCACCTTGGTGACCAGCAGTCCCTGGACCAATCCGATCGCCATCGAAAAAACGATGGTGAATACGATCACCGCCGGAATGGACCATGATCGGGTCACCAGCAGGTTCACGGACAAGGCCCCGAGGAAGCCGACGATGGACCCGACGGAAAGATCGATGCCGCCGGTCATTATGACGAAGCCGACGCCTATGCTCAGGATGCCGAACAATCCGGTCCACCGGAAAAGATTCATGATGTTGTAGGGACTGAAGAACTGCGGATCCAATATCGTGGTAAAAACGATTATTCCAAGCAGTATCGAAGCGATACCGATATACTTTTTCATTTCAGTTGCACCCCATGGCCAGTTTCATGACGGCCTCCTCGCTGAACTCCGCCTTTTGCAGCTCCCCGCTGATGGCGCCCTCATGCATGACTACGATACGGTCGGCGATTCCCAAGACCTCCTGCATCTCGCTGGAGATCACGAGCATGGCGACCCCTTCCGCAGCCAATTTCTCTATGAGCCGATAAATTTCTTCTTTCGCTACGACGTCGATCCCCCTGGTAGGCTCGTCCAGGACCAGGACGCGGGGTCCCATCGAAAGCCATTTGGCCAATACTACCTTCTGCTGATTTCCGCCGGATAGGTTTTCGACAGCCTGCTCGATACCGCTCATCCTTACGTCGAGCGCGCCCGCCATCCTGGAAGCGATCGTCCGTACCTTGCCGAAGTCGATCAACTTCATCTTCTGGCATGCATCCAGCCCGGCTAGCGTGATGTTCCTCTCGATCGATTGTTCTATGACGAGCCCGCATTGCTTCCGGTCCTCCGGAACGAGCGCGATGCCGGCCGCGATCGCGTCTTTGGGATCGTCGATAGAATAACGCGTCCCTTCGACCAGCACCTCACCGCCCAGCGCCTTCGTTATACCGAACAAGGCATGGGCCAGTTCCGTCCGCCCAGCGCCCACCAAGCCCGCCATCACGAGTATCTCTCCGCGCCGCACTACGAGATTCACCGGATTTCCGGGATGCTCGGGAACGATGAAGTCCTTGCATTCGAAAACGGGAATGTCGGTGGCTTCATGGTCCTTGTGGTAGAATTTTTCCACGTCCCGGCCGACCATCAGCTTAATCATGCTCATCGCGCTGATCTCCGCTTTCGCGAGAAAACCCGAATTACGCCCGTCGCGGAGGGCTATGACGCGATCCGCGAGATCCACCACCTCGCCCATACGGTGGGAGATATAGATGACGCTGATGCCGTGGTTCCTGAGATCCTTTATCACCTTGAACAGCTGCTCGGATTCCCTGACGCAGAGCGAACTCGTCGGCTCGTCCATGATCAGTATCTTCGCGTTGATCGACAGGGCCTTGGCGATCTCGATCATCTGCTGATTTCCGAGGGACAAATTGCCGACTATTTCGGTCGGCGCGCAATCGAGCTCTATTTTGTCCAGCAAAACCTGGGTGTCGGCGTTTATTTTTTTCCGGTCCACCAATTTCAGGAAGTCCCGATTCCTCGGTTCCCTTCCCAGGAAAACGTTGGCCGCGACGTCCAGGTTATCCGATAGGTTGAGTTCCTGGTGCACGAAGGCGATTCCCAAAGCCGTCGCCTTCTGTACCGATTCAATGTCGCAGGGGAGACCGTCCACCAGGATCGATCCGGAGTCGGGTTGATACACGCCGCCCAGAACCTTCATCAGCGTGCTCTTCCCGGCCCCGTTCTCCCCGATCAAGGCGAGGACTTCGCCCTGCTTCAGCGTCAAGCTGACATCGTCCAGCGCCTTGACGCCCGGGAAGAACTTGCTTATTCCCCGCATTTCCAGCACCGTTCCGTTGCCTGTCTCGGTCATGGACTTTCCTCTCCCCGCGGGGCCCGTTCTTGATCGAACAGGCCCGTGCAATCGGCTTTACGCCTGGTTCAATAGCTGGACTTGATCTGGTCTTCGAGTTTCTTCTCGAAAGCCGCTACGTTGTCCTTGGTGATCACGAGGCCGGGAACGCTGATCAACTTGTTGCCCGGAATCTTGGCCGTTCCCTTCACGAGCTCGTACAGCAACTTGGCGGTCGTGTGCCCGTATTCGAAGGGATCCTGAACGATGGTGGATTCCACCACTCCGTCCTTGATGCCCTGGAGCACCATGGGTTCCTCGTCGAAGGCCACGATCTTCATTTTCCCGAGCAGCTTCGCGTCCTTCAGGGCGGACATGAAAGCCGGCGTGCTGTAGCTCCACAGGCCGACCATCAGTTGTGCGTCGGGATAGGCCACGATCATTTCTTCGGCGCCGGACTTGGCGCGCATCGGATCTCCGCCGTCGAGCTTGGTGGTCAGCAGGGTCCACTTGCCCAATTCGATCTTGTCGGTATTCGGAGTCATCTTGCCGGGATAGAATTCGGCGGCGGGAAGCCCGAGCAACTCGTCGATGATTCCCTGGCGGCGTTCGATCGCGTTCTGCACGTCGAGTTTTCCGACGAAGATTATGAATTTTCCGCCGGAGGGCAGGGCCTTCGCTATCTCTTTGCCGGCAGCCCTTCCGGCTCCGTAATTGCTGATGCCGACGTACGCCTTTCGGTTCGTCGTGGCGCCGTCCGCGTCGGAGTCGAACATCACCATCGGGATCTTCGATCCGATCGAATTGAGGAAGGGCGTCGCGTTCGCGGGGTCAAGGACGCTCACGCCGATCCCGTCGACGCCTTTAGCGGCCATGGTCTCGATGAAACGCTTCTGCTCTTCCGCGGTTCCGTTGGGAGGAGCGTAGAATACGACCTTAAGCGGCATCTCGGACTCGGCGAGGGTGGTGCCCGCCTTCGCGTAGGTCCAGAACGTGTACGCCCCGTTAGTGACGAAGGCGATGGTGGTCACCTTGTCCACGGCGGGCTTGGCGGCATCTTTCTTCCCTTCGGCGAACAGCGGCGCGACGCAGAGAGCGGCGAGTGCGACGAAAACGAGAGCGAGTTTCTTCATGGCTTCCTCCTGTTTATGTAAAAAGTCCATACGGACCTTTTTAAGTAGTATTATCATACAAACATATTAACAGAATATCATAGCAAGCCGTCTTGTCAAGAGAAATCATCCCGGATCCGGGAACCCCGAATCCAGGAATCACCAGAACCGGGCTATCCACAGGATCGCGGGCTACAGAGTTTCCCTCTCCGACCATTCGAAAGATCGCGCGACCGCTTTCATCCACCTGGCGTACATGCCTTCCCGCTGGTCCACGCTCATCCGCGGATCGAAGGCCCGATCCAGTTTCCAATGACCGGCAAGCTCCGCCCGGTTCTTCCAGAAACCGACGGCGAGTCCCGCGAGGTAGGCTGCACCGCGCGCCGCCATCTCGGTCACTTTCGGTCTTTCGACCGGTATCCCCAGGATGTCGGCCTGGAACTGCATGAGGAACCCGCTCTTCGTCGCGCCGCCGTCCACCTTGAGCGATGGAGCCGCGCGGCCGAAATCGAGCGCCATGGCGTCCATGACGTCTCGGGTCTGATATGCGATGGATTCGAGCGCCGCGCGGGCCAGCTGCGCCCGCCCGCTTCCTCCGGTTATGCCGATGATCAGGCCGCGGGCGTACATGTCCCAATACGGCGCGCCGAGGCCCGTGAACGCGGGAACCATGTACACGCCCCCCGTATCCGCCACCGAGGCGGCGAGCTTGTCGCAATGGGTCGAATCGTCGATGATCCTCAATCCGTCGCGGAGCCATTGGACCGCCGCGCCGCCGATGAAGATCACCCCTTCCAACGCGTATTCCGTTTTGCCGCCGACATGCCAGCCGAGGTTGGTGGTCAGTCCCGCCTTGGAGACCACCGGAGTCTCTCCGGTATTCATGAAAAGCGCGAGGGCGGTGCCGTAGGTATTCTTGGCCATTCCGGGTTCGAAGCAGGCCTGTCCGAAGGTCGCCGCGTGCTGGTCGCCCGCGACCCCCGCTACCGGGACGCGCGCGCCGAAGAAGGCGGCCGGCGCCGTCCACGCCAGAATCCCGCTGGAAGGCCGGGGCTCAGGCAGTATTTCCCGCGGTATGCCCAGGATGGATAGCAGCTCATCGTCCCAGCGCTTCTCGTAGATATTGAACAGCAGGGTGCGGGAGGCGTTGGAATAATCGGTGACATGGGATTCCCCGCCGCTCAGTTTCCAGATGAGCCAGGTATCGATGGTTCCCATCATGATCCGGCCCTGCGATACCTTTTCCCGCACGCCTTCGACATTGTCCAGGATCCACCGGATCTTGGTCGCGGAAAAATAGGCGTCGATGCGCAGTCCGGTCTTCGCGGCGATGAGGGCCTCATGCCCCGCAGCTTTCAGCCCGTCGCAGAGAGGCGCGCTTCGGCGGCACTGCCACACGATGGCGTTGTAGACCGGGTCGCCGGTCCGGGTATCCCATAGGATGGTCGTTTCGCGTTGGTTAGTGATGCCTATCGCCGCCAGGTCGGAAACGGAGAAAGCGGAGTCGGAAAAAATCTCGCCGCAGCAGAGCAGGAAGGTATTCCAGTATTCGTTCGGATCATGCTCGACCCAGCCCGGGTGCGGATATATCTGCCTGATCTCGTGGTAGGCGTTCGCCTTCGCCTCACCCTCATGGTCGAAAAGGATGACGCGCGTTCCGGTCGTTCCCTGGTCGATGGCCAGTACATAGCGCTTTTCCATTTTCCTGCTCCTTGCCTGACGGCTTCAGGGACGAATCACGGCCTTGAGGATGTTCTCTTTTTCGATCGCGTCGAACGCGCTCTCGATTTCGGCCAACGGGAAAGTCCGGCTTATGTACGGGCGGAGATCGAGGGTGCCGTCCTCCACCCAGCGGAGCACCCGGCGATTCTGTTCGGCCGTGGACGCATGGACCCCGTGGACCGCGAGTTCCTTGTAGTGGATGAGGTTACTGTCCAGGAAACCCGCACTCGCGCCGGCGAGCCCTCCGAAGAGGCTGATCCTTCCCCGTTTGGCGGCGAGGGACAGAGCCTGGCTCTGGACCGAACCAACGGAACAGGCGGTGATGACCACGTCGAAGCCCCGCCCCTCGGTGAACTCGCGGATCCGGGCATCGAACCCCGATTCGGAGGGATCCATGACGCTCACGATGCCCCGGTCGTCGTCGAACAAAGCCCGCGCCTGCATCCGCCTGCGCTCGTTGGGCTCCAGCAGCGTGACGGATTCGGCTCCCGCGATCAGGGCCAGGCGGACATGCATGCAGCCGATGAAGCCGCCGCCGAAAACGGCCACAGAGTCTCCAGGCCCTATCTTCAGGGGCTCCTGCCCGTTGACCACGCACGCGACGGGTTCCGCCAATACGACATCCTCGGCCCGGAGCCGCTCCGGAATGGATATTACGTTGCCGCGGGCGAAGACCTCTCCGGGAATCTCCATATATTCGGCGAACCCCCCATCGAACTGGAAGCCCAGCGTCCTGAGATTGTCGCAAAGATTCGTATACCCCTTGGCGCACGGGGGACAGGCGCCGCAACCTACGGCCGGGGCGACATTGACCCGCATCCCCGGGCTGAAGCCGCCCGGAAGCTCACTGCCGACATGGACGAGATCCCCGGTCATCTCGTGCCCGACGATACGGGGAACGGAGATATGAGCGCTGCCGAATCTGTGGGTCCGTAAATCCGTCCCGCAGATCGAACAGGCTTGGACGCGCATGATCGCGTTGCCTTCGCTTTCCCGCGGCCGGGGAACATCCCGCAACTCCAATTTCCGGTCCATATTGTACAGGTACGCAAGCATCGTCACGCTCCGATCGTCAGACTTCGAGATATTCGATTCCCAAGTGCCGGGCGAGGATTCTCCAGCGGCGATGGTGGGCTCCCAGGGTCAGGGCTTCGTGGTGGGTACCGCCCCCGCGCAACCAATTGTCCATGGCGGACCGGATGCCCGTCGCGGGCCTGAAGTGGAAGTAGGGCATGGGCACTCCGGGCAGTTCTTCGGTATCCAATATCTCGCCGGGACTGCAGATGAGCCGGTATCCGTATTCGGCGATTGAAGCGAGGGAAAGCATGGTCGCCTTTCCGGGCTGGGCGGAAAATACCAGGGTCGGAGGATTTTCCAGGCCGCCTATCTCAAGCGGCCTATCGATGAGCCTGATCGGCCGATCCTTCCGGGCGATCCTCCAATTCCCTTCGCCCATGTGGCTCATCAGGGCGGAGTCCCTCTTGAAATCCAGGGAATACATTTCAGTGAAGTGGCCGTGCCCCGCGATCAGGTGGCCTGCGGCCACCAGCGCGGTCGTGTGGACATCGCCCTCATTGGAATAGCCGTATCCCTTCGCCATCAGGTTGGAAGCTGCGAGCATCTGGATCTGGCGGAAACGTCCATCTTCCCTGAAGGAATCGAAATTGGCCGTAAACCCGTCATACCCGCGGTCGACCAGGAATTTCTCAAAGCCGAGCTGCATCCTGAGCGCGTAGCGGTGGCTCTCCCTGGACAAATCGGGCGCGCAAACGAAATTTTTCCGGTCCAGTTCCATGAGGGCATCGATCTCGGCTTCGCCCGAACTCTCCATCAGGGTAAACACCTGACCTATCCCCTCATGGTTCACTTCCGGACCGATGACCCGCTGGAAATTGCCCTCGTCGCCGACGATATCGCCCATGCCCTTCATCCGGCCGAAGCATGCGATGCGCATCTTCTTCAGGGAAGCGATGGTCATGACCGCCCGGGCCCAGTCGCCGAAGTGCTCCCTGAAATCATCGCCGCTCCAATCGTCGGTGACGATGGTCGGATCGACGCCGGCCTGGAGCATCATGCTCGCCGTATCCTGCGCGCCGTGGATGCCCTGGTTGGTGGTCAGCCGCCGCCAATCCCAATCCGCCGTCACGGAAGGAAGGGGCTGGATGTTGGCCAACATCAGGGGGAGCCGGTTTTCCTCAAGGGCGCGCACCAGCCGGAAACCGGGGCTGTACAGGAGCATGACCACGAGGATGCCGTCGAATCCTCCATGGTTGAAGCCTTCGACGATGGACTCGATATCAGCGCGATTCTTCGCCGCCCGGGGGAAATCGACCTCGGCGTAAGGTGACAGGCTACGGACGACATCCCGGGCGAATTGTTCCTGGTTACGGGTGATCTCGGGCTGGCTCTCGTCGTAGAGCCCGTGCATGATGCCGAGCAATCCGATCTTCGGTTTTCTCTGTTCCAGCATGGCCTTCTCCTTTGGAAACGGATATGCGATCGCCCTCAATCGGGGAGGTCGGCGAGGATGGCGATTCCGGCGGAGGTGCCGAGCCGGTCGGCCCCCGCCTCAAGCATGGCGATGGCGTCATGGTACGAACGGATACCGCCCGAAGCCTTCACTTTCAGCGTATTCCCGACGGCCTTGCGCATGAGCTTCACGTCCTCCATGGTGGCGCCGCCCGTGCCGAAGCCCGTGGAGGTCTTCACGAAACGGGCACCGGCCTTCTCGGCGATCCCGCAGGCGATGCGCTTCTCGTCGTCGGAGAGGTAGCAGGTTTCGATGATGACCTTCACGGCAGCCTTGCCGGCCGCCTTGACGACGGCGCGGATGTCGTCCTCCACCGCCTTGCGGTCGCCCGCCTTCATCGATCCGAGGTCGATGACCATATCCACTTCCCGGGCGCCCTGCTCCACGGCAAGGCGGGCTTCCCCGGCCTTGGTTTCCGGCGCGTTCGCGCCGAGGGGGAAGCCGATCACGGCGCAGGTCAGGACTTCCGAACCGGCAAGCTCCTTGGCCACGAGCGGAACCCAGCGGGGATTCACGCAGACCGAAGCGAAGCGGTGGGTACGCGCCTCCGCGCATAACTCCCGGATCTGTTCGGCGGTCGCGGTCGCCTTCAATATCGTGTGGTCGATGGTCTTGGCGATATCCGCCTTGTTCCATTCATTCGGCATGGGTCCTATCCTTTTTGGAGCGGCTCGCGCTCAGTCCATGTAATATCCGCCGTTGATGTTCACCGTCTCGCCGGTGATGAAGGAAGCCTCGTCCGATGCCAGGAAACGCATCAGGTTCGACATGTCCTGCTCCGTCCCCAGCCGCCTGACGGGGATTTTTTCTGCGATCTGCTGCTTCTTCTCCTCGGACCAGTAGCTCATCATCGCGGTCATCACCGCATGCGGGGCGATCGCGTTGCAGGTGATGCCGAAGGGTCCCAATTGCCGGGCGACGGAACGCGTCAGGCTTATGAGGGCGCCCTTGGAAGCCCCGTAGGCAAAACAGGACGAATTGTCTCCGTTCTTTCCTGTAATGGAAGAGACGTTGATGATGCGGCCATAGCCCTGGCTTTTCATGATGGGCGTGACCGCCCTGATCGCGTAAAGAACGCCCTTCACGTTGATGTCCAAGGTGTTCCTGATTATTTCGTCGCTCGTTTCCTCGATGCTTCCCGGAATCAGGATTCCCGCATTATTGATGAGGATGTCCAATCCGCCGTATTCGCTCACCGTATACCCGACGAGTCTGTCCACCTCTTCCCTCTGGGAGACGTCGCAGACGAACCCGCGCACGCTTCCGCCCAAAGCCTCGAACTCCTCGACCGTCAGGGCGAGGGCCCGGTGGTCGACATCGCAGATGACGACTTTCGCCCCCTCCGACAGCAGGTCGCCGGCGGTTCTTTTTCCCATCCCCTTGGCTGCCCCTGTTATGAGAACCGCCTTTCCGTCGAACCGCGCGCCCCTTCCGCGAACGGGGGCCCGATCCGCCGCGGCGCTTGGGTTCGAACTCGCGGTATTGCCGTTGGAGTCGAGTGCTTCCTTGTTCAGACCCATTTCGGTACTCCTTATATTCATATTATCATACAATTAGACAATTAAGACATGAACCTGCCGCCTTGTCAACAAAAAGGTCGCCGAATAGTAATTATGAAAGGACAGGAAAGGTTGCCTGCAGCTTGAATTCCGGCAGCTATCATCTGCGCGGACCTAAAAAAAGGGATCGGCGTCAGCCGATCCCTTTTTTCTTGCCGGCGGATTCCGCCGCCGGG
>Ga0209727_1000170_pt1 | contig 81702 bp, 136 predicted proteins | sample RifGroC1_FD_183995 | JGI IMG/M metagenome (GOLD analysis project Ga0209727, IMG submission 183995) | Groundwater microbial communities from Rifle, Colorado, USA - Groundwater C1 (SPAdes) (version 2) | ecosystem: Environmental > Aquatic > Deep subsurface > Groundwater | place: Rifle, Colorado... | reverse complement strand
TGGAAGTCTGCTCTGACGGAGAGATACCCACCAGCGCTGGTCAAGGCGGGGGCCTGGAAGTCTGCTTCGACAAAGAGATACCCACCCACACTGGTCAAGGCAGGAGCTTGGAAGTCTGCTCTGACAAAGAGATCCCCACCCACACTGGTCAAGGCAGGAGCTTGGAAGTCTGCTTCGACAAAGAGATTCCCACCCACACTGGTCAAGGCAGGAGCTTGGAAGTCTGCTTCGACGTAGAGACTCCCACCCACACTGGTCAAGGCAGGAGCTTGGAAGTCAGCTCTGACGGAGAGATACCCACCCACACTGGTCAAGGCAGGAGCTTGGAAGTCAGCTCTGACGTAGAGACTCTCACCAACACTGGTCAAGGCAGGAGCTTGGAAGTCTGCTTCGACGGAGAGACTCCCTGTTATCTCTTCCACTCCTTCAAGTTTCTTCTGCCACTCCTCAACATTACTATTATTTATTTTCACACTACCATTATATGTTTTCATAATTTTATCTCCTTAGTCAACTACTTGTTTCATTGAGTCGTGTGTCTGCTCAAATTGTCGCCGCAACTCATAGATACCTACGGGTATTTCCGCTGTTTTTACTCCACTGCCCACCCCGTGGTCTGGGTGTAACAACTTACACCCTTTTTCAGCTACTAGGTAGCCAAAGACGAAGGTTGATACATCTTTGAAGTAAACCTTCCCGTTTGTTACTTCGTGGCTGTTACTCTTTCCTTCCATAATGGTAGTTGTTTCTGTTTCAACGAGGTTGTTTGGCAGCTGGTTGATAAGTACTAAACATAAATCACCGTGTCTTATTGCTTTCATTGTTGTTTCTCCTTTTTAAATTACCTGGAATTCTCCATGTGTAGTGAAAAGCACTCCAGCCTCGTTTCCCTCTTCATCTTTTGATGGGTAGAAGGAGACGCCGTTGTCAAGTGTGATGACTATTGCTGCCCTGCTCCACATGTGGTTATCTACTTCATTCTTGGTCATGTACCTGACGTTGACGATTTTTCGGTTGAGGAGTAGTTGGTGTAGTGTCATTTGGGTTCCTCCTCAAGCATCAACTCATAATAATATTTTGAATCATAATTCCTGCCTCCATTCATATCCATGTATTGGGCAAATCTCTGGCCAACTGCTGTAACTTCAATCAGTGACCTTTTGCTAATAAAGTCAGGTAAACAACTAACTACTCCATTCTCTCTGTGTTCAATTATGTACATAATGTCTCCTCCTTTCTAATTAGATCTAGTTAATCTTCGATAAAGTAATTTTCAAACATAGAAAATCTGAAGAATGGTTGATCCATGATCTCTTCTAAAGACCTGTTGACCCAAAAATTTATATCTCCTTCTGGAAGTTCAAACTCATGCTTCATAGGATTGATGCTTAATTCCTGAGAGTCAGCTTCCAAAGCTCTCCAATTACCTGCTCTGACAAAGTTTGTTATTCTCCCTATTCTATGTATTGCCTGTTCTCTTGTGATGGTTCTGGTTGATTGAATTCCCACAGCTGTTGTCCTCCTGTTATGTATCACACTGTGACACTTGAAAATTATTTTACTTTTAATTACTTTGACAGTCTGATAGCATCGTCCTCAAGCTCAACCAGATCTGCATGACTTAATGGATACAACTCAATTTTTCCAAATTGCTTCCTCATCCAATCCGCTGTCTTCTTGTTCATGCTGTAGCGATTTTGATACCAAGTCAGTTTCTCTTCCAGATAATCCCTATCTAAGTCTTTGAATTTAGTGTAGTGGTCAGCAAAGCTGTCTACCTCACAACCAAGCTCAAGAAAGTAGTGAGTGAAAGTAAGGATATTGGCATAGTCTTTCAGATTCCGCTTGTCAACTAGTGACGGAACACTATAGGTTACTGAATTAGCAATATAGCTGCTGACTAATTTAAAGATTTGCTCATTAATTATTGCCCTTCTACCGCAGTCTGACATTGTGTTACCTCTTTTCTCTTATTAATCTTAATGTTTTACGTCTGTAAGTTTTCCCTTGCCGGATTTAATTAGAGACGATATGGTGCTGATAGTCAACTAAAATTTTGTTTACAAATAAAAACTATCATGGAGGGCAAAATGGACTTGAATGATTACAGGGAGAAAAGGGGACTAAGCTATGGAAAACTAGGTAAGCAGATAGGATTCAGTAAGGCATACACTTGGAAAATATGTCAAAGACCTGAGATACTTAGAATCAGGGATATTAATAAAATAATTGCTATAGTAGGTAATGAAGTCGATTTCAAGAGTCTTATAAAAGAGGCATAGACTATGATCCTTCTGACAGAGTTAACCTCAAACCAAGGTACAATTTGTAAGAAATACAGTGTAAATCCTGATGGCTCACACACTGTAGTAGCTGCACCAGCTATATATGATGCTACCAGTAAAACAATCCCCCTAGAATTTGGAGCTGTTGGGGAATACCTCAACAACCTTGCCAAATCTCCGGAGAAATGCATCCTCTTGGGTGTCCATGGCAATGTTGATGAGGAGTTTCAACTTACGACCGAGGCTAATGTCTCAGATGGAAAAATAGCTCGGACCAAAGAATTCTTCGATTGGTGCAACTCTGGCAACATTTCTCTTGTATATTTAGATTTCGATTCTAACGCCTCAGATGCCCTCAGACAGCGTTTCCTATCTGAGCTGGACATCGTGTTGCGTGATGCTCTGATCGGTGAAACAAGCAGCCAAAGAACGCAAATTTGCCGATGGTTGAGACCATCTACTTCAGCCAGTGTTGAAATCAATGGAAAGCAAGGCACAGGTCTCCACGTATTCCTCCCAGTCAAGAAATGCAACAATGAGCTTGTCAAGCTTATCCACCGTTGGTGCTGGCTCACCTCTCCCGATTACAGAGGATACAAAGTCAGTAAAGCCGGTTCAATCACCTCTGAGAGTCTGATTGACCCTGCTGTTGGTTCTCCTGAACGAGTGGTTTATTCGTCGGACGCTATAGTAGAAGGTCCAGAGGAATATTACAAGCACATTGCTCGTACCTGCTCCTACCAACCAGGCGGGGTCTTGGATGCTGAAATCGCAATTGGTATTTTAAGAGAACTAACAGTTAAATTTGAGAAGGATTGGGCCACCTACAAGAAGATCAAGGAAAATGCGCCTGACGTTATTACTGCTAAAACTGCATGGATTTCAGAACAAACTGAGAAAAATATTCAGTCTGGCATGACTGTGAAAGAGGCAAAGAAGTCAGCACAAAGCCTCAGTAATTCCATACTGTTGTCTAATGTTATATTAAAGAGGGTTGGTGGCGAGGAGGTCCGTGTAAGTGAGATCCTCTCAGATCCTGATAAGTGGTTACAAAAAGATAAATTTAATGACCCAATTAAGTGTGAGTCAGAGCGAAATGTTGGTAAGATTATGGGTCAGGACAAAGCCCCATTCCTGCATAGCTTCAGCCATGGTGGAGTTAAATATGCTTTGCAGTGGACTTATGAAGATCTATTGGAGTGGATTGAAACAGCTAATGAGGATGAAATTGATGATTGGTTTTCAATCCATGCTGCTAATACCGATGCTAGTGATATACAACTAGAAAAGCTTAGCAAAGCCGTAGCCAAAAAAGTTGGTGTGAGTGTAGTTGCTGTTCGTAAGGAAGTAAAGGCAAAGCTAGCTGAAAAAACGTCTGAGAATGACGTAGGTGATGAGATTGACCCCAAGTGCATGTATGGCGTCACAGTTGCTCCAGATGCAAGCCACGGCGATATTATGGAGGATTACATCAGAAATACTGGTGATTGTAAAACTTTTGGTGGTAGTGTCTACTCTTGGGAAGGTGGCACCATCTGGCAACAACACACCCAAAGTGTTATTAAGAAAAATCTTTGGACTTACTATAATCATGTTGACCATTGCCAAATTAAAAGTGACTACTTAGCTCTGGCGGGTATGGTAGTTAATGATAGTGATGTTAATGTGTTACAGTGGAATGAAGCATTTGGTTTCCCTTGCTCTGATGGTTTCTACCTTATCAAAGATGAGAAAGTTGAAAAGGTGGAATATACTAAAGACCTGATGTGTAGATTCAGAATGGGAATCAAACCTGATTTTAGTATGAAAACCCCTCTGTTTGATAAGATATTAGCCAATATTGAGAATCCAGTGCTATTCCAACAATTATTTGGGCTTGCAGTCAGTGGCTACCTTAATAAAGCCCAGAAAGTTATGGTAATGAAAGGCACAGGAGGAGCAGGCAAAGGCACCATTGAGAATGTTATGATGGCCATGCTCCCCACTAGTCGGGTTACTACTGTATCTTTAGATCAGCTCAATCAAGATTATTTCAGAGCACATATAGCACAATCCAGAGTTAACTTCATGTCAGAGGTCAGAACAGGTAAAGGCTCCAGAAAAATTGACATTACCGGGCTGAAGGAGATCACAGGCGGGGGAATAATTACTGCTAGATTCATTTACAGCTCCACATTTAATTTCAGATCCACTTGCAGCTTTGTTATTTCCATGAATGACAACTTTGCTCTCTCCCCAGTTGGACCAGAGACTGAGAGAAGGTTTGGCCATTCTATGGTGCAGTTTACTAAGGGTGACGCTCACCATGAAATTATTGGTTTGGCTGATATGATTATTGCTGATGAACTCCCTGGAGTTTTGGCTTGGGCTATAGAAGGTGTAAAGATGTACTTTCAGCATGGGTTGGAAGATAGCTTAAGTATGGAGTTGTACAAGAGATGGGAGCTTAGTACAGATCCAGTATCTCTATTCCTTGAGGAAAATGTTAACATCACAGGTAGTGCTAGAGACTATGTGGACAGAGCCGAGATGTGGAAGAGATTTCAAGATTTTTGCTCAAAAGGCGGATATGGAGAGTGGCGAAAAGGTGATTTCTTTGCTGATTTGGATAAATATTCAAAAATAGGCCCAATCAAGAAGGCTGACGGAATCTATAAAGTTTTTCGAGTTCGATGGAGTTGATGCTCTGCCTTGAGAATTGGGCAAAATGGTGCTAAGTGTAAAGAAAGTTGACAGTGACAAATTAGGGCAAAACCCTGAGTGGCAGAAAATGGCAAAATTCAGGGCACTCTATTTTTAAGGATATTATGCACTTGCTTTAGAATCAGTGACATTTTATTAACAAACTTTATATAAGTATAATTTCTTACGAGGGTATGTTGGTAACAGAGAGATGGAGCATAATAGTGAGAATGGTTATTATAAAGATACTGCGATCGTGCAAATCATTCTATATAGGCTCCCAACAATAAAATTTTGCCAAATGTCACTGATTTTGACCTAAGTAGTTGAAAAGAGGCTTCCAAAATCAGTGACATTCGTAAAAAATTCTGCCTACGTTTGTCACTCTGAGAAAAAGTGAATTTTGAAATAGCCATAGGAATAAGATAAACAGAGGGTTTGCGAGGTTTTGAATGAATGACTTACAAGTATTTGACCCAAATCAAGCCGATATCTCAGAAGTAGCAAATGATGCCTTGTTGTTAGGCAAAAAGTATTTAAAGGTGGCGGAAGGAGCAACCAACACTAAATCAGCTTCCTTAGCCCTGTCAGTTGCTGAGAGAGCATTTGCTTTAGCATCTAAGGTGGGGAAAGATTCAAGAGAGGCCAGCGAAGTTTCCAACCATGCTTTTATTACCCAGATAGATACTGAAGTCAATAGATCACAGCTTTGGTTGCTGTATCTTGATTATTGTGAAGACAATGGTGTCTTACCTTTGTCAAAGAGCCAGTTTTTTCTAAAACTGGCTCAGTATGAATTTCAGACCAAGAAGACTAATGGGGTGAATTGGATAATTCCGCCAGGATATAATAAACGTATGAAGAAGATTATATGAGTGGATATCCTTGGTTCTGTCTAGTGCGGAGTTTCTCCGGGTGCGGCGGCTTAGAGAAACGGGTGACTTTTCTGACTACGGTTGGTGTAATGGGCTTGCGGTTCAAAAACTCACGTATTTGGGCCTGTATCGTCTTCATTTGGTTGCCTCCTTGTGTCGGTATGGGTTGAGTTGATCGTTGATTGTAGGGCCGTTTAAAGGCTTTCTATGAGAATATAAAGAATTATAATTATTATTGGCGGTAAGGTAGCGCGCGAGCGTATAAAGCCGTAAGTTAGTGAGCGCTCACTTACATAGCGCTTGTAAGATGGTGATATTACTATCATAATCTGTCCAACCAGTAGTTGGTCCATCTTTGAAGATTGCTTTTTACTTCTTTGCTAGTGTACCTGATGTCAATAGGTCCAGAAATGTATTCGTCTATGGAGTTTCCGTAGACAATAGCGTTGCTCACATCTCCATTTGGTGCTACATAGACTCCGTAATCAAATTCGGAATCACTTTCGAGGTAGATGCAGTATATCCATACACGGTGGTTGGGGAAGTTCATTTCTAATTACCTCTAATTGAAAAATTTTGAATAAGAAGGAAAAATCCGAGCGAGCGCTCAGTCGTTAAACAGGAAGTATAAACACAAAAAGCCCAACTTGGAATCAAGTTGGGCTTTCAATTTTCAATTCAATCTGAAATCAAAATGTTTCTCACTTCAGACTCTGACTTACCAGTGAAATCAGCCAAGATCTCAACCGCTTCAGAAGCCATTCCAGCGTAGAAGAGCTTCCTGCAGTGGCAAATTGTTCCTTCCAGCATATACTTATAAAATGCTGTTTTATGCTGGTTGACTCTTTTCCTTTGTTCAGGTGTCATTTCCATTTCAATTCTCCTTTCTTTCCAGCCAGAACCAGGCAATCTGCCGGTCAAGGGCTGTAGTCTTAGGGTTATTGATAACTGCTAACAATTCGTCCTTGGTAAGATGTTCCATAGTTCACCTCATTAGTTGAATTATAGCCTGGAAACGAAAAAAGCCTACCAGAAACTAAATTCTGATAGGCTATATGCTGTAATGAGGAACATTGGACCGACCGGTCTAGCTGTTGACCTAAAAAAGTGAGGAGTTGAACAGTCCGCCTACCATTTTGACTTTGGTGGGCTTAGATCGCTTGGTCGATCTTTTAAAGCTCTTGAAACATGCTCTTGCGGTGATTGTGGATTCTTTCAGCAGGTAAGGGACAGGAACATAGGTTCCAAATTTTCTCGCTCTTGAATCTTTCTTGTTGAGCCAGAACCAAGCCCATTTATGACTTGGTAAGCCCTGGAAAACACAATCATACTTGTATACTTCTATGTTCCTCACCATCTCAAACGGTAGCAGAACACACTCGGGATGCTCTTTGATGAATCCCTCAGGACTCGGAACAATCGCTCCACGGTTTTTATATATTACGACATTCATGATTTTAACCTCCCCGGATTAATTTAATTAGAACTAATTAGAATTTACTGCCTGCTTTCTGAAGGCGCAATTCACCTCCAGAAAGCAGGCAATAACCTTTTCAGTTATTGCCTTTCGCTGTTTCAAAAATCCGTATAATCAACATCTTATCACCCTGGATAAGGTATTGACCTTCACGAATTTTTGAACATATCGCACGTGCAATTTGCCTCACAGTGACGAATTCATTGTGTTGAATTTTACCAGACCTTGCTTTGCTGGAACGTCGAAAATACTTTTTAATTAGAAGTAATTAAGATATTTTCCTAATTACAGCTAATTAAAAAGTATTTAATGAAATACTGAAATACTGGAATAAGAAAAAGCCTAGACAGATTTTTCCTGTCTAGGCTTTTGCTTTAGTCTTCATCAAGATTTTCTTCAAATGTCTCAAAGTTACACTTTGCGTCATTTGATGGTAATGCAATCTCATAGGTCATTGCATCAAAGCCCAATGTTGGAAAAGTATCAGTTATAATTCCACCTAGACTTTTAGCATATTCCACCAATTTGTCCTCTCTTTCCCAACTACACGGACAAGAGATATACACTAAAGAGATGCTTTCTTTTATCTCTTTTATCTCTCTTTCTAACTCCTTAATTCTTTTAATCTTTTCTTTCATTTTTCACCCCATTAAATTTTAATTACAACTAATTGATATTCTAATTAGCTTCTAATTAATTCCCTTTGTCTCTCAGTTTTGAGCACTCCCTATATAGTACATAGAGAACTGCGATTTATTTCAAGCTGTCAATCAATGCCGCGATATCGGCGGATATTTCCGCTACTTCCGCGACGATTTCTACTTTCGTTTTGCCGGTGTCCAAGCTGGCAAGGCGGGTGTTTAAAGCTTGCAAGGTATCAAACAGGGTAATTGATACTTCCGACTTTACTTCCACGTCTTCCGACTTTACTTCCACGTCTTCTGCAACGTCCGGCAATTCGCTTTTGCCAGAAACGTTTTTGGTCGGCTTACTTCGCATGGACGCCATGTTGTTGAAAACAACGCTGTTACGGAAACATCTTTTGGCAACCACGTTGCCAAATTGTAACCAGTGCTTTTTCACTAGCTCATTCCGGTCGGCGACTGTCAATTCTTCACTCCACAAAGATAGCTCATTCAACAAGATCATGCAGGACCACGCCTGGAGTGCTTGCCATCCACATGCCACCTTGCTTTTCCCCTTCCCTATGTCACATTTTCTTTTCCATCCCTTCTGTGCATGACAGTAGGACGTAAAATTATCCATACACTCACTGGGAGCAGATACGGCGGAAAAATGAGCAATCAATTTACTGGTTGCCAAGGAACCGGAAAAGGAACCCTCAATCTCGACTTCCACGTTAATAGCTTCAATTACATTAGATATATTCATAGTCATGGTAACACCCCTTTAATGATGATGATCATTAGTATCAGGAGCGCCCAAAACTGAGAGACAAATTTACACGTTTAGTTTATCCATTCCAAGAAAGATGATAACCGTACCTGCGACCTGTACTAGCAAAGCGTTGACTATTAACAAGGTTTTCTTTCACTCTTATGTAACCGATAAACCGTAAAGAGTAACATTCACCTATAGACAGCAAGACAGGAGACTAATAGTTGGTTATCCAAGGAAGAGAGATACTTTGCAGAGGGGCAAAGACCGTTATCAAAGAGCAAGAACTACAACCTCGGATATACACGATAGTAACATACCATGCAACAACTATCTGAGCGCCTAGCCTATGGTGGCCAGGTACAATAGTATATGCAAGGTGTATGCCAAGGTAACATACCTAATAATACTAACAGTAACAACTACTTACATGTACACTATCTATATGTCAGGCTACTGTAGTGTGTCATATACAACACACTACACCACAACAACATAATAATAACATACACTTATATACTGTGTCAATAAGTACACACTGTGTGATATACAACACACTACATGGTACATGGTATACCCAGCTAACAACACTACACTGTAGTACCATACACGTAACACCATACCATACAATCGTATGCATAGAGTAACACGTATCACATAACAAGTGTTACATAGCCTAGCATAGTGGAGTACACCACTACTGATATCATCAATATGTATGTAGTGTATTGATGATATACGCAATATAACATAGTGGTTATTGATGATATCAACAGCCACAAAGTAGTACTTTAATGATATGAGTGTTATGCTTATGAAGGTACAGGGTATGTCGTGCGGCGTGTGGCGGTGCCTTTATGCAACTTTATGGGGTCAAGGTATAAAGAAAAGTGTTATACTAGGCGTATACCGATGCGTTGACGTTGACGTAAAGGCGGGGTACTAGATGCACCCTCTATACAGAGGACAAAATCTTAAAATAATATTAGTCCTTATAGTTACTTTTCTCTTGGTTAATATCAAAATTTATACTACAGTCAAGAAAATTGAACTTAAGGAAAATAACTTACCTCATAAACTCAAGAAGGAGAGCGCCATGATACAAGTAAACAAGCATTTTGAATTATTAGGACAAAGAGTACAAGACAAGGTTACTAGACTCATAGGAATAGTAGATTGTCTTAGCTTTGATCTATATGGCTGTATTCAAGTAGCCATAAATCCAGGATTAGATGAGAATGGGACAATAAGAAACTCTGGTTGGTATGACATTAATAGACTTGAAATACTTGACACAACTCCAGTAATGAACAGACCGGACTTTGAATATGGTAGGCAAGCAGAAGGAAAACAAGGCCCGGCTAACAAACCAGGACCAGCTAACAAACCAATAAGAACAAGGTATTGAGAATATGTCCTACACAGTGCTAAACAACGAAGACCTAAAAACTATGTGTGACAAAGACCCAACAATGAAACAACACCTTGAATACCTGCTCAGTAGATACAACTGCCATCGACTGAACACAGGGAAGACTCCCAACAAAAAATACACAGTAATGAACTGGGAAGTGAAGAATGAGCCAACCATTTGAAGATGCCATTCGTAAGTGTATAAAAATAGACAACGAAAATTTCTACATAACAGTGGGAAAGAAATTCGTAACTATTACTATCCCACACGAGAACCGTAAGGAACATGAAAAGCTTAGACAAACTGTTGACAGCATCTGTGACGCAATAACCCAAGCCTTAGGAGAACTAAAATGTTAACAGCACTACAGAAGTTAGAAGACATTGCCAAAGAAGACTGTACCTGTACTGTAGAATACGTGTGTAACTCCTGTAAAGCAGGTTACTTCCTCAACGACACAGAGAAAACAGCATATCAACTATTAGAGGCACTGACAGAAGAATGATTTACATAACACCAACAATAGGTCAGCCTGGGTATACTCCAGAGATAACACTCTGTCACTTCTGCCATAAGCCTATTACACAAGGCATATCAGACGACTTTAAGGTAACAACCTACAAGCCGAAGATATGCCTTGACTGTGCTATGGAAATACAATGCACGATGCATCTTGAAAACGGAGGTTTTTGGTGAGCTTACCTGAGCAAGTAGGAATATTCATACTACTTGTAACTGCCATTTCTTATGGCGTTGAGTTTGTTAACTATATCTACAAAGCAGGATACCTCCAAACTCTTCTATCAATCATAATTGGGGCCTCAGCTGGCTGGCTGCTGGCCCCATACATATTCAGGATACTCAATGGCTAACATAGATAGGATAGAGTTTTACTGCGACAATGAGATGATAGCTTATGTAAATTCCTCCATGATACCTAAAATAGGATATTACATAAATGTCAGAGATATAAAATATAGGATAGGTGAAATTTCATTCGTTTTTAACTATGCTGACTGTAAGTTAAACAAAGGAATGAAATGCCACGTGAATTTAACACGGGAAGAAAATGTCTAGATACGCAGGAGTCAAAACAAGGTACGAAGTTGAAAAACAGATAATAGAAAGATTCGCTGAGGGTCTCATAACAAGAGATCTCACTTTAATACAAGAGGCAGCAGCTAACGCTGAGGACAGGCTAGCAGGAGTATGCTTCTGCTCAGCCTATGATGAAAGTGAATGTGTTTGTGGGGCGTGGGAGAAATGATATGCCAAGAGTCAAAGACCTAAAGCCTTTCTACCGCAACAAAATTTGGTTGGCAAGACTTGCTTGTTTCTTTTGCCTGTTATTCCAGCCCATCATAATTATAACATTCATATTATTCGAGCTGGGTAGTGAAATGAAGTGTATTGCCATAGAGCTGACACAAGATATGTTCGATGGAGTCTTTGGGAGGTATGAATGAATTCATGTTGTTGTTCACTACCTAGAGAATGTTGTAAGAATTGTTCAAATAATTATCAATACAACACTCACGATATAACTCTGCCTGTAAATCAAGAAATTGATAAACTTATAGAGGACTGGTTAGATAGAAACTTTAAGTATACTGCTGAAGCAATATGGAGGAAGGAGTTAAGTGAAACCCTCTAAAGTCATCTGCGTCTGTGCGTTCGCTAAAGAGAAATGTGAAATAGCTTGCCCAAGAGGTAGAAAGTTAAAGCCAGTCGCTGTATATAACTGGCCTAAATGGCGCTATAGCAATAGACAGCATAATGTACATAACCCAGCAGTATGGAAAGTATAATAACCAGTAAAGGCATGAAATGAAAAGAGCACCAACACTGATCAAGACCAAACACAAACAGCAGGACATTGCTGAAAAGCTGGGAATTTCTCAGCCAACCATCTCCAACTGGCTGAAAAAGAACTCTCGACCTACGGGCTTAGCTAAGCGAGCCTTGGAAGAACATTTCCCGGAGCTGGCAGAAGAGATCGAGGCAGCATGGACAAATAACAAGGAGAGCTGAGATGAATATAAATACGAACCACTTAGTAGAGGCTGTAATAGGACTAGATGATTATGAACCTGTTCCGGAAAACCTCAACAGAGCAGCAAAGAGAAAGTTGAATGGCAGGAAAGAGGCAGTAGTATCAATGATTTCTGGAGGCAAACTCTCTAAGTGGGCTAGAAGAAGGCGCAAGGAAATTAAGGCAGAAGCATGGAAGAGTTAATCGACACTAGGATCTCCGTTTCCAAGGAGCTGAAAGAGCATTACGACAAGATTATTGAGCGAAGAGATGCAATCCTTGGCGACCAAAACTCTGAGAACAAGGATCTCATTGGAATTCTCAATGCAACAACCACAATCATCAAAGAATTGTCCAAGATCCAGCAGGAATTGTATAATTCAGAGAAGTTTGCGATATTACAACAGATAATTGTGAATGTTTTGAAAGAATGTGATCAAGAAGTGGCTGATAAGGTGGTGAAAGCCTTAGAGAGGCGATATGAAGCAACTCTTTGAAAGCTTTTTGATCTCATTGAAGGCACAGTTGTCAGCTGACAGCTTGGATTACGCTAAGTTCATGACGGAAGAGACCTTCATTAATGGGAAACCGTTCTCATTTGAGGGTCACGATTTTCAACGCTATTGTACGGACTTAGTTCAAAACAATCCTGGTTGTACTTTCGTTATAATAAAGCCATCCCAAATAGGAATGAGTGAGTGGGTTTATAGAATTATTCTCACTAAGATGGGAGTAATAGCAGGAAGTTCTGTTGTTCTCTCAATGCCTAGTTTACAAATGTCTAACGAAGTATTCAAAACAAGGGTAGCTAATGTTATACAAGAATCTCCTAAGTTAAGAGGACTACTTGATAAAGATGTTGATTCAGCATCAGTCAAAAGATTTGTAAATGGCAGCATAGCCTACAGCCTTTCAGGGTCTGAAAACTCAAAATCATCTCTGCTAAATAGACCGATTTCGACCATCGTAGTTGACGAAGTTGACAGGCAATCGCGAAAAGTTTATACTGGCTATCGCTCCAGGCAGACACACATAAACCCGAGGGATAGATGCACTATTCTCATATCAACCCCCACAGTGGCAGACTTTGGTATAGACAGAGAAATAAAGGAATGTGGAATTATTCATGAGCCGCTGGTAGTCTGCCGTTGTTGTGGTAACATTTTCCTTCCAGACTATTATGAAGATATTGTCATCCCAGATTATAAAGAATCACTGTTGCTCATAACCAAATCCACAATATCTGGACTCAGAGTTGACGATGCTTACTTGCGTTGCCCTGAATGTAAGGAAAACGCTGATCAGGATGAAAGACAGATAAAGTGGGTTGTTACAAGAAATGAACAATTCCCAGCTACAACAATAGGAGTAAGACTAAATCCTTGGGTTGCTCACTCCTTCATCAAACTACCAGACCTTATTAGAGCATCTGTAACATTCACATCCTATACCGAGTTCCTTCAGCAGGCCCTTGGAAAGACAGCACTTCTTAGTGATTCAGCTTTAGATAGATCTGTTTTTACCTTTAGTAGTGAACAAAAGCCAGAAGGAGTCCATATTTTTGGTCTAGATATGGGAAAACAATGTAGTTGGATGCAAGGAGTATTAAAGCACGACACCACTGTAAGGATTACCGAGTCAAAATTAGTACCCCTGAATGAGCTGGAAGAATTTCTTGAGCAGAAACATAAAGATTTTGCCTTCTCTTGTGGGGTGATGGATCAGCAGCCTTTCGCTGACATGTCCTATAGGTTGGTAAGAAAATACCCTAGGTTATACAGTTGCATTTATATCAACCCAACAACTCCCATCCCAGAACTTTACAAGATCAAGCAGAACGATAAATTTGGGGAATTAATTCGGCAAGTTGCTTTGAATAAGACCCTTGGATTTGATACTTTTTTTGGTATGCTTAATCATCAAGTAAGCTTCCAGACATCTGAATTAGATGGGACCATTCTTATGCACTTCCTTTCCCTCAGAAAAGTTAGGGATTATACCAGGGGAGATGAAATCAATTATGCCTGGGTAAAAACAAGCCGAGAAGATCACTTCGCTCATTCTTATATCTACCTCATGACAGCGGCTAAGTTGGCTATATCAGGTACTAATAGTACATTTGGAGCTATCCCTATTTGTATTGGGAAGATGAATGTGGAATTTCGGAGGCAACAGTTAAGAAAAAGAGCTTAATAAGATCTTCTTCCTTTATAAGCGACAGCTTGCTTCCAGCTCTGTATGGCAGTAGGCACAGAGTAGTAGGTGGCCTGCTGAGGAAACGGCGTCTTTGCTTCCTACAGGTTGAGTGTGATGAAGCTCTACATCAATTATATCCCCACATTTTTCACACCAATTGTGCCCTCTTTCATCGCACTGTAACTGCTTGAGGTGGTCAGTTTGACAAGCTCTGTCTTCTTCTCTTTCTGATTTTGGTGTGTAGAGTTTGGATCTTGAGTCTATCTGTTTCTCTGGATGAAAGCCATGTAATGGGCAAGCATTCCTACATAAATCAGAGCAATAGAAATTGCACTCTCCAGGGCCTCTGCCTTCTACAGCTGCTATTCTGTTAATTACAAAAGTTCTGAGTGGAGCAAACCTTTTACCACATAACCTACAAACTACAGTAATGACCCCATCTATTACTTCAGCTTCATCTTCTGGAATTAGTCTATCAAGATGAGATAGAGTAGTATCTAGGGAGCGCAAGTATTCTCTGTGGTGTGCGTTAAGTCTATCCCTATTTCTATCTCGATAGTTCCTGTCTGTAGTACTCTTTTTATCTTTGTTGTTATCTCTATACTCTTTACTTTTAACGCTTATCACATCTTTATTTTCTATGTAGTATCTCTTGTTACCTTCTTTTATTTTATCTTTGTTATTAGCAGAGTATACTTTTATATATTCCGCCCTGATATTTTTCTTGGCTGCTGCCTTTTCAGATATCTTTTTCTTGTTATCATCATAATAACTTGAGCTATACTCTTGCTCACATATCTTACACCTAGCTCTTCTTCCATCCGGTGTTTTGTTAAATAGGCTAAATTCTTCCTTGCTCTTCTCTTCGCCACATTGCGTACATGTTCTAGTTGGTTTATTTCTCAGTTCCTCCTTGTATGCCTCTGATCTTTTCCACTCCCACTCCCCACCACAAGAAACGTTAGACTTTAAAAAATTACTGGATTTAACTACTGTTTGTTTCTTACAGTGATTTTCGCCACAGTTACAATCACATAGCCAGAATGTACCTTGACTAATATTGGTTGGTCTTTCAACACGTTTAACGGCAGTCAAGGAACCATAAGTTTTACCAGAGTGATCTTTTTGCTTCACAGTTATTACCTCAGTATTGTTGGATTAGTTAAATTCAGTGATTCATGGTTTGATTATACTATAGTTGTTATAGCTGTGCAATTAAATACTTTTGAATTGACTTAGGCTATACTAATATATTAAGCTAGCATGATGAATATATTCTCGAAATGGTTCCTCAAACCTAAAGCAGCTACGCTACCACCGCTACCCGCCCCCAAAGTTCCGTCCTCTAAGGGTGTAACATACCCATATCTGGGGAAAACAAAAGGAAGTAAGCTGCCGAATTCAGCGACAAATACTACTAATTTGTCGCTGAATGATTACGTCCGTAATGAAGCTACCATTAATCAGGTAATAAAAAAACTTGTACTTACTAGCCCGGACCTCTCGAACACAATAGAGACTAAGCTCCGCACTGCGGTATCAAGTTCATGTACTGTTATAGCTTATGATGAGGATGGGATTGTTAGTGAAGAAGGTACGAGAGCTGCCAATGCTTTCATAATGCGCTTGAACTACAGTTCACCCGATTACACCCACTACACCTCCACTACAGATATTCGATCCCTTGCTACTAGCTGTCTTTTTGATATATTAGTCTATGGGGCTGGAAGTTTAGAGCTGGTTTTAGGTTCAACAAGATTTCCTGCTTTCTTCAGATCCCTGCCAACGAGACTGATTACATGGGGTGATGCCACGCCAAGGACGTTTCCAATCTATAAAGATCCAGTAAAAGGTGACATTTCTCTTGATTACCCCACTATTTTTTACATAGCAAGTCAAGACAATAATGAATCTCCCTATGCTGACAGCCCCCTGACAGCAGCTATACAAGCATGTCTTTTCGATGCTGCCTTCCTGGATGACTTGCGTAGAGCAGCAACCCGTTCAATATTTCAGCGCCTGCTTGTCACAATTAACAGTGACAAATACATGACTACGCTTCCGTTAGAGGTGCAGACTAACAAGGATTTGCTGAAAAGTCACATGGATGCTACCATCGCAGCATTAGAAAGCCAGATGGCTAATTTAGATCCTGGGGACTCAATCGTGGTGTTCGATACACTGACCCCTTCGACAATCCAGGATGCCAACAGATCTGAAGACCGAAGTATCCAAGTGCTGAATGATCTTATTGCTGGGAAGATAGCGTCAGGTGCCAAGATCCTTCCCGCCATAATCGGCAGAGGAGAATCAAGTAACAGTGCCTCAACAGAGTCAATGTTGTTCTTGAAAGCGATTTCAAGTGTGCAGCAGGAATGGAACATGCTGTTCTCCAGAGCCTTGACCCTTGCAGTACGCTTGATGGGACATGACGTTAACGTCAGCTACCAGATGGAGGAAGTTAATCTCCGGCCTTCTCTTGAATTAGAATCCTTTAGATCACAAAAGCAGGCGAGATTACTCGAACTTTTGAGTCATGGCCTCAACGATGACATCTCCACTTGCATCCAGCTCACAGGTTCCTTACCCCCAAAAGGTTACGTCCCACTCTCAGGAACAGGCTTCTACAAAAAAGCCGCCGACACCTCCACAGGCAACGATTACAGCAATACCTCAGTAGACACCACCAGTGGTAAGACAGACTCAACCCAATCCCAGAAGGACCAAAAGAAATGAGCGATTACGAGATCTTAGCCATCTCCCCTTCTGCGGAAGAAAGATACTTTGAAATCCAAGCAAAACTCATGTCCCTGACTCCAGAGATGATAAGTCAGGAGAAAGAGGAAGAACAATCCTACTTACTGGCAATCAATGAGGGTGTGGCTGTTATCGACGTTTCAGGAGTCCTGACTAACACCAATTCTTACTGGAACAGATACTTCGGCGCTGTCTCCTACCCGGAAATCAAAGAAGCCTCCCAACAGGCAGTTGAGCAGGGTGTTGGATGTATTGTTTATCATTATGGTACTCCTGGTGGATCAGTCCGTGGAATGTATGACTGTGCTAATTTTATCTCATCCCTCAAAATCTCAACTATATCTTTCACTGGATCTATGATGTGTTCTGCTGGCCTGTTCCTCGGGATACAAAGTAATCACGTATATGCTGATGCCTTTGCTGAGGTTGGTTCCGTGGGCGTAATTATGAAACTTTATGATAGATCTAAGTATCTCAAGGACTTAGGTATCAAACCAGAACGTTTCCGCTCTGGCGATCTCAAAGCCTCCGGCGATCCTGACTTTGCCCTGACCGACAAAGAGCGGGAACACATCAAGGAGCAGGTTATGACTTACGCTAGTAAGTTCTATGGCATAGTCTCAGATGCTCGTGGGATTCCGCTGCCAGTCATGGAAAAATCTGGAATAACTTCAGGGAGAACCTTCATTGGGGAGCAGGCTTTGAAGGTCAATCTAGTTGATGGGATGAAATCATTTGATCAGGTAGTCCTAAAAGCTTATGGCTTGGCTAAAAATTACCTTGACAAGAATAGGCAGAGCAGTCTAAGCTATGTGAAATAATTTTAACTTTGGAGTGTTATACTATGAAAAAGAAGATCCTGTCTGAAGCTGCTTTGCAGGCTATGATGGCTACTGGTGATGAGCCCGTAGTACAGCCTACAGCTGAAGAGTTGGCTGAATTGGAAGCAAAGAAGGCTGAAGCAGATAAACTGGAAGCTGAAGCTGCTGCCAAGAAAGCCGAAAAGAAAGATGATTGCGACTGTGATTGTGAGGAAGAGACTGCCAAAGCCATCCTTGAGCTTGAAGCTTCTCAGGCTGTCAACGCTGATCTCACCGCCAAACTCGCTGAAGCTGAAGCCAAGGCCACCCAGATTGAAGTTGGGGCTGAGGCTCTGAAGACCATTGTTGCCGGTCAGGTTTCTAAGATGCGGATTGGTCTGCGCTTTGCTGCGGTCGATATGAGTAAGTTCAGTATTGATGCTCTGGTTACTGAGTATGAGAATACTGCTGAAGCCTTCATGAAGGCGCTACCTGTGGGTTCTGTTGTGCCGGAGCCTAAAGTGGAGAAGCAGTCAGCTATTCAATCAAGCCACGATGCCGGAAGTTTTAAGGCACTGGGTTTCAAATAAAATCAAAGGGCCAAAGGAACCCATTCCAGTAACTCTGGATAAACCTTAATACTATGGCAAAATTTACTTGCTCTGTGAACGTAGGCGAGAACGTCTACAGAACTTACAAGATGGCTGCTGGAATTTTAGATGGGGATATCGGAAAGCCGGTAACATACCCTGCGGCCACTGATGTTGTTGCCCTTGCTGCTGACGGGGAACAGATTTACGGTTTTATTGCAGCCGTGGAATCAGCCACAGCTGATGGCCTTAAGCTTGTTTCTATTCTTGTTTCTGGTCGTGCGTGGGTTATTTTGAGTGGTGCATCTGCTGTTGGAACTTTGGTAGAAGCTGCTGCTAATACGGCTGCTGGCACTGCTAAGGCTGGAGCCTTCGGTCTTGTATCTACTCACACCCTCATTGCTGGAACCATGAAGCAATGGATGGTTATCTCTGGAACTGGTGCGGATACTGCCACGGTTCTCATTGAAAGTTTATAATTAAGGAGAACTAAATAAAATGGCTAAGTTTATAGATGCTAACGGAAATCCTCAGGACGTCCCGTTGAATGGTATGGCTCTCTACAAAGAAGCCATGGCCAAGAAGATTACTGTTCGACAGCTGATCAACAGCAAATGCCCTACCGCCGCTGGTGGACCTGATGCGTTCCAGCAGATGTGTATAGAAGCAGGTCTGCGGTTTAAAGCAGACGATGCTAATGGCGTACCGGCTACTAGTCTTCTGGAAATGTTTGAAGGTCCAAATGCTAGTTCCTTTACCCAGTCTGACGCCATCCCGACGAGCCGCTTGCTTTTTCCCGCAGCTTTGATGGAAGTGATCGAAGATGCTCTCCAGTCAAAAGAAGATGTGGCTACCGGAGCCTTTGAGTCATTAGTTGGCTATAAAGCTACTGTTGCGAGTAATCGTATCGAGCAGCCGGTCATTTCTTACGGCGCTACTAAAGGTCCAGAGGATTCTCAGTTCCAGCATGTTAGTCAGAATACTCGCCCTCCGATTCTTCTTTCATTGCAAAGCTCCGATATTTCACGTAAAATTCCCACTACCGCAATTGGTATGGAAATCAGCCGTGAAGCATTGCAGGCAAATAACCTGGACTTCGTGGCATTAACATTAAGCCGTTTCCTCCGAATCGCTAATTACAACGAGTGGGTTACGCAGATTACTGCGTTACTCTCTGGGGATGCAGATGCGGCTACCACTACTATGTCTGATGGTACTGCGGCATTGGCTCAGGTAAAAGCCTCTGCTTATGATGCTACCATCGTTGCTAATGGAGTTCTGAGTCAGAAGGCATGGCTCAAATTCCTGTATGCCAATTCTATGAAGATGACTAAGACACATCTCGTATGCGACTTCGACGCTGCTCTTGCCATTGACAATAGACTTGACCGTCCCACCAATATGCATAACAATTCCATGGATCGCTTGGATGTGCCTTTTTCTGTTTCTTATCCGGCGTTTAACTCTAATATCTCAATGATAGTGATGCCCACAGGTACCTTCGCGGCAAACACAATTATGGCTCTTGAGCAGCCTACGGCTATTTCCAAGATTACCTCATCTACTGCCAGTTATTCAGCAATTGAGGAGATTATAATGAAGAAATCGACGGAAATTCGCCTGGATAGGGGCTTCATTACCTATCGGAACTACTCAGACTCATTCGGTGTACTCTCACTTATTGCCTAATCAATAAGAAAAGCCCTACCAGATTGCTCTGGTGGGGCTTTTCTTATTTCAACACAACTCTAGAAACTTATCATATCTGATTAAAGGGTGTACCTTAGTTTCTCCAATCCTTTCAGCGTGTCGATCAAGTGTAGTCATTATATCATCTTTGTAAGGCCAGAACTTCCTGTATATTTCCAGAGAAAATCTTAATAAACCAGTCTGACAGAAACTTGCTGGGAATACACAAGTGTCTAATATAAACCCTTGAGGATAGTCGCTCATCTCCAAGCCTTCCGAGCGTATGGCACCAGCGGGCTCAAATACTGCGCTGAACAAACAATCATCTATTTGTAGAAAATAAGGTACAGTTATGAATTCATAACCATTATTAGAACATACGTCAGCTATGTCTAGGTCTCTATAAGTGGTGCTAACATTGGTGTAGTGTCCAGGACCATCATATTCTACAACTACCATGTAATGATCATTTCTATAATCTGGACGAAGCTTGCTCCCTGAACTAGGAATGATTTTGTTATACACCCACTCACCTTTAGGAAATACCAGCTTGAGGAAATCTCCCAGCTTCTCTTCTGTTAAGTACCCATCGTATATTTTCATTTGTTCTCTCCTTTAGTAGATCCCATCCTCTCCAACATCTCTGTCAATGCTCTTCGAACCAAATCCGAAGTAGTATAACCCTTCTCCAAAGCCAATTTCTCTATTCTCTCCCAAACAGCATCCGACAACCATACAGTGTGTTTTCTTAAATCACTTTTTCTTCTTGGCATATATAACCTCCTTTAGGTATTTACACTACCTTACACCTCACAGCCACACTCTGCAACTATAAACTTGCACTACGCAGCAAAAAATACTATCATGTCAGCAACACTTTAATATAAAAGGAGACTACATAATGGCAAGGCCAAAAAAACTCAACCACCCTCCGACTACCAACGCTGAAGCTCTGAAGGAAGTCACCATACCCGAAATTGTAGAGGAACCAATTGTTGAAGAAATTATAAAGCCTGATAAGAAGCTCTACCGCTCAATAAGATTTAATATGTATCATCCGTTTCAATTTCGCCACCTTACCACTGACGCCGCAACTGAACTCTTCATGGATGGTTGGCTTGAATCACAGATCAACGCAGGTCTGGTAGAAGAATGGCAATAACCAAAGTAATAAAACATTTCAAACGAGGTAAACAACGATGAGATTTAATTGGCCTGGAGCATTAAAAGCAGCACTCGAAGCATGTACCATGATAGCGTCCTCTATCACCAGCGCAACTACCGTCAGATCAATAGGAGCCATCGGCTACGAGACTGGCGCTGGAGGGGCAGTAACCCAAGGAACTGATAAGACCACAGCCGTTACCCTTAATAAGTTGTGTGGAACCATTACCATGCACGCTGAGTCTTTAGCTGCCGGGGCTGAGACTGGTTTCACGCTCACCAACTCAACCATAGCGGCTACAGATGTAGTCGTGGTTTGTATCAAGGGTGTAGGTACAGTAAGCTCTTATCAGATTTCCGTGGACGGGGTAGCCACGGGATCTTGCCATATTACCTTGGCGAATCTGTCAGCGGGTGCTTTAGCGGAGGCTATTACTGTGAACTTTGTGGTTATCAAAGGTGTTGCTGCTTAAACCAAATGAAGGAGACTCTGATGATAATTTTACCAACTCGCCAACTGAACTCTTCATGGACGGCTGGCTTGAATCACAAATTAACGCTGGTCTGGTAAAAGAATGGCAATCGTAGATTATACTAGCTATGATGAGGTGAGAACCACCTGTGGCGTTTCCGAAAAGGAACTTCCAGATGCTGAACTTGCTCTGGAGATCTACGATAACGTCCTCGGTCTCGCTCTGGCTGAAGTAACCCTTCCGACCGAGGAGCCTGGACCTGGACCTCTTGACACCCGGTACATAGCTATCAAAGCTATTCCTGTTGGAACCAGGACCGCGATACAACAGAAGCTTTACAATTTAACAAGGATGTTCGCTACTTACACTGTCGCTTTCGAAGTAGCAACCAGCCTCTCACTCAAGGCACCCAAAAGCATTGGAGATGGCAAAGCAACCTTAGTACGCTTCTCCCCGGAAGCAACTTTCCAGGATGTCATTGAAGCGATAACCAAGAAGCTGGACGAAGTACGCTACCGCATAGAGAACATCAATGCCTCAGCTGTAGTGTCCTTGCCTTTGATGGCAGCAGTGAAACCTGCTATTGATCCTGTGACTGGCGTATGATGACCCTTACTCAAGCCTCCCGCTTTTTCGATGAGTCACTCTTCACCGATTCATATGGGAGTGCTACGTTCTATGGCCAGATCTTACCCTTTGCTGACAACACCAGATCAGCGTCTTCCGCTACCCGTAGGGTTTTGGATGTAGCTCCCTCGGTCTCCATTCCATCTAAGCGAACAGTAACGGAGAGTGCCTCCAGTAATAAGTACATCATCTCCTACAAGGCTTCCGACTTCTTCCAAGGCGATGAGATCAGGGCTAAATACCCCGTCCTGCCGGTATCGACCCAGTATAATATCAGGAGTATTGATCAGAGCCTGGCAAGTTCTGGTGGCGTTACTGATGCCTATATGAGCCCTTCGTACATCAGAAGGAATATCCTGGAAGACAATTCTGATTATCTTGGTAGTTATGAGATTCACTTCAGCTCTTATTACACCATCACCCAAGGCCAAATAATCCATGGTGGCGGAAAGTATTATAGAGCAAGGGAAAATTCCAGGATTGACGATATCGGTTTTGGTGCGGTCGAAGCAGCCGAATTACAAGACCCAATACAAACCTACATCTTTCAAGGTCAAGGGGATACTTATGATCCTGCAACTGACTCTTATAATACTCCTGCTGCTATTACTGGAGTTGTCTGCTTAGTTGAGCACGTCACTATGGACTTTCAGCATGAGGCCATGGGGTATGTTGAGATGGAGCATGGAGATAAGTCTATTTCCTTCTTAAAATCGGTCGTTACTGCGGTGAAAGTAGGAGATAAGATTGGGAAATATCGTATTGAGTCGGTGATGGATCACTCCACTTTCTGGACTGTTCAGGGTAGGGTATGAAGTTTTCTATAAAGATTGGCGGTGTAGATGTCTCAGCTAAGGGCAGCTCCAAGGCTGCTTTCAAGGAAGCTGAAAACGTCAGAAAGGAAACTGCTGAGTGTATTGCTGGAATGGTGGCTGAGACCTTTGAGCAGATCCTTTTTAACGCACCTCAGTATACTGGCAACTTTGTCGCTAATATGGCTGTTCGGTCAGGACTCTCAGCTGGAGCTAAGGGTGGGGAAGAATATTTCTCTCATGTTTGGCCTATAGTTCCTCCTCAGGAGGTTTTTGAACGAGGCAAGATGCCAGCTATTGAAGCAGCTTTATCTGCTAATAAAAACATCGTCAAGAACCTTACTTCCCATATCGTCAAGCAGAGCGGCTGGATATCTGGTGTGACCATCTACAATCGCCTCAGTGACGCTGAGATTGTCGAGAACCTTAATGCTATGCGCCTAAGAGATCCTAACGTTCCCGGTGCCCACCCAATGGCTAGGGGGGCTGCTTGGTTGGAGGCCATTGCCGGAAAGAAGATTGTTTACGGCTCACCTGAATTCCATGCTTATAGGATGAAAAGATGAACCCCTACGAAACCACCAGGGCTAAGCTTGCTGCTTTAGTCAAGACCTTCCACGATACTTACTATCCAACGATGGAAGTCAACTATCCAAAGAACTGGCGCACCGACATTGAGGCTTCAGTGAATCCCTTCGTTGGGGTGGAGATTACTTGGAGTTCTCGGACGATGGGCTTGAATCCCAGGAAAGATCTGGAAGTCTCAGGAGCTTTGGTGTTAAATCATTACGCTCGGGCGGGGAAAGGTGAGAAGATTTTCACCGACTATACGGATGCACTGTATAGTTTCATAGGTTACAAGAATTTAAGTGGCATTAACTTTTACAGTGTGATACCATATAGCAACACAGGAAAGCCTGGATTTGACGGAGTTATGAATTATGTCAAGTTTGATACGGATTACTTTAATATTTAAGGAGTTTAGCTATGCCTTCAAGTTCATCGAGTACAGTTTGGCGGTTTTTGGAGCAGGATACTGCTGGGGAAATCGAAGTAGGTAATCCCCAAACCTGGAGGGTTACGGGCGGAGCAATTACCCAGACGACAACTAACTCCCCTGATAATGAACTGCGATCTGATCGCGGTCGTGGTGACTCCACTTTAGTCTCTGGGTCAGTGGCTGGTACTATCAACATTAACTGGTCGCATGGCACCCATGAGGAATTCCTATCAGCTTTGTTAGCAGATGCACCTACTCCTGTGGCTGCTGGGGGGGTGAAAACTGTCAGCGACATGACATTTTCTACTGTTACTCATATTATTGGCTCTGCTTCAGCTGCCTTACCAGTTTTGGCTAAAGGGCAGTGGTTCCGTATCACAGGTGCTGTGTCTGCTCTGAATAATGGTATTTACCGCGCCAGCCTAACTACTGCTCCAACAACTACCGAGATCGTAGTTGAAACCGTTGTTAAAGATTGTGGACTTACTGCTACTGCTGATGAATGTGTAATTTCGAGCACAAGATACCTGCAAGGCAATGATACTCCACGGTTTTTTACAATAGAACGTGAGTTGGCTGACGTAGGCAAGTACCATACCTTCGCTGATGCTTATGTGACGGGTATGAACCTTTCTTACTCCCCCTCTGAACGTGTATCTGGCAGTTTTAGCTTTATGTGTAAAGAGCCTGAGGTTCATGGCGATGCTTCCCTGTTTCCTGGAATAGCCACGGCTGTTGCTGCCACAACCTCGACCACGTATAACACTGTGGTTGGTACACATGTTCTAGTAGACGGCACAGATCTGGGGGAGGGATGTATAGCTTCCCTTAACCTTGACCTATCAGCCGGAGCTAGAGAGAGACGATGTTTGGGTAGTGGGCTTGCACCTTCAGGAATTGCATTTGATTCCCATTCAGTTACAGCCAGTGGTAGTGTATTCTTTGGGACTGCTGCTACTTCTGCTCTTTATAATAAACAATTGACTGATCTGCCGATTAACATTGCAATGTGCGTTACCGACGCAGCAGGAAACGCCCTCGCTTTTAGTATTCCTAGAGCTAAGCTTACAGCGGCAAGCATCGACGGAGGTTCGGCTGGAAGTGACGTGTTGATGTCCTTCAATATTGAAGCTAGCACCGACAGTACGTTAGGCAGTATGATTGCCTTTGATGTTATGGGCGCTCTGTAACAACTAGATTCCTTTACACTTGCAGCTAAATGGCCTTCTTCCTGTAAAGGGAGAAGGCCATTTTTGTTTGTTCACTAGCGGGAAACATAAAATTCAGTATAGTGGTCCAAGTTTTTTGTTGGAATCAATGTATAACTGCTTTATAGTAGTAATTATGGATTAGTAAATACCAACATTAAACTGTGAGGATATCTAATGAAGATATGTAACAAATGCAAAGGAGAAAAAAGTGAGCTTGAATTTGGAACCTCAAAGAAAACTAAGGACGGACTCAGGAATCAGTGTAAGGAGTGTAGGAAGGGGGAGTACACTAACAATAAGGAGGCCGTATTAGCTAAGAGAAAGAAACATTATCAAGAGAATAAAGACGAGGTAATTGCCAGAGCCTCCAGTTATTATTATAACAATAAACCAAAAGTAGCAGTAAAAAGTAAAGTATATAGGGATAATAACAAGGAGTATTTGTCTGCTAAGTCAGCGGAATACCGCGCCAAGAACAAGTACATTCTCTCGATGAGGAAGCAGAAGTATTATTATGCCAATAGAGAGAAGATGCTAAGCAGAAGTAAAGAGTACCGGACACTCAACAAAGCTAGGCTAGCAGAGGCAGCTAAAGCATACAACTTGCGTAATAGAGAGAAGGTAGCAGCTAGTCACGCTACCTATTATCAAAAGCATCGGGAAACTTTTGCATTAAAGGCTAAGGAGCATAGAGCCAAGAATAGAGATCATCTGTCTGCTAAATCAGCAGAATATTATTTGAGAAATAAGGATGAAATAAAAGGTAGAACAGCTAAGTGGAGGGAGGAGAATGCAGCAATTGCTAAAGCTAAACACAAGGTTTTTGCTCAATCTTTTTCAAAATCAGTGAGGCTGCTCAAACAATTATTGCCATTGGATAACCCCATGATGATTGAAGGTTTCGTAACAGTGACCTGTAAACATTGTGGGACGAGATTCAAGCCTACTAATCAAGACATAAGACATAGAATATCATCAAACAAAGGAAATTCTCCAGGGGAAAATAACTTCTATTGTAGTGATGAATGTAAATCGCTTTGTTTATTATTCAAATTCTCTACTCACAATCAAATTGACCCCCGCTCCTCCCAATACGTGCCAGACTCCGACACCAAAGAAGCCAGGAAATGCCAACAACAATCCAGAAAAGCTTTCCTAGCCCTACAACTTGACGAATACGGCTACACTTTTTGCGAAAAATGCTCAACTCCGCTCCCTGCCAAAGACCTTCAACTGCACCACACAAAGCCAGTTTCGATCTTTGGAAAGGAGGCAATAGATGCGTCAACTCAGCTACTTATGTGTAAGACTTGCCATCCTACTCATGCTTCTTGTCTTCTTGAGTTTCAAACAAGCTATACCCATCCAACAACCGACGAACAACCTCACTCTTAGTGATACCCATCTTTATTGATAGGATTTCCAACTTACGAAAATAATAGGGCGAAAGATTGACAGGCACAATTTTATTAAGTCTCTTTATGGTCATTTGAGCAACTCTCCTCTTGATATTTTATCTTAAATACTTTACAATCACTACAGTACCAGAAGGTAACACATTTTACAAACACTTTTTAAAGGAGACTCCAAACAATGTTTGATCTACACAAGTCCTACTCTTTTTCTAAAGAAAAAGCCAATGATGGTGTTAACATGGTCGTCGGCCCAGATCCCAAGACCGATTACGTCACCCTCCGGCGAATCCCCAACGATCTCTACAAGACCAAACTCTCAGCTGTAATGCTGGCCAATCGCCGTACCCTTGAGATCTTGAAGGCCCAGGATGAAGCAGCCCACGCTATCCGTGATACCGAGATATTTTCGGAAGTGATCGCTGAGACGGTACTTATCGGTTGGGGCAAAGGCTTCGCCGATGAGGGTAAAGTAATTCCCTACTCAGTGGAAGCAGCCAAAAACTTTTTGATTAAGTATCCCGACTTCAGGTCAGATATCATCGACTTCGCCTCTGATCGCAAGAATTATGCTCCGGAGGTAGATGCCTCAGAGTTAAAAAAGAGCTGATAGCCTATATGGAGTGGGAGCAAGAGTGGGGCCATCAATTGCCCACTCTTCTCCAGTACCAGAAAAACACAGGTAAAACTCCAAGTGGGCTACAAAACATGCCAGTCCTCCCCTTCTACCTAGAAGAGATCCTCAATCACTTCTACACCCTCTCCCGCTCCCGCCAATATTACGCTGAGATAGTCCCAACTAAGACTGGACAGGTCTATACAGTCAGACGCCCGAATCCAATTGATGTTTCAGTTATACTAAGCTATAATGCCAATATTGCTAAGGTGCTTAAAGACTGTGACTTCCTGGATATCATCCAGACCTTAGACCACATGTACATGCAGAACGCCTTCAAGAAGGGATAGCCGATGACGATAGAGATTGGTGCAAATACAACTCAGGCTCAACAGCAGATAGGTCAGCTGGAGAAGGCTATGGCTTTGATGGAGAGGAGAGTTGTAACCCTCTCTCAAGCCAACGTGGAATTGGAGAAATACACCAAGACACTCGAAGCAACTCAATCCAAACAGAGGGCAGCTACACTCTCCGCAGCTGACGCTCAGGCTAAATATGCAGCTGAGGCAATGAAGGGAGCTACTGCTGCTGAAAAATTAATTGGGATTGAGACTGCTGGATCAAGGCTTAACACACTTATTGCGAAGCAACTAGAAGAAAGGAATTCCTCACTAGCTGCACATAACGCATCTGTGTTGAAGGGTATTGATGCTGCTCAGAGGTTGATCGGGGTAGAGACCTCCGGAAGCCTGCTCAATAAACAGATCTACGAGCAGATGAAACTCCGACTTGGGACTCAGGAGGCGTATAATGCTTCTGCCCTCAAAGGGGCCGCAGCCGCAGAGAGGCTGATCGGGATTGAGACTTCAGGAAGCCTGCTCAATAAACAGATCTACGAGCAGATGAAACTCCGACTCGGGACTCAGGAGGCGTACAATGCTTCTGCCCTCAAAGGGGCCGCAGCCGCAGAGAGGCTGATCGGGATTGAGACTTCAGGGTTGAGGATGAATACGCTGATTGCTCAACAAATGAGAGATAGGTATGCTGAACAAGACAAGTTAGAGAAAGGTAAAACAAAACTATCTGCTACTACCTCAAAGTTGGATAATGTAACTAATAGATATTCAGCTACAAGTAAAAATCTCCACGGAGCACTCAGAGGCACAGCAGGAGCCTTAGACCTCCTGTTCCTATCTTACGGTGCAGTCATACCGTTGGCAACAGCATTTGCAGCAGTGTCAACCTCAATACAGATTCAAAAGCTTGGGTCTTCTTTTGAATACCTTACTCAGTATGCTTACTCCATCTCTGACATGACTGTCAGTGTTCAGGACATGCGGAAAGAATTGCTAGCTATGAGAGAGCTTGCACAATCACCTGTTGAATTAGCAGAGGGACTGAAAGAATTAACCAAAGCTGGTATGGATGTGACTACTGCTCTCACAGAATTGCCAACAGTAGCAAAGTTTGCAGCAATAGCAGAACAAGATCTGGCAGCTTCCACAGAGCAACTCATAACCTTACATTCAGCATTTAAAGAAACCACCACTAACGCAACTGGAGGGATGATAACCCTGGCGGATACTGCCGATATAGTTGCTTCCGCTACTCAAGGGTCTGTAGCATCTTTCACTGACTTCCAAACTGCCTTAAAATACACTACAGCTCTAGCGAGTGTAGCAGACCTCTCATTGCAGGAGGTTTCAGCAGCTGCTATGTTGTTTGCTGACAAAGCTTTGAAGGGTTCCATAGGTACAACAGCTATGAGGACTGCCATCACCAAGATGCTAGCCCCGACTGATGCTGTTAAACAACTCATGAAAGATGCAGGCATAGAATTTAACAAGTTCATATCTGGTGATAAGATCATGAGCTTGGAGAAGATGTTTGAGGAGTTGAATAGAATCAGAGAAACAATGTCCAGAGAGGAGTGGGCGAAGTTCTCGTTTAAGGCATTTGGTTTGAGGGGTGAGTTGGCTGAGGCAGCATTCACTAATCTCCCTAAGTTCCGAGAAAACCTAGATTTACTTTCAAAGTCTGCTGGGTTTACGGCCAAAGCTTTCTCTGATCTGTCAGAGACAACTAAGATGCAGCTGAAATTTTTAGGGGATGAGATCAAGAACGCTTTGATTAAAGCCTTCGATGGAGAGAAAGCCACAGAAATACTCAAGGGGCTTAGAGTAATTGTATCTTCTCCAGAATTTATTAATGGTGTTGATGGGTTGGCTGTAGCTTTCTATAAGTTGGCTCAGACTCTTGTAGTGGTAGCTGACGCTGCTACAGAGTCTATAGGTACTATAGTAGATTATACCAAAGGTTTAGCCATAGCCTTTGCCTCAGAGGACAAGACTTTCACTCAGTGGCTGACATCTAAGAGAGAGGGGATGAAGACTTGGATAGCTGAGTCTGAGTCTGGGTTGTCACAATATAAAGACCAATTGAAGATAGTTTCTGATGAAATAGCTCAGATCTCTAAGGTCAGAGACCTAGAGATGGGGGATGGGGGTTGGACTGAATCCGCTGAAAAACAATTTCAAGCGCTGTTGAAACAAAAACAAGGTATTGAAGGTAGTATAGAGGCGCTCAAGAACAAATCACAAGTTACCGTAAACGATACCGCTAAAACAGGAGAACTGACTACTGCCACTGCCATTGCTACTAAGGCCACTAATGATCATGCTGCCTCTGTGGATAAGTTGAGCGAGAAAGAAGAGAAGAAAATTAAAGTAGCTGAAGCCAGCCACCAAAAGCTCATCAGTTTGACCGAAGAGATGAATACTTTCATTGACAACTCAGGAGTCAAGACAACTGCCAATCAGCTGGAGAGAATAGAGAAAGAGCACAATGCCAGAGAAGCATCCATAAAAGCAGCAGTAGGGTCAGAGACAGAGAAGGCTGAAGCCCGTTTAGCTAATGATAAATCCTATGAGATAAAGCGACAAGGTGTTATTGAAGAATCAGAAAAGACTATTCTCGCTAAGGAAGAGTCTTTCTTAGATCAGTTGGTTGAGTCGGGAAATTCAGCCTATGACAGAAAGCTAGCTAAATTAGAAAGTGCCTACGCTAAAGAGGAGGCGTGGATAGATAAGAATGTTGATGACTCTTTAAAGGCTGAGGAGTTGAAGTGGTTGAATTTTGAAGCATACGCAAAGAAAAAAATTGACCTCCAGACGGAGAGTAACGCCAAAGCCGTTTCCCTTGAGTCAGAGCTTCAAACTTATTTAGCTGTAGCTAACAATGATGTTCTCGCTAATAAACTCGCTGATCTGGATAAAGAATACAACAAACATAAGGCAGTAGTAGAAGCCATCATCGTTACTGAAGAGTTTTCTGCTGAGAGGAAGAAGCAGTTATCATCTGATGTTGCTGATTGGTACGCCAAAGAGCAGGAGCGAATCCAGAGGGACGCCTGGAAAACAGAGAAAGAGCAACTCTTGGCTCAAGAGACTATGGCTGCTGGTTTTAAGGCTAGCCTGCTAGAGATGAAGAATGATGTTACTTCACTGGGTGATTTATCCTATAGCACTATGATAGGTGTAAGGGATACATTCAGATCTGAAGTCGGAGATTTTCTCATCTCACAGTTTGGTGGAATTGAGGGAGCATGGGGATCTCTGTGGGATAACATGCTTGCTAAGTTTGGAGCAGTGCTGGCTGACATGGTAGCTCAGTGGGCGGCTAACGCTGTGTTCAACATGGTGTTCACCAGCAGTGGAGCAGCTGCCGGACAATCAAGTACAGGTGTTGCAGCTGGTACAGCTACTTCAGCTATTATAGATGCCTATGCTGAAAGTGATGCCACTTGGTTTAGTGATGCTTGGGACGCTGTTGAAACTTGGTGGGGTAGTGCCGATGGTGGGTATATAGCTGCTAATCCTAGAGGTGGTAGAATAAATGCTGGTACTGGGTTAAGCGATGATGTATTTCTGGGCTTCACAAATGGTGGGAAGACAGCTAATTACGGAATGGGTGGTGAATATATTATTAACAAAAAAGCCACTGCCAAGAATCTCCCTCTGCTGGAGGCTATCAACTCTGAGGGGTATGCCACTGGTGGATTATATGACTCAGGTGTAACCGGTACTATGATTGGCCCAAAACCAGGAGGAGGGGGAGCGAAAAGTAGAGTATTTGAGAAGTTCAACGAGCTTGCTATCGCTATGCAGGGTGCTGGAATGTCTGCTGAAGATGTCAAGGATAAATTTAAAGATATGGCAGAGGCAACTAAAGATGCTGATTCTGTTATAGAAAAGAATAACAATGGCCTGAGAGACAACAGTACAACAACGCAGGCTGCTACTACTGCCACGAGTGAGCTGTCTAAAGCGCAAGATGTTGCTACCACAGCCTCTGTTGCTCAAAAGGAATCATCAATTTCTCTTGGTAGTGTTTTGTCAGGTGTAGCAACTCATGCCACTATGACTGCTGTAAAAATGGGGTCTGTTGCTTTAGCTTCAACTGTGTTAGGTCCGGTATTAGGTTCTTTAGCAGTTAAGTTGGGGACAACTACAACAGCCTATGAAGAATTTCAAGCAGTTGTTGAGGGATTTTTTGATAATACTTTTGGCGTAGATGCCGGGGTTGTATCGTCAGCTATAAGTACTGCCGCCGAAGATGCCTTCGGAGATATAGCCTCTATGTTTGGAGATGCGACAGCAGGATTTGGTGAAGCAGCTGAAGGTTTAAGTGATTCTGCGTCAGCATTAAGTAATGCTGCCGAAGGTGCTCTTAGTAGTGCCTTAGATTCTTCTTCAGCACTAAGTAACGCAGCTGCTGGGGCTTTTGGAGAGACTAGCTTTGGGGCGCAGATGACTCAAGCGTCAGCAGAATCTCTAATGAGTTCAGCGTCAGCGTTGTCTTCATCTGCTTCATCCTTAGGGGGGGCGGCTGCGAGTATAGGTAGCTGGTCTCCTGGTATGAATCCCACCAATAACGCAGGTGGTGCTTTAGGCGATCCCGATATAGATAGTAGAGATAGAACTGATGACACTACTCCTGGAGGTCTTTTAGGCGGGGGCGGTGGGGGCGGGTCTAGTTCATCGTCTTCCGGAGGGGACAGTTTTAGTGCTCCTGACCCAGATAAAGGTAATGATCAATGGGCAAGCGGCGGCTGGCTTGCTTATGCTACTGGTGGCTGGCTTGGTAAACACCCCAATGGAGGTTGGATTAACGGAGGATCTGGGAGAAGAGATGATGTCTTCCTTGGTTATACCAATGGTGGCTCCACAGCTAACTTCGGTATGGGTGGAGAGTTTGTCGTCAACCAGAGATCCTCAGCCAAATATGCTAAAGAGTTGGAGGGTATAAATAATAACACCATGAACACAGTAAATCAGCAAAAACAACCACCAAATTTGACTATACCAGTGTATATTGGTAGTGAGTTGCTTACAACGCTGATCGTTGGAGTTGTTGATGATCAGTTCTCTGTACGGCAGCGCAACCCACAGGTAAAAGGAAGGTTGTACGCAAAATGATACTTGTAGAGTTCACACCTAACGGAGGGACCCTTCAGAGGATTAGTAATGAAGACATCGCGCTGGAATACCAATGGTTTGGATACATCACCAGTATGAGTACGATGAAGTTGTCATTGCCTACTCGTCATGGAGGGTTTGCCCGCCCTGAGTTTGCTAGTATTGCTATATCTCCAGAACTCATGCAGGAATTAGGAGCATATTCAGAAACAGCTGATGTGTGCTTAATAGAAACCGATACTGATGAGAATGGAGGGATTGTACTTTTTACTGGTACAGCTAGACTTGATACTTATAATAGGTATAGTTTTGTTTACAATCTCAAGCAGTCTGAGATGCCAGAAACTATAGCAGCATCAACTGCTTATAATAACACATTGGTTAATGTTGTATCTTCATTATGCACTACTTTAGGTTTGACACTTGATTCAACAGCAGCCAGGTCCCTATCCCCAGCAGTACTACACACTACTACATCTAATCAGTTAGCAATTGATTTATTGTCCGATATGTGTTCTTTCTTCTCTCATGGAGTTAAGATAATAGGAACCACCTTATATCTTTATGATATGTTGGGAACACAGACAGCCACAAACCTTGATGAATTTGATGTTCAACCTTGTGAATATCTCAAGGATACTCCTTACTCCTTGTTTAAAGCAACGGATACACAGACTCTAGTGGGGACCGTTGGAAATGGCGGGGAGTACAGCGTTACTCCATATCATACAACAGGGACCAATATTCAAACAGCTCTCGCTGATATAAAATCCATCATGGAGAAGGATATAGCTAATATTCGCTTCAAGTCAAATCAAAATAAACCTAGTATCCTTGATCAAATTACTCTTCTTGATGAATCATTAGTTTTACCAGTTATCACTACAGGAATAATTACTTCAATAATATATGACTATGATACCTTGTCTGTTGACGCTGAAGTATCAGGGAGTGTAACAGTATGAGACATATTTCCCAAAACAAAATCACCGTTATAGCTGCCGACTCAGTTGATGTAAATTTTCCAGCCTCTCGTATGCTTGATGAACACCCAAAGCGTAAGTATAAGGCAGCTACCGGAGTCAGCGCAGCCATTCTCACAGCTGAAGTCGTTGGCGGGTGTTCCGATATCATAGTTGCTGGGACAAACGCTGGTAACGCAACTATAAGTGTAGCTGACCCAAATGCAGTGGAGTGGGGGTATGGGTCGGAATGGGGGTATGGATCAGAATGGGCAAACATCGAAATAAATGTTACAGCGTCTGTTATACAGAGGAGTAAATCACAATCCCTCTGGTTACAGCTATCAAGTACTGTTTTAGTCCCCTGCATTATAAGAATGGAGATATTTGGGCCTGGAGGTGTAGCGGTGGAGGCTGGTGTAGTTAGTGCTAACATCGTTAATACTTATGGAGACAAAAATCCAAACTATGGTATGGGGGAAAGTCGCTTAGATTATTCAGTAAAAGCTGAAAATTCAAATGGTTCAATGTACTACAAAAAACGCGATATTGTCAGATCCTATGATATATTGGTGCAAACAACGAGGGAAGAAGCAATTAATTTGGAAAATTCATTTGATAACTTAGGGGAAATACCCAGTGGCTGGAAACTTACAGATCTACAAGGTAATGATTTTGTGGTCTATGGTAAATTTGATGGCCCTCCACAGATATCACATAGTTACCCACAACATTCAGACGTAAACTTTAGAATAATTGAGGTGCTTTAATGGCAGTGCGGAAAATATTTACTACTACAAAGAGGACCGGGGCGGGAACAGACAGTGGGGCGGCAGACTCTGTTTCTGCTATGACCGCTATCAGCAAGGACGTTGCGACCGATGGTGCTATGTGTCTGATCATGGAGGATGATGGAAGTGGGTTTTATGGATATCTTTACGATGCAGCTGGGACAGACGCAACTAGCGCCCCTGACACTTATAGGCCAAATGATTACACGGTCGCTGGTAACTGGAAGCTGCAGCAGTCACCATTTGGTGAGTTTTTCCCGATAGTCACATCAACTGTGCCAATAAAAGGAGATATCCGGGGTGGAGATGTAACTGTGTCTGGACAGACACTAACTATTGCACCATGTTCATGCAAAGATTCTACTGGAGCAACTCGTCTTTATACTGGGACGAATAAAACCGTAGTGTTGGCAGGGACAGCAAATCAGATATTCCATGTTTTTATGGTGCGACTTGTGGCAGATGGATCGGTAGAATTTAGGGCTTATACCACCGAGGGGGCAGTCGAGAGTGATGCTGAGGTGGATGCCTGGCGTTGGAGAACATTTGCTATTAACAATGGCAGTGGGGTGACGTTTGCGCATGTAGTAAAAGGTATGCTTCTAACATTCACAGGAACCTGTCCAACAGTAACATCTACAATGAATACAGCTACATCTGTTGCGGCTTCAATGCCACCTACAAGGGTAGAATCAGCGTTTTTCTATTTTTCGTCTGCTTCAGCTACAGCGGTTGGTATTAGAAAATATGATGCGTCAGCAGTTCAATTTTCTAATTTATGTGGTGCATCTTACAATCCATCAATAGGTGAGGTATTGGTACCAGATTCGGGGTTGTTGGTGTTTTATGCTAATAACACAGCAACTGTTTTGTGTTATGCTATAAGGCTCAGGGGGTAGACATGGATAAATGGTTGTGTATTTTTGATGCCGCAACAAACAGAGGTAAGCGGTGCAATGCTTTGAATGGGTTACAAGATGGCGAGTTTTCTTTTAATATCCATCCGTCTCAATGCAGTTGGTTTAATGTCTATCCTAATCGGTATATGTGGGATGGATCAAAAATAGTCGAGTGGCCTGGGTGGGAAGCAGAGGAAGCTACGTCCAGAGTTACAGAGAGGAGGTTAACAATATCATGTGGCCCCCTGCAAATTCGTAAAGCCTTACGAGCTGCTGGGCTACATCAACAGGTTGTTGATTATATTTCAGCTTCTGATGATGAAGTCAAGGAGGGGTGGGAGTACGCCAGTGAATTTAAGAGATTAGATCCTTGGGTACTAGCAGTTCAAGTGGCTTTAGGGAAAACTGACGAAGAAGTTGATGCTATTTTTGAGCTTGCCCTAACGTTTTGAGGTAAGTACGAATAATAATGTTGATATTGTTTCATAACTAAGCTACATTTTACTATTGTATGACTTACAGGGATTAGTTCATGTTTGACATAACTGTAGGCTGGAGTCCAGCCTCGGTAATTTAACAAAATTAAATGATGGAGATCTAAATGAAACACTTACTGGTTATTTTATCTTTACTGCTGCTATCAAGTTGCGCTACCCACACCGCAACTAACGAACTTATTGCTAAGGCAAACACAAATAGGTTGAAGGAGTTTGCGTCAGGTGTAGCAGCCTGTAACGATAACGCTGCCTGCCAAGTTGCAGTCTCTATGGCCTTTGCTGGAAACATGGGGCAGCAGCCATACTTCCGAGAGGACTCCCCACTTGACTATGTGAAAGCATCTGGTTTCATTCTTGGGCCTGCGGTTGATATTTTAAGATTGTATAAAACTACGACAAGTGGGGATGCTGCCGGTGTTGTCATTGCTGGTGACAATAACCAAATTGTGGGTATGAATAAGCTGACTGCCGACAACCAGAGTACTCTTACTGGAACATTTGACACTACTTCTAGTATTGAACACCTTGTATATACTCAAGACTCTACACAGTCTTCCTCAAACGGTAATGGATTAGTAGAAAATGTTGAGAACCAACAGGATACATACTCAGGCGATTCAGCCTTAGCAGGAAATAAGGAGGTGCCAGTTGAATAATACAATCATAAGTTGGGTGATAAAGTTCCTAGCCAAAATGCTTAATGGGAAGAAGGCTTACATAGGTGCTGGTGGTGAGATGCTCACTGGTGTAAGTTCCATTATAGTTGGGATCACTGGTATTATTGGTTATGCTTATCCTGACCTCAAACTGCCAGCTATTGAGATTGAGTATTCCTTGGCAGCTATAACAGCTGGAGCAGGTATGATAACTGATGGATTCAAGGGTATAGGGTTACGCCATGGAATTGAAAAAATCACTGCTGAAAACAGGGCTGAAGATAACCTTCCGCCTGCCAATTAACTGGGAAGAGGGGCTATGGGCTAGGATCAAGTCACTCTTTGAAGTCAAAACTTTTAAGAAGTAATGACAGTCCAGCCATGTTATACTCTAGGCTATCAATTAACTTATGAGGCCAGAATACATGTTTGACAAAATACCTGGACTTGAAAATGTTGAAGCTGTCTTCGGACTTCTCGCTGCCAGTGGTGGAATAGCTAGGATCGTTACTGGAACAAGTAACGATCCTAGAGTTTCTTGGTGGGGAGAGTTAGGTAGGGTTGTCTTTGTTGCCATGCCCATTGGTGTGATAGCTGGCCACTGGGTTACTTCCATCTCAGAGTCTGAGATCCTTCCCTACGCCGCCAGCTTCACTGCTGGCGTTATTAGCCTGAATATCGTTCGTTTCCTGTTATCCGCCGAAGGCTTCAGCATGATTAGAACCTTTATTGGGGGCGGTAAGAATGGAAAATCGTAATCTAATCACTCAACTCTTTATAACCTGGTTATTTTACAACTGCGCTCTAATTGCTGTGCTGTGGCTTACTTGCTGGAGTTTTGGTCGGGAAGAGTACGAGACAGTGGTAGCTATGATGATTTTCTCGTTTGGGGTTAGTGTTATAGAATATGATTGGTGGGCGTTAAAGAATAACAGATATGAGAGACGAAAGACAAGGAGGCAGAGAGTTGGCTGAATATTGTACGTTGTTTTGGGACAAACCATTAGGAGTAGATATTAGTGATCTTTGTTATGATCATGACGCTGCTTATGGAACTGGTAAGTTTACGTTAAAATTAATTGGTGATTTAGACTTGGCCAGAGGGATCTGGAACAGATCTAGTAGAGCTGATTCACTGTTAAAAAATATAGGTTTGAAATCAATAGCTGTTGGAGCATATGCAGTAACCTCCACAGTTGGAATATTTTTCTGGGTAAAGGGGATTAGCAATGGCAATAACTAATGTGATTAATGGTGTTCAAGCCGCTGTAGATGTAGCTGCCGCTACTGCTTTTCCAGTTACTGGTCCTACTACCATTACTGCTGATGGCTTCGCTATTGGGGAGTTCGCTCAAGTGTTTAGGCTTGGTCCTAATGCTGCCTACTCAGCCGCTACTAACAAAGACGGCTACATCATCTTATCTGTCTTCCCTAACATGGCGCTGATTGACACACCAGGGTCTTATAAGATCATTAAGACAGCTACTGTTGCTGCTGCCTATGTAGGATATGAGGCTTAAGGATGTTTGGGGCGACTTACAGAGCCTTTAGAAGGAGCGTCGATGCTGTGTCAGGCAGTAAGGGTGGCGGTTTATATTTGCCTGTAACTGGTCTTGTTGGTGCCTGGTTGGTAGAAAATGATTTGACCGATTCTATCGGCATATCAAGCATCACGCTGACTACTGGTACAGTCGATGATCTTGCCAATGCATCGTGGGCTATGCCCTCTGATGCCGTAACGATTCAGGCAGACTCTGATATGGGCGGAGACGTGTTTTTCGATTCGGCAAATGCAATGGCCCCGATAGTGAGGTTTGGTTATGAGTGGTACGCCCTGCTCAACAATGATTTTGTCTGGATTGGTTTCCACCAATCACGTGGTGGGATTGTAATTTACAGCGCGGATAAATCAGCGCAGGCGAACAGAATACAAGACTACCTTGGCAGGTATGCACCTGATGCTACGTTCGTTGTTGATGGTGGCGATTTTGTCGTTGATGGCTCAGACTTTATAACTGATGGAGTTTAAAATATGAAAAAGATATTTCCCTTAATATTTACCCTGCTTCTTGCTGGGTCATGTCTAGCCGCAAACGATGACATATCAGACCGACCAGAACTCGGAACTGCTACCAGTTCTGATTCGCTGCTTGGGGTTGACGCCTCTGCCGCAGCTGGGGATAGACTCCGCAGAATACTTTTCCAGGGCACAAATGGGTATGTCCTGGCGGGTAACGGTACATGGTTTGACCTCACAACTGCTCTAGTCGGAAAACAGGATGTTTCCGCCCTAGTCGGAATCGAAGCCCGCACCGGCTTAACCTACACCCCAGCAGCGGGCGAAAATCCGGCATATCTCGACCTTGACGACACCGCAGTAACCCCAGCAGCTTACACCAATGCAAATATCACGGTTGATCAGCAAGGTCGGGTTACGGCTGCTGAGAGCGGCACTGGTGGGACGGGCATTACGGAGGTCGCAACATTACCCAATCCTCTTGTTGATGGTACTTTTTATGCGGCAATTGATACAGGTGATTTCACCTATAAGTCTTCAACGGGCTCCTACACGATCACTGGCGCATACACCCCAGATGCAGCGACGTATTCGATGACGCTAACCATAGCCGACCTTGATGCAACAGGTGATACTTTCACCGTCGCTAGTGTCCCATACGATGTCGCGGATTCGCCGGCTGTAATCTCTGGTTTAAATTCCGCAACTGAAGCAATCACATATACCGGGAGCAATACCGCCGATTGTACCGGAACTGCAGTAACGGGCGCGGGACCATGGGCCGTTGATATGTCCGACAGTAATGAGTCGGTGAGTTGTTCGATTTCCGTTACTCCTGGCATTTCCGATGATTTCACCGCCGATCAGCTCGCTACTAAGTGGGTTGCTGATCAGGGAACCTATACAGTATCAGGCGGCGTGCTCAACGCCCCGGCAAGTGCTGCCCAACTGCGTTATGCAACGGCCACAGGAACCATAGATCAGTATGCGAAAATTAAATACACCGATTCGAACTCCGGCGATGGCGGTGTCCTGCTCCGTGAGACGGGGGCCAGTGGGTATAAGTATAAAGTGTACTACAAAGCCTCGTCAAGCTATCTCCAATGGCAGGTATATAATGGTACAGCATGGTCGGCAAACGTAGGCAATACAACGACATTTACGCTCAATGCGGGCGATACTATCGGGTGTACCGTAACTGGTACAGGTGATGACACTATAGTTCGCGCCTGGATAAATCCCGTAGCCAATGCACCCACGGATATCAGTAGTTGGGATGGTGAGAGCGATGACGCCGATTATACACTGATCAATAATCCCGTTAACCCCGCAAACACAGGGCTGTACATAGGTATATCCACTACGACCTCCAGGACATTTGATGATTTTTACGGAGGTTCGAAATGATTAAGTGGATTGTTACAATACTGATCACTCTTATTCAGTCATCGGCATTTGCCGTTACGGTGCCACTAACAGTCCAGGAGCGATATAGCACAAACAGGACGGATGCACATATCACCTATGGTGTTCCATTCGCCAAGGGCGACAATATCCTGTCAACCGCGAATCTTGGAATAGCCGGGGAAGATGCACAGTTCAGGGTTTTATCTCGGTATGATGGCCCTCCGACCGACACAGACAAGCCAATCAGGATGGTGCTGGTTGACTTTCAAGATTCGATTGTTGCGGATGCGGCCAATAGCTATACTCTGAGCGATTCAGGCCAGGGAGCGGTAGCGGGGAATGATCTTGCTATTGATCGCTCAACATACGTGGAGATTGATACCGGAGCTGTCAATGCCAGGATCAGTAAAACTTCTGGTAATATTTTTGAAAATATTTGGATAGGTGGTGTTGCCGCCATATCATCCCCGACAGCGGATAAGTGGGTAATCGTTTATAACAGCACTACATATTTCTCTTCTCCGACAGCGATAACCATCGAGGAAAACGGCCCCCTTCGCTGCGTCGTGAAGGTCGATGGGGTGTTTAAGGATGCCACTAACAATAGCTTAATTCCACCAGTGACCAGGATCGGCGAGACTCCTGACACACCGATCAAATATACCATTAGATATACCGCCTATAAAAACAAAGGGTACATCAAACTCCAGGCTACATTGCGCAACGAGAATCTTGGCTGGGCCTATAATTCAGCCCAAGCGACTCACAACATAAGCATCACCGAATCATACCTCAAAACAACCATGGATGGGCTTGCAAGCTCAAAAACTGTGGCCTTCAGCGGGTACAGTGATTCGACGACATCCGATACATACGAGCTATTGCAACAGGAAACATCTGACGGCACAGCACAATCCTATACGTGGGCGTATGCAATTAATAAAAACGCCTCTCCGGTCGCAACCGGAACCAAATATGATAGCTATGCGGACCTGCGAGATGCCCAAATAGGTTTAATGGTTGCAGACAGATGGTTCTGGCAGAATCATCCCATTGGAATCACGATATCAGGGAACCAAATAAAATTTAACCTTTGGCCCGATACCGGGACCGCTCATCGCATTATCGGCGGTATCTGGAAAACGCACGAACTCTTGTATTATTTTCACGGAACCGACGCCTCTTTTGATGACGAGTTGGCGCATATTAAGAAAAGACTCATCGCCAGGGCATCGGACGAGTATTACGCTAATACAAATTTTGTCTGGGGGATGTTACCAGAAACAATAACATCAAACTATACGTTTCCCGCCGGGGAGCATTTTCAGTATGTGATTGACGCCCAGGCTCAATATCATAGAGCACTGTTTGACGCGGATTATATTGATCCTGGCAACACCTACACGCCGAACACATTCGATATGTTGCGAGATGGGCGTATGGTCAAACTGACAGCGGCACCGATATATTCGACATGGTACGGATGGCTGGAGTTCGGTGCGATGCCGTTGACGGCTGGGTATGGGTATCATAATCAGCATTATGATTACACCTTCCTTGCGCTGTCTGGTTTTTTGAGATTCGACGACTACAACATGCTTGATATCGCGGAAGAATTACTGCAACACAAGGCTGATATTATAACCATACATGATCCTGACGCGCCAAGTACAGACGCAGGATACGGCTATCACGGAGGGCAGAGATACGAGACCGATTCGCTGTTTTCGTACTATGCGGATTACAGCATTAGCGGAAAATCCGATCCGAGAAAATCAGGCCATGCGTGGTCAAAGGGGATGCAGCTACAGTACTTATTGACCGGCAACCAACTGTACCTCGATGTCGTCGAGCAAATGGGGTTGCATATCCGCAGGCAGCACCAGACTCCAATGTTTAAAACTGCTGAGACTCGTAATCAGTTTCGGGGTATTGACATACTCGTCAACGAATATCAACTCACCGGGAACCCGTCCGATATTGATGCAGCATGGGATTTACTGGAAAATTCCCTACTGATTGCCGAGGGCGGGGATTGCACGAACAGAGACGTATTTACAACCTGCACACCTGATGACACGGCTGGATGGATACCTAACGGGTATGTCAACCAGTATGATTTTGGGGTTGGCGGTGATGCCTGGATGGTCGAGCCTTTGCTGAAATTTTATTATCTATTGCTGAGCGAAGGAGAGACAACAAAGGCCAGTACTCTCAAGGATTTTTTCCTGCGCTGGGCACCGATCATCGAGACGATGATCAACATCGAGGGCGACCAGGGGACATACAGATACGATAACGCTGAGTACATGCCGTATGTCGGCAGAATCGGCTACTATGTCGGTGTTGGCTATTCGACCTACGGGACCAATTACACCAATATCAACTACGCATATTTGCAACCATATTCGGAACTGTTCACCTTCCTGTACTTGAACGCGCCGAGCAACAACCAGCATTATCTAGATGTTGCGATGAACATCGAAAAGGACTGCCGAATTTACACATCAACAGCCGATGTTTTTTATCCTGTATCTGACGATACTATTGCAAAGATCGGAGGGTTTCAAACCGCTCAGTCCATTACTTCAGGATCGTTTAAAATACCAAAATTCCTGACGAAATCAACATTACTGTTGCGGACCATATCAGGGCTGAGTGCGGTGCCGGATGATCCAGTGTGTGATTCGAGCCACCTGTCGCTGTGCGCATCGGAAAACTGTGCCGGGGCTGGGGGAAATTGGTGTACCGATGTTTGCCAAGTGGCAGCCTGCGAGGCAGAACCGACCTGCGCTGACCTAACTCAAAACGGCGATGAAACGGGGATCGACTGTGGCGGTTCATGCCCTAATGACTGTTCCGCGCCCGCAGGGTGGCGATCAGTGTTTATGATTAATGGCGATGCTGTCCAACTTATTGAGGAAACACCATAAAAAGTCGGTACAGCCGGTGACTGATAAGAAACTACTATCGAGCAAAATGAAAATAACATTAATAATAGTGACATTGTTTATCATTATCTCTGCGTGTTTACACCAGTGGCACCAAGCTGTAGTAGCGCAAGATCTACATGATACCCTACAACTGAAAGCCTACTATGAGCGGATGGCCAGGGAGTATCCCGCCCAATGACAGAACAAGATAAAAAACTCCTGGCCTTCACCTTCATGTATGATCACGAAGGTGGGACCAGTTATGATGTCAATGATCGTGGTGGTCTTACGAGATTCGGTATCTGCAAGAAACAGTACCCGGATGTGGACATAGCCAATCTTACCAAAGAACTAGCTGATCAGATCTATACCAGAGACTACTGGCTAAAGAACAAATGTCACCTGATGCCTGCTCCCATAGCCATAGTTGTATTTGATTCCTCTGTTAACTGTGGTGTTGGCTCCGGCGCGACCTGGCTCCAAAAAGCTATTAACTCTCAGGGTGACAATATTAAAGTGGATGGTGTAATAGGACCAATGACTCTAGCCAAATTAGACAGTTGTAACCCTCACAATATAGCTGGTAAGATAATAGCTTATCGTCTTAGAAGATACTCCAAACTCATCTCCAGAGATCCCAGTCAGAGGGGGTTTATAACTAGCTGGATAAACAGAGCTGCTGACCTTCTTGAATATATTTAGTTGTATTGTGGGCAAGTCTCTGGTAGTATTAAATAAAACTTGAGACATGATGAGAAAACATTTAGTCATCCCTGACACTCAGATCACGCCCACCTCCCCTAAAGACCACCTCTCCTGGATCGGTCAGTACATCCTTGAAAAGAAGCCTGATGTCATAGTCAACCTTGGAGACTTTGCTGATATGGAAAGTCTCTCCAGCTACGACAAAGGTAAGCTTAAGGCTGAGGGCAAAAGATACAAGAAAGATATTGAAGCTGCCAAGGAAGGCATGGAGCTTCTGCTTGGCCCTATGCGTAGGTATAATGCCAGGAGGAAGACGTGCAAGAAGAAAGGGTATAACCCTGAAATGCACCTAACTATTGGTAATCATGAACAAAGAATCACAAGGGCTGTTGAGTCTGATGCTGCTATGGAAGGCTTCATGTCTATTGATGATCTTGAGTATGAGAAATTTGGCTGGCAAGTACACCCTTTCTTGGAAATTGTTGAATTAGATGGAATTAGTTATTCTCACTACTTTTATAACCCCTTATCCGGTCGCCCTTATGGAGGATATTCAATTGACACTATGCTCAAAAATCTCGGCTTCAGTTTCGTACAGGGGCATAGACAACAGTATCTAGTAGGTAATAGATCACTCAATAACGGACGAATAATTCGCGGTTTAATCAATGGTTCCGCGTACTTACACAATGAGGATTATCGTGGGCCTCAAGCTAACGGGGAAATGAGAGCAGTTTTTCTCCTGCATGAAGTAGACGAAGGTAATTACATGCTCACCGAAATCTCCCTCGATTTTCTGTGTAGGAAGTATGAGGGAGTCCATCTGTGGCAGTTCATGAAAAATAAATATCCAGAGATATACAAGCAGTCACCTTGGATGGTAAGGCAGGAGACTAGAAGTTGAGGGGAGTATTCCCTCCCCTCAAATTTTAATCAGTCTACTTGGATGAAACGGAGGGAGGCTTTAGCGAAGTAACCCCTCCTTAATCAGCTGTCTCTTCATGTATTCTAATCCACCTGTATTATCTATCACAATGTCTCCAGGCATCACCTTGACTCCTCTCTCAGACTTGTGGTTGAGAAACCTCTCCCACCACTTTTTCTTGTAAACTTTACCACCTTTTCTTCCTGTGATGTGTACTACAACCCCTCCCATATCCCTTGCTAACTGTGCTTCAGTAGGGAAGCGGCAGTCATCAATAGCATGATTGCCAGAGAATCTCTCAATATCAACCTTCATCAGGTGCTCCCACAATCCTGGTACAGTCTTCCTCACAAATTCAGTTCCGAACTGCTGCATGACGCTCCTTGGAGATACTCCATAGCGGGGGTCGATTGCCTCCTTCCCCTCCCATGTTTTCAGTTGATGATCAGAGAAATCAAAGAGATCCTTCAAACATTTCTTGAGGGGTGTAGCAAATGAAACCACCCTATAATTTCCAAGCATCCTGGCAGCTGTGGTCTTGCCACACCCTTTTGGTCCTGTAAAAGCTACTATCATTTCTTTTCTTTCTCCTCTACTAACTCTATTATCTTCTGAGCAACTTCTTCAAGATTGACGAGGTCATGGCAAGGCCCGCTCCAATTATGGCCTTCATCTATTTCTATCCACTTATAAATACACCTTGCTATCTCATCTACTGTTACTTTCATTTCTCCCCCTTCGGATACATCTCATCAACTGTTGTCAAGAAAGATGAGTAGTCATCTTTATCTAGCCAGAACTCACCATGTTCGCCAATGAACAGAATTGCCTTCAGGGTTTCAATTTCTTCTAAGTCTAAGTCAGTTACCATCATTCCCCACCTCCACCAGTTTCATCAATCTCTTCTCAGCCAGCACCAAACACCCATAGACTTCAAGAATCTTCTCATGTTCTTTAGGTGGTATCTTAGCTGTCCTTCCGATGTCGGAAGCCATCATCTTCGCCGAAGTTATTTTAATGAGTAAGTCTTTCATATAAACCCCTTTTCAATAGCTACCCATTCAGGGATAGAGATCTCAACGCCAAAGACTTCATCGTCTTCTATCTCTTCTTCAATGAGACTTCTTGGTATCCAATCTTGGACATCGCCATCGTCTACATAAACAGCTCCCTTACTTCTCCGGATGATATCTACAGTGATTTCAACTCTCATCTTCAGTCTCCTTGATTACACCCCAATAAATAAAGCCACAATTCTCTTCCCTACACAGGCTAGTTTCATTCTCCCAGCTAGGATGGACAACTAGGCATCTTCCTGACCTTCTCCAAGGACAATCCACTGATTTTTCTTCAAAGTTTTTAAGCATTTTCTATAACCTCTCAATATTTAGTTATATCGTTAATATCGCGCATCCCCTTAGCAATTGGCTGGCGGGGAGCATTGATGCTTCCGTATTTCTGATACTTATAAGTCCACAGACTGCCCATGAACTTATTCTGATTGTCCCAGATATATTTACGGACATTATCCGTCAAGCCTATGCCTGTACCAATGGCAAATGGCTCATCCCATAGAGCTGACTTGACCACCAAGGCACCAAGAGTTCCTTTACCGACCTTGTTCTCCTTATGGGCTGATCTGACATTCAATCCTAATTCGTTAGTATAAACTTCATTGCCATTGAGCATCTGCTCCTCAAAGCCTATCACCACACACTCGTCATCTTCTACAGGTTTTCTCTTGAATATATTCATCTCTTTGAATGTACACCTGCCTTGTTTGTATCGCCCCTCTCTGGTCCTGATCATGCCACCTTCGTAATCGTTGTCCACACACCACTGAGTGAAATCTATGACAGCTTGAGGATCTCCCAACAGCTTTTGTTCAAGCACTTGTACTCCAGGAGGGAGGATACTTTCATTCAGCAGATCTAATCTCACCCCATATGGCAAACTCAAGTCACAAGCTATATTGTCAAATACATAGAAAGTAAAGTCAGGTTCTCCAACCTTACGCCTTACTGGTCCGGTAGTATTGTTGAAAACATCTGGATCATTGGGAGCACCTACAATTAACTCCCCATCCAGACCACTGTATTCTGGTTGGGATAAGATGCCTTGAATGTAGTCATTTGTTATCTTCTTCATTGAAGAGGTAAAAGCACCATTCATAGTTGTGCATCGGTAACCATCAAGCTTGACACTCCCGTAAACTGGATATGGTAGCATGTCTAACTGCTCATCAGTGATACTGGTACTCGGTGCCTTCATGGGTTTCTTGATCATTTCTATTCTCCTCCACGGTTTAAAAAGAAAAAGCCTGAAACGGACTACCCGTTTCAGGCTTGCAGGATTTTTATCACCGCAGCCCGATGAGAGTCTGTTACCACAGTGATAAATATTTATATAGCCTAAGGCCAAACTAATGTCAAGCTTTTTTAACTTGCTCCATCTCAATCGTAAGCTGGCCAATCTTCTTATATAGTGCGCCAAGCTGCTCATCACAATCACATCCTGGAGCTGGGTCTTCAGCTTTGGCGAAGATCTCGTGTAGCCTGTCTATAGCCTCCTTCTTCCAGGTACTTACTGTCACCGGGTGGATGTCATGTTCAGTTGCGATTTCAGCTATAGTGGTTGCTCCTATCAGTGCTTGGATGGCCACATCCGCCTTGAACTTCGCTGGGTATCTGGCTCGTTTTCTAGTTGTTGTCTCCATGGTTGTCTCCTCCATCTGGGGTTGTTTACTCGGCCTATAACATTCACAATGGTAAGACTTGTGAACATTACAGTACCCACTACTATCAACTATATCAGTCATTCATTCTCCTCCTTCAGTCCCTCTCTAATAGTCCATGCTAAACCAAGGACGTATCTGTCACTGACAGGCTTCTTGTTTATCAGCCGGTTAAGTGTTCCTGAACACACCTCAGCCAGCCTGTTACTTTCAATAGCACAGCTGGCGAAGGCACCGTGCCATTTCATTAGCTCTTCAAGCGGGAGGCTCCTTACAAAGTCTAATGCCTCTAGTGCTGCTGGATGTGGCTCACCTGTAAGGAGTGTGGATTTGTCTTCAGTCATGTTCATTTTCCTTCTGGTTGGCTAGGAGATGTTCCGTTTACCACATCATCTAAGATTATAGGCATGACAGCATCAGCAAATCTCTCTGCCTCCCACACTGACTTACATCTATTCACCAGATGTGGATATGTAATACTATTAAACTCAGCTGTTTCAAAGTTTGGGTTTCTTTCTCCGTGAATTACTCCTCCGCGAAAGCCACAAATCAAACCAAATACAATGCCCGTTAATAGTAGTGCATACTCTCTTCCAGTCATATTTCAATCACCTAATAATATGTCAACTTTTTAACAGCTTTACTAAAAGTATCAAAATCTATGGAACAGCCCATTGCACCCCAGTCAAAATCCAAATACGAGTAATCTTCATATAGGGTTTTGATCTCCAGTTGAGACATGCCAGGATGTAAACGTTTACCATACAGTCTGCGGATTTCTCTTATTGCTTGTTCAATATTCATATCTCCACCACCTGGTCTGCTGCCATCTCCGACTGACTCTCATGAGTCACAATAAACTTCTGACCTCTTATAGTTTGAATTGCTGCCAGTGCTGCCGCTGTTCTCTCCTCGTCCATGTCCCCGAACGGTTCGTCAAAAATCATAAATCCAGCAGTTGGAGCAAAAATATCTCTGACTGCTGCCCTCAGGGAGATCCCAAGGATAGATTTGGCCGAGCCTGAAAGCCGAGAAGTGGGACGGGCATCTACAGTAAAACCTTTCTCTGACTTCTCCACTACAGAATCTTCTCCTCTCATCTCGGAGAAGGACTGTTGAGTGTAATCTAGGACTTTGTTCCAGACTTGATTTAGAACAAGTGGTTTAGCATCCCTGACAGATTTTATGATTTTACTATTCCTGTCCTCAGTCTTCAAGGACTCACCTATATTGAGAATGGTCTTCGCCACTCTGGTCAGGTTGTTTTTATTGGTCTCTATCTTAGCCTTGGCTAACACTATCTCCTTCTCCTTATTAGTCAGCTGAGTATTAAGCTCAGTTTGAGTCTGGACTAACTTAGTTAGCTCACACTCATTGTCAAAGATCTCCTTCCGCTTGACTGAGGTATCTACTTCCTGACCAGCATCGGTCAGTTCTAATTCCTTCTCAGTCAGCTCGACCCTCAGCCGCTCTAGGGCTGATGTCTTCTCCTTTATAGTAGCATCACATGAAGCCAGTTTCAAGAGCGACTGTTGATAATTATTTATAATTTCTTTAGCCGAGGTAAGTTCTTGTTGACTGGGTTCTTGTGTTGGTTCTCCTGAGAGGCTGTAATGATGAGGAATATTATCACAGTCTGCTAAGATGAAATCTCCGTGTTGTTTTACTTCTCCCTCTAGTTTTTGGTGGGTTGTCAAGATCTGATCCAAGGTGATCTTCTCTTCCTCATCTTGTTGTAAGGTAATCTTGTAGCTCCTGATCTTACTCTCCAGAATATCTACATCTTCAGCGATCTTCTTGTTGATTGCCTCAACCTTGTCCTTCACATCTGTACCACACTTGGTACATACTGTATCCACCTGGATACCTTTCTTTAGGGATTTTATCTCACCCTCAGCACTGGCAACCTCAGCCCTGACTCTCGTTATGTTCTTGTTTAAATCAGCAATAGTCTTAACCAGCGCCTCCTCAGACTCATCCCAGAAGTTTTCTGAAGGCTTGATACTGCTGACCCATTGGTGTGCTTTGAAAGCTTTTTCTCTTTCAGGGAAACCTTCTACCAGTGCCTGGGCTTCTTCTATGGTTGCTGTGTTGAAGACTGGAATCTTCTCCAACTCTTGCTGTGCTGAGGTTAATGCAGATTCTGCATATTGAATCTCTGACTTCTTGGTTGTCACAGCCTTGGCAATGTTGGTGATGCTTTGATTCACCAACTCAATTGTTTTTAGTTTTTCTTCGAGAATTTTGATGGCGTTGCGCTTTCCGGCAACTACTATTTCTTGAGCTGTGATGAGATTGATGTCCTCAAGCTTTTCTTCTTCAAGCTTCTTAACATCTGGTAATTCTTCTTGCTGGTATTGGAGCTGTTCAGCTTCAGCAGTTTCCAGCTGACCTTTGAGAGCCTTCTCATTGCCAGTTGGGTAGACTTCTTTGATCTTGTCGAGAAGTTGATCTATTTGGTTAAAACCAGCAATATCTTCAATGAATTTAGTTACTTCCGCACTACCTTTACTGATCACGCCAGCGGTGTCACCTTGAGTTGAAACAAGTACCAGCTTTTCAGTATTTTTGTAAACTCCAAAAAGCTTATAGAAAAAATCACTGACCTCAGCTTGCCCAGAGATAGGCTTCATACCACCACCTGATACAGAAGCAGATGTCTTACTCCTCGTTACTGTGTAAGGTCCATATTTCACAATAACTTTCAGTGAGTTTACTGGCTCACCATCAGTAACAACGTGAGTTATTGGGCAGTCTAACGTACTGGAGCCAAAGAAGCAGTACAAAGGACATTGAATGAGGGCGGTAGATTTACCGGCTTCGTTCAAACCCCTCGTGACTATGAGTCCGTCCACGAAGTCAAGCTTCTTATATTTGATCTTACCAAAGTTGAAAATTTCTAACGATTCTATATACACAATTTTACCTCCTCACGAAATTCTTCCAGTACATTTTCTAGGAGTAACCCCAGAATATTGAAGCCAGTAACCTCTTCCTTGTCTATCACCTCTCTTTCTTTTACTGTGACTTTGACAGCATTTGTGATAACAAAAGCACTACTGGTCTTCCGTAGTTGCGCAATAGAGCGAACAACCGCAGGATATTCAACAACTTCGCAGTCTCCCACGACCCTAATAAAATGGTGGTCTATACTCTTAATCTCCGACCAGTGCATTTCAACGTAATCTCTTTCCACATTCCAAGTTTCTATGGACTCGAAAGTTTTGGCTTCTGAATCGTAGACCAAGCATTGCTTGGAACCAGATAAGCAGTCAGCAACTGAGGTTGGCCAATGACAACCAACTATGTGTAGCTGTTCCAAATCTCTCTTTCCGTGCTCGTGGCCCAGCACTAGCTCAATTCCTCTGGCCTTCAGCTTCTGATACTGGTCTGTACTAAGATTCAATGAATGGTCAGCATGTTCAGCAAATGAGTTTGCAAAATTGCAATGCATGAAGCAAACTACGTTGTCTGGAATCTCTTCTACGTACTTATTGAATTGCTCCTGATCAAATACATGTGGGAGGAAATACATCCCTTGAATTAACTCTGGAACATGGAAAACCAAATATGTATGTGGTAGCAAAGCACCAACCAATTCTAGACTTGAGATCTCACCTGGCTTGTGGCTTAGACTATCATGATTACCTCTTAAGATTATAGCGTTCTCTTGCCGTAGTGCCAGATAAGAATTGAGGATTGCCTTGTCACCAGCTGAGTATCTGGCGAAGAAGTCTCCTACAATTATCAAGCAGTCATGAGGAACTGTCTCTATCGTGTGTCTAAGTCTATCGAAAAGGTGGTCGTCTAAAGCAATACGGGATTGGTTTGTTGTCCCTCCGACCCTTTCAGGTGCTATGTGTGTGTCACTAAGTATTAGGTATCTCATTCATTCCTCCACTCCTGAATTTGATGTGGTAAATTGTTGTCTATTATAAATTGGTTTCTAGTCTCAAGAGCTAGTTCTTTACTATGAAATCTACCAAGATATATTAACCTCTTCTTTTTTAAGGCAGCATAACCGATATAAGAAACCCACATCCCATCTAACTTACTATAGGATACTCCAGTATACCCAGAGGTATTACTCTTCATCCTCCCTCTGTTAATAACATTTAGAGAGTGATTGGTAAACCAACAGTTTTCAGGACAGTAGTTGCCATCATTATCCTTCCTGTCTATTTCTAGGTGGTCTTCATATCCGTTAGCCTCGGCCCAGTTATCGAATGCCTCGAAAGAAGACCTCCATTCATCACAGACAGCGATTCCTCTTCCTCCATACCTGTCGAAACGGGTGTTATTACTATCAGTACATCTCTGTATAATATTACGCCACATTGTGTATATCCTCTCGTAACACTTATTGTGGGAGAGTTTTAGCATACCAGTGACCTCTTTACGCAAACAGCCACATGACTTAGAATCACCGGATTTTAAGCCTGACATGTAAACTTCAACTTCGTTACCGCAGTCACATCTACACAGCCATGTAATGTGCTTTTTAATGGTCTTAGCACGGCGCAATACCACCAATCTGCCAAACCTCTGCCTGCCCAAATCTACAAACTTATTAGTGCTGGCACACCCACATGATTTTGTATGACCTCTCCGCAAACCTCCAGTTGTAGCCAAGGAAGTTTCCCACAGTCGCATTTACACAGCCACTGAACTTTCTCTCCTCTATTCTCTACTTTACTTACCACTGTCAACTTACCGAACTTTTGACCCACAAGATCTATTAACTTCACCACCCACCTCCCGTTCCAATGCCTCTCTTATCACTACATCTAAAATTTCAACCATCCGCTTACCGCTGTAAGCCGACAACAGCCTCAAATTTAGAAGAGTGCATTTCCAAAGCTTGATTGTAGTCAAGTCTCTGTTGGTTGTAGTGTTACAACTTTTATCAGAAAAGTCCAGTGAATTCTTCATTCATCCTCCAGTTCAAAGATAACATATTTCTTATAACTCTCTCTATCCCAACGCTCTGGCTCACTATACTTCACCATCTGGTAGCCAGTAGCATCCCTCAAATTACCATCTTCATCACGCTCTTTAACTTCTAGCCAAATTATTTTCCCTTTCATTTACCTTCCTCCTCAATAAGCTATTGATACTCTTTCAAAGACATGGAATACCAAACTACCACCATGCAATTGTACAGTGTCAATGAATACTAACCTCCCTCCAGGCTCATTGATTTCATGTCCTGTACCAGCAATTACAATGGTCCTCCCTTCACAATCTCTGGTTGGATCTACTTTTGCCCATATCCTTATCCTACCATGTTGAACCTGTGCTGATAATATTTCAGCGGCAAACGGCATACTTACGGTTTGTACATCAGTGGCTTCTAACTCATACTTAAATATTTTCATTCACCTTCCTCCTCAATTCCTTAACCTCACATAGAAGATCAAAATACATCTCTCTGAACTCCTCCATAGTTATAATCCCTCTACCTGAACCGCACTCTTCACAGCCCATATGGACAGATCCACCTTGCTGGATTGGTATCGGTGGCTCACCTGTATTACACCAAAGGCATGTATCAATCACTCTTCGCCCTCCCCAACTATATCTTTCCGCCAATCAATTCTACGGTCAGATAAGACACCTGCTTGCTTCTCTAGTGCTGCTAAACGTTTCTTGGCCGCCGTTGCTAGTTTGTTAACATCTGCTCTACATAATCCCATAATTCCACATATGTTTCCCAATTGTGAAAAATGGCCTTCTTCGTCAGTAAAGAGACTCAATTCATCACGGAGGAAGTCACGCAGCATTCCGCTGATTATTGTATCATGTACTCTTCCCATTTTATTTCCACCCTATAATACTCAGTGCTTCTTTAATACTCCCCGCCTTCTTCCCAACCCCGTCCAACACCCAAGAGGGTTTACTCGGATCTAAGTTGTCCACATCAACCACTATCAACTCCTCACCAAGTTCCCAAAAATGGACCAGTACATAACCCCTGACACCAGAATCAGACCACCTCTTCATGTCAGGAAGTTGTGAAAACTTCTTTAATCTAAATGTCTTGCCCTTCTGACTCTTACACTCAAAATGGCTTGGTTCCTCATTTATACACAAGAAAAAATCTGAAGGCTGGGCAGGCATATAGGTGAGAGCAGCTTTACCATCATGAAGTCGCCGCCAATGGCGACTTGTCTCAGTATTCTTCTTTAATTCGTCTTCTACGGCTTTTTCTAGGTAGTGCCCTGTATTCCTCATGATCCCGCCTCACCGAATATTTTGAGTTCCAATCAGCTTAGCCGGAACACCTGTCAACCGATAGAACTCCGCAGCTTTCTCCCACACGTCAGTCAACCACTTTCCACTCATATCACTGACCAGAACATCCTCAACTTTAAAACCAACAATATTGTCTTCTATGTCAGCATCGTAGTACATGAACATTCTATCCAAGCCCATCTCTTCAATCCACTCATACAACTCACCACTAAAATCTCTGGGCTTTTCAATCTTACTTCCGAGTTCCCCAACTATCATTCCACCATCGTAATTAATCCCCATCTTTCGCCCTCCATTTCCCTTTAAGATTCTTACTGACTGTGACCACTGTATCTCCAACCAAAACACAAACAAGATCACCTGACTGGAAATATTTTGCCTCCTTCATCCTGTTATATAACAGTGAGGCAACCTTATTAACTGGCTGTACCTCTCTCCCAAAAGTCAGCATATTCAAAATCTTCTCCTTAACCACCTCCTCAGGTTTATCAGTCATTCTCCTCTGCTTAAATCTCATTATCGCATGTTTAGTCACCTCAATCACACCAAAACCTCCTCATGATAAAAATCATTTATGAATTGTTGAATACAACTCTGTCTCGCAAATACTGCTGTATGCCCTGCACCTTCAAATATTGTGAAGTCTCCAGAGGATACCTTATCCAAGATCCCTCTAACCTGTTCTGGATGGGTTATCTCGTCATCCCCGCCAGCATACACAGCCACATGACAAGTGATGTTTTCTAGTTTGGGAATGATACCACCACCAAGATCCCAAGTCCCTTCATATAACTCGTTCCCTATGAAATGATGTTCCATTCCTTGAAGGAACCAGCAGCCATGAAGATCCACATAAAAATTATACCAATCATCATCCCTATCCAACTTAGCTAGAGCCTTCTTATCATCCTGAAGAATATACAGGAATCGGTTGTAATGTCTAGTGTGGAAGACTGGGATTGGATTGGCTAGAGCAAAAGCCAGCCACTGCATGAACCCTGGTTGAATCCCACCATAGAACCCTACCACCCATTTATGATAAGCAATTGAAGCCACCTTACAGTAATCCTCAATAGCATTATCCATACCAGTTTTGAGGTCTATTGGGGAGGCAAAGAGAGCCAGTCTGCTGACCGACTCAGGATACAGGGAGGTGTAGATTGCTGACAACCAACCACCCTGACAGATCCCAACTATATCAATACTCTCCTCCCCAATCATCTCCACACACTTCCTCAGTTTCTGAACCAGCCCCAAGACTGACAAGCCTCCAGTCTTGGTAGTGGCTGGCAGAAGCTCATACCAGTAGACTCTCAAACCCTCAGCAGCCAGAGAGTCAATCATTCTCTGAGCTACATTGCCATGCCTGCCAGCATGAGGCGGGACTACAAAGACTGCCTTCCCCGACCCTTGACAGGTGTGTTTGTGAAGCTTGATACAATCATCTTGATACAGTACCACATTGTTCTTGAATTCTTGTTTCATTGGCTACCCCCTAGTTAAGGTTAAACATAAACCATAATAGTCTAGGAGCAGATAAATTACAACTGTGCTAGCACTTGGTTGATTTTTTCTTCATCTACTGTATTGCCTATCTCTTTTAACTCACCGAAACTCCTACCAATCTTGATCACCGACTCAAACTCCAGTGGGAAGCCAGCGTAGTTAGCAATCATGATTGGATGAGCCACCTTGAGGAACGGGATAACATCACCCCTATGGACACTAAAGTTCATCTCATCGTACACAGGAAAGAGGAAGTAGGCTCTGAATGTTTCCAGGACTCTCTGCTGCCAGATCTTAGCCATAGCTATCTTGGTCTGGGTAGCGGCTCCACCTTGGATGATGTGGTTAATAGCACCTCTTAACTCATGCTTGTCTTTCCAGGTTCCGTCCAGCCGGAGATGCCGCCTTCGTCCCATTGGCTCAACAGCATAACCTCTCTCCTCATGGAGAGCTGTCATATCGTCCTGCCACTTCCTGACCCCAGGAAAGATAAGAGTCTTAGCGTCCAGCAAGGCTTGAGCTTCTTCCTTGGTGATCATCAGATCAACTGCCAAGGTGATAGCCGTACCAAGATATAAATCCAAGAAGTTTACTGGCTTGGCTTTGGTTCTTGCATCCTTGATCTTCTTCCGTAAAGGATGGTCATCATCCTTCAGAATAGTCATGAAGGTATCATAATCAATCAACTGATCACTCTCAGGACCATACTGAGCCTTGATACCATAGTTGTAAACCTCCACCCCTGTCATGGAATGGATGTCCTTTCTGATTTCTCCTCTGAAGCAGGACAGCATCGCTTCATCCCCGGACTGTACGGCAGTATGAACCAACTCCTGGCCGGTGAAGTCCATCGACACCCATACATGATTTTCTTCCAGCGGGACATAAACCTCCCGTACTCTACTAATCTTTGAGACCTGGGAGAAGTTGGGCTTATTCGATGCTGGCCTACCGGATTTGGTTAACGCCTGCCCACCGTTCGGGTGAACATAACCATCAGAGTAGTGGGGCATGTTCTGATAAGGAGCGTAGAACAAACTGTCCTCTGTACGGCAGCTGGTAGCCTTGACCACATGAAGTAAGAGATCCTTCTCAAAATTATCTCTGGCATCATAGGCAATAGCATGTTTGAAGGCATCGTCATTGGCTGATGGATTCCCTTCAGTCTTCCCCTCAGCTCTCATTTTATCAGAGAGCTTACCTCTGATCCTGATAGGATAACTCAAGGCATCATACAGCAGTTCACACTTCTGTTTCGGGGATTTGAGGTTGATCTCAGCCTTAGGACTGAAGCTATATTCAGCTAAGGTATTCATGGAGACAAGACCAGACTCTACAGCATCAGCAAACTCAACTTCACCCTCTTCTCTGATCTTCTCTACAATCTTTTCAATCTTCCGTACTGAAGTCTTCAGCTCTCTACCGGTATAGATCAGGAAGAGTCGCTTGATCTCAGCTGGTGACAGCTCAGTAGCTGGGACGAACTTGGCTCCTGACCAGTAGTGATGGTGAGTGATATATTCAGGGGGGAGTTTAGCCAGATCTTTGATCTGCATTATATTCTCAGGAGTTATCCGGGGAATCTCCCGTACTATCTCCTCGGTCGTGGTCCACTCCATCCCTTCTAATGCCAGTTCAATGCAGTCAATGGTTTCATCATAGATCTTCTGGTTCTCTTCCTGGAGCATCTTACATTTCTCCAAGTCAAACTTCACTCCAGTAAGGAAACTCTCAGCGTACAGAAACTGAGAAGCAAGGTCTGCTTTCTCATAAGCATTCCAACTGCCCTCATATTTGGTTAAGAGTTCAGCGTAGCGGAAAAGAGCCACGCTGCACACGGAATCATCACATCCGTAGTTCAACACCTCTTGGCCGGTCAACTCGTTCATCTGAACGTTGGCTGATTCCTCTTCAAATTTAATTACTTCGTCATCATTGTCATCACTGAATTCAAAGGCTGGTTTCTCAGTCACTTCACCAAATGTCACCTGTTTGTAACCCATCAGGATCTCACTCCAATGCTTGAGTGAGGCTGACTCGTATTCGTCACAATACCCCGCCAAGATCCTTGTATCGTAGGTGGTTGGGGGTAAGTATCCTCGGTCGAACTTAAGGATGAAGTGATTTCGTAACACAGATAATTCGTAGGAAGTATTGTGTACGATGACCGGAACCTCCTCCGGCAGCAGGTTGAGAATCTCTTCAGCCTGCTGGAGAGTTATGTTGTCCGTGTCCTTGTGAGCTACGGAGAAGTAATAGTTCTTGTGGTTATTACTGCCGGTACAAAGGGAGAAACCAGCCAGGATTGCTCCCATGATATCAATGGGTGGCTTCTTGGCGGTCTTACTCTTGTTGGCTAAGGCCCAGGCTTTACCTTCTTCGGTAATGTAGGTTTCAATATCTAGGCCATTAAGTTTGGCTTGCCTAAATTCTATACTGAGTTTCTTCAGGAAATCTGGAGTGAGTTTGTCTTTGGTGATCAACTCCTTGGTAGACTCCCATTGTGTTAGGCTGCCATCCCCTGAGGGGTAGAGCATTCTGTATTCCAGATTATGGAATCCAGGATGATAGGGCTTAGCACATTTGTAGCTGTTGTAGACCTGCTCCTTACTGTCAAGGATCTTCTGAAATGGTTTGAAGTCTTGGGCGTGAGCCTCCAATTCGTCTAAGGTCTCTTCCTCCAGCATAGCCTTAAGGTCGTCCAGTGACTCATCGCCATACTTTGATAAAAGATCTATGAAGCCTTGAGGCCCGACCCCGGCTGCACCTGGAATTTTATCCCCCGAGTCACCTACCAAACTCTTGTAGACAACAATATGTTCTTTCTTAATCCCGCAGAAGTGGTCCTTGTTCAACTCTCCGTCAAAAAACACATCACCATGAGCCAACATGTCTCCATCACCCGACCAGATAACACAATCAAGTGACTTCGCAAAAAATGCAATAATATCATCAGCTTCCACACCCTCCTTTTGGACACTGATGGCTCCATACTTCAGAAGAGTGGTTTCAAACATATCCACCAGAGCTGTGTACTCTTCATAAAACTCTGGGGGACCAGCCGGGCGCTTGCTGTACTCCGGTAGGAACTGTCTTCGGAATTGCTTACAATTCTTTCCGTCTTTAACTAATATTATCTGCGAGGGGGTCATATTCAAAGTAGTGAGAGTCCTCTCCAGGCTAGATAACGCAATCTGATACGCTTCTTTATGACACCCTACTTTCACTTGTTTCTCGTTGAAGGTTACTAATTTTACTGAATCTTTGCTGGCTGCGGCGTGCAACATCATCTTTAAGATGTGTGAGCAATCTACTAAAAGTCTCTTCATATCTTCTCCCCATGTATATCAAGTAAAAAACTCAAAATCTCTTCCTTCTCATCCTCATGTAGCTCATAGACCCGAGCCACTTGATCCACAGCCATTATGATACCCATACCTCTATCAATTAGTTCCTCAGCGCCCCATCTGGCGTTCTCCATGTTTATTATTCTTTTCATCTTTCTTTTCCTCCCTCAGGTAATGGGCACCAATCCGGTATATTCCTGCTATTACTCCAATTGGACGCAGTTGATTGAAATACCCATTTTAATTTAACACTGTGGCAATACGCATAAGCTCCCATTCTTTATCTCCTTCAAATTAAAATAGCTCAGAAAGTTCTGAGAACCTCTGAGCTATCTATATTATACTTTCTACTCCAGTTAAACGTGACTGAGTGTTAATTCCATATCGGGATCGTGACCGGGCTGTGCCTTAAGCCACCTAAGATACTGATAAGGAACTTTATCAATCAACAAGCCACGATGCTTACCATATGGCATAGTTTTAAAGCGAAGCGGGCGTTTAAGCCATTCTAACAACTGCCACACATTCATACCACTACCTTCACTCATATAACAGAGCAGCCCCCACACATTTCTCACATCACCATAAGTTCTATGCGAAATATACTTTGGCAGGTCACAATACGTAGCTAGCGTATCCAACTGGTGGTTTGGAGCCATCGGAAGTAATCTTCTGGCTAATCTCAGAGTACATATAGTACCCACTATGTTCATGTAATCCTTAACCAGAGGGTAATCATAAGGCACGTTATGACAGCATAAGATAACCTCACCACTTGGCCATGGCAGGTCCTTCAGTTGAGGGGCATCTACTATAGCCTCAGCTGAGATTCCATGTTTTGCCTCAGCCTCTGGAGCTATAGGAATGTCAGTGTGAACAAGTGAAGAGAACTCAGATATGATATCCAAGTCATCGCTGATCTCACACATACCTACTTCAACCACACCAATTGGATCTACCAACCCAGTGGATTCGCAATCCAGAATTATGATGTGATCAGGCATTTGACAGCTCTCCAATAACCTTTTCACAAGCATCATGCTTCTGTACAAACTCTTTCATCTTCAACTTACTGCGTGCCTCAGCATACTTCTTCACAGCATCAATCTCATTCTTACTGATACTGGGGTCCATCCGCCCAACCACCTCCTCGATCCTGATCTTGAACTCTTCCAAAGCTTCTTCCTTGTCAGTACCAATAAGAAACAACTCTTCTTCAGCTTCCTTAATCGTCAGTATCTTGATATCGTCTTCCATGTTATTTCTCCCTCAAGTTAAATTCTATCCATGTAATTTAATGGAAACCTACGTTTACCTGATTGTCTCTCTTCTTCCTTTCTTACACATTCAGGACACGCTGGTTCATCATAAGGTAAGTGCCTATACTTAATGATACCGAACGTCTCCCCTCTTTTCTGTTCTCTGCCGCACCTACATGTTGTTGGTCTCATGTTAGCCTCAATTCTTGGATGGCGTGCGCTGGAATCGAACCTTCGCCTCCAGATATCCGTTCAAGGTAGCGCTACACCCTGTGTTACCAAACACCCAGATCCACCAGGTACGCCAAATAAAAGTGGGCCAACACATTGTCCAGAGCTGTTAGCTTAAGAGTATGTTGGCCCACTGGTTCAAACTACATTGATACCGGAGTATACCCAGCGATCACATCCATTGGTACAGTCTCGAATATGAAGATAGTATAGTTGCCGCTATCTCCTGACTTTGGATCTGCCTTAAGTCGTATACAGTCCTGATGGGTAGCAGCCATTTGGCCTCGCATGATGAACAGTGGGGCTTGCATTGCGAATGCCTTGAGCTGCTTCATGGCGGTGGGGCTGATAGAGATCTGAACAATACCTAATCCTTGGGCCTTGTCCGAGTTAGCAGCAGCATTGAAAATCACTCCAAATATATCACGATACTTTGATGGGGGGTTGAATTCATAAACTGCTGAGGTCTTAGGGTTCATGAAGAGAGGTTTACCTTTGGTGTCAACAGCCTTCTGAATGGACTCAACATACGCCTCAATCGTGATGGAGTTTCCTTCACGGTCGATGATATTCTTGCCATCATAAGAGGCACGGCAGAGTTTCTTAGCTCCCTTATCGCTCTGGTCAGCAATAGGTGTAACCATCCAGCGATCAGAGAGAGACAAGCACTGCACATCAACGAAGTTCCCAAAGGTAGCTCCACCAGCACCAGAGACACAAGCCATACCGTTGGAGCCGACGATACGAGGAAACAAGTTCCCGAACTCTTCCGGGTTGAGTTTGTTTTCGAGGGACATGAGGGAGGGGGCGATACGTTCTCCAGCTACGACGACATCAGCGGGAGGCTTTACAGCTACTTCTTTAGTTTCGGTCATAGTTTCTTCCTTCTTGGTTTCAGTTTCAGGTTCTTGGGTTTCGGTTTCCGGCATCTGTACTTTGTTAGTCCTTAATCCCATGGTGTTAGTTTCCTTTCTTGGCTTTAGGTTGTTGGTTAGGTACTACTGTATAAATCTTTATAGTTCAGTTTGGGTTGGAAGTCAACTGTTATTCTTCTTCCTGAAACATTTTTATGGCTTCATCATAACCATCCCAGTTGTCTACTCCAGCCGCCCTCAGACAGTGGAGAAATTCCTGGTCTTCTATGAGTTCTTCATATTCTTCCATTGTTATTGTGATGTGTTCACTCATATTTCACCTCTTAATTCTTTGAATACTTGTTCCCTTGTCTTGGGCTTATCTCTAATAACATTAGGTACAAGCCCACCCTTCATTGTCCCATCAGTATCAATCACTCTGGTTATCAAATCCTCCTTTTCAAGTACCCTCTTTAATAAAGTCTGCTGAATTGTCTTCCTCGCTATCAGAACAACAGCCACTACAGTCTTCAAGTTACCTTGCCTATGTGCTCTACCTACAAGTTGCTCATAATCTCTAGCAGTTACCGGAAGTTCAGAGCAAATCACCAAGTTACAGTTGGGGAAGTCCAACCCAACCCCGCCAGATTTTGGGTTGCAGGCTAGTCCCTTTAAAGTTCCAGCTTTGAATGCTGCTATATATGTATTTCTTTCCTTGGCATTTACCTCACCGTAACAAGCCCCAATACTATATCTCTCCTTCACCGCTGCATTGGTAGCCACATAGTTGTTGAAGATCAGATACTGTGAATCTGTCTTCACAAGGTTGTCAAGGATCTCGAAGCCCACAGAATCCTTACTGTATCCTATAGGGGATGGCAGCATAATAACTCTCTGCGCCCAGTGATAAATAGAGGTAGCATTCAACCCGTTTACCAATTCCTCGTCAGGCATTTGGATATACCTCTCATCCAGCATCCTGTTATAAGCCTCCAGATGTTTTGGATCAAGATCATATTCGATTACCTTTTGAATAAGGGGTGGTAGATCCAGGTAATCTGAAGACAATCTCCTTGATGCTCTATGCATGAGGTTGTCTCGGAGTAGATCTACGTTCTTGTACTCAACTGGTTGGTTGAAGTGGTTCTCCTTGGCTACGTGCAACCTATAGAATTGACTGTAGTTATCATAGATTTCAGGCGTAAGTACTTTCACCAGCCCATATGCCTGTTCGGTTAATGCTAAGGGTGTAGCTGTCAACAGGCAGCAACCCTCATTAATCTTTTCATACTGAATCTTTTCTATTACCGGCATCAATTTACCTGGAATTTTCTTTGTCTTTTCTATTACACCTCCTTGCAGTTGCTTGAATAAAAGGTTCTGAGGATTACAGAGGATTGTTGCTTCATCAACGATAAAATAGATTCCCTTCTGCTTGAGTAGATCTCTATCCTTCTGGAAGATTTGAAAACTCATAACTAAAAAGTCTGAGTCAGTATCTATCTTCTTCCTTTGAGCAGGAGTACCAACATACGCAGCAACCTTCACTCCCATTTTGGTTAACACCGAAACCCACTGTGTTATGATCGAAGCTGGACAAAGAACATAGCAAGAGTCAAAGCCTGTCAGCAATTTATACACTGCTATAAGCGCAGATATAGTCGTTTTGCCTAGGCCAACCCCGTGAAAACATGCAAAATTTGGTTCCAGTGCTCCCCTATTTATATCAATTACTTGATAATCATGGAGTTTACCTCCCTTAAACGGTAGCTTCGCATGTTCAAGTACCATTTCAACGGGGTTCATCTTCTTCCATCCTATCCCCAATCTCCCACAGCTCCAAGACTGTCTTGTCCGTCAGCTTACTCAGCAGCTGGAGATTGGTGTCATTGGATCTGTCCAGCAGTTCCGACTGCTGCTCGAACGCTTCTCGAAGGTGGGTGTAATGTTGTTTTTGAAAATGAAAACCTACAGCAGCGGCACAAACCGCTATCCCGACTATGCACCCAACAAGCCTATCGTTGTACTCATAGATCATATATGTCATCAAGGCACAGCCGAATATGAGTCCTCCTATTAAACCCATCATTTTAAATCCTCACAGAAAATTTCGCTGTTCTCTCTGTCTAAGCGGCAAAACCATCTGGAGAAATCATCCTGCATCAGTCTCCAATCATTGAAGCTGAGGTTTGGGAATAACTTCTGGAACTGATCGAAGTCGAGGTTGTACGCCTTAACGCACGCTTTCCTCACGATATCTGCTTTAGTCATAATTCAATCCTCCTGATCATCTCAATCACCACCTTACCATTGACAGGTATTGGCCTCCCATTGGCCACCGCCCACGTATAACTACGAGCAGCAATGATCTGGCGAAGACCATTTTCATCACCACCAAAGTATTTACAAAGCTTCAAATGCTTCAGGCTATTCTTCTTAGCCACTTCGAGGAACTCCAGGGGACTCAGGTTCCTCACCAAGCTCCCTACAAGTGTGTCCCCAATGTAGTTGGTCAGATCACTCCTTGCCTCTTCTATTGTTGAAAATTGAGCTGGTCTGTCGCCTTTTTTGACCCTCTGGTCCTCCCATAGATAAGGAAGCTTAGACGTAATAACAAGTAGGTTCCAAAGCTGAGGGTCGTTGACATGCTTCCGATCCCCCAGCCCTAAGATTAGCTCCTTCATCATCTTATTCTTGAATGGCAGGTTGATGCAATAATACTCTTGTGGATGGGGCGCATAGTTGATCATCCCTTATCCTCCAGCCAACATAATAAGATCTTCTTATCCTCGATATCTGCGTGCCTTTTCCAAGTAGTAAATCTAATGCTGCTACACCATTTAGGAAAGAGATCTTGGTCACACTGTTCAAAGCCTAAAAATTTTACATCCTTATCCAACCCATATTTAGCTATTTGTTTGTTTATAACTGCCCTTAACTCACTGAGCTTCATCCTCAATCCCCCCGGTATAAAACCACTCCTTAATTCTCTCCAAAACCTTCGCCTCGTTCCTATTGTACGCCATCCAGAACTTCATCCGAGGCATATACCTACCGTCAGGTCCAGTCAGATAACCGTCTGTCACCTCAAAGTATTCCGGCAGGTACTCATGATCAAATGTCAGTTTCTGTTCTGGTGAGTGTAGGAACTCAGTGATTATTAAGGTCATCCCACACTCAACTGGGATTGCTAGATCACATCTCATACCTCCTCCTCACATTTCGCCCGAGCCAAAGCTCTAGTAGCAGTGTATCCAATAGAATACAGAGCCACCGCCAATTCATCTGTGTCAACATCCTCCACCTGATGTTTCAATAATTCACCTACCCCCTCACCACCAAAGTCCCACCAGATAATGTGAAGAATCTTTTGGTGGAATCTTTCCGGCAGTTTCATCACCATCGTCAACCAAAATTCCGCCGATCTACGTGATAGGTGGAGTACTTGAAACAATTCCTCCTCCATTACACCCCTACTAAACGCTGACACCCTAGCCATCTTCACATCTGAATCTTTATTCTCCTTGTTGGTTACGCTTACTCCTCTCTTCTCCCGTCTGGCTCTCTCCACCATGATGGCTTCCATTTCCATTCTCTCAAGTGTGCCTTGGATGTCAGTCAGCATGGATATTCTCCCATTCTATCCAATGAACAATGTTATCTACATCTTTAACCAAAGCCCTTGACTTGGCTATTGCTACTATAGATCCTTTTCTCTTTCTCTTTCTCTTCGTGTCGGCTAAGAACTTTACCTCCCTACCTAATAGATCTCCCACCCAATCGTGAATTATCTCATCTGGTTTCATACTCACACCCCATGAACTCCAATAAATTCATCTTTATCAGCCATAGCCTCTTCGCTGACTTGAATCTTATCCACATTCAGACAGTCAACGATACTGAAGTACTGCTCGTACAAATGGAGACCATCACTGAAGGCTATAATGGGACCGTCATCAACCTGAAACTCCATATGTGACCACACATATTCCTTCAACATCTGAAGCCCCCCAAGGTTCTCTGGTAGGCCAGCGTAAAGATCCCACGACCTGAAGTAGACACACATTTGGAACTTACCGTTGACAACCTTAAACGAAATGGATCTGAGGCAGGGAGGATCGGACAGGAAGGTGGTTGACACATCCCCAATACAGATGGTTGCTTGATTGGTGTTACCTTTGGAGTCGTTTAACAAAACAATTATCTGGTCAATCTGCTGAAGTATAAATTCTCCGTAGGTATAAATTTCGTTAGGCTCCTTCTCTCTCCCCACAATGTACCTCTGAAAATACTTCTCAATCTTCTCTTCAGAGGTTGGTGGTGGGATTCCTGGAGGAGTTATCGGAGCAAATGGTGTACTCCAGGGTGCCGTTACAACCCCTGTAAAATATGGTAATTGTTTTCTGATCTGTCCTACATAACTCCCACCTTTCACCAGGAAGTCTTCCCCCTTCTGGATACAAAGAGACATTGCTTCCCGCCATAGACAGTCTATAGTTGGGACTATTACACAGTTGGTTTCTAAATTTATCACGACACCCTCCCTAAAGAGGCTCCCATCTCTAGGAGCCCCTCCATTAAATTTATTTCCAAGATGGAAACTTATTACGCCATTTCCTAGCTGTCCACCCTATAAATATTCCGACTGCCAAAGCAATTAAATCTCCAATCATTTCAACAGAGTCTCCCTATAGTTCAAGACCAAGTTGGAAAGCTTCTCCAGCAGCTTAGGGTCAGCTTCTGACCGTGCTACTACCACAGCGTCAACATAAATCGTCTTTACTTTGTCGGCAAAGAATCCCTTCTCCACCTGTAAGTTATCAAAACGATACACAGGTTTCCCAGTTGGCTTGTAGACATCGTTGAGATCACTATCACTGATACTAATCATCTTCAAACTTTTGTTTTTCATAACAGTCTGAAGCAAGTCATTATTGGCATCCGGTCGGGCTACCCACATAACAGCGTCAAGGCCAGAGTCAGGAGATGAAGCAAGTTTACCAAGCGCTCTGTTCCCGCTGGTGAAAGACACCGCAGCTTCCTTATAACCAGGCTCCAACTGCCGCATGTAATCCCAAGTCACTACTGATCCTGTACCTTGTTCACCAATGGCAATAGTGGCTCCCTTCTTCTGAAGATCGTTCTCACTCTTAACTTTCCCGTTCTTGTTCACTGCTGCGTAGACACACTCCTCATAGAGTGGGCCTATAACTTCCACTGTCTGAACAGCACTAGGATTCTGAGACATGTAGAAAGCCAAGGCATCCATCTGAACCAAAGCTATATCCGCCTCACCCTTGACCAGACGATCCAAGTTTTCTACTGAGCCTTTTGATTCCATTACCTTATCCTTACTCATCCCAAGGCCGGAGGCAATGTTATGGCCTACCTTGAAATACGTTCCTGTTGACTTTCCTGTGGAAATCCCCTCAGCGTTAGCCAACGAACACATCAACATCCCAACTGCTACCAGACCAATAATTCTTTTCATTCTCCAGCTCTCCCTAAATTAATGTTTAACTACACCTGGAAGACAATCTTCCACTACCTCATTTAACAACGTCACTTCCAATGCTGTCATTGTCAGAGCGAAGGTAGACACTATTCGCCCACCCTCAATCAAATTATAATTGATACATGCTCTCTCAAGATCCTGCTGACACATCCTCACTGCTTGCTGAACTACATCTGGCATAGTTAGCAGGGTAGACTTCATTTTTGTTAAGGACTTCAAAGCTTCAATCTTCTGTTCTTGGGTCATCTTCGTGCTCCTTTAGTCCACATTCGTAAGCAAATTCTATCTTCTCATCCTCTCCTAAGTCAGGCCACTGGTTCCACTCATCAGCTCTTCCGTTCCACAGGTCTACAATGTCTTGATAGATGGTCATGGTTTCTCCTCAATATCTGGGGCTTCCAGCAGCCCCTGCTCTAAAGCATTGACTAAAGCATTTGAGCCTAGGGCATGGATTTTATGAGAGAAGAAAGCTTCAATCTCTCCTTTGGCTTCTATGATAGACTTCTCGGTCTGCTTATTAAATGAATCCAAAACAAACTTCAAGTTGGAAGTGATCTCCTGGTTGACTCGGTACAACTCTGCGGCTATTTCATTCCTCTCTGCCTTACTTATTGTCCCCGGTGCTCTCAACCTAGTCTTGGCTTGTTTAGCTGCTTTAGCAGCTGAGTCTAATAACACATTGAGTCTGTCCTGAAACTCTGTACTGAGTTTGTCCCTCACATCGTCAAAAGGACATGACTCCATTGCCTTGCCACCTACAGCGTGGATAGTTACTGGAACACCATCTGTGTTCATGTTAGTTATAGCCTCAACAAACTGAGTATAAGACATATAGACTTCCACGATCTGGTTTCTGGAGTGGTACCAATTCCTACTAAGATCCCTCCGGAGTGAGGCTGTATTCACTCTCAAGGCTACGAAATTGTTGTGGGTTATAGATGAGCCAAATAGGTTCACCCTACCGGATACTCTACTGAGGGAAAGCATCCCATAGCTCTCATGTTCTTGATCCTTGTCTTCCACTTGTGTCTCCTTATAAAGGTTTATAGTCCAACCTTACACAAAATTATTAAGCTAGGCAATAGCCAAAAGTTTTTTGTTGTTAAATTTTTCCAGTGTGTTAAGCTGTGTATGTCTCCTTCATGGGTCCTCCTCCCCGCCTGCCGCCATGGTCCTCCTCCCATGGCGGCAGTGTTGTTTTCATCTCATTAAAGCTCCAGTACATGTGTTCTCAAACTCCTCCCTGAGTCTACGGTAAGCTTTAGCTTTATCAAGAGCATCCGAAATTATTTCATCCATCCTGTCTGGATCATGTCCAGGATATCTCTGCTCTTGTGCAGCTGTCCTTAATTCTTTGTAAACAAGATTTGATAATCCTTTCAACACCCGTCTCTCATCATTTTCCACAGCTTAACACCTCCTTCTGCCTGTGAGTCCCGTACTTCATCACATAATCCACTACCTCAGCCTCATCAATCCCCAGCGAATTGTGAGTATTAGGTAAGTTACCGTTGGTTTGGATGGAGAAGCCTCTTGATCTTGGTACTGAGATTACAACTATCCTGTTGCCGTTTACATCCCACTTCTTTTTCATTGTGATTGGTAAGCCCTTGTAATGTAACATGTTTCTCACCTCACCAACCAAGTTTCGCCGTCAAACTCAACGGCAGTATAGTCCATTTGGACATCACTAGCTGTAGCCTTCCAGTCCACCACAATCCAACTAGGAATATTCCCAACTACATCATCAGCCATTTCCTTAACGTACTCCTGAAAATCATCTTCCAAAATGAGAGTACAATCATCCTCAATACAAGTGAACAATTGTTTCAAATCATCAAACCGCTCTTGATTGTCTCCCTTCCAATCGTCAATCTCCTCAGCTTTTTCTTTGACTCTGAGTTCCATCTCCTCAACATCTTCATCAGAAGAATCAACTCTCATCTCAGCTAACTCATCAACAAGATCCTCCCATTCACTAGTCAAAGTGGTGAGATCGTCTTCAAGCTCATCAAGTTCTTTCTGTAAGTCACGACTGTCAAGTGTTCTGATCATTTGTTGTCCCCTTCAGCTAATTTCCTAATGAAATTCTTCACCATATCATAGGATTCCTTACTAATTTTATATGTTATTCTGTCCCATGTTATTAGCCTAATATTGTCTTCTTCCCAAACGACTGCAATCCTTTCTGGCTTTGAGCACAAATCTGTTGGTTCTACCGTCCAGACTTTACTAATTCTTTGATCATTATCAGGTAAATCCTCCAAATTACCCTCAATAGCTGGCATACCAAAAAACTCAATTGAATTTACCTTCTTATACAAATTGCCATGAGTAGTATTTAACATAATCCACCACTTACAGCCGTCCTTCAACTGGACCATCATACCTGTTCTCAAATCGGACATTTCATTTGTTTTCTCCTTTACTAAGTATCCATTCGCCATCTTTGTCTAATTCAAATACCACCTTACCATTTACCCATACTGTTACAGCTGACTTAAATTCAAGTGCTGCCAATATATTGTCATGCCCAGTTGAATAACCATTGTCACTAACTGTCCATATATTTACCGGATCTTCTCTACTCATATCCTCATCTCGACTGTAAACATTGGCCACATCACTGAAGCTACGCTCTGCCTCATCAATATCTAATCCCTCAGCAGACTTCAGGTATTCATTCACTAAAGCACTAAAATCAATATAGAATTCGTTCCTTAACACCCACAAAGCTATAGATTTCAGCTCCTCGTCAAGAGTTTTCATTTCATCATCTCCTTGTGCTTTTAAACGAATTCCTCAGCTCCTCTTGAGCATACCCTAGCCCATAGAAACCCCAACACTCATCCCTACCATCTTCATCCAGCTCCCACTCACCGTCAACCTTAGAGTAAGTCCAGATACATACGCCCCAAACATCACCTTCACACCAAGCTGAATACTCATTCATCACACCCTTGGCGTACTTAGCTGGATCAGTAACATCTTCAGGAGCTATGTAGTAGCCAGCAGCATCTTCAATCTCGGTGATCTTGTCGGTCTTGGTATCCTTAACTGTCAAGGCTGTGTCATCAGCTGAATAGCCTTGGTATCTAGAATATATAAGTACTACCCTTCCTGGATTAGCTCTGACAATCCTCTTAAACTCATCAACATCTGGTCTGCTCTGAGAGTGGATGTAATCACTGTCAAACTGGTAGAACTCACCCACATCAAACTCCACCAGTGGGTCACTTGGACACTCATCCCTGTCAAGACAACCCAGAATGGCTTTGTCTCCTTTAACATGAAGGAGAACTGAATCTTCATCCATAGCGAATGGGATGGGGAAAGACTCTTCACCATCTTCGTAGTAGTGGTAAGTATGTGATTTAATTCCCATAACTTGTCCTCTCGTAGTAAATTTTTCTGGCTGGATGAGGTGGAGCTGTTGGTTTCGACCGAGGAATCCTTAACCTACACTCACATGGTAAGTCATCGTGGAGGATACACTTTTTGAGACTGAGGAAACCTTTACGCTGGGTACATTTATTATTTTTGGTGTGGTAGATGCAGTCAATCCTCATTGTTGGTCTCCTATATTTCCCTGGCCAATTCTTCAACTTCACTATCCCACAAGCCAACATAAACCAGCTTCTGGTAAGTATCAACACAAGCTTTAGCTACTCTTCTGACTTCCTTGAGGTCCTCATAGCCAAGCTCATCAATCAAGTAGTCTTGAGCCAGTTCATACCCATCTTTTCCCACATAAGCATCACGTAAAACACAACCTAAAGCATCCTCAGCGGTAGCACCAGAAGGGCCGCAGAAGTAAGGGAAAGAATACTTACCGATCTTAAGCTTGTAATGACTTCTACCAGACACTTCTTTGTCTGGTCTAACATATTCAAGCTTGGCTCCGCACTTCTCGACCAGCTGCTGGATAATAGTCTTCTCCGTGAATGGAACTTCAACCCAACTCTGAATCTCCTCAATAACTTCTGGTGGCAACTCTTCCTTCGGCCATTTTGATCCATACTTATAAGCTACACCGTCAACCAAGTAATCGGGATCTCTCAGTCTCCCTAGCTTCTCCAATTCACTACACACAAAATCATAATGGCTTGGAGTATCGTGAGTCTTCATCCTAACTGTATTGAGGAGCTTGTTACTGATAGTGAGCTTATTATCTGAGTAGTCCACACCTGTTGCTAATCTATCCACTTTCCAATAGGGAACCAATACAAACCAAGTGAGCTTGTTATCCTTTAGGTTCATACCTTTTACCAGAGATAAGATTTTCTTGTAGTTGTAATCAATCTTCTCTCTGTCATCAGTCTTACACTTATCAGCTATGATCCTTTTGAGCTGTCGCTCAGCGTCATAAATTGTAGAGTTATGTTCTCTAACCTCTCCTTTTCTCTTTTCATAGGCTGGACCTATCAAGTTATCAATCAACTCCTCTTGCTTAGGCGAGCCAGCCTTCATGTCATTGAGGTGATACTTCTTCCAGACCCGGTGGATCATAAACATCTGCTCGTGTTCGGGAAAATACTCAAGCAATTCATCTAACATCTGGCCACCCTGTTCATGGTCAGTCCCAGCTCTGTTCATACAAAATCCACTGGCTGAAAATTTTCCCTTGTCAAGCTTCCATTCTATAAAACAGTTGAGACCCTCACTATTTTTACCAAGATATGATTTCATATATTTCTCCTCAAGAATTCCTCTGGATTATCTTCTCCTGTCTCATCATCATACCAGTCACACCACTCACCCTCTTCATCAAGCATTAAAAGACCACCATTGTTACAGTAGTCCGGCTTGATCTTGTTATTGAATTGAAACATATCATACCTAGCCAACACATTCATAATCTTCACACCTTCTTCCACAGACTCTACATCCACTAAAAAAGGTTTCATTGGTACCTGCGGTATCCACCAAACTCTAAGTCTCATTATTTGTCTCCTTCATTTATGACTTCACACAAGCCAGAATACCACCAACCTCCACCAATCAAAACCATATCACCCCGAACCTTCTTCACAACCCCAGTCCAGATCCCACCGTGACCGGTGTGTCTCACATACTTACCATCTACCAACTGATCCGGAGTATAGGCACACTCCCCATTCATATTACGCCGTAGATCTCCCCGGATAGCAACCACATCTCCTGGTTTCATATGTTTCTCCCCATTACCCTCTTTATTGTTTGTAACTCAGTGTGGCCTCCAAATCCTTCCTTAAGACTAAGTTGAAGGCGTGAAATCTCAACCTTTGCTCTACTTTTAATCTCATCCAGTAATTCTCCATCTCGTATAAGCTTCAACTGATCGGGAGAACAACATGGCTCAACCACCCAGCAGGTTCATTACTGCCTGGGCTGATCAATCGGTGTTCAGCTTCCATTGGTTGTCCACAGATTCTGCATATGATGTTCATAGCTTACCGATCTCCTTTAGTATAGCTTGGAAGTCAGCGAGAGCCAGCTTCAACTTAAGAGTGTCAACGATAACAGCATTGTCCGTCACTGTTGAGGGGTATGAGCCACGACCCTTAACTCCATGTTGACAATCATCTCTGGTGGCTTGCCTACCATCAAGCACAGATTTCAGTTGGTAGTATCTTTCTGCCATAGCAGTCATGTATTCTTGTTGTTTCTTTTTCATTATCATCATAGCTCAACCCCATACCAAGCGTAAATTATAGCATTAATCCAACTGTCAGCCTCATCAGTCTCAATCTCCTCCAGCCGGCGCAGGAGGATCTGGATCTCATCTTCATGTATTTCCATATAGAGTCGATCTTGACTCTTGTTGAATGTTGACTTGGTGAAGGCTTCAAGGTGTGAGTCGATACCGAGCATGATGATTTTGGTGAAGAGTTCTGTGTCTTTGGAGTGGATGTAAGTTGAAATTTTCATTGAAGTCTCCTTTTGATTAGATCTATTTGAATATAACTGAAGGAAAGTCTTTCTTAACCTCCCTCTTACCTTCTGCTACAGTCCTGCTGTCATAATGGCCGAGCACCCTCCCGTAAAAACCATCCATAGGCTGATTTACAGTCCAGAAGTAATAACCATTTAGTAGCTTTTCCTTCCTCGCTATAACGACCTCTTGACTTATCATTCTTAGTTCCTCCGAACGTAAGCTGACCAGTGACAATCAAACTGTCCCACATCATCAATACAAAACACAATCTCAACCAGGCCGAGAGCCTCATGTATCATCTTAGCCACCTCGTTTGGATCATCGTTCTGGCCAGCGTGGAAGCCAGTCTCATACACATCTTTACACATGGAGTCAACACTCTGAAACTCCACGAAGCCTGCCTCAGCCAGGGCTGGCTTCTGGAACCACTTGATTGCTCTATGTTGATAGGCTTTTGGGTCAGACCAGAAGACAAACTCCTCCAGGTAACTTTCCTGATTCCCTTCCACACATTTTCGGCAGACATAGCCATACTCAGTCGAGATGTACTGACCAACATCACCGTAGTAGCCAGGGGTGAGGTCAATCCAGGCATTACATTCAGCACAGCCTGTCGAAGTATCAGACCATGCTAAGTTGTAGAAATTCTCTAGGTAATCGTAGAGCTGTTTGGGGACTGGATTCCAGTCCGAGGCTAAAGTTACTTTCTCTGTGTCTTCACCTGGCTTGTAGATGTAGAGTTCCCAATTGTGTTTCTCGAAGTGATTGATGATTGTTTGTAAGGTGATCTCTTTCATCCTCGTCTCATCCTCTGGTAGTTTTCTTTATCCTCTGGACAATAAGTATAATAGCAACCATACCTGTCGATCCATACAACTTTTGGGAACCCATCTTTAATAGGTTGTTCAAAACCATCAGGTAAAGGTATGTTGTAGTGTTTGATAAGCTCATAAAGGAAATCCTCATCATGATAACTTTCAAGAGAATCCTCTATCAACACCCTGTGAAGCTCCTCCACTGATTTGATGTCAAAGTGGAGATCAAAATCATAAGGTAATTTTGTGTAGGTCATTTCTTCACCTCCTTCAATATTAACTCCACAAACTCCAACAAATCATAAAAGGTATTCTCAACCTCCTCATAACCCCAAGCGTGGGATTGTTCATATGCCTGTGCGTAAACTATTTCGCAGATTCCCTTGGGATGATTTACAGAAGCAAACAGTTCCCGCGCATACTCCACCGCTAGCCTAGCAGCGTCCTCCCTATACAACTCCCCTGCTTTATTATAACCCTCCCTATCGACCACCTTGTCATAGTTACATTTAGGGTTAGCCTTTTGGTGTTTGAGAAACTCTTGATAGCCAACACCATCAAGGATAACCTTCCCTTCCTTATACACAAACCACTTGGTGAAATCATTTATAGTTGGGTAAGGAACCTCTGTCTCATGCCTATCTTTACTATATATCATGTTTTCTCCCCTAAAACGCTGGACCATATTCAATGGCAAAGAGTGGCATACCACTCCGAGCATCGACCAACACTACATTGTACTGATCATCTTCAATCGCCACTCGCTTCTTACTAGCTGTCACTACATAACCCTCCCGCTTGAACCACAGGCGGAAATCTCTTTCCGTCTTGAGTTTCTCGAAATCTTCTTTGGAGATGTCGCCAACTTTGTACCATTGGTTCCAGGTCCATCCGCCTTCCGGCTCGGCCCAAGCATCTATTGATAAGACTTTCATGGTTATTTCTCCTCACTTCAAAATGACTGTAAATCCATTAATATAATCCCTACCAAAATATAGAGTTGGCGGGCATAAATACTTTTTACACACTACCACTATATGCTGCCTGTGTGTTCTCGCTGTCTCCAGAGACGCATACATTCTAGCGTCTACTGCTTTATCAAAGAACATTAGACTCCTCCTCTGGCAGTTTCCACCCGTTAAGCAACCATAGACCTATTGAAAGTATTTTCATTCCTCGCCCCTCCATCCTGACTTCTTTGGATTTCTCCTAGCCCACGTGTCCAGGATATCATTATTAAACTCATCAGCTAGAGCAGTATAAACATCACCAATACTCAAGAGATCGTCAGTTGTCATGTCATTGACATATTCTTTGAGGATCTCGTAGAACTCATCGTCAGTCATCTTGGAATAATCAATCATTATTTTGTCCCTCCTCTGGAAGTTTCCATTGCTCAACTGCAATGATTTCTTGACTCTCCCCAGCTGACCATGAAGTCCTCCCATAAGTAAATACAAACATCACATCGCCGTCGAAGCAAGCATAATGATAATTACACCACTTCCCGTCCCTCCAAGCTTGCACTCTATCATCCACCCTTAACTCAGGCAAGGGCATGATCACGTTCCCATTGACAACCTGCCGAAGGGATTGTTTGTAGTCGTCTCCCAGATCCAGATCGTCAAACATTTCAGTGTAGACTGTGATGTAATTTTCTGTATACCAGTTAGTAGAAATAGGCGGTCCAGGTCTTTTGGTATGGAACTTGATTGCCCCGTCACAATCTTGAGTTAGAAATCCGTTTTTGATTTTCATTTAGTGTCTCCATATTTGAAATTTTTAGGAAAAGATGTCCTGAAGGAAAATATAAATATTAATAGATATCATTTCCACAAACTACTCCCTCAATTATGAGGTCAGTCATAATAAAAGGATCTATCATTTTGATGGGATGGGCCTCAACCGATCTTCTTACATCCCCACATTTCATACTACATCCTGATAAGAATACAAGAACTAATACGAGCAGTAGTTTCTTCATGGTCTTTGTCTCCTATTAACTGACGTTTGTGAGAGTTTCTTCGTAATCCACATCAACCCCCATCTCATCCTCATAGTCATAAATCGCCTTCTCGATATATTCCCACAATATATCCTGGGCTTCCTCTCTTGAATCAGCTTTCTGCTTAAGTATTTCTGAACTGATGAAAGACCCTGATTCTGCTTCAAAATAGGTGATTCTAAATTCAAATATGTTCATTTGTCCGGTACCTCCACTTCAATAGCCTCGGCCATCGTACAGTACTTTTTCTGCTCTTGTATTCTAGCCAAGAACAATTTAAGGAAGTCACGAAAGACTTCTTGCCTGTTCTGGGCGTTGTTCTGGGTGTAGTTCATATACACCTCAACCTCCCCACTACTAGAGACATAGACTCCCAACTCGTCCATATAGATCCGGACATTCACGCAGCTGGCAGCAAATATCGCCAACTCTACATTTCCCAGATGTTTGGCCTGGAACTCAACATAGCCATCGAGTACAACCTCTACTTTATTGAAATCATTGGTAACTTGTTGGACTCTAATGGATTTTCCTGATTTCATCTTGAACCAATCTTTAGCAGTGATGAATTCGCCTTTGTCGTTACGGAAATTTCTCTTCATTTGGTTGTCTCCTCTTGATTTTATTATTTACTACCTACCCATTTATCTCTCCAGCCGCCTTTACTGTAATACGCTACTATTGTAATACATGGCGATGGTGTAGCTAGAAATGCTTTATACAAACCCTCTGTGGTTTTAAAGTACCTGTGTAGAGATGCTCCACCCCCTGGATCTTCAACCCACTTACCTTTTGACCACCACAGCCCTCGCCGGAACATGTAATGAAGTGATTTTCTTCTTCTCACGAAAATTCTCCCATAATATAATCCCAAGTCCCCACTCCGTGACCAATACAGTGCCTTCCATCCACCTTGTGCCTGACAAGGCCGCTCGGCCCAGGTTCAGCGTAGTTTCTTTCGTAATCAAAGTTACTATTTGTCCTTGGCCACGATCTCACCATGATGATACCAAGAAGTTTGTCAAGAGAAATTGCCTCTCCATACTCATCCTTGATAGTATAAGTGTATTGATCCTGACATAGTTCCTTCCAATCCTCAAGACTACTCAGCCCTAACTCAGGGATGACATGAAGAGAGAAGCACCAACCGCCTGATGATTTGCCAATGTGGAGAGGCTCTGGTTGATGTTTACAGTGTGGACATTCTTCTTGGTGGAGATAGTAATTTGTTCCCATTTTATTTCACCTTCTCCAATATTGCATTTAGCGCCCAGTACTCCGGGTTGATAAATCCAGTTATAGTGGTACTGAAACAGATGCCAATTATGATCATAACAAGACCAAAGCCTAATGCCCCCACACAATAGAGATAAAATCTTGCTTCCTTGTCTTCAACTCTTTTCAACAAGATAAAAGAAACATATCCTACTGCACACCAGAATAGGTAGATGAAAACATCCACCGCGCTAGACACAAATGCTTGCCTAACCATTATTTCCCATAGGTGCTCTGTAGCTACTCCTAGTTTTACTGCCATCACATTCAACATTTCTACAACCTTTTCTTCTACCATTTTCGTGTTCTCCTTTTTAATTAGATCTAGTTAGATTTCATCCAGCCAATTACAGCCAATCTCTGTAACCCATGTTACAAGAGGAAATATCTTACCTTCTCCACCCCAACCCTCCAGCTCAAGAAGTAGACAAACACCTTGAGCCTCCTCTTTGGTATTGTGCTTATCTGTGGTGGTATTTTCTCCGCTATCCCAGCATTTTGCTTCTGGTGGCCATTTAGCGTTGGATGTGTAGACTTTCATTCTTCTTCAACCTCCTCAAGTTTAAATGCTAGCCTTCTCCAATACTTGTGTCCTTGTAACGTATAACACCATGTAAATACTGTTGTCAGATAATAGCCTGGAATAAAGTTAATACCCTACCCTCCCCGCCTTGCTAATTCCGGCGCTACATGCAGAAGATAGCTAGCAGCGTCATGATCTATCTCTGCTACCTTGTCAATAAGTTGCTGGTAGTTTTCATAGTCTCTCATCTTCAATCCCTCCACTGTGTTATAATTTCTTCAATCTCCCTGTAAGCCTTATGTTTAAGCATATAACAACTCCTTAGCTTTAGTTAATAAATCCAATGTATTATTTACTTCCTCTCCCTCTTCAATCACATATTGCAGTAAATCTTTCTGAAGCCTCCCGACAATTGGTCCAGGCTCCAGAAACAAAAGGTGAATCAACTCACCACCAGATATTGCCAAACTATGAGTTGACAATGTAACTTTCTCCTCTTGTTGAAACGCTCTAATCATTTCTTTGATTTCAGAAATGGTATAGGGATCTTTGTTAAGATTAGCTCTGTGATCAGCAATCCTAAGTCGCAAGAAATCCTCCCAGGTCAGATTATAAGTAGCAAGTTTCGCTACCAGCTTCCTAATGGATTTTGGTGAAGATCCTTTGATGACAGTATGCATATGTAACTTCGTCAAACCAACTACAGCATTAATCCACTCATTGCTGAATTTAAGGTATGTGAGCAACTTTTGATTGATCTCAGCCTCAAGGTCATGATGGCAGATAAAGCTCCTATCATCGGGATTGTAGGCTGCTGGCTTGCCAATATCATGCAAATATCCTGCTAATTTTACCATTGGGTACTTGGGGCTGATGGCATCACCTGTTAGCATTAGGTGTTGGAATACATCTTCTAAATGGAAATTACCTCCGTCATGTTTCCAACACCGCTCCAGATCCGGGAACACTGTGCATAAACTATTCATATCTTTCAAAGCCTCAAAGAAGAAAGATGTCCATCTAGCTTCCAAGGATTTAATTAACTCTAATTGAATTCTCTCTGGCTTAATTCCATCTAACAGATTAGACAGAAGAGAGGCTGAACTTATAGTCCTTTGAGATAGATATAACCCTCCAGTAGTAAACCTAGCAGCCCTCAAAATCCTCACTGGGTCTTCCTTGATCCTGTCATAAGCCCACCCAACAAAATTAATTAATTTATATTTTATGTCCCTCCTTCCTTTATGGAGATCAATTAGTATCCCATCAAAAGACATTGCCATAGCGTTTATAGAAAAGTCCCTTCTGGCTAGATCTTCCTCAATGGTGTCTGTGTATCGGCAGTTGTCCCCTACGTCAGCTCTAAAAGTTGCAAATTCAAATCCATCAACGATGACTACACCGAAATGAGCACCGACAAAGTTCACCTTATGACCTTGAAATACTTCAACAATCTGTCCAGGTGTAGCTTTGGTAGCGTAGTCATAGTCTTTTGGAGTCTTACCAAGCAGGATATCGCGTACTGCTCCTCCAACAAGGTAGGTTGGATAGTGGTTGTTCAGTTTCTGCCACAGCTCTCTGGACATTTGGTGTCTCCTTCACTGGTTAAATACGCAACTCTCAGCTGATGGACTTCTAGAGTTTAGGTCAGGAACATTGAGCAGTTTATCTACATCTCCTGCCTTATCTGGTTGATATCCCATCACAGTCTCAGTCTCAAGCGTATAGCACGACATCCCTATTTCAGGATCAAACTTTTTGACATAGGCTTGGATGGTATCTCCGTCTTCAAATATAAAAGTAAATTCAGTACCTTCCATGGCTTTGGCTTCTTGAATGTTCATTTTATTGCCTCCTTCACCTCATTAAACTCTCTTAGTGTAACCCTCATAGCCCTTGACTTGGTGCCAGGGATCTGAGCCACACCATTGATGAATGTGTATTTATCCTGACCATCAAATTTAATGATGGGCTTAGTTTTGATTTTCACCTAGCTACCTCTCAGTAAATGGATTTACTCAGTAGTGATACCGTAGCATATAGAAGATCATTCAACTCTTGGTTTATTACTATTCTTTGTTTATCCTCACCAAAAGCAAGCATTAAACTCCCCAAAGCCCACATCACACCTCTTGCTTTGCCCAATTCAGCCTGTGCCTTGAGTGGGTTCTGTTTTGCTCTACCGAGGTAGAATGTAACAGTTTCCCTCATAACCTCTATCGTATTTTCTATGTTTAATTCTTGCATAGTAGTCTCACCCATACATCATTGTGTTCTTCACAATCCAAACCCTCTGCTAGCCACCTAAGGACGTAGTAGCTTCCCTCAAACTTCTCACCTGAGAGTTTCCCATCGTAATACAAAGTGGTAGTATCCTTCACCACTGTTAGCAACCACGGATGGGTGATGGTAACTTTGTCGTTGAGGAAATTCCCAATCATCCGCAACCTCCGCAATTCAGCCTCAATCTCCTCAGCTTCGTGGATGAGATCATCAGCGTAAGGGTCGAAGCCAATATTGTTGAGTATGGTTTGGAGTTCTTCTCTGAGTTTGTTTTGAAGCTCTTGTATTTTCATTTCACGCCCTCCAACATTTTTATAGCAAAACCTATCATCTCCACACATCTGTCATAATCTTGGCACAGATCCCGGTAGACACCAGCTGAGGTTATACGCTCCCACTCTTCTACTGTGTGAAGCTTACACCCAACCTGTATGAAATTTTGATACATGGTGATATGGAACTCACACCCATGTACTATACACATAGGAGAGATGACGATTTTAGCATCGCCAGAGACCCGAGCATCGCCATAGACCTGAGCATCGCTAAAGACCTGAGCATAGCCAGAGACCCGAGCATTGCCAAAGACCTGAGCATTGCCATAGACCTGAGCATTGCCATAGACCCGAGCATTGTCAGAGACCCAAGCATTGCCAAAGACCCAAGCATCGCCAAAGACCCAAGCATCGCCAAAGACCCAAGCATTGTCAGAGACCCAAGCATCGCCAAAGACCCAAGCATCGCCAAAGACCCAAGCATTGTCAGAGACCCGAGCATTGTCAGAGACCCGAGCATTGCCAGAGACCCGAGCATTGTCAGAGACCTGAGCATCGCCATAGACCTGAGCATTGTCAGAGACCCAACAGTTACCATCTTGAGCCAAGTTATTTTCATTTTCAATCAAGCCACCAAGATCGCCTACCTCTACATCACTAAAAGTGATGAGGGCTTTGATTCTAAACATGCTGTTTTCTGGTATGAGTTCGTATTTCATTGTTTTCTCCTTTTAATTAGATGTAGTTAGAAACTCTTATCTAAAGATCCCAGGTACAAATCAAATAATCTTTTCTACCCGTAGGGTAATCCTTCCATGCTTGTACCTCTGTATACCAATAATCCAGAGTTCTCATCACAATATATGTTCCTACATAGTATTCTAGACTATCCGATTGATACCAAGCTCCAGCAAATTTTACTCTTCCATCTTTTCTTACCAACCTATAACCAAATTCAACTCCTCCGTCAGCGGCACAGGTATCCCTAGATAGTGGCATTTACCACCTCGTCAATCTCCTCATCAGTCATATCCTTAGCCGCAATTTGAATCCTATAGTCGTCAGACTTCCAGCCGTAGTCTTCCAGGTTTAGCTGGCGGCACCAAGTTTTATCAGGCCAGATGTAGATTATTTGGTGAGGTGTCATGGTCAATACTCTGCAATCCATTCTACATCTTCAAGACCAAAGCTCCCGTTCTTAGCCTTCCAACAATCTGTCTTCCTAGTTTCAAGGAAGTATTCCCGCTCCGTTGAAGGGCAGAAGCAATTTAAGAATAAGAAAGGGGATGAATATCCATCAAGTGTAAAGCTGATAATACTCATTTGATAACCTTGATCATCTATGTCTGAGTGGATAGTTTTAAGGTTGGGCAAGTCTTTCATTTTTAGCTTGTCCATCCTCTCATAAGCCACTCGGCGTTGTTCCATATTGGCTATGGAAAATACTTCTGAAGCTATCAGTTGATCTCTCCTAACTTTATCAAACATCTCCTTAGGGAATTCAACATCATCTATTTTGTAAATGATGTCACCCGTCTTAGATAAGAGATATTCACTACATTTATCTGTCATATACCACCTGCCTTTTGAAGCAATATCCCATAAATGTTGTTGAGTCTCAAGGTGGAAGTCTGCTTCGACGTAGAGACTCCCACCAGCGCTGGTCAAGGCAGGAGCTTGGAAGTCTGCTCTGACGGAGAGATACCCACCAGCGCTGGTCAAGGCGGGGGCCTGGAAGTCTGCTTCGACAAAGAGATACCCACCCACACTGGTCAAGGCAGGAGCTTGGAAGTCTGCTTCGACAAAGAGATACCCACCCACACTGGTCAAGGCAGGAGCTTGGAAGTCTGCTCTGACGTAGAGACTCTCACCAACACTGGTCAAGGCAGGAGCTTGGAAGTCAGCTCTGACGTAGAGACTCTCACCAACACTGGTCAAGGCAGGAGCTTGGAAGTCAGCTCTGACGGAGAGACTCCCACCCACACTGGTCAAGGCAGGAGCTTGGAAGTCTGCTCTGACGTAGAGACTCTCACCCACACTGGTCAAGGCAGGAGCTTGGAAGTCAGCTCTGACGGAGAGATACCCACCCACACTGGTCAAGGCAGGAGCTTGGAAGTCAGCTCTGACGT